>LNAP01000536.1_pt1 | contig 42091 bp, 32 predicted proteins | sample 602601 | NCBI WGS metagenome assembly LNAP01 (sample SAMN02440304, study PRJNA202911) | soil metagenome | biome: Subtropical and temperate rainforests or woodlands; isolation source: soil samples (1 kg each in a 20% v/v slurry with milli Q water) were... ...
CACACTCATGGAAGCCGAACGCATAAACGCCGTTGCCAATCATATCGCCAACCTTGCCCAGCGCGGGCAGGAATTACGGAGGTATCTTTGACTACGATGCCAAGGCATCGCGCCTGGAAGAAATCACCGGGCTGCTCGAAGATCCAAAAGTTTGGGATGATGCCGACAAGGCACAAGCGCTTGGCCGCGAACGCAAAACACTGGAATCTACCGTTTTATCCCTCGATCAGATCACCCAACAGCTGACAGACAGCCGCGAGTTGTTTGATTTAGCCAAAAGCGAAGATGATGAAGACACGCTAGCTGCGGTTGAAAGTGATCTTGCCCGCATTGAAAAGTCCGTGGGCGGCCTGGAATTCCGCCGCATGTTCAACAACCCGGCGGACGCCAACAACTGCTTTATTGACATTCAGGCAGGCGCGGGCGGCACGGAGGCCTGCGATTGGGCCAGCATGTTGCTGCGGCAATACCTGCGCTATTGCGAGATCAAGGGCTTTAAAGTTGAAGTGCTGGAAGAAACCGAAGGTGACGTGGCAGGCATACGCAGCGCTTCGCTGAAAGTCACGGGTGACTATGCCTACGGCTTGTTGCGCACTGAAACCGGCGTGCATCGTCTGGTGCGCAAAAGCCCGTTTGACTCGTCAGGTGGGCGGCACACCTCGTTTGCCAGCCTGTATGTGTATCCGGAAATTGACGATTCGATCGAGATCGAGGTCAATCCGGCCGATTTACGCGTCGATACCTTCCGTGCCAGCGGCGCCGGTGGTCAGCACATCAACAAGACTGATTCGGCCATCCGCATCACGCACATCCCGTCCGGCATTGTGGTGCAGTGTCAAAACGACCGCTCGCAACACCGCAACCGCGCCGAGGCGATGACCATGCTGAAGTCACGTCTGTATGAAGAAGAAATGCGCAAAAGACAAGCCGAGGCAGATAAGCTCGAAGCGGGCAAAACCGACGTAGGCTGGGGACACCAGATTCGCAGCTACGTGCTGGACCAAAGCCGCATCAAGGATTTACGCACCAACGTTGAGACTTCCAACACGCAAAAAGTGCTCGACGGCGATCTTGACCCATTTATTGAAGCGAGCTTAAAGCAAGGTGTGTAATTTCAACAGCGCATTTCAAGCAAAGACTTAAAGCCACCACGCCCAAATCACCTGACACCTGACACAAAACTGGACGATCCCCATGAGCGAACAACCTGCTATTCCTGTTGACGAAAACCGCCTGATTGCCGAGCGGCGCGAAAAACTCCACGCCTGGCGCGCTGTCGGCCAAGCTTTTCCCAATGACTTTTCACGCGAAAATCTCGCCGGCAGGCTCGACGAGCTGTATAGCGAAAAAACCCGCGAAGAGCTCGAAGCCCTGCCGATCACCGTTAAGGTAGCCGGCCGCATCATGTTAAAGCGCGTGATGGGCAAGGCCAGTTTTGCCACCATTCAGGACATGTCCGGGCGGATTCAGCTGTTTATCAGCAACGACGCCGTCGGCGAAGCAGAACACGCTGAATTCAAGCACTGGGATAGCGGCGACATCATTGGCTGTGAAGGCACCTTGATGAAGACCAAAACCAACGAGCTCACCGTGCATTGCAGCAGCATTCGCCTGCTCACCAAATCCCTGCGCCCCTTGCCGGAAAAATTCCACGGCTTGACCGATGTGGAACAAAAATATCGCAGCCGTTATGTCGACCTCATCACCAATGAGCAAACGCGGCTCACCTTTGTCGCCCGCAGCCGCATGGTGCAGTCAATCCGCAATTACATGACGCACCATCACTTTTTGGAAGTCGAAACGCCCATGATGCACCCGCTGCCTGGCGGCGCGGCGGCCAAGCCATTCAAAACCCATCACAATGCGCTGGACATGGAGTTGTTCCTGCGTATCGCGCCTGAGCTGTATTTAAAGCGTCTGGTGGTCGGCGGGTTTGAAAAAGTGTTCGAGATCAATCGCAATTTCCGAAACGAAGGTCTCTCGCCCCGGCATAATCCCGAATTCACCATGATGGAGTTTTACGAGGCCTATACCGACTATCGCCAACTGATGGATTTCACCGAAGGCCTGCTGCGCCATTCGGCACGCGAGGCGCTGGGCACGGAAGTGTTCAGCTACCAGGGCCGCGAGCTGAACCTGTCCAAACCTTTTGCGCGCCATACCATCACCGGCGCCATTCACCATTACCACCCCGGTTATTCATTCGAGCAGTTGAACGACATTGCCTGGCTGCGGCAAAAGCTGGCCGACCTGAAGTGCGACCTCAACGCACCGCACCTGCGCCATGCGGGTCTTGGCGCTTTGCAGCTGGCGCTGTTTGAAGAAACCACTGAAGCCGAGTTGTGGGAGCCGACTTACATCATCGACTACCCCGCTGAAGTCTCGCCCTTGGCACGGCGCAGCGATACCAACCCGGACATTACCGAGCGCTTTGAGCTCTTTATCGTCGGCCGCGAAATCGCCAATGGTTTTTCAGAATTGAATGACCCGGAAGACCAGGCCGCACGCTTCATGGAACAGGCCAAGGCCAAAGAAGCCGGCGACGAAGAAGCCATGTATTACGATGCCGATTACATTCGCGCACTCGAATACGGCCTGCCGCCCACCGGCGGCTGCGGCATCGGCATTGATCGCTTGGTCATGCTGCTCACGGATGCAGCCTCGATCCGCGACGTCATTCTGTTCCCGCACATGCGTCCCGAACGCGGGGAATAAACCCGCGCTGCCTGTCGCCACATGGAAGAAGCGCCGCTGGTTCCTGCAGCATTTGCAACCACCCGCGAGGGCACGCCGTTTTCCCCCACGTTTGATGATGTCTATCACTCGGTCAATGGCGGCTTGGCGCAAGCGCGCCATGTGTTTATAGCAGGCAACAAGCTGCACGAAAGCGTGTTCAAACCCGCACGCTGGCAACATGACCATCCTTTCGTCATACTAGAAACCGGCTTTGGCCTGGGGTTGAATTTTCTAGCCACATGGCAAGCCTGGCAGGCGGCGGGCAAACCCTGCCGCCTGCATTTTATTTCCGTTGAAAAACACCCCTTCCGGCGCGACGACCTGGCGCGCGCCTTGGCAGGTTTTGTTGAACTCGAGCCGCTCGCCACTCAACTACTAAAGCAATGGCCGGTGTTGGTCAGCGGTTTTCACCGGCTGCATTTTGACGATAACAAACTCACCCTCACGCTGATTTTTGGTGACGCACAAACGCAATTGCCCAAACTGAACGCCCGAGCGGATGCGCTGTATCTGGACGGCTTTGCGCCCGCTAAAAATCCTGACCTGTGGGCACCGGAAGTGCTCGCCCCCCTCACCCGCCTGTGCCACTCGGCAACCACGCTGGCCACCTGGAGCGTTGCGGGCGGCTTGCGTCGCACGCTGGAACAACTCGGCTGGGCGCTGGAGCGCCGTCCGGGCTTTGGCGACAAGCGCGAAATGCTCACCGGGCGTTACGCACCGGCCGTATCTCACCACCTGCGCCGGCAGCAAGCGGCCTTTACCGCCGTGTCACCAGCGCCGACTTCCTTACCCACACAGCGCAAAGCCATCATTATCGGCGCGGGTCTTGCCGGTGCTGCCATCAGCGAACGCCTGGCGCAGCGCGGCTGGCAGGTGGAGCTCTTCGAGCGTCATCCTGAACCCGCCCAGGAAGCCTCGGGCAATCCTGCCGGCGTGCTGTTGCCGCCGCTCACCAAAGACGATGCACCGGCAGCGCAACTTGCCCGCGCCTGCTATCTCTATGCGCTGCGCCGCTTGGCCGAATTGCCCGGCGTACGCTACTCGCCCTGCGGCGTGTTGCACATCGCCCATGATCCCGAGCACGAAGCCTGGCAAAAAACGACCGTTGCTGAACTTGAACTGGCGGAGGAATTTGTTCATTTCATTGACCTCGCCAAGGCCGAAACCTTGATTGGCCAAACGCTCGCGCATGGCGGCTTGTGGTTTCCCACAGGAGGCTGGGTTGATCCGCGCAGCCTGTGCACGGCACTGTTATCAGCAGGCGGCGAACGTATCCGCACCCGCTATGGCGTTGCTGTCAATCGGCTGGAACAAACCAATGGCGGCTGGCAGATTTTTGACAGCGCGAACAATCTTATGGCGAGCGCCCCGCACGTGATCCTCGCCAACGCCCAAGCGGCTGAAAATCTGCTGCCCTACCCTGTGCCACTCACCCTCATCCCTATTCGCGGCCAGGTCAGTTTCCTGCCAGAACTCGCCACCAGCCACCCACCGCTGCGCCATGTGCTATGCCGCACAGGGTATTTAACGCCCCCCGCAAGCAACATGGCTTGCAGTTTTTCAACCGTAGGCGCAAGTTTTGACCGCCATGACAGCAACTTGCAAAGTCGTCTTGAGGATCATGCAGGCAACTTGCTGCGCCTGGATGAGATTCTTCCCGGCAGCGCAAAAGGCTTCAGCGCAGAAAACCTCGCAGGTCGCGTGGGCATTCGCAGCGCAACCCGCGACCACCTGCCGCTGGCGGGTACGCTACCCGCGCAACTCACCAGCCGACAAGCAACGCAAGTCACACCCAAGACCCTCCCGCGGTTAGCTGGCCTGCATGTCCTGCTCGGTCTGGGCGCGCGCGGCATGATCTGGGCACCGCTCCTGGCTGAATTACTGGCCAGCCAGCTATGTGACGAACCACTGCCGCTTGAACAGCCCCTCGCCCGCCTGATTGACCCAGCGCGGTTTTATCTGCATGCACAACGACGCACGACAAACAGCAGCGTCGGCAGGAAGGAAAATCGGTAACCGAATCTGTAACCATTAGTTTCTATTTATCCCATCGCAAGGTGTCCTGGGTTATGCTGCACTCATGTGTCAACCACGGAGGAAACTGTAATGGAAACAACGCAATCCACATCGCGTACCCACCCACTGATACTGGCCGCCGCAGTTGCAGTCATCGCCGTTTGCCTGGTCGGCATTGCCGCCCTGGCTGGCTGGCTGCCTGGCACAGGCAAGCAAAAAGACGAAGCCGTAGCGATTGAGCAAGCAGCAGTTACGATTGAGCAAGCAGCAGTTACCGAACCAGCCTCACCGGAACATGGAACCACGCTGGACAAGGCCAAGGAAGCCGCCCCTGTTGTGCATAAAAAAGCCCCGCTCAAAGCGCCAAAGAGGGAATCAGCCGCAGTCTCACCAGCACCGGTTTATGCCAGCAAAGCGCCCACAATGCCTGCGAGATGCAATGACTGCGGCATAGTTGAGGATATCCGCACCTTAACGGCCGAACCAGACGGCAGCGGCTTGGGTGGCGTAGCTGGCGGCGTAGTCGGTGGCTTGCTGGGCAACCAGGTGGGTCAAGGTCGAGGCCGCACGGCAGCAACTCTGGCAGGTGCGGTCGGTGGCGCACTGGTCGGCAACAAGATTGAAAAAACCATGAAGAAAAAACAGACCTACGAAATTGTGGTGCGCTATGAAGATGGCACCACGCAGACCTTCCCCAGCGAGACGCCCCCTGCATGGCGTCAAGGCGACAGGGTTCGCGTAGAAAATGGTGTGCTGGTCAGCCGCTGATCTGTTTCATCCTGGAAACCGCCGTTGGCCGCGTCCGATGGTGCGTCCGATGGTGCGTCCAATGGTGCGTCCAGGCGGCGGGCTGGCGTGAAGCGACAAAGCCGCACGAACGTGCCAGCGGGTGCGTAGTGGCGTCCCCCGCCCGGCAGGGGAGGCTCGCAAAAGAGGAAACGTTCGATATTCATCAGCGGTTCAATGACATTCAATGGCATTGGAAGCGGAAAACGGAGATTTCCCGCCCCCCGCCCATCCTTCCCTCGCGGCAAGGCTTCTATCCGGCTCGCTGCGCCCGGTGATTACATAGCGCGCTTGGCTCAAGTATTTCACGTTTAAAAAACGCTTCCCTGTTCTGGCGTCCGGGAAGCATTTTTTATTTGGCTGAGCGGGCTGAGCGATCTCCGGGATTATCCCGCCAGCGCAGCATCCAAGCGTTCCAGCACGCGCTCGCGCCCGAAAACTTCCAACACGGTATCAATCGCTGGCGACTGCGGCAACCCCAACAAGGCCACGCGCAAGGGGATCGCCACTTGCGGCATTTTCAAGCCTGAATCGGCCGCAGTTTGTTTCACCAACTGTCCCAGTTCAGTTGCCTGCCAGACGCATTCCGTCAGCCGCTCGCGCAACAGTTTGAGCGCATTGCGCGCCGTGTCCGTCAAATGCTGAACACGCACTTCCTCGCTGGCGTGCACGACAGCATAGAAAGGATGCACCGCATCGGCCAGTTCATTCAGGTTGCCTGCCCGGTCGCGATACAACGCAGCGACCAGCGCAACATCAGGACCATCCGCCGTTGATACCCCCTGCGTTGCCAAGCGTCGTTTGACCTCCAGTGCCAAGCGTTCTGGGTCAGCCGCCTTGATGTAATGCGCGTTGAGCCAGTTGAGCTTTTCGGTATTGAACTGCGCAGCAGACGCCGTGATGTGATCGAGATCAAACCACTGCGTAAACTGTTCCATGCTGAACACCTCCTCGTCGCCATGCGACCAGCCGAGCCGCGCCAGATAGTTCAGCACCGCTTCGGGCAGATAGCCGTCTTCGTCATACTGCATGACCGATACCGCACCGTGCCGTTTGGACAACTTCTGCCCATCGTCACCCAGAATCATCGACAGGTGAGCATAGCGAGGCACGGGCGCACCTAACGCTCGCAATAAATTGATCTGCCGTGGTGTGTTGTTCACGTGATCATCGCCGCGGATCACGTGGCTGATCGCCATATCCCAGTCATCCACCACCACACAAAAATTGTAAGTCGGGGTGCCATCCGCACGGGCAATGATGAAGTCATCCAGCTCGCTGTTGGCGAATTCGATACGCCCCTTGACCTGGTCATCCCATGCCACGACGCCATCTGTCGGATTACGAAAGCGTACAACGGGCGGCACATTAGCTGGCGCGGGCAGCAAAATTTTGCCAACGTCAGGCCGCCAGCGGCCGTCATAGCGAGGCTTTTCCTTCTTCGCCTCCTGATCTGCACGCAGGGCATCGAGTTCTTCCCGCGAGGTATAGCAATAATAAGCCGTCCCTGCCGCAAGCATTGCGGATATCACCTGCTTGTAGCGATCCATGCGCTGCATCTGATAGAACGGACCTTCATTAAAGGTCAACCCCAGCCACTGCATGCCATCCAGAATCGCTTGCACCGCTTCTGGCGTTGAGCGCTCTACATCCGTGTCCTCAATGCGCAAAATAAACTGCCCGCCATGGCGCCGCGCATAAGCCCAGGCAAACAAGGCGGTGCGCGCGCCACCAATATGCAGAAAACCAGTGGGACTCGGCGCAAAACGGGTACGTACAGTCATGAGCATCAAACACCAAAGAAGAAAAAGTGGCGGGATTTTACGTCATCCAGCACCAATCCATTGACCTGGCGGCCTGTCTATGGTTAAATAGTATGCTCTTTTCGCGGGCGGTTAACTCAGCGGTAGAGTGCCACCTTCACACGGTGGAAGCCACTGGTTCGATCCCAGTACCGCCCACCAAAAAGCGCACTAAGTAGTACGCGTAGTTTTGTAACAAGCTGCATTGACAGTCCCTTGGCAGTCTGATGTGTGTGAAAATAAGCCCTTTGTTTTTCTTCTGCTTTTATTGATGAGATGTAAAGCAAAAAGAGTCAAAGCTAGATCGAAGTCACTCTGATTTGATATCACTTCAACGGCATTTCCATGACTAAAGAAACAAAAGACCTCGTTTATTGCTATCACTGTCGCACGCACCATCCGCGTGAGGAAATGCGCAAAATGGTCACCAAGACAGGCACCCGCTGGCGCTGCATTCGCAGCATTGAAGCCACTCAGCGCGGTCTCGAAGCGCGCGAAGCCTATGGTCGCCAGGTTTCCGAGATGAATAAAGCAGAATCCAAAGCACGCGCACAACGCCTGAATAGCGCTTTGCAGGAAAAGTAAAGCATTTCCTGAGCCTTGGGGGCTCCCCCTTCTCCAAGAACACATAGCGTCCGAGCAAGCGTTTTGCCAGCACCACCTCTTTGCGTTGCGGATATTAGGGTTGCGATAAGCTTTGCGAGTGTTCATTGCTATGGTTCGTTTGGTCATCGAACAGCGCCTGATCAAAACACATGCCACGCCCTAAATCCAAACAGCTTTTAGTGGTTTACCACTCGGCAACCGGGGGTACAGAACAGCTGGCACAGGCCTTGCTTTTTGGCGCCAGCGCCGCTGAAACCGAAAACGGCACCGTTCATGTTGCGCTGAAATCAGCAACAAATACCCGTCCAGAGGATGTCCTGTTGGCGGATGCCTATGTTTTTGCCACGCCAGAAAATCTCGGCGCAATCGCGGGTTTGATGAAGGACTTTTTCGATCGCTGTTATTACCCAGCCTTGGGAAAAATTGCCGCTCGCCCATATGCCAGCATGATTTGCGCAGGCAGCGATGGCCAAAATGCCGCACGGCAAATCGAGCGCATTGCCACTGGCTGGCGATTACGTGCTATTGCAGAACCGCTGATCATCCGCACTCACGCACAAACACCCGAGGCGATTGCACAACAAAAAGTGATTGGCGAAGCTGATTTAATGCAATGCCAAAAGCTAGGCCAACTGATGGTCAGCGGCCTGGATTTAGGGATTTTTTAATTTAGCCTGTCCGGTTATTTTCCGAAGACGCTGCCCAGACGCTGCCCAGACGCTGCCCTTTACGCAAAAAAACCACGCCGCCACCTCATTGAAGACATTGGTGGCGGGCACTGCAGATCGTTTTTTAAGCGGCTTCCTGGTCCAGATCAAAAGCCTTATGTAATGCGCGGACAGCCAACTCAAGATATTTTTCATCCATCACCACAGAAATTTTAATTTCTGACGTAGAAATCATCTGAATGTTAATACCCTCTTCTGACAAGGTGCGGAACATTTTGCTGGCTACACCGGGATGGGAGCGCATGCCAACACCGACAGCGGACACTTTGCAAATCTTGTTATCTCCATCCACCCGCAACGCGCCGACATGAGGCTGAATTTGCTCTTCCAGCATTTTTTTCGTCCGCGCATATTCACTGCGATTCACGGTGAAAGAAAAGTCGGTTGTGCCATCATGGCCGACGTTCTGGATGATCATATCCACGTCGATATTGGCGTCAGCGATCGGCCCCAAAATTTGGTAAGCAATGCCAGGACGGTCCGGCACGCCGGAGACGGTGAGTTTGGCTTCGTCGCGGTTAAAGGCGATGCCAGAAATAATGGGTTGTTCCATAGCGCTGTTTTCCTCAAAGGTAATCAATGTGCCAGCCGTTTCCTGGCCTTCCGCTTCCAAGCTGGAGAGCACACGCAGCTTGACTTTGTACTTGCCGGCAAACTCGACCGAGCGAATTTGCAGCACTTTTGAACCGAGGCTCGCCATTTCCAGCATTTCTTCAAAAGTGATTTGATCAAGCTTTTTAGCCGCAGGCACAATGCGCGGATCGGTCGTATACACGCCATCCACATCGGTATAAATCTGGCACTCATCGGCTTTCAAAGCGGCGGCCAGCGCGACACCGGAAGTATCCGAGCCACCACGGCCCAGGGTGGTGATATTGCCGGCCGCATCCACGCCCTGAAAGCCGGCAACGATGACCACGCTATCGTTATCGAGATCCTGGCGAATGTTTTTCTCGTCGATTTCCAAAATCCGGGCTTTTGAAAATGCGCTGTCCGTCAGGACTTTAACCTGGCCACCGGTGTAGCTTTTAGCTTTCAAACCCAGATCACGCAAGGCCATGGCCAGCAAAGCGATGCTCACCTGCTCGCCCGTGGCCAGCATGACGTCCATTTCACGCAAATCCGGCTGCGGCGATACCTCGTTGGCCAAGGCCACCAGGCGATTGGTTTCGCCGCTCATGGCGGACACCACGACCACGACTTGATGCCCCTGCGCCTTCCAGCGTGAGACGCGGCGCGCGACATTACGAATCCGCTCAGGCGAGCCCATGGAAGTGCCGCCGTATTTCTGAACAATTAATGCCATGTTTATTTCTTCGTGCGAAAAAAGCGGGATTTTAACCGATAGTGAATTGATATCATGAGTATCTGTTGTAACTTTTGCATAGGCACTTCATTCTGCAAACAAAAAATCAAGATGTATCGCGATGTCCAATAGTCAACCAACTGCACTAACACGCTGCCTGTGGTGCGGCGATGATCCCCTTTACACCGCTTACCATGACAATGAGTGGGGCATGCCTTGCCATGACGAGCGCACGCTGTTTGAATTTCTGCTGTTAGAAGGCGCGCAAGCTGGTCTGTCGTGGATCACGATTTTGAAGAAACGCGAAAATTATCGCCGCGCGTTTGATGGTTTCGATGTCAACAAAATCGCCCGCTATGGCGAGCAGGATGTCGCCCGTTTGCTGGGCGATACAGGCATTGTGCGCAATCGGCTGAAAATTGCCGCCAGCATCACCAATGCACAAGCCACGTTAAGACTTTACGAGCGAGGCGGCACGCTGGATCAGTTGTTATGGCAGTTCGTCGATGGCCAGCCGCGCATCAACCACTGGCGCACGATGGCGGAAGTCCCGGCCATCACGCCCGAAGCCGAGGCCTTGTCAAAGGAACTCAAGCGATGCGGCTTCCGCTTCATCGGCCCGACGGTGATGTATGCCCACATGCAGGCCACCGGCATGGTCAATGATCATCTGGTTGCATGCCATCGCCATGCCGCACTGGGTGGCTGAGGGTTCGATGAGGCAAGGAACAGGGTTTTCTTCGCTTCTCGCCGTGCCGCCAGCGCCGACTTTTAGTCGGTTGGGGTTCCCAGACTCATTGCAGCCGGATCAGGCAACGCCAGACAGCGCTTGAGTGTTTGCTTCACCCGAACTGCCGCTTGAAGCGCCAGACGCCAAAGCCGAAGATCACGATTCCCAGCAGCGCCAGCCCGAGCAGCGAATCCCACAGCACGTCCAGCCCAGCGCCCTTGAGCAAGATGCCATAGCCCATCTCGATGAAGTAGTAGAGCGGCGAGAAAAGCATCGCCTCGCGCATCCCGCCGGGCATGGCTTCCGGCGGGGTCCAGGCGCCGGAGAGGAAGATCATCGGCATCAGCACGAGGATCGCGAGCATGGCCGCCTGGGCGAGGTTGCGGCTCAGGGTGGCGATGTAAAGACCCAGCCCCGCCGTGGTGAAGGTGTAGAGCGTGGTCACGGCGAAGAACAGCGCGAGACTGCCTTTCATCGGCACGCCGAATACGCCATGCAGCACGAAGAACAGGCTGACCGCCGTGCCCAGCAGAATCACCAGCGTCATGGCGATGACCTTGGGCAAGAGGATCTGGATCGGCGTCAGCGGCGAGACCAGCAACTGTTCGATGGTGCCGCGCTCTTTTTCGCGCACGGCGGCGGCGGCAGGCAGCATGATGGCCATGATGGTGATGACGGTGAGCAGTTCGGCAATCGGCATGAACCAGGCGTCGTTCTGGTTCGGGTTGTACCAGATGCGGTGCTCGTCGCGGATCATGGGCACGTTTTGCATTGAACGCTCGGTGACACCCAGGCGGGCGAGCGCCTGGTCGAAACCGTACTGGCCGATGATCTGCGCGGCGTAGCTGGAGGCGAGAAAGCCCAGCACGGTGTTGCTGGCATCGACCTGCACCTGCACGTCAACCGGCTTTCCCTTCTTGATGTCGTGCCCGAAATCGGGCGGAATGTCGAGCACCACCAGCGCTTGTCCCTGGTCCAGCAGGCGCTGCCCTTCGCGGTGGTCCTGCACCTCGCCGCCCAGCCTGAAATAGGGCGGGCGGAAGCGATGAATGAGCTCGCGCGAGGCCGCGCTGTGGTCGGCGTCATGCACCACCACCACGGCGTGGTTGAGCTGCATGCTGACGCTGCCCGCCATGTAGGTGTCGAAGACGAACAGGTAGGCGATGGCGACCAGCAACAGCGTATCGCGCCCGAACTGGATCAGCTCTTTGGCCGTCATCGCCGCGAGGCGCGACCACCACAGGTAAAGCCACGCGCGGTTTTCTGCCGGGCCGCCGTTCATGATTTCGGCCGCTTGTGAAACATGAGAAAGCTCGCCGTCCACAGCACGGCGGCGTAGACCAGCAGCGCCAGCACCTTGCCCCACAACTGCTCCAGGCCGACGCCCTTGAGAAAACTGCCAAGCACGATATCGGTGTAATACATGGCCGGGAACAAGTGGGCTTCGAGTTTTGCGCCCGGCGCCATCGAGGCGATCGGCACCAAGAGGCCCGAGTACAGCACGGACGGGACGATGGTGACGATGACGGTGAGCATCATCGCCGCCACCTGGGTGCGCACGAAAAGCGACACCAGCAGGCCGATGCCGGTGGTGCAGCTCACGTAGACCACCGAGGCGAGGAAGAAGAACAGCGGATCGCCCTTGAAGGGTGCGCCAAAGAGCTGCGTGGCCATGAGCCATAGAACCAGGAAATTGATCACCGAGATGGCCACGTAAGGCGTGAGCTTGCCGATCAGGAACTCGCCGCGCGTCACGGTCGAGGCATAGATGTTGTAGATGGAGCCATTCTCCTTTTCGCGCACCACGCCCAGCGCGGTCAGGAAAGGCGGAGCCACCATCAGCACGAACATCATCAGCACGGCCGCGATGGACCAGACGCTCTTGACCTCCTGGTTGTAGAGGTAACGCAGCTGCACCCCAACCGGCTGCGCCATGGCTTGCGCCGTTTGCGCCGACACGCCGAGCCGGCGCGAAATGTAACCTCCCAACAGTTCGCCGTTGAAAGCTGCATTGATGGCGACCACGTAACCCTTGCTGCTGGAAGTACGGAACGGGAAGGTGCCGTCGATCAGGGTCTGCACCGCCACCGCCCGCCCATTCATGAGGTTTTCCTGGAAGCGCGGCGGGATAATGATGGCCAGGCGGATGCGGCTGTCGGTGAGCAGGGGCTCGATCTCGCGTTCGCTCGCCACGTCGCCTTGGTAGTCGAAGTAGCGCGAGTCGATGTAGCGGTGCAGGTAATCGCGGCTCATGGCGCTCTTGTCGTGATCAAGCACCGCGAACGGGATGTGCTCCACGTCCAGGGTCAGGCCGTAACCAAAGACCAGCATCAAGGCTGCTGGCACCACGAAGGCCAGCGTGAAAAACAGCCGGTCGCGCAGAATCTCGCGCCATTCCTTGCGCGCCAGCGCGACGATGCGACGGACCTTCATGCGGATGCCTCCTGTTCCTGTTGCAAGATGCGATGTACGAACACATCTTCCAGCGTCGGAGTGCGCGGGACGATTTCAAGTAACTGGATGCCCCGCTCGGCAAACAGTGCCCGGATGCGCGCTTCGGCAGCCGCGGCATTCCGCGCCAGCAGATGGATGCGTTTGCCGAACAGGGCCGCATCGGTAAACCCAGCCTGCTCCAGCGCCTCCAGCGCCGGCAGCACCGGCTCGGCGGCGATGTCGAGCACCTGCCCGGCTTCCTGTTGCAGCGCGGCCTTGAGCGCGGCCGGGCTGGCGTCGGCGATGACGCGGCCGGCGTGCATCAGCGCCAGATGGTCGCAGTGCTCGGCCTCGTTCATGTAATGGGTGGTGATGAGGATGGCCACCTGCTCGACGCGCGCCAGATGCACCAGAATCTCCCAGAAACGGCGCCGGCCGATGGGATCCACGCCGGAGGTCGGTTCATCGAGAAACAACACGCGCGGCCCATGCACCAAGGCGCAGGCCAGCGCCAGACGCTGGCGGATGCCCATCGGCAACTTGCTGACAAGCTGGGCGGTGACGTCAGACAGACCCGCCAGCGCCGCCACGCGGCTGATGCGCTCCGTGAGGCGGTTGCCCGGCACACCGTAAATGCGCGCAAACAGGCGCAGGTTCTCCTGCACCGTCATGTCCTGATACAGGGAAAACGCCTGCGACACATAACCGATGCGCTCCTTGATGGCCTGGCTGGCGTGGCGCATGTCCGCCCCCGCCACCGTGCCCGCGCCGCTCGTGGGTGGCACGATGCCGGTGAGCATCTTGATTGCCGTGGTCTTGCCCGCGCCATTGGCGCCCAGCAGGCCGAAAATCTCCCCCTGGCGCACCTCGAAACTGACCCGGTCGACGGCGCGAAAGTGGTCGAAATCGCGGCTCAGTTCCCGCGCCGCGATGGCGATGCCGTCGCCCTTGGGCGGCTCGCCGTCCAGCCAGAGCCGACTTTTTTGCGCGCCAGCCTGTCCGGCCGCTTGCCGCTGCTGCAACAGGGCGATGAAGGCGTCTTCCAGCTCGGGCGCGCCGGCCTGCATCTGGCCCACCTGCAAGCCGGCAAGCTGCGCTTGGACCTGGGCGCGGGCGGCCTGCGGCGGCGCCCCCGGCACGAACACGCGCAGCCCGGGGCCGACCGCTTCGGCCTGCGGAAACAGCGTTTGCAGCTGGCGCAGCGCCTCGACCTGCGGCTCGGCCGCCAGCGTGACCAGCGTGCCCGGCACCTCGCGCAGGATCGCGTCCGGCGCGCCCTCGATCAGCACCCGCCCGTCGAACATCAGGGACAGGCGGTGAAAACGCGCGGCTTCGTCCATATAGGCGGTGGAGACCAGCGCCGTGACGCCGCGCTCGCGCAGCAATTGCGTGAGGATCATCCAGAAATCCCGCCGCGACACCGGGTCCACGCCGGTGGTCGGCTCGTCCAGGATGATCAGCTCGGGCTCGTGGATCAGCGTGCAGACGAGGCCGAGCTTTTGCTTCATGCCGCCGGAGAGCTGCTTCATCGGCCGGTCGCGAAATTTGTCCAGACGCGTCATGGCCAGCAGCTTGTGCTTGCGCCGGGCCAGTTCGGCGGATGGCACATCGCGCAGTTCGGCGAAGAAATCGATGTTTTCCTCGATAGAGAGTTCGGGGTAGAGATTGAGGCCCAGGCCCTGCGGCATGAAGCCGATCCGGCCCTTGACCCGTTCGGCCGCCGCTTCGGAGTCGATCTGTTCGCCGAGGACGTCAAGCGTGCCGCCCTCGAACGAGAGCACCCCGGCGATAGCCTTCATCAGACTGCTTTTGCCAGCGCCATCGGGGCCGATCAGGCCGTAAATCTCGCCGCGCTCAATGGAGAGGCTGGCGCCGTCGACCGCCGTCTGCTTGCGGTAGCGTTTGACGAGCGCCTGCACCCGCACGACGGGCGCGTCTGTGCCTACCAGCGCGGGCTGGCCCATGGCGCGCCCTCTTGCCAGCGGATCACGGCATCGGCCGGCAGACCGGGCGTGGCGCGGTGCTGCGGGTTGGCATCCAGATAGAGCTTGACCGCATACACCAGCTTGACGCGCTCGTCCGGGGTTTGCACCTCCTTGGGGGTGAACTGGGCCTGCGAAGCGATGTAACGCACCGTGGCGGACATTGGTTCGTTCGGAAAAACGTCGGTATAAATGCGCGCCGACAGGCCCAGGCGCACCTTGCCGATTTCTTTTTCCGGGACATACACCTTGAGGTAGAGCCGGTCCAGATCGACGATGTCGAACAGCGGCGCGCCGGGCGCGACGACTTCGCCCACATCCACCAGGCGCTGGGTGACGATGCCTGAAGCCGGGGCGCGGATGGTGAGGTCGTCCTGCACGCTTTGCGCCTCGGCCAATGCCGCCTCGGCCTGCGCTTGTTGCGCACGCGCGGTGGTCAATTGCCCCTGCGATACAGCCCAGGCCAGTTGCGTGTGCTCCGTCTCGCGCCGGGTCGAGGTTCCCTGTGCCAGCAGATTGCGCAGTCGCGCGGCATCGCGCCGTGCCTGTTCTTCGGCGCGCTGTGCCGTGGCAAGCTGCGGGGTGACGGCGGCCAGGCCCTGTTTTGCCTGTTCCAGCCGGGCACGGACTTGACGGTCATCGAGCCGCAGCAGTATTTGTCCCTGAGCAATCGCGTCACCTTCGCGTACCAGCAGTTCGACGACCTTGCCAGGGACTTTTCCCGCCACGGCATAGTGATCCCCCTCAATGCGGCCGTTGGCCTGGATCAGGCCTTCGGGCAGCGGCGGCTGGCGCAGCAGCCACCACCCGGCAGCGAGCCCCATGACGGCCAGCAAAGCCACCATCACTGGAACGAGCAGGCGTTTGGAGGGTGTTTTCATTGCAGCAGTATCCTCGAATTCAGAGTTCGCCTGTAGCGCGCTTCAGACGCAGCTCCGTCAGTGCGGCATCAAACAGCGCATTGGCGTGGTTGCTCTCGCTGCCTGTGCGCAAGGTCTCGGCATCCAGAACCTCGGTATGGGTGGCCAAGCCATTGGCATAGCGGTCGCGCACCACGAACAAATTCTCTGCAGCCTGGGCGATGGCCGACTGGGTGACAATAAGACGCTTCTTCGTCTCTTGCACGTCCAGCCAGGTCTGGCGCACCTGCAGGGTAATGACGGAGGCCAGCTCGTCGCGCTGCTCCGTCAATGCTGCGGCCTGGCGCTCCACCGCGTTGGCGCGGTGACGAACCACGCCACCATCGAACAGGTTCCACTTGGCGCCCAGCGTGACCATCCATTGCCCAGGGTTTACCTGGTAGCGGTTCTCCTGGTAGCCGTAACCGCCGGACAGCGCGACCTGCGGGGCGTTTTCGCCGCGCACGGCGGCGGCCTGATGCCGCAGAACTTCGATCTGCTGCGCCAGCGCCGCCAACTCGCTGCGCCGCGCCAGCGCCCGCTCGGTCAGGACGTGTAACGGCACCTGCGTTACTTCGGGCGACAGGTCGTCGAGCAAGACGGGCTGATCCAGCGGCCGCCCCAGCAGGCGGTTGTAGGCGGCACGCGCCAGATCCAGGCCATTGGCTACCTGCAATTGGCGCTGGTGCGCATCGGCCAGGGCCACCTGCACGGAGAGCAGGTCGCTTTTGGCGACCATGCCCTGCTCGTGCAGGTTCGTCACATCCCGTGCATGAGCCTCCAGGCTGGTGACGTGGCTCTCTGTGACCTTCAACATACGACTGGCGCGCAGGACGTTGACATAAGCATCCGCCACGCGCAGTTTGACGTTTTGTGCGTCGGCAGTCTCGCCCAGTCGCGCCGCGTCCAGACCCGCCGCAGCCGCATCAATACCGCGCTCAATACGCCCGCCGGTGTAGAGCGGCAACGTCGCCATGGCGCGATAGGCGGCGCTGTCTTTTTGCGCCAACGGCATTTGCAGCGACTGGCCTAAAAAATCAACCTTGGCGGTGGGCGTGTTGTCGAGCGCGGTATAGCCCGCCTCCAGCGCCACATTGGGCAGGCGGGCGGATTTCGCCGCCTCCAGCAGGCTGGCGCTGGCGGCAGTGTTTTCCCGCGAAGCCTTAAGGCCGCGGTCCACGGCCAGCGCGGTGTCCCAGGCTTGCTGCAAGGTCTCGGCGCCGGCACTGCCGCAAAGCAGGCAACCAGCCAGAAGCGCAAGCCGTAATTGACCTGAACGAGCGGTTGCGCTTGTTATTGATATCATGAATTTTCCTTTTGGGGTGTTTTTACCATCTGGCCTCCGGACGAGTGACGTTCGAGCAATAGATAGAACAGAATCGGTACCACGATCAGCGTGAGCACTGTGGCGGCCAGCGTACCAAAAATCAACGAAATCGCCAGCCCGCCAAACACCGGGTCAGTAAGCATGACCATGCTACCGAAGATGATCGCCAGCGCCGTCAGCAGAATCGGCCGCAGGCGCACTGCGCCCGCCTCCAGAATAGCTTCCCGCAAGCCCATGCCCTGGCGCTGATAATCCAGCACGAAGTCGATGATGAGCAGTGAATTGCGCACCACCACGCCGGCCAGGGCAATGATACCGATCAAGGAAGTCGCAGTGAAGGCCTGCCCCATCAGCCAGTGACCCGGGAAAATACCCACCAGCCCTAGCGGAATCGCAGCCATGGCGACCAGCGGTATGGCGAAGGATTGGTAGTAGGCCACCAGCACCAGATAAATGAGGGTCAGCGCCAGCCCCAGCGCCCCGAGCATGTCGCGATAGGCGTCCAGCGTCATGCGTATCTCGCCATCCCACAGCAGACGGTAGCCGTCGATGGTATCCGGCATCACCGGATTGAAGCGCAGATTGCCGGTGGCGAGGCGCTCGCCGCCGGGCAGGGGCAGTCCGTCCAGCCGCCGGTCCAGATCAAGCACGGCATAGACCGGGGCGGTGCGTACCAGTTCGCCGCCGACAAACACGACACGCTCGCCGTCCTTGTGCTGGATGGGTCGGTCGATCCAGGCGGATTCAACGCGAACCAGCTCAGATAGGGGCAGGTTTTTCCCCTCCCGGTTGGTCAGATAGACCCTCGATAGCAGCGCCGGGTCTATCTGGTGACGGCGCGGGATTTGCAGGCGGATGGGAACGGCGTTCTTTTCCTCTGCAATGTGTACGCGCCCCAATGTTTCGCCGTCCAGCAGGCGGCGCAAGGCAATCGCCACTTCGCCCGTGGTCACACCGGACAGCGCGGCCTTTTCCCGATCCACCACCAGCCGGTACTCATGCACGTCCTCGGGTTCGGAGTCTTTCACCTCGACCATGTCGTAGGTCTGCTTGAAAGCCGCCTCGATCTGCTTGCCGAGTGCCCGGAGTGGCGCGAGGTCATGCCCGTAGATTTCGGCCATGACCATGGCGCGCACCGGCGGCCCCGGGGAATCCTCGACCAGCTGGATGACGCTGCCGGGGTAACGCGACTGGATGGCCAGCAGGCGCTGGCGCAGTTCGCGCACGATCTCGATCGAGGTCGTGCTGCGCTCGGCCTTGTCGATCAGGTTGACCCGGATCTCCGCCACGTGCGGCCCCGCCTTGCCGCCGGTGCCGCGCAGCAGCCCGTTGAAATCAACCACCCCGGCCTCGCCGATCCAGCTCTGGTAATTGAGGATCAGCGCGTTTTCCCGCAACACGGCGCCGATCTCGCGCACCGCCCGGTCGGTGGTTTCCAGCGGGGTGGGCTCAGGCATGTCGAGCGTGATGTTGAAGGTATTTTTATTGTCCTTGGGCAGCATGGCCATCTCGACGCCTAGCCAGGATTGTGCGCCACTGACGCCACCGGGCCGCACGAACTGCCAGGCCGGTTGCAGCAGGGAAATCACAATGGCCACGCCCACACCCAGCAGGACCCCACGGCGCAAACGGGGCTTATCAATGAGCGGCGTCATCATCGCATGGTAGAAACGATGCAGCCTATCTTTGTGATTATGATCTTCAAGGTCGTGCCCCTCGCCGGGTTTGAGCCAGCGGTTGGCCGCCCAGGGAACGACCGTATAGGCCACCAGCAGCGAGACGGCCATGGCGACGGGCACGGTGAAGCCGATCGGGTAGAAATATTGCCCCGGCATACCGGTCAGCATCGGCACCAGCGAAACGAACACCAGCATCACGGCGATGGTCGCCAGATTGGTGGGGCTGCCGATTTCATTGGTGGCCTGCACCGTGACCGCGCGCTTGTCGCGTCCGCCCAGGCGGGCGTAATGGCGGTGGATGTTCTCGATGACCACGATAGCCGCATCCACCAGCAGGCCAAGGGACAGAATCAGGGCGAACAGGGTCACGCGGTTGATGGTGGGGCCGAACAGGTAGTTCACGCCCAGAGTCAGCCCGAGAATCAAGGGCACGCTCAGGCCCACGATCAGCGCCTCCTTCAGGCCGAGAAAGAAAACCATCACCAGGAATACCGAGAACACCGCGATACCCAAATGCTCGATCAGCACATTCACGGCGGCATTGGCCTTTTGGCCGTCGTTACGCGTGACGACAAGTTCCACCCCGGCGGGAATGAACTGCTTTTGCATCTGTTCGATGCGGGCGAGCACCTCGTCGGCAACCACCACCGCATTGGTGCCGGGTTTCTTGGCGACCGCCAGGGCGAGCGCCGGAATTTCCGCATCCAGACCCTTGCCGAAACGCGGGTCAGCGGGACCGAAGGCAAAGCGCGACAACCGGGTCCGCTCATCAGGCGGGCCGTCAACGATAGTCGCTACGTCGCCAAGATAAATGGGGCGGCCGGCGTGGCTCGCGACCATCACCCGTTTCAGGTCGTCCGCCGAGCTCAGAAACCCGTCCAGGAACACGCTATGGTTTTGCCCCTGTTGCACCACGCTACCCAAAGGCGCCGAGACGTTGGCGGCGGCGAGGACGCCGCGAACCTGATCGAGCGTTACGGCGAAGGCCTGCAGGCGATCGGGCTCCAGTTCCACGCGCACTTCCCGGTCGCGCCCGCCCTTCACGTAGGCGGCGGAAACGGATTCCAGGCTGCGCAAGCCGTCAAGCAGGCGATCGGCCAGCCGCTTCAAGGCATAATCGTCATAGGTCTGCGAGGCCAGGGTCACGGCCACGATCGGCACATCGTCCACGTCCACGCTGACGATGAGCGGGGCGCCGGCATCGGCGGGCAGGCGGTCGCGCTGACCGAGGATACGGTCGTAGAGCTTGACCAGGGATTTTTCCTTGTCCTCCCCCACCTCGAACTGCACGGCGAGGATGCCGACAGAGTTCATCGCCGTGGCAAAGGTATGGTCGACACCGGGGATTTGCTTGACGATGTCCTCCAGGGGACGGATCACCAACTGCTCCACCTCGGCGGCCGAAGCGCCGGGCAGGAACACCCGCACCTCGGCGCCGGGGACGATGATCTGCGGATTTTCCTCGCGCGGGGTCAGCGTCACGGCCAGCAACCCCAGCAGGGTGCAGGCCAGCATGAACAGCACGGTCAGTTTGGAGGTGGCAAACAGGTCTGCCAACCGCCCGGCACTGTTGAGTTTTGATTTGCTCATGGGCGAACTCCAATTTCAGTGATGCGGTCGCCCTCGCGCAAACCGGGATCGACTGCCGCCACAATGCGGTCGCCGACTTTTATGCCCGCCGTGACCTCAATACGGCCCGGCCACTCGCGCCCGGTGCGCAGCCAGCGAAAATGTGTCAGGCCTGCATCATCCACCAGAAACACGCCACGCAACCCACCCCGCTCCACCAGCGCCTGTGCGGGAATCAGCACTGATTGACTCGCCCCAACAGCAAAACTGGCGCGCCCGAACATGCCCGGCATCAGACCTGCCATCTCAGGTAGCACAACCTTGACTTGATAACTGCGTGTAACCGGATCGCCCGACGGCACGATACGGGTAACCTTGCCGTCGAACGTCTGGGGCAGCGCATCAATCTTGACATGTGCCCGGCTCCCCACGGCAATGGCAGCGACATGGGCTTCACTGACCGAGGTCTCGAACAGCAAGGTACGCCCAACCTCCAGCGTGAGTATCGGCGCACCCGGCACGGCCAGATCCCCCGCCCGCTTCAGGCGCGCCACCACCACGCCATCGTCGGGGCTGCGAATGTCGACATAGGCGCGCTGCGCCTTGGCGGTGTCTTGTGCAGCCTGTGCCTGATTCAACGCCTCCCGGGCAGCATCACGCCTGAGGCGGACCTTACGCCATTCGTTCTCGGAAATACTGCCTCGCTCATAAAGGCGCTGGAAGCGCTCAAAATCAATCTGAGCGTCGGCCAACGCCACGTTGGCCGAACCGACACCGGCCCTGCTTTGGCGAACCGCCCCTTCAACGTCAGCACCGTCAAGTCTGGCGATGATCTGGCCGCGCCGTACCCGGTCGCCCTCGCGCACCAGCAACTCATGGATGTAACCGCTCATCCTGGAAGTGACTTCGATGCGTTGATCAGACACCACAGAACCGACAGTTGTGTAATCAACCGGTATTTCAGTCGCAGCCACTTTGACCACGGCGAGGTTCCAGCTTTTTGCCGCTGCAACTGGCTGAGTCTGCGGCGTTTTACTGCAGGCCCCCAAAAACAGGACGAATGCGAGTGGCGGCAGAAATGCCAGGCCGTATTTTATTTTTTTCATGAGCGGGTCAATTGTCGATTGTTGGCAGGGTCATTTTTTAATGTTTGGGTTGTATATCGGGTAACAGGCCAGAGCAGTAGGACCAAGGCTAGGGCTAGGGCTAGGTTTAGCCTTACACGCGCAATATCAATCCAAATTGAGACCGGTTGCATGACCAAAGCTGCTATGACCATGCAATTGATCAAGGCCTGGCGTAGTGTGAAACTGCTTGGCGACGGCCTTTCGGTCGCAGGCTAGCTGAGGCAAGGACATGCCAACCGTTCACAACCCGGCCGCCCAAGCGGCCGGGTTGTCCTTACCCGAGGACTCCTTACTTATTGATAACGTCCTTGGCCTTCTTGGTCATTTCCGTCATTGCCTTCAATGCCTTGTCGGCAGCCTCTCGCGTCGCAATAACGGCTTTTTGCGCGGCATCTCTAGCGGCTTCAGCCGCATGCCAGGCCGTATCTTTACCAGACTCGGTCGCCTTTTTAACGGAGTCCTCCGCCTTTTGCGCGGCCTCGCTGGCGGCATCCGCCGCTTGATTTGCAGCATCCGACACTTTTTGCAGCGCATCATGGATGGCTGATGTGCTTGTATCAATGAATCTGGCTTCAAATTCAGCCAGTTGCCCAGGCGCCGCCTTCAGGTTTGCCTCAAGGCGAGCACGCAAGTCGCTGATCTTCCCGCTGGCTTGATCGGTAGTTTCCTTATAAAGCACATCGACATCGGCAATCATCTGCTTCAGGTCAGCGATCAGTTTTTCTTTGCTCATGAAACCGGGTTTGTTGGATTCAGACATGGGTTACCTCTTGATTAGTGATAAAAGTAAAGCGCAACGATGTGAAAACTTGTCAGGCAGACAAGGCGACTGCCTGTCCGGCCAGGGTTACTTCGTCACGGCATCCTTGACGTTGCGAGCAGTTTCCTTGCTTGCCTCGAGCGCCTTGTCGGCCGCCTCTTTGGTGGCATCCCAGGCTTTCTGTGCAGCGTCTCTTGTAGCTTTGGCAGCTTCTTGCGCCGTATCTTTGCCAGACCTGGCTGCTTTTTCGGTTGCGTCCTTAGCCTTTTGCGCAGTATCCCTGGTAGCGCTCTCTGCCTTTTTAGCGGCTTCCTCAGCTTTTTGTGCCGCTTCTTTAGTGGCTACGGTCGCTTTACTGGTCGCTTCTGCAGTTTTCCTCGCAGCCAGATGAGCCGCTTTTACGGCATCCCGCGCCGCCTGCCTGGCGGCTTCTGCAGTTTTCTGCGAGGCGTCACTGACAGCCTGCTCCGCCTTTTTCAAAGCCAACTCAGCGGCGTCTACAGCCTTGCGTGTCGCCTCCATTGCTTCATCTGCCGCTTTCTTTGCGCTTTCTTCGCCTTTCTGCATGGACGCCTTGGCGGCTTCGACCGCCTTTGCAGGCTCTTCAGCAGCCTGCGCGCTTACGCCAATCACCAATGCCGACAAAATCAACCATTTTTGCACTTTCATTGCTATTTCTCCTTGCAGTTATAGAACAGGGTACGTCTGCTCCGCACGTTTGCCCTGGGCAGGGCCAATCTTGAAACTTTCACTCATGGCCTGCGCCTAGGCCATTGCGTAATAGACCGACAATATGCTGCGAAATAACCTCAGGGTCTTCATGCTGGGGCAGGTAACCCGGCAAAAAACGGCGCATCGTCTGGGTTTCAAAGGGATAGATCACCAGAGCGAATATCGAAACGACCAGCAGATGGGCGTCACGATCCGGTGCGAGTTCACTGGCGAGCTTGAGCAGGGCATTGAACAAATCACGAAAGACGCTATCCACCAGACTTTGCAGGCGCAGTGCATGGCTATCCAGCAAAACCCATTGCATCAGACGCCGGAAATTCCCCTCTTTGGCGAGGATGCTTGTGAACTGAGCCGCAACAGATTCAAGTCGCCCCCAAGGCGATCCTCCACCACCCTCGATGGCATTCAAGGACTCCACTTTTTCTTGGAAAGCGTAGGTGACCACATCCAGACAGAGTTGCTCCTTATCCGAAAAGTGGTGATAAAGCGCCGCAGGCGTGACGCCAGACGCCACCGCAATATCACGCATGGAAACCCCATCAAATCCACGCGCTGCGAACAACGGCACTGATAACGCGAGTATCTCTTCGCGTGTACTCCTGAAAGTCTGTTTCGCCATGAATATCACCCATGTCTATGAACTTAACTTAACGAACGTTCATTTAACAATGATTTTCATCATACCGCAAGTCAAACTGTCACCCAAGGAACAGTTTGATGCCAAAAATCAGATGTAAATGCTATTCCAACGGATACGCCCGCTTGACATAACTAATTTCAAAGGGCTGACACGAACCTATCAATATGAGAATGCCTGCTATCGCCCTCGCCCTCGCCTTCACGGCGAGCCAAAAGATACCCAACAGGAGGCTGTCAATCTATAACAAATGACGACAGCGCCCCTGACTGTGCAGACAATCCTGCCAAATTAAGCCGTGGCTAAGGAAAACACCAACTGTCCCTTCGCCACATCCACGCGAATTGCATCCTTGGCGGCGAACTTGCCTTCCAGTATCTGCCGCGCCAGCGGGTTTTCGATTTTCTCCTGGATCGCCCGTTTCAAAGGCCGTGCACCGAATACCGGGTCAAAGCCTGCCTCGGCGATCAGCGCCAGCGCTGCGTCGCTGACTTCCAGCGCCATCTCCATGCGCGCCAGACGCTTTTCGAGATACTGCAACTGGATGCGGCCAATCTTGGCGATGTGCTTTTCGTCCAGCGCGTGGAAGACCACGATCTCATCAATCCGGTTGATGAATTCGGGGCGGAAATGCGTCTTCACCTCGCCCATCACCGCGAGCTTGACCACGCCGTAATCCGAGCCGGACATCTGCTGGATCATCTGGCTGCCCAGGTTCGAGGTCATGACGATCACCGTGTTCTTGAAATCCACCGTGCGCCCCTGCCCATCGGTCATGCGGCCGTCATCCAAAACCTGCAACAGCACATTGAAGACATCCGGATGCGCCTTTTCGACTTCATCAAACAGGATCACGGAATAGGGCTTCCTGCGCACCTGTTCGGTGAGATAGCCGCCCTCTTCGTACCCGACATAGCCCGGCGGCGCGCCGATCAGGCGGGCGACGGAATGCTTCTCCATGAATTCGCTCATGTCGATGCGGATCAAATGATCCTCGGCATCGAACAGGAACCCGGCCAGCGCCTTGCACAGCTCCGTCTTGCCCACGCCTGTGGGGCCAAGGAAGAGGAAGGAGCCATACGGACGGCTTTCTTCCGATAACCCGGCGCGCGAGCGGCGAATCGCGTCGGAGACCAGGCGCACCGCCTCATCCTGACCGACCACGCGTTTGTGCAAATAGTCTTCCATCTGCAGCAGTTTTTCACGCTCGCCCTGCATCATTTTGGAAACTGGAATACCGGTAGCGCGCGACACAACCTCGGCGATTTCCTCAACGCCGACTTGTGTGCGTAAAAGTTTTTTTACCGCCGTATCACCAGCGCCAGCGCCTTGCGTCCCTTCGGGAATTTTTTGCGCCACAGCGTCCGCAGTCTTCAGCTGAGCCTCCAGTTGCGGCAGCTTGCCATATTGCAATTCAGCCAGCTTGTCGAACTGCCCCTTGCGCTGCAAATCAGCCATTTCTATGCGCAGGCGGTCGATTTCTTCCTTGATATGCGTCGAACCCTGCACCTGAGCCTTTTCAGCCTTCCAGATTTCTTCCAGATCGTTGTATTCGCGCTCCAGCGAAGCAATTTCCTGCTCGATCAAAGCCAGGCGTTTTTTCGAGGCCTCATCTTTTTCGCGCTTTACCGCCTCGCGTTCGATCTTCAACTGAATCAAACGACGCTCCAGCTTATCCATGACCTCGGGCTTCGAGTCCATTTCAATCTTGATGCGCGCCGCCGCTTCGTCGATCAGGTCAATCGCCTTGTCCGGCAAAAAGCGGTCGGTGATGTAGCGATGCGACAATTCCGCCGCCGCCACAATCGCCGGATCGGTGATATCCACGCCGTGGTGCAATTCATATTTTTCCTGCAAGCCGCGCAGGATGGCGATGGTCGCCTCGACACTCGGCTCATCCACGATCACTTTCTGGAAGCGCCGCTCCAGCGCCGCATCCTTCTCGATGTATTTGCGATATTCATCCAGGGTGGTTGCGCCAATGCAATGCAGCTCGCCGCGCGCCAAGGCGGGCTTCAACATGTTGCCTGCATCCATCGCGCCTTCGGCCTTGCCCGCGCCGACCATGGTGTGCAATTCGTCGATGAACAAAATAATGCGCCCTTCATCCTGTGCCACTTCTTTCAGCACCGCCTTCAAACGCTCTTCAAACTCACCGCGATATTTCGCGCCCGCCAACAGGCCCGCCATGTCCAGCACCAGCACGCGCTTGTCTTTGAGCGTATCCGGCACTTCGCCATTCACGATGCGCTGCGCCAAACCTTCAACAATCGCCGTCTTGCCCACGCCAGGCTCGCCGATCAGCACCGGATTGTTTTTGGTGCGCCGCTGCAGAATCTGCATCGCGCGGCGGATCTCGTCATCGCGCCCGATCACCGGATCGAGCTTGCCGGAGCGCGCGCGCTCGGTCAGGTCCAGCGTGTATTTGTTCAGCGCCTCGCGCTGGCCTTCGGCTTCCTGAGAATTCACCGCCTGCCCGCCACGCACCGCTTGAATCGCCTCTTCCAGCGCCTTGCGCTGCAAGCCGGCTTCTTTCAGCAAACGCCCTGTCTCGCCCTTGTCGCCGCACAGCGCGAGCAGGAACATCTCCGAGGCGATGAACTGGTCGCCCGCCTTTTGCGCTTCCTTGTCCGTCACATTCAGCAGATTGGTCAAATCGCGCCCGATGGTCACTTCACCACCATGACCTTCTACTTTAGGTAGTCTATCCAACGCCTTGATTAGTAATGATTTTAATCCATTAGCATTCACGCCGGCGCGCGCCAGCAGCGAGACGGTCCCACCCTCTTCCTGATTGAGCAAAGCCAACAACAGATGCTGCGGCTCAATAAATTGCTGATCGTTGCCCACGGCCAAGCTCTGCGCATCGGACAGAGCCTGCTGAAATTTTGTCGTGAATTTATCCAAGCGCATGACCATTCCTTTAGAAGAAAAATATAAACAGCTAAGTGGGGCAGCTTAGTCGCGTTTCAAGCCCGCCCTTTGTTTTAAGACCAACTTCTCTTCTGCTTTACCGTCAGGCAAGCCTATCCACCAGCAATGATACTTAAACGATTGATCAGCGGAACAACACGCAACAAACCGATCACTGGCGCAAATAGATGCTCCAACAGGCGCACGCTCACCACGACAAAAGGCGTATAAAAACTCCAGGCGAAAGTCACTAAGCCAAGAAACAGGCCACCGATAAAAATATCCGTCCCCCAATGCGCGCCAGCCACCAGACGCGGCATCAGGAAAAGCACGAGCAATAACCAGATCAGCACACGCTGCCTAAGCGAAGCAAATGGCGTAATAAAAAACGCCCAGAGCAACAGCACCGTTGCATGATCCCCTGGAAAACTATTGCCTGAACTGCCTTTGATATGCATCACTTGATCCCAGTGCGGAAACAGTACATCTATGCGCACGGCGTCGGCCAGCACCAGCGAAGGGCTCGCATGCTGCCAGTGAAACTTGTCCACGAGCATGGAAAACGGCCCGGCACGCAAAACGAGCAGCAAAAACAACGCAGATAAAAAGGCAAACAAGGCCGCGCGCACGTCATGCTTGGCAAACAGCCAGCCACCTTTGAGAAAAAAACTCAGCATGACCGCCCCCACGGCAATATCTGTCGCACGCATGCTGCCAAATGCCCAAATGTAGGCCCATAGTGGATGGCTTGCCAAAGGCGCATTTAACGCATGAAAAATTTTCAAATCCAGCTGATCCCAAAGGACTCGGGTCGGCTGCCACAGCCAGGTAGCCAACAACAAAATAGCGATCAGATGAAACACAAACAACTTAAACCACTGCCAAGTCCCTTGCATCAGCGTGCTGCCATTCAAACAACAAAGGTTTTGGGACGGAGAATAAAACATAGCATTCTTTGTCATGGCGCTAACCTATACTCAAAACTACACAGGAAAATCACTGGCGATTCGGCGCAGTAATTAATACTCAATCCTTTTCAATGCCTTGATGCTGACGTCCTTGCAGAAAAACAAACACACCCGGAATGCTCACGATAATGAGCGTAATGCCATAGAGCAGCGACATCATCAACACAATGGTTTTATCCGCACCGACCAATGAAAACAAGCCGACCAATGCCCCCTCCCGCACGCCCCAGCCGGCAATGGAAGCGGGAATGACGGATAACACCAGCGCCAGCGGCACAATCGCAAAATAAGCCATCAAACCATAGCGCAAACCCAGCGCCCAGCCGGTAGCATAAAACCCCAGCATGGCAAAGATTGGAGCCAGGATAGATAAAAACAGCAACAGCAAGCGATGATGGGCAAAAGCCTGTGCCAGACGTTCTGAGATAACCTTGATAAAAGCCAGTTGCGGGTAATACCCCAAGGCCGGGAAACGCTTGAAAACACGTTTGAATAGCCACAAACTGGCGAGACCCGCACAGCCTAAAGCGCTCAACACCACCACGATACGATACACCTGAACGGGCAATAAGGAGGGGTTAAACAAATGCGTTACCAAGGTAAGCAAAACAAGCGCCCCGAGACCGGCGATACGATCCACCGCAATACCATATAAGGCATCCCGCTTGCGAAAACCACACGCTGCGACATCCAGCACGCGTACAGCATCTCCACCGATACTGGTGGGCAAGCCCTGATTAAAAAACATGCCTTTAAAATAACTGCGCCAATAAAAAATAAAAGACTGGCCAAAGTTTAGGTTCTGCATGACCAGCTGCCAGCGATACGCTGACACCCACGTACTCGAAAACTGCGATAGCACGGCGACGAGCAATAGCTCAAGCCGGGCATGAAGCATTACCTGCCAGGCTTGCTGCAAATTGATTGCGCGCACAATCAGCACCAGAATGGTGAGTGTGATCGCTGTGCGCAGCAGGATTTTTAAAACAGGCATGGACAAAAATGATTTGGCAGCAGACATAAAAAGAAATGAGATAAATCAAGCAGTCAAAGTAAAGATGCATTTGCAGGTGCCGGGCTTAATTGACAGGGTCACGCTACGCGTCCGTTGTGGCATCACTCGTATTGACCAGCGCCCAGGGTTGATTTTTCCTGATAGCCACTCACCACGCGATAGTAATAACGTCCGCTGATCTGTCCATTTTTGTGCAGCACCAGTTCGTGGATGTCCCCCGCTGTTTTAACGCGCTCACTGACGGTGGTAGTTTGCAGATGTTCTGGCTTGTTGCTGATTAACAGCATGGACTTGCCATGCTGCGCGGCCAGAGGAAACCAAAACTCGTACATCAAGCCAACACCGGCAAACAGATGTTCACTGGCGGTCTCCTGCGAAGGCTGGTGGCGCCTATCAAGTTTGCCTGACTCAATCGCATAAGTCCGGTAAAACGCCGCACCACTGGCGATTTTGTTTCTATCCATGCCAACCACCAGCAGTTCTTCACCCCGTGCTTGCGTCAGTTCAGTGACAAGCTTTTCCAGCTCCGCACCCAAGCTACGCCAGCCAATCAGGTGCATATTTTGCGGATAATGCGCGCCTGGAAACCCAAGGCTCAGCCACTGAAACAGGGCGCCATAGAACAATAGGCAAATGATTAACGTCAGCATCCAAGCCCTGCAGCACCAAGCCAATAGTTCACTTCGGGGGTTGCCTAGACGTTTGCCTGCCTCACTTTTGGGCATCAACAACAAAGCCATGAGCGGCACAATCGCCAACCAGCAAGGTCCCGTCCAATTCAGCTTGCTGGCTCTGATCAGGCTCAAACCGGCAAACACAGCCACAGGAAAGAAAGTAAGCCAGGTGAGCAAGAAATAATCACGCAATGGCTGCCTTTCAGCCACATGTCCGTCCACCTGACCCGCCTGATGGGCGTCGTGTTTGATTGCGGACATGTCTGCCAACAGCTGCTTGCGCGAAAAAAGGATGGCACAGAACGTTACTAGCCCCGTGGGCGTGAGGAAAATGATCACATTACCGATGAACCTTGGCAGAGAAAAAGAAAACTCACTCGACAATCTACCCTGGCTTTGAAACGTGAATGAAGCCCAGTCGTGCAAGAAATTCCAGATAACCACGGGCGAAAACAGCAGCAAGGCCAGCACTAGGGCAAGGTAAGGCTCAGGCCGCGTGAACCAGCGCCGTGAAGGTTTGTCGATCAATAAAAACAAAACGATGGCAACACCCAACAAGCTGATGGTGTATTTTGAAATCAGCCCTAAACCCAGTGCCATGCCCAAACCTAGCCAGGCATTTTTTTTATCATGCACCACAATTTGATAAAAGAAATACACCCCTGCCGCCCAGCAGGCTGACATGGGTGCATCCGGGCTCATAAAAAACCCGAATGAGAAGTAAGCTGGCAAGACGGCGATCAAGGCTAACGCGCGGTAAGCCACGGCGGAGTTGAATACGTCGCGCGTCAGCCGGAAAATAAAGCAGGCGGTAATAAACCAGCACATGAATGCGCCCAACCGCACAGCAAATTCGATATTCCCCAGCCACAATGTCGCCGCCTTGATAAGCCAAGCCACCATAAGCGGATGGTCAAGATAACCAATGTCCAGATGCTGTGCGTAATTCCAGTAGTAGGCTTCTTCAAACAGCAACTCGGGCGCGCCCAAATAAAACAGACGCAACAGTACGGCATAGCCCGCCATGAGTAAAAATGCCGTATCCGCCAAGCGTTCCGGCGCGAGGAACCCCGTGCGCGGAGCGTAAAAAACGACATAAAGCGCACCGCTCAGGGCAAAAGCCGAAAATCCCGCCGACAGTATCTGTGCAGTGAGTGGCGGAAGAGAAGCCATCTGCATCAAGCTTGCCAACAAGCCGCCGCGCAAAAACAAGATCAGGAAGGCCAGAATGAGCCAAGATAGAAAACGTGAAATTGACGATTTTTGGCATCGTGGCGACAAGCTGATTTGTTTGTTTCCTCTGCCAAAAACAGCTAACAGACTGCCGCAACCTGCAGCCGCCATGAAGCTTGCCATCTGGGCTCCTGCCAGATGCGCTGATGGCAACCAGTTTGGCTGAGCGAAAAGCAGGCGAAAAAGGGCGACATCCAAGAGCAGGATAGCCAGCGCGATCAGCGCCACGCGGCCTATCGCGAAAAACTGTGCCTTGTCGGATAAATAGTTTTCTCTCATGAACTTATATGAATCAGTGAGTTATTTTGGTCGATGCAGATGAACTTAGCGGAACTTGGACTAACGCACATAGCGCCGATGAGCTGCCCCAAATCATGAAATCCATCACTTCGTTGACTAAGGGCTGGCAAATGGATCCGCCCCGCCCATCCGCTACGCGGCCCACGGCTGGCTTTGCACAGCCATCTGGCTGCGGCAGCGCGACGCATGCGTCGCGCATTCCCGCCTCGCCCCTCGCGGCAAGGCTTCTATCCGGCGCGCTGCGCCAGGCGATTACACAGCGCACTTGTCCAAGCCTTTCACGTTAAATAAGGACAACTGCCAACAAACTACGCCGTGCCGCCAGCGTGCCCGGCAGGCTTGAGTCCGTCTCTGGAAAGTACCTGTGGGGTGCTAACTTTCTTTGCCAGGACTTTCTCTGCCAGCGCTTGACGCAAATACGCCAGCACCATTTCCGGCTCGATCACTTGCAAGCACACATTATCGTGACAAGGTGTTTTGCGGTGATTAGATGCACTTACACAAGGCGAGCAAGCTAGTCCGGCATAAATCGGCGTGCTGTTACCCAGCGAGCCATACAAGGCAGGCGTTTCTGGCCCAAACAAGACAAACGTGCGCAAGGGCGTCACCGCAGAAAAGTGCCCTGGACCCGAGTCGTTGGTAAGCATAAGCTCGGCTAAGCAATACAGTGCTGGCAGTGCATCAAGCTTATTGCAACCGGCAAAGTTAACGCAACGCTCGCTATTGACCTGCGCCTTTAACATCGTCGCCCGATCACGCTCTTCAGGCGAGCCAGTGATCAGAACCACCACCTCTTCATATTCCGCCAACAACGCCCGCACTACTGTCACAAAGTTGGCCTGCATCCAGCGCCGTTGGGGCAAAAGGTCACTCGCATTCGGATTAATCAGCACCAGACGATGCCGTGCCGGATCGTAAGCCGGATATTCCCTGCCAATCAAAGCCCGCATGGCAGCCAATGCACCCTCGTCCACCGTAGCCTGCGCCAGGATGATTTCACTGTCGGTCACCTGCGTTTTTGAGTAGGGATGCTGATCCTTGTCAGATAAGGCTGCATTGACCAGCGCAACAAAATTTTTTGCAATGTGCTGATGCGGGTTGTACATTACCCGATGCGTGAGCATCGCGCCACGATACAGCCCCTCATTATGGAACGCGTGAAAACCCACGCGATTGGCTGCACCAGACAATCCTGTCAGCAAGGCGCTATAGCGTGAAAACAACTCCAGATCGATCACCGTATCGATCTGGCGACTGCGCGCCCAGATCAAAAACCGCAGGCTATCCCACGCCACATTGAACAAGCCTGATTCGTTAATCGTGAACACGTTACTCTCTGGCACCGTACCAAGCAAACGCAAGCTCACCGCATTAGACTTGAAAATCAAAAAGAAAATTTCAGCCTTGCCCTGCTGCTGCATTTTGCGCATGGCAGGATCCACCAAAATGGCACTGCCCATTTCCGAGAGCTCAACAAACAGAACCCTTTTCGGTGTACCTTTTGTTTTGCCAAACAGCAAACCCACCAAGCGAGTCCACACGGTAGCCACCAAACACAGCGGGATGCCCGCAAAGTAATCCACCTTGCGCATGAGATTGATATTCATTGGGTGATCAGTCTTATAAAAAGTGCCTAGCCTGCAAGAGAGCGCTCGCCAAGGCGCGGCAAGTGCTTATTGTAAGCGCTTGCCGCAAGACGGATCGGATATCGGCAGCATATTATGAAAGCAGGTGTCCATTTCTCGACATGCAACGGATCGGACGCACTATAGGACGCACTATATTGTGAACGCGCACCATAAAAAAAGGGTTTCAGTTACGTTTAACTGAAACCCTTGGTATTACTGGTCGGGGCGAAAGGATTCGAACCTTCGACCCCTTGCACCCCATGCAAGTGCGCTACCAGGCTGCGCCACGCCCCGACAAGCTATAATTATAGCAAGAGATTCGCCCGTCGTGCCCTAATCGTGGGTGTCTGAACGCAAAAAATCAATAATTGCTGAAATTTCTTGGCGCATAGAAGCTGAAGGCAAGCTTTCTTGATGTTGCGCCTCTTGCGGGGCAGTGGATTCAGTTTGTGTGTAGATTTTTTTAAGCGCCGCATCATCCAAACGTAAGCGTGCGCCGTTAATGGTAAACCCTTCTTGATATAACAACTCGCGAATGCGACGCGCCAGCAAAACCTCGTGATGCTGATAATAGCGCCGGTTACCTCGCCGCTTCACAGGGCGCAGCTGCGCGAACTCCTGCTCCCAATAGCGCAACACATGCGGCTTGACGCCACACAGCTCGCTGACTTCACCAATCGTGAAGTAGCGCTTGGCGGGAATTGGCGGGAGCTCTTCGCGGCTATTGCTGGGGGTTGCCACGCTGGAATGCCTCTACCGCCATTTTCAGTTTTTGACTGGCATGAAAAGTCACCACACGGCGCGCGGTGATGGGTATCTCTTCCCCGGTTTTTGGATTACGGCCTGGACGCTGGGGTTTGTCGCGCAATTGAAAATTACAAAAGCCTGACAACTTAACATCCTTGCCTTCGGCTAGCGCATCTTTTACTTCGTCAAAAAAAGCCTCCACCATATCTTTAGCTTCACGCTTGTTCAAACCTACTTTTTCAAACAACAGATCAGCCAATTCTGATTTGGTCAACGTCATACACACTCCTACCCCAAATAATTAACGAAGCACTGCACCAAAGTCTTTTTGCGCAATCTGCAATAAGTTCGAGACAATCTCTTCAATTTCCACATCCTCGAGAGTTCGTTGAGTATCTTGCATAACTATGTGAAATGCAAGACTTTTCTGAGACTCAAGCAAACCTTGCCCCTGATATACATCAAACAGGACTATATCCCGCACCAAAGCAGGTGCCGCTGCGCGCAAGGCATCCCGTACTTTCAGTGCGGGCTGGGACTGTTCCATCACCAAGGCCAAATCGCGAACGACCGTGGGAAAGCGTGAAACCTCTTTGTAATCAATGAACGGACGCACCATCAGCTGCGCAAGTGCCAATTCAAAAACAATCGGCGCCTGACCCAAGGCGTATTTTTGCACCCAGCGCGGATGCAACTCACCCAGCACGCCAACGGATTGTTCACCCAAAAAAATCTCGGCACAACGGCCTGGATGTAATGCAGGATGATTGATAGGAACAAAACGCAATTCTTCGGGTGAGAACAGCGCTTCAACATCGGCTTTAACATCATAAAAATCCACTCGCCGCGACGGAATTCCCCATTGTTCGGGCGCCACTAAGCCTGCGGCCAAACCGGCAACGCGCAAGGGTTGAGAAAACTGCGCCGAGGGATCGTCTTTGGCAGTGTTATCTGATTTTGAAAAACAACGCCCCAACTCAAAAATACGCACGCGCTCGGTTTGCCGTTTGCGGTTGGTCACCAAGGTATCAACCAGCCCACCGATGAGTGTTGAGCGCATCACACTCATTTGGCTGGCAATAGGATTGGCCAATTCAATGGGATCAGCATTATTCGCGAAATCCTTCTCCCAAGCGGCTTCGACAAAGCTGTAGGTGACGATCTCATGGTAGTCCCGTGCAGCCACGGCATGCCGCACTTGCATGGGATTACGCGTAAATTCAGCGGCAGGCATCATGGCTGCGCGGGCGACGGGCGGATTTGACGGGATATTGTCGTAACCATGTAGCCGGGCAATTTCTTCGATCAAATCTTCTTCAATTTCAATGTCAAATCGAAATGATGGGGGCGTGACAACCAAATGATCGCTCGCCGACTCAATCCGCAAGCCCAGACCGGTGAGCAACGCGACGGCACGCTCGGCAGATACTTCAATCCCGAGCACTTTGCTGACTCGCGCTACGCGCAAAATGACGGGCAAACGCGTTGGCAGATGCCCGGCCGATACCGCCTCGACAATCTCACCTGCTTGCCCGCCACAGCAGGCAATGATTAACTCAGTGGCACGTTCAATGGCTTGTTGCGGCAAATTAAAATCAACCCCGCGCTCAAAGCGATGCGAAGCGTCGGAAGAAAAGCCCAAGGTTCGCGCCTTGCCTGCAATCGCGACGGGGGTGAAAAAAGCACTCTCCAAAAAGATGTCCGTCGTTGCAGCGGTGACACTGGAGGCCTCGCCACCCATCACGCCAGCCAGCGCCAGGGCTTGCTGCTCGTCCGCAATCAACGTCATATCGACTTGCGGCTCGACATCCATGCCATTGAGCAGCACCAGGCGCTCCTGTGCCGTCGGGTAGCGTACATGGATGGCGCCCGATAACTTGGCATTGTCAAACGCATGCAGGGGCTGACCGAGTTCCAGCATGACGTAATTGGTGATATCCACCGCTGCAGAAATAGCACGAATGCCACCGCGCTCTATGCGTTGCTTAATCCACTCGGGTGTGGGTGCCAAGGCATTGACGCCACGCACCACGCGACCACAATAACGCGGACAAGCACTGGGCGCATCCAAAACAATGGCACGTTTTTCAGCATGTGTTGCTGCCACGGGCAAGCGCTCAGGCAAGGTAAGCGGCGCACCCGTCAAAGCCGAGAGCTCACGCGCAATACCCAGCAGCGAGAAGCAATCGGCACGATTGGGCGTGAGTTTCAAGGTAATCAGATGATCCTCAAGATTTAACGCCGTGCGTATGTTCTCGCCGACCTTCATCTCGGCTGGCAAAATCAGCAATCCCCCGTGATCTTCCGCAATGCCCAACTCACGCGCCGAACACAGCATGCCAAAGCTCTCCAGACCGCGCACTTTGGCTTGCTTGATTTCCATGCCCGGCAAGCTCGCACCCACTGTGGCACAGGGCACTTTAATCCCCACAGCGACGTTTGGTGCGCCACACACAATGTGCAATGCTTCGCCCTGCCCTGCATCTACGGTACACACATTGAGCTTATCGGCATTCGGATGCTTCTCTACCGTGAGCACGTGCGCCACCACTACGCCTGAAAAAGCAGGCGCGACAGGTTTGACTTCTTCAACTTCCAGCCCGGCCATGGTTAGCACGTGGCAGAGCTCATCGGTGGTTAAAGGTGGATTACACAGACTGCGCAGCCAGGATTCAGAAAATTGCATGGTGGCGTGAAAAACCTAAGCGTGAATGGAGGGCAAATTAACCGGGGCTAATTTCAAAGTTAACTGCAAGGTTTAATTGAATTGCGACAAAAACCGCAAATCGCCTTCAAAGAACAGGCGCAAGTCGGGAATGGAATAACGCAGCATGGTCAGTCGATCCGGCCCCATGCCAAAGGCAAAACCGGTGTATTTTTCCGGATCAAACCCGCCAAAGCGCAACACGTTCGGATGCACCATGCCGCAACCGGCGATTTCCAGCCAGCGTCCCTGCAAAGCACCGCTGGTAAAAGCCACATCAATTTCAGCCGATGGCTCGGTGAAAGGGAAAAAGGATGGACGAAAGCGCACGGTCATGTCGTCTGACTCGAAAAAGCGGCGCAGAAAATCTGCCACCACGCCTTTAAGATCAGCAAAACTCACGTTTTCACCAATCCATAAGCCTTCAACCTGATGGAACATCGGTGAATGCGTGGCATCCGAATCCACGCGGTAAACCCGCCCCGGGCAGATCACACGCAGTTCAGGCAATGTGTCCAGATGCTTGTAGCGTTTTACGTGCGCGAGCATTGTGCGCACTTGTACGGGGCTGGTGTGCGTGCGCAGCAACACATCTTCCTGCACTTTGCCATCAGCCCCTTTGAGATAAAAAGTATCGTGCATTGAACGCGCAGGATGGTTTTCGGGCGTATTCAATGCCGTGAAATTGTGCCAATCGGATTCAATCTCCGGGCCATCGGCGACATCAAAACCAATCGAGCGAAAAAGCTGTTCAATACGCTCCAGGCTTTTGGTCACGGGATGCAAGCTGCCTTGTGGCATGCCGCGTCCGGGCAAGGTGACATCCAGCGCCTCTGCAGCCAGCTGGGCTTCCAACTGAGCGTTTTTGAGCTCATCACGCCGTGCTGCCAGCGCCGACTCTATGCGTGTTTTCGCGACATTGATGGCCGCCCCGGCAAGCTTGCGCTCCTCGGCGGGCAATTTACCCAGGCTTTTGAGCAAAATGGTAAGCGAGCCCTCTTTGCCAAGATAGACGGCTTTGGCGTCTTCCAGTTTGGCTGGTTCGGCAGCCGCTGAAAAATCAGCGATGGCGGCGGTGGCAAGTTGCTCTAAATGCTGATCCAGGTTATCCATTGATCATTGAAGTTGCAAATATAATTAACAGATACGACAAAAATACATCACCAAAATAAATCCAAATCTTGCCAAAACTTACACGATCAATTCACCAGTAAAAAAGGAGGCCCCAACAGCCTTGGGCCTCCCTGCTTGGCGAACGCCGCAATTAAGCGGACAGTTGAGCCTTGGCTTGATTGGCCAGCGCCGCAAACGCAGGCTTGTCAAACACAGCCAAATCAGCCAATACTTTACGATCCACTTCGATGGATGCTTTTTTCAAGCCATTCATCAAGGTGCTGTACTTCATACCCAATTCACGCGCAGCAGCGTTAATACGGGCAATCCACAATACGCGAAACTGACGCTTGCGTTGACGACGGTCACGGTAAGCATATTGCCCAGCCTTCATCACCGCTTCTTTAGCGATGCGATAGACCGTACTGCGACGGCCGCGGTAACCCTTGGCCTTATCGAGAATCTTTTTATGGCGCGCTCGCGCCGTTACACCACGTTTAACTCTAGGCATGTTCTCGTCTCCTTAAGCGTTCGGCATCATTGCGCGAACGGATTTAACATCGGAGGCATGCACCGACAACATCCCACGCAGCTGACGCTTGGTCTTGGTGGTTTTCTTGGTCAAAATGTGACGTTTAAACGCTTGTGAGCGTTTGATACTACCGGAAGCGCGCACGATAAAACGTTTTTTGGCGCCGCTCTTGGTTTTCATCTTCGGCATCGAAGATCTCCCTATAACATGACAGCCAGGTGTTTCCCGCCTCGGGAATGCTTGATGACCCGCCATCACTTTTCACCCCATCAGGCCTAAGCCCAACAGAGAAACCATTAAAATAGAAAAGGTTGAATAATAAACCTAATGTATTTTCTGAAAATTCTCAATGCACTTTCTTTTTGGATGGCGACAACACCATGATTAGCTGACGGCCTTCCATTTTAGGGAACTGCTCCACCATTGCGTGTTGCTCAAGATCCGCCTTGATACGTTCCAGCATCCGCATGCCAATATCCTGGTGGGCCATTTCACGCCCACGAAAACGCAAGGTAATCTTTGCCTTATCGCCTTCGCCAAGAAATTTAACGACGTTACGCAGCTTGATCTGGTAATCATTTTCATCCGTACCCGGACGAAACTTGACCTCCTTGATCAACACCTGCTTTTGCTTCAACTTCGCCTCGTGCTGACGCTTGGCTTCCTGATACTTGAACTTGCCAATATCCATAATCTTGCACACGGGGGGCACGGCAGTCGGCGCGATTTCCACCAAATCCAGACCAGCCTCTTCGGCCAGTGTCAACGCTTGACGTATCGGAACAATACCTAACTGCTCACCATCTTCCCCGACCAAACGGACTTCAGGGGAGGTAATTTCGTCATTCAGACGCTGCGACTTATCTTGAGCGATGGTTCAAATCTCCATAAAAAACAAAAAAATCAGGCCGCAAAAGCTGCGCTACCCTTGCTGTTTTTTTCATTCAGCAAGCGTTCAATCAAGGCTTTAGGGGACACCTGCCCGAGATCCTGATTGCCACGGGCACGCAAAGCGACCAACCCGGCGGCCTTTTCATTGTCACCTACCACAACAATGTAAGGCCGCTTCAACAAACTATGTTCGCGTATTTTATAGCTTATTTTCTCGCCACGCAAATCACTTTCCGCACGAATGCCTGCTTTTTTCAGCAACTCGGTCACTTCAATGGCATAATCTTCCTGCGCTTCCGAAATATTGGTCACCACGATCTGCACGGGCGCCAGCCATAAGGGCAGAGCGCCTGCATGGTTTTCGATCAGAATGCCAATGAAGCGCTCCAGCGACCCCAGGATCGCGCGGTGCAACATGACCGGCGTATGGCGCGCATTATCCTCGCCGACAAATTCAGCATCCAAGCGCTGTGGCATGGAGAAATCGACCTGTACCGTACCGCATTGCCATGACCGGCCAATCGCGTCCTTGATGTGAAACTCAATCTTCGGGCCGTAAAACGCCCCTTCGCCAGGCAGCTCTTCCCAAGCCAGGCCGCTGGCTGACAGCGATGCACGCAAGGCATTTTCCGCCTTGTCCCACGATGCATCTTCACCCACGCGGCTTTCCGGGCGCAAGGCCAGCTTGACGGCCACCTCGGTAAAGCCAAAATCGGCATACACCTTGCGCACCAAGGCGTTAAAAGCCGTCACTTCCGGCTGAATCTGATCTTCGGTGCAGAAAATATGGCCATCATCCTGCGTAAAACCACGCACGCGCATGACACCATGCAAAGCACCTGAAGGCTCATTGCGATGGCAGGAACCGAACTCGCCATAACGCAACGGCAAGTCGCGATAGGAACGGATGCCCATATTGAAAATCTGCACATGTCCGGGACAGTTCATCGGTTTTACCGCATAGTCGCGTTTTTCCGACTCGGTCGTGAACATGTGCTCATGGTAATGCTCCCAGTGGCCGGACTTTTCCCACAGCGTGCGCTCCAGAATCTGCGGACAGCGCACCTCTTGATAGCCATTATCGCGATACACCTGACGCATGTATTGCTCTATTTCCTGCCACACCGTCCAGCCATGCGGATGCCAGAACACCATGCCGGGGGCTTCTTCTTGCAGATGAAATAAATCAAGCTGGCGGCCCAGCTTGCGATGATCGCGCTTTTCGGCTTCTTCGAGCATATGCAAATAAGCGTCAAGATCTTCTTTCTTTGCCCATGCGGTGCCATAAATCCGCTGCAACATCGCATTTTTGGAGTCGCCGCGCCAATACGCGCCGGCCACTTTCATCAACTTGAAAACCTTGAGTTTGCCAGTTGAAGGCACATGCGGGCCACGGCAAAGATCGACGAAATCGCCTTCGCGATAAAGCGATACATCCTCGCCCTGCGGAATGGCCGCAATCAGCTCGGCCTTGTAATGCTCGCCCAGACTCGTGAAAAACTCAACCGCCTGATCGCGCGGCACCACTTCGCGCGTCACCGGGAAATCCTTTTTCGCCAGTTCCGCCATGCGCTTTTCAAGCGCTGCCAAATCCTCTGGCGTGAAGGGGCGCGTGTAGGCAAAGTCGTAATAAAAGCCGTTGTCGATCACCGGGCCTATGGTCACCTGCGCTTCGGGGAACAAATCCTTCACCGCGTAAGCCAGCAAATGCGCGGTGGAATGCCGGATCACCTCCAGGCCATCGGCATCCTTATCCGTGACAATGGCTAATTGCGCCTCCTGCTCGATCAGGTAAGACATATCCACCAATCGGCCATCCACCCGTCCGGCCAGCGCTGCCTTGGCCAGGCCTGCCCCAATGGATGCAGCGACTTCAGCTACCGTGACAGGCTGTGGATATTCTCGTTTTGAACTATCGGGCAGGGTGACGACTATCGACATACTTGGAAACTCCAGAAAACTAAGAGCAAAATAAGAGCAAAATAAGAGAAAAAGCGGCCACAGAAACTTCGTGTGGCCGCTGCATCAAACGGGTCTGATTTTATCACGCCATTGTAGCCAGCACCGTACTACCTCGCCCCGTCTCTGCCCTATTCCCCCGTCCCCGCATCAAGCCCGCAGCGCCACCATCGCCGACTGACGCAACAGTTTGGCTGAACTCAACCATCCCACCGTCGCCACGATGACACTGCCTGCCACCATGCCAATGAACCACAATCGCGGCTGCGGCAAATAATCCAGTTGAAACACAAAGCGCGCCAAGCCCCAACCAATCAGGCTTGCGGCAATGCCTGCCAGCAAACCGGCCATCGCACCCAGCATCAAAAACTCCGCCAGCAGCGCATAAATAAGCTGCCGCCGCCTGGCACCCAGCGCCCGCAGCACCGCCAGTTCATGCTGCCGCTCATCACTACTCGCTTGCAGCGCCGCATACAAAACGGCGAGCCCGGCCAGCACAGCAAAACCGAAGACCAATTCGACCGCACGCACCACTTGATCAAGCGTGGCATTAAGCTGCTTTACCAACGAGGCAATATCAATGACGGTGAGATTTGGATAAGCTTTGACCAATTCAGGAATCACCGCCCCGCGATTGTCCGGCAGATAAAAACTGGTGATATAGCTTGCCGGTGCGGCATCCAGCAAACCTGGCGGCGCGACGACGAAAAAGTTCACCCGCATCGAATCCCAATCCAGCGTGCGCAGCGACGTAATGGTCGCCTCAACGCGCTGCCCGGCAATATCGTATGCCAGGCGATCACCCAGCTTCAGGTTCAGCGTTTTGGCAATGCCCTGCTCCACTGAAAACTCCGCAGCTTGACTATTGCCATGCCAACGCCCGCCAGTCACGCGATTGCCTGCAGGCAAATCCGCCGTCCACGATAAATTGAACTCACGGTCAAGCAAGCGCTGGGCTTGCTCATCCGCGTATTTCTTAGGATCAATCGCCACGCCATTGATCGCCACCAAGCGCCCACGCACCATCGGCGCCAACACCGGCGACGGCAAACCCTGCTGGTTAAAAAAGTCGGCGATGGCGGGACGCTGATCGGGCTGGATATTGATCACAAAACGATTCGGTGCATCCGCTGGCAGCTTCTTTTGCCAGCTCGCCAACAAATCGCCGCGCGCCACAGTGAAGAGCAGCAAGGCGGTAAGCCCCAAGGCGAGCGCCACCGCCTGCACCAGCGTTGTCTTCAAACGCCGCCGCAAATTCACCAGCCCATGTCGCCAGCCATAACCACCGCCCGTTGGCCTCACCCATCCCAGCAGCGCCACCCAGCCATGCAACACGAGAGTGAATACCATCAATGCAGCAAGAAATCCGGCCAGCACGATCAAGCCCAGTTTCAAGCCGCCCGCCATCCACAGCATCAAGCCAGCCAGCAACACGCCGCCCAACAAATAGGCCATGACAGACGCCGATTCAAACGCCATTTCACGCCGCAACACGCGCAAAGTGGATGCACGGCGCAGCCGCAAGAGCGGCGGCAAGGCAAAACCGCCCACCAGAATCA
>LNAP01000538.1_pt1 | contig 42062 bp, 36 predicted proteins | sample 602601 | NCBI WGS metagenome assembly LNAP01 (sample SAMN02440304, study PRJNA202911) | soil metagenome | biome: Subtropical and temperate rainforests or woodlands; isolation source: soil samples (1 kg each in a 20% v/v slurry with milli Q water) were... ...
CTGAGCCCGGGATCCCTCTACTCAAAGTAGAGATTTCAATCTCAAGCGCGTACTTTTCTGCCGTGGAAACCATAGCCGACTTTTTCAACAGAATCGGCCGATTGCCGCCAGTCATGAGGGGCTGGGCGTCAATGATTGGAAGTAGTGCTGGTACCCAAGTGGTACGCAGCTTTCAGATCGGCACTGTAGGGCAAGGAATACGTAGCCTACAGAATTAGCAGTTCCAATCCATCACCGAAAAGGCTGATGTTTTGCGCTCGTGACCGGCAGCACTCTGGGCCCAAAGCTGCCTATCAGGAAAGCCACTGAACCGATTCCGAAATGCCAATAATTCAACAAAAAGTTGATAGATCAACGAGTGGTTGATATTTTCGTCGCCTTCGATAATCACTTGAAGGCACCCATGAAGGTCTCTGAAGCCTCACCAGCCGAGCGACAGCTGATTCTTGACGTGCTTCATAGCACCCTCAAAATGCTCAGTAATGCGCTAGGACTTCATACGGAAATTGTGTTGCATGACCTGACCAACCCCGAGCGATCCATTCTTGCTATCGCCAATGGTCATGTTACTGGAAGAAGGGAGGGCGGTTCATTGTTGGGAGGCCCGCGCCAGGACGCGGGGTTTATCGCCGTCAGGCGTGCGATGGAGGATCACTCAGGCACCGATCCTGTATTGGTAGAGAATTACCCTACAGTTGCGCCTGACGGTCGCCCGCTGCGCAGTTCCACTGTGGTGTATCGCGACAGCAGCGGGCAACCTTTTGCCAGTCTTTGCATCAATGCCGACTTGAGCGGTATTGCTGCTGCCCACGCCTTGCTCGGAGGGCTTCTGGGCCTGGAAGGCGCTCCAGAGTCACGTGGCGATGAGCCGAGAGATATGGAGCAGATGATGGCGGAAATCATACAGGTTGCTTGTCCCGGCGGTGCCGTACGGATGAAAAAACTTCAAAAACTTGAAGCGGTGCGGCAGATGCAAGATCGCGGGATATTCATTGTCAAAGGCGGGATTGAGAAAGCCGCTGCCGCGCTCGGCGTTACCCGATACACCATCTACAACTACCTGGAGCAGATCCGGGCTACAGAAAATGTTGGCAGGCAGGAATGACCAGAATGCAATTCGATATTTTCCAGGTGGACGCTTTTTCCTCTGAGACTTTCGGCGGCAACCCGGCGGCGGTCTGTCCGCTGGAGGTCTGGCTGCCTGATGCGACGCTGCAACAGATCGCAGCAGAGAACAACTTGTCCGAAACCGCGTATTTGGTGCGCAACGGTGAGGTGTTCGAGCTGCGCTGGTTCACCCCCACGGTGGAAGTCGACCTTTGCGGCCACGCCACCCTGGCGGCGGCCTGGGTACTATTTGAACAGCTTGGGGAAAGCAGGGATATGCTGCGCTTTTCCACCCGCAGCGGTGAATTGCGAGTGCGCCGCGAAGGCGGGCGCCTGGCCATGGACTTCCCGGCCAAACAGCCGGAAGCCGTAGCTGTCCCGCCAGGCCTGCTGCAAGCCTTGGGCCTGAAACAGGTCGATGCGCTTTATCGAACAGACGATTACCTAGTGGTGGTCGAGGATGAAGCCATCGTTGCAGGCCTCAATCCCGATTTCGTAGCTCTGTCTGCGTTCGACGTGCGGGGTGTCGCTGTAACCGCGCCGAGTCGTAACTTCGACTTTGTCTCTCGCTGGTTCGGGCCTCGGGTTGGGGTGAACGAAGACCCGGTCACCGGCTCGGCCCACACCTCACTAGCGCCATACTGGGCCAAGCGCTTAGGTAAGCGCAGTCTGAGAGCCGAGCAAGGTGGGGCACGCAAGGGCCAGTTGCACTGCGAAGTCCTGGACAGCGACCGAGTCATTATCAGCGGCCACGGGGCGCTCTACCTGCGGGGCACGATCTATATTTAACGCCAGCTCATTCGGGCGAACTTGCTCAACAGAGGAGTGAGCGCCCCTGCGGCGCTCATACTTCTGCGACCACACTTCGAAAGTGTCTTCTGTAAATTTAACAGAGCAGCAAAGGTCAACGAACGGCCGAAAAACCACTCGCTGTGGTGAGTAGGTTCTCCGGTGGCGATCGTGCGTGAGTTCAGGCGAAGGGAAACTCCGACTTTTTCAACACAATCGACCCATAACAGCCCTTCGCAAAGCGCAGCTTTCGCCATTACTTTTCGTGCAGAGCCTAGGGCTCTATACGGGCAAGGACCGTGCAGGGCTACTCGCAAAGGCCCGAGAGATTGGTCTGTTGAGGTACGCGCGGCCCTGAAGGAGGGACGGTGCGCCCGAAGCTCAGGCAGGCAGGAGAAATCACTGAGAATCCATATAGCTGCATTGAAAAGCACTATAGGCAGATTAATTTATTAATCGGTAATCGCGACACTAACACAGGATTTTCTCGCCTGATTATCAGATAGAAATGTTTGAAACGCCTATACATCTAGCGCGCCGCCGAGATTCTCGCCTCTGATGAATATGCCGCTGAAGTTCGTGAGCAGGAGCAACTGTGGATATCTCGTGGCGTGAGTTCGGTGCCGACCATCGTGTTCAACGATCAGTATGCAGTCAGTAGTGGGCAGCCGATGGAGGCGCCTGTTCACGCGATTCGGCAGATCATCCGTGAGACTCAGGCTGACCGCTGATCGTTATCTGCGGGTTTTTTCCCACTCAGTGGGAATCTGGTTTCAGTTAATGGAAAACTCGGTGCACCATGCCCGCAAGAGCATGAGGCCGATATGAACTACAACACGCCCACTGATCGCTTGCTGCAAATCCTCGTCACTCTGGGGCAATCCAGCGAGGCGATCTCCGCCAAAGAACTGTCCGAGCAACTGGCACAGCCGCTCAGCAGCACTTATCGCCATCTCAAGACCTTACTGCGCTGGGGGCTTGCCGAAGAGAACGGTCAGGGTCGCTATTTGCCAGGGCCAACCTGTTTGCAACTGGCCAAGAAATTCGACCGCGAAGCCGTGCTGGTGACCCTCGCCAAGCCGGAACTCAAGCGCCTGGCCGAGCAAAGCCAGGAAAGCGTGGCGTTAATGGTGCCCAGCAATGGCCAGGCGATTTGCATCGAGCTGGTCGATAGCCCACAACCGCTGCGTTGCTGCTACCAAAAAGGGCTGGCCCAGCCGCTGTTGGTCGGTGCATCGGCGAGAGTGCTGTTGGCCTATATGGATGAGGCGCAAAGCCTGTCGGCTCTGTTGGCGCAAGGCGTCGAAAGCGAGGAAGTCGCCACGTACCAGCGCAGTTTTGCCGATATCCGCGCTGCCGGTTATGCCGTGAGTGTGAGTGAAATCGACGACGGCATTTGGGGTATCAGCGCGCCGTTGCTTGACAGCCGCAATCGCCTGCAAGGCGCCATCAGCCTCATGGCTCCTGCCTCCCGGGCGCACACCCGCAGTGAACGCCTGATCCGCTGGACCCAGGACGCGGCCCTGCGCCTGAGTGCTCGGCTCGACTGAATTTGACTGGAGTTTCAAGCATGACTGCTGTTTCTGACATACCCCTGTGGACAGGTCGTATCGACGCTGGCGAAGGGCAGGCTGCGCTGCGCTGGCATCAATGGGTCAAGCCCTTCTGCGAGGGTCAGTCTGCGGGTGCCGCACTGATTGGGCTGGCCTGTGATGAAGGAGTCAGACGGAATCAAGGACGCACCGGCGCCCGTCTTGGCCCGTCAGCACTGCGCAAGGCGCTGGCCAACCTGGCGTGGCACGGCCGGGCGCCGCTGTATGACGCGGGCGATGTGAGTTGCACCGACAGCAACCTCGAAGGCGCGCAGCAGATTTACGCTCACCACGTCAGCTATCTGCTCAACCAGGGGCATTTGCCGTTGGGGTTGGGTGGCGGCCATGAAATCGCCTTTGCCAGCTTTAGCGGCCTGGCCGATCACCTGCGCCAGGCCACCCCGCATGCGCGGATCGGCGTTCTCAACTTTGATGCCCACTTCGATCTGCGCCATGGGGAACAAAGCAGTTCGGGTACCCCTTTCCGCCAGATAGCCGAGTACTGCCAGCGTGCACGGATGCCGTTCACCTATTGCTGCCTGGGTGTCAGCCAGTTGAACAACACCCAGGCGCTGTTTGAGCAGGCGCAGCGACTGAATGTGCGTTACCGCCTCGACCGGCAAATGAACAGCTGGGACATACCCGCCTGCGAAGCGATGATCGATGAGTTCTTGCAAGACGTCGATCACCTCTACCTGACCATCTGCCTTGATGTCCTGCCCGCCAGCCAGGCGCCCGGTGTCAGTGCGCCGTCTGCCCATGGCGTGGACATGCAGATCGTCGAGCATCTGATACGCCATGCCAAGGCCAGCGGCAAATTGCGCATGGCCGATATCGCCGAACTCAACCCCGGCCTGGATATCGACAATCGAACCGCCCGCATTGGTGCGCGTCTGCTTGCCAGCCTGATCGATTAAGTTTTTCCGTAAATCCCTGAAACCGCTTGTTGAATCATAAGAAAAAGAGAAATTCGCCATGCTGACATTCGAACTGGATGCGCTGAGCACCCTTGCTCTCGCGCTGCTCCTGCTGGGCCTGGGTGCCCAACTGAAAAAACGTAGCTACTGGCTGCGTCACCTGTGTGTACCTGCACCGGTGATTGGTGGTTTTGGTTTTGCCTTGGTGATCTGGCTGTTACGTGATCAACAACTGCTCAACCTGACCCTCGACACCAGCCTGCAAACCCCGCTGATGGTGGCGTTTTTCACCACTGTCGGTTTGGGGGGTAGCCTGGGTTTGCTGCGCAAGGGGGGCAAATTGCTGTTTATCTACCTGGGTGCGTGCTGGGGCCTGGCGCTGGTGCAAAACGTGGTGGGTGCCAGTGTTGCCAAGCTGCTGGGCATCGATCCGTTGCTGGGCATCATGGCCGGCGCGGTGTCACTGGAAGGCGGTTTTGGTGCGGCGGCAGCTTTCGGGCCGATTGCTGAAAACCTCGGTGCGGTCGGTGCGACCACTGCAGCGCTGGCAGCTGCAACTTTTGGCATGGTGGCAGGCGGCTTGCTGGGTAGCCCGCTGGCGCGCTGGTTGATCGAGCGCAACAAACTCGTGGTCAAGGCCGAAGCCGTTGGTAGCCTCAAGGCGTTCGAAGAAGTGGTCCATACCCCGCCGCCCGCGCTGGATGCTGCCACCTTGTTGCGCTTGTTGACCTGCATTGTGGTGATCATGGTGCTGGGATTCTGGCTGGGCTCCAGCTTGCAACAGCATCTGGGTATCGTGCTGCCGAGCTATGTGGGCGCCATGTTCGTCGCGATCATCCTGCGCAACCTCAATGACCGTGCTCAGGTTATCGAGATGCCCGACCAGGCCGTCAGCACTATCGGCGATGTGTGCCTGGGCATGTTCCTGACCATGGCAATGATGAGTCTGAAGTTTTGGGAGCTGGAGAAGCTCGGTTTGCCGCTGCTGGTGATTCTGGTGGTGCAGGTGGTGATCATGATTTTGCTGTGCGTGTTCGTCCTGTTCCGCCTGTTTGGCCGCAACTACGACGCGGCAGTCTTGTGCGCGGGCTTCATGGGGCATGGGCTGGGCGCGACGCCCAATGCAGTGGCCAACATGGGCGCCATTTGTGACCATTACAAAGTGTTTTCGTACAAAGCCTTCATCATCGTGCCGCTGTGCGGTGCCGTGCTGATCGACATTGTGGCTATCCCGATGATCACCTGGTTTATCAACGCATACAGTTGAGAATCATCTGGTTGCTTCATTGCTAAAGCGCGCCGAAGCCATCGCCGGCAAGGCGGCTTCTGTGTTGTGGGAGCCGACTTGCCGGTCAGGCGCCGATTGCCCGGCGTTTGGCCAGCGGCCATGCCACGCGCATAGACATGCTGGACCCGAGCCCCGGGCCTGAAGCTGTGCCGGTGGTCCACCGAAAAAACCTGGAAGCGCTTCACCCAACGCCTGGCGCAACGGCCCCTGCCAACCAATGGGCGCCCGGAAATTTTCCTGCTGACGCCCGTACAAGGCTCTGAATATGGCCAAGCCGACGCGCTGATCGAAGGTTTACAAGGTTATGACTCAGATGCCTTCGTGGAGTTGATACGGCGCAATGGGGCTGAAGCCGTCATCCCCTCAAGAGGGAATCGTCTGACGCCCCGAAAGCTGGATCGATCTACCTACAAGGCACGTAATCTGGTGGAGCTTTTTTCTGAGGAGAGTACGGTTCCGGTGCCTTCCCACATCATTCGACGCGCCCCGGCAACATCCCCGCCAGTACCTTGTCCTTATCAATAAAATGATGCTTCAGCGCCACCATCACATGCCCACCTACCAGAGCGCCGCATAACCACGCGCTGTAGGTGTGAATCGCTTTTGCCAGGTCATAGAGGCTTTTATCCGGCTCCACCAGCGGCGGCAGCAGGAATAGGCCCGCAACCAGAATGGGTTTGTCAGCCACCGAGCTCCAGTACCAGCCGGATATCGGCAATCCGAGCAGTGCCACGATGTACAGCAACAGGTGGCCAATAAACGCTGCACGCTTGAGCCGTGGTGTCATCGTATCGGGCATCGCCGGTGCTGCATGGGTCAGGCGCCAGGCGATGCGCAGGACGATAAGCAATAGCAGGGTGCTAGCCATCGCCTTGTGTAAAAACGTGAGTTGATGCTGCGGGTTGAATTCATCGCGCCAGTGAACGGCGACAATTCCCACCAGCCAGGCGGCAATCCAGATGAGTGCCATGCCCCAGTGCAGCCATTTTGCCGTGGCCGTATAGCTTTTTGTCTGTGTCATCTGGATGCGCGCCTGTGTTTTGGGTAGGCGCGATTATCGACAATTGGGCAGGGCGGAAAACCGTAAAAACTCGATGATTCCCATCGGCTTTTCTGATTTTCAGCATTTCTCTCCATCCTGCCGGGACTACAAGCGCCGGGTCACAGGATGCCCTATTCCTCAGGTGGCGCTGAACCTGTCGCGAAGACGACCACCAAGTCCAGAACAGACGCCCGATCCCGCCGGAGCATGATATTCTGCGCGCCATCTTGGTCTATCCTTTCTCTGGTACGCACTCCCGAATGCGTACCGGCAGAGAGCTGTCGCCGAGGTAGCTGAAGCCAATAATGATAAAAAGTCAGCGCAGAAGGGACATAAAAGTGAGGTCGATACGTCGGCCTTGTGTGCCCACCCTGCAGTTCTTGCGAGTACGGGACCCGGCCAGACATTGCCTGATGTTTGGCGTACTACGGTTGCCGGAAGGTCAAGGACGGTAGGGCGGAAGGCGTTTTATCATAGGTGCTACGATGTTTAAAAAAGTGAACACTGCCCTGCTGGGGCTGGCTTTGTCGATAGGGATTACTTCCGTCCAGGCGGAAGAGGCAAAGAAAGTTGATGTGCTATTGATCGGCGGCGGCATCATGAGCGCGACCCTGGGTGTGTGGCTCAATGAGCTGCAGCCGGATTGGTCGATGGAGATGGTTGAGCGCCTGGACGGTGTCGCCGAAGAAAGCTCCAACGGTTGGAACAATGCCGGTACCGGTCACTCGGCCCTGGCTGAGCTGAACTACACCCCGGAAAACAAGGACGGCACCGTTGAGATCCCGAAAGCGGTCGAGATCAACGAAGCGTTCCAGATCTCCCGCCAGTTCTGGTCGTGGCAGGTTCAGCAAGGCGTTCTGAAGAACCCGCGCTCGTTCATCAACTCCACTCCGCACATGAGCTTTGTGTGGGGCGATGACAACATCAAGTTCCTGAAAAAGCGTTACGAAGCGCTGCAGGCGAGCCCGCTGTTTGCTGGCATGGAATACTCCGAAGATCCGGTACAGATCAAGAAGTGGGTTCCGCTGATGATGGAAGGGCGTGACCCGAACCAGAAAATCGCTGCGACCTGGTCTCCGATCGGCACTGACGTGAACTTCGGCGAAATTACCCGCCAGTTCGTCGCTCACTTGCAGACCACGCCCAAGTTCGACCTGAAACTGTCGAGCGAAGTGCAGGACATCACCAAGAACGCCGACGGTTCGTGGCGCGTCAGCTACAAAAACCTGAAAGACGGCACCAAGACCGAGACCGACGCCAAGTTCGTGTTCATCGGCGCGGGCGGCGGTGCCCTGCACCTGCTGCAAAAGTCGGGCATTCCTGAAGGCAAGGAATACGCCGGCTTCCCGGTTGGCGGCTCGTTCCTGGTAACCGAGAACCCAACGATTGCCGAGCAGCATCTGGCCAAGGCCTACGGCAAGGCTTCGGTGGGTTCGCCGCCGATGTCGGTGCCGCACCTGGACACCCGTGTGCTGGATGGCAAGCGCGTGATCCTGTTTGGCCCATTCGCGACCTTCTCCACCAAGTTCCTGAAAGAAGGCTCGTACCTGGACCTGCTGACCAGCACCACGACCCACAACATCTGGCCAATGACCAAAGTCGGTATTCGTGAATACCCACTGGTCGAGTACCTTGCCGGCCAACTGATGCAGTCGGATGACGACCGCTTCAAGGCGCTGCAAGAGTACTTCCCGAACGCCAAGAAAGAAGACTGGCGCCTGTGGCAAGCCGGTCAGCGTGTGCAGATCATCAAGCGTGACGAAGAGCAGGGCGGCGTCCTGAAACTCGGTACCGAAGTGGTCAGCTCCGCCGACAACACCATCGCCGGCCTGTTGGGTGCGTCGCCAGGTGCGTCCACCGCAGCGCCGATCATGCTGACGGTGCTGGAAAAAGTGTTCAAGGACAAGGTCGCTACCCCGGCCTGGCAGGAGAAGCTTAAGCAGATCGTGCCGAGCTATGGCACCAAGCTGAACGGCAGCCCTGAGCGCGTTGCGCAAGAATGGGCCTACACCGCCAAGGTGTTGCAACTGACGCCTCCGCCAGCCATGCCGCAAATGGCTGCTCCACAGGCGACCGAGGCTGCCAAGCCTGCGGCCGAGCCGAGCAAGCCGGCGGCTGACATTGCACTGTAAGCGGTTGACGCAGTCCTGAGACAGGATTGAATCGACAGTTAAAAACCCGCTGAACCGGTAACGGTCAGCGGGTTTTTTGATTGTGGCTATTCGGTCTGCTCAAAAGGGCCGAATACTGAACCCTTTTTTGATCTGCTCATGTAGGTGCAATGCCAGATGATTAGCGCTATCAGAAAGTAAATAAAGCTGATGCGGCGGCAGCCCAGGTAACTGTATTCCGGGGATGAGTTTGGTCAGCCCGGTGGTCATGCGCTCCTCCTCAATCATCCCGACCGCCAGCCCACACATGATGGCCGCCTCCACAGCCGTCGAGCTGGCACTCTCCAGCAGGACTCGGTAATAAACCCCATGCTCTTTCAGGGCCTGTAAGGCCGATGCCCGGTATGGGCACCCGGTCAGCTGCACTGCAATGGGCAGCGGTGCCTGCTCGGATCTCTGGAAATTCTCGGCAACTACCCAGACGGGTTGGATCGTGCCGAGACGTTCACCCTGTTCCAGCGGTTGTGAGCTGACAATCAGTGCCAAGTCAATTTGTTCGCGACTGAACATTGTGAACAGCTCACCACTGGACCTGGCTTCCACCTCCAGTTCAAGCAGCGGATTGTCTGCAATTAGCAACGGTAGGAAGTCACGCATAAATGCCGGAGCGTATGAGTCAGGCAAGCCCAGGCGGATTTTGCCCTGCATGCGTTGTGGCGTGAGTGATGCGAGCAGGCGGTCATGGCTTTTCAGAAAGTCAGTGGTTTCACTCAGCAACTTCTTGCCATACATCGTGAGTTCGACGCCCTGGTTGTTGCGGCTGAACAACCGTTGACCCACCAGTTGCTCCAGCTTGTGGATTTGAGTGGTGACAGTCGATGCACTGCGATGGACATGGTTGGCTGCTTCATTGAAACGCCGAAAGCGGGCAACCGCATGAAAGGTGCGTAGAAGGTCGATGTTCAGTTGTTTGTTCATGATTCCTCTTTTGAGGATTAGTGGTGCGGATTATTCAAATATACAAAATCATGACCCCACTTTAGTCTTTTGGTCAAACAAGAGCGCACCTGCATACCTAATAAGAAAGAGTTGGAGCGTATATGGATATCAACACGCTGGTTGTAGCGTCCTTGCAGAACAATCATGACCTGGAAGGAAGAGTCTGGACTATTGAAAACGCTGAGAAATATTCGACCTTGTCTGAGCATCGGACGGAGCTTTCGCAGCAAGTCAGCGCAGAAATACTAGCGCTGATGACCGCCTTGAATAGCCAGGGGATAAGCGACGAAGGCGTATGCGCCGCGCCTTGCGGAACGGGCTCCCTGGGTGACCTGCTGCAATCAGTCGCTGGAGATCTGGTCGATCTCCTGGGGCAGGGCAGCGTTCATTACGTCGAACTGGGTCCAGAACCAGTGAAAACATCCGCCCTGATGGGGTATTTGCTTGAGTGTGGCATTGAGCTTGAGTATTACACCGCGGTCGATATCAACTGTGCTTCGCAGGGCATCATGCGTCGTGCGATTGAGCCGATGCTGGCCACTCCTCAGGGGTTTTCCTATCTGGCCACTGATTTCCGGGACTTGTCCAGGCACCAGCTTGAACGCGGTCAGGATGTGACGCTAATTACAATGCTGGGCTTTCAAGAGGGCAATGAGTTGCCCGATACCGTAGGCGAGATCATCCGCCGGGTGGGCGGCATGCGAACGTACGTCTTGTCAGAAATGCAGTTGTCCACGGTTGAGGATGACGCTCATATCCATCGTTTTTATAACCACGATTGCATGATTCGGTTTTCTGATCTGATCGGGTTGAAACTGGGTTTGGAGAAAACGGATAGCCATCGGGTCATCATCTCCGAAATCGAGCACCACGATGAGCGCTACCGTGTAGCTGCAACGTTGTTGCCCGTCCATGACGGTCACGATGATGGCTATCTCTTGACGAATGTCTGCCTGAAATACACCCGCGAGCAATTCATCCGTGTGCGCCAGGAGTACGGCAGTTGCCGAGTAATTGGTGAGTATTGCAGCGGAGATGGCAGTGTTATGTATCAACTGTCCGAGTATTGCCTGGACCACGATTGCACTGACAGATAGAGGTGGATAGCCATGAGACGAGACGGTGACCTTCCGGTATTTGTACAGGGAGCAGGACGGCTGAAACTGGCGTTGCAGGCGTCGCTTTCTCCAGCATCATTACGATGCAAGCATCCAGGGGCATTGCTCGATACCTTTAAGCATTGGAGTGACAGCTACTTACGCAACAGTGTTCCAGCATTCGGGCATCGCCAAAGTCTTGCCGAGCTTGGTTATGTGAACTCGCCGTTGGGCGTCGCTTCGGCTGAGCGACTAACAGCCGTGGCACAGGTTGCGGGACTATTCACCGAAGAGGGCGTCACGCAACTACGTCGAGCTTGTTATCAGTTGGAGGCGGGCTCTACCACCAGCGACTGGATTATTTCCAATCGCACCCGCGCCGCCACTGAGTCCTCGACCCTTATTCGGGAGATGATGGGTAGTCGCGCTTTTTTGTTGGCGGTGTCGCAGATTGCAGGTGTCCCTTTGGTGCCCCACCCATTTTTACGGGCGCGTTCACAGGTCAACTATTTCTACCCGCGCCAGGCCCCTGAGGATAAAGCCCAGATTGGCATGTGGCATACCGACGGCACCAGTTTCGTGTTGAATATCCTGCTATCGGACCCTGGTGAGTATGAAGGTGGAGAGTTCGTTTTTTTTGACCAGCGGAACGAGCTTTTTGATGTGAGTAACCTGGATGGACACGTATGTACCAGCGTAGTCAGGGCCAGTGGCGATGCGGTCTACCTTTACGGTAGCCGTGTGTTTCATGGTGTTCGCCCGGTCACGGCCGGCAGGCGTATGTCGTTGGTCCTTTCATTTCATTGTCCTTACAGCTCAGTCGATGTGAACAAGTTCTGGCACCTGGCATCCGACGACGGTGTACTGAGGACTATCCGGCCATGGTTCCAGCTTAGGCGCGACTTGGCATTGCCCGCTGACGAGCAATACCGTCGACTGGGCATTGAGCCTATTACCTTTACCGAACTGGCGATATTCAGGGGTAATAATGATGTCGCCTAAGAGCACGACTTTGGGAACGCTGAAGTTACTGTTATTGCAGATAGTGTTTGTCTTGTCCTGGAGCTCCGGTTTTATTGGAGCGAAGATGGGGGCCGAGGATGCGGGAGCGTTCAACTTGCTGTTCTGGCGTTTTTTGCTGGTCTCAGTCTGTCTGGCGCTGTTTTTGAATATCGCGCTGCTGAAGGTTTCCTGGGAGCAAATTCGCCACCATGCGGTGATCGGTTTTTTGTCGCAGTTTCTCTATTTGAGTTGTGTCTATGTGGCGATCCAAAATGGTTTGCCGCCAGGTATTGCGGCGATCATCGCTGCGCTTCAGCCGCTGATGACCGCTGCACTTTCATCGGGCAGTACGACAGAGCGCAGCGGAGCGTGGCAATGGCTGGGTTTGCTGGTTGGTTTTTGCGGGGTGTCGATTGTGATCGCGGGGCAGTACCGCAATAGTGCTGCCGAGCTCGGACTGGGTATGTATTTACTGCCGCTTGTCTCTGCACTGGGGCTGACGATGGCGACGTTATATGAACGGCGCTCAACGCTTAGACAAACTCATCGCAGCCCCTTGAGCCTGTCACTGTTTATCCAGTCGCTGATTACCTTGATGGGCTTCACTGCGGCCGTGCTCTACACCGATACGTTCAGCATTCCCCGGGACAGCGCCGTACTGGTCTCGATCGTTTGGCTGACGGTGTTTTCTACGTTTGTCGCGTATCTGAGCCTCTGGATGTTGTTACGGGTCATGACCGCTACCCACGTCGCAGCGCTGGTGTATCTGGAACCCCCCGTGACGTTGGTCTGGGCGGCAGTCATGTTTGGCGATGTGATTTATACGTCGACGTATGTGGGAATTGCGGTGGTGGTGGTTGGGCTGATTCTGGTCCGTTTGAAGAGGCAGGCGATGGTGCGTGCGTCGTAAACATCATGCCCAGGTCGCTTGGATAGGGTTCTTCAGGTTGGCTTTTTGGTTCCCAGTAGCCGCACTTCCTTGAGCAACGCCGCGCCCAATTGCTCCGTTCCCAGTTCCTTGTACCCAACCGCCTTGATCTCACCGTTCTCTTCCGCCTGGATGATGATCACCGGCGTTTCCTTGCCTGTGCCCGCTTCGACGTGCATGGCGTATTGGGGGATTTCCAGCTTGATGGGCGTGCCTGCCGCCTTGCCTTTCACATTGATCAGAAACGCCGCACAGCCATTGTCGACATCGTCGTTGGTGGCAGAACGGCCGCTGACGAAACAGGTCTCTGGAAGGTCCGGCCAGGCGATGGTTTCTGCCAGGGCGAGGGTGGGTGTCAGGAGCAGGGCTGCGAGCAGAAGCGTGCGCACGTTGGGCGGTCTCTCAAGGGCAGTGGAATACAGGTTTTACCAAAGCAGGTCCGTTGCAGCAACGCCAGGATTCAGCCCAGGCGACGCATGCCGACGGCTTTCGCGGCATCGATATCAAAGGTGGCGGTGTATTCGCACCCGGCAGCGTGGGCACAGCGTTCGATCAAACAGTCGGCGAAGTCAGCCTTGGTCGTGGTAAATCGGCGCACGGCCTGCCAGATGAGTTCGGCATCTTCGATGATCAGTTCACGGGTGCGCAGCAGGGTTTCCAGAACCGCCACCAGTTGCGTCTTGGTGCATTGGTAGCAGCTCTGTAATACCCATACCAGCTCCACGACCGAGACCAGGCTGACGAAGCCCGGTGAAACAACGGTCAGGGATTCGATCAGGTTCGAGGCCTTGGCCGATTGAACCGGATCGTCCTGAGTGACATAGCGCACCAGCACATTGGTATCCAGGCCAATCATCCCGCTTTCGCTCCCTGCGCGGCGATGGCCTGGTTCATTTGTTCAATGCTGGCGGCCTTGGCGGGCTTGCGGATCAGGCCCTTGAGGTCCTGGATGCTGTGGTTGGCAGCGATAATGGCAAACTTGCCATCTTCCATTTCGACAAACTCCACCCGGTCTCCGGTGTCCAGGCCCAACGCGCTGCGGACTTGAACGGGGATGGTGATTTGCCCTTTTGAGGTGAGTGTGGCGGTGGCCATAATGAAGATCTCCATCGGGATATTCCTTACCTTAGGGTAAGGAATAATGGAGGACAAGATCCGTTGGTCCATAGGTCGCTCTGCTGGTAGGTGTCGGTGGTCGGAATAGATAAAACCCTAGTCCGCTTTCGCTCCCTCGACACCCCTCAGATGGCTCTAAAGCAATACAACCTATGACCTGGCAATCTGCCTTATTGCACCACGCGATAGCACGGCACATACGCCGCGCCGCCAGGCAGTTTCATCCGGTGTTGCTCCACAAACGCCTTCAACAGCTCATCCAGCGGCTTCATGATGGTCGGGTCGCCGTGGATCTCGTACGGGCCGTTCTGTTCGATCATGCGGATGCCCTTGTCCTTGACGTTACCCGCCACGATCCCCGAGAACGCCCGGCGCAGGTTGGCCGCCAGTTCATGGGGCGGCAGGGCATGGTTCAACTGCAGGCTGGCCATGTTGGCATGGGTTGGGTCGAACGGACGCTGGAAGCCTTCGTCGATCTTCAGCAGCCAGTTGAAGTGGAAGGCGTCGTTGCGCTCGCGGCGGAACTGTTTGACGTCCTTCAGGCCCGCGGTCATCTGCCGGGCGACTTCGGCGGGGTCATCAATGATGATCTGGTAGTGGGCCTGGGCCGCTTCACCCAGGGTCGCGCCGACAAACGCATGCAGCTGTTGCAGGTACGGCGCCGCCTGTTTGGGCCCGGTGAGGATGACCGGGAAGGGCACGTCACGGTTGTCCGGGTGCATCAGGATACCCAGCAGGTACAGGAACTCTTCAGCCGTACCGGCGCCGCCGGGGAAGATGATGATGCCGTGCCCGACACGCACGAAGGCTTCCAGGCGTTTTTCGATATCCGGCAGGATCACCAGTTCGTTGACGATCGGGTTCGGTGCTTCGGCAGCGATGATGCCCGGCTCGGTGAGGCCCAGGTAGCGCCCGCCGGTGATGCGTTGCTTGGCGTGGGAAATGGTCGCGCCCTTCATCGGACCTTTCATCACGCCCGGGCCGCAACCGGTGCACACGTCGAGGCTGCGCAGGCCCAGTTCGTGCCCGACTTTCTTGGTGTATTTGTATTCTTCGGTATTGATCGAGTGCCCGCCCCAGCACACCACGATCTTCGGCTCGACACCCGGGCGCAAGGTACGCGCGTTGCGCAACAGGTGGAACACGTAGTCGGTGATGCCCTGGGAGGTGCTCAGGTCGATGCGTTGGCTATCGAGTTCGTTTTCGGTGTAGACAATGTCGCGCAGGGCGCTGAACAGCATTTCCCGGGTGCTGGCGATCATTTCGCCATCTACGAACGCGTCGGCTGGCGCGTTCAACAGTTCCAGGCGCACGCCGCGATCCTGTTGATGGATGCGGACTTCGAAGTCCTTGTAGGCGTCGAGGATGGTCTTGGCGTTGTCGATATGGGCGCCGGTATTGAGGATGGCCAGGGCGCACTGGCGGAAAAGCGTATAGATGCTGCCGGAGCCGGCTTCGCTCAGTTGCTGGACTTCACGTTGTGACAGCGTTTCGAGACTGCCCTTGGGGCTGACGGAGGCATTGATGACTTGGCGTTGAGGCATTCTTATTCCCTGAAAGCGCAGCCACCGGGCGATGGACAGCCAGTGGCTTGAGGATGACGAGCGCCGAATACGGTCGCACAGGACGGGCATTTTCCCTGCCCTAAAGGCAGGACGCAAACTCTGTCCTGCCTCATCATGCCGCAGAACTTGCTGAATTCGCGCCCTTGTCGGAAAAATATAGTGCCTTTGGCCGGTGTGGATTGGATTTTGCGAACAGAAGAATTGCGACTATCGTGACGCTTCGGTTTTTCGGACGTCATAGACCAGTACGATTGACGCCGTAATGGCCACCATTGGCCATCGGCACCTTGGAAGAGGCAGAAATTTTATGATCATCAAACCGCGGGTTCGTGGCTTTATCTGTGTGACCGCCCACCCTGTTGGCTGCGAAGCGAACGTCAAAGAGCAGATCGACTATGTGACCGAACACGGTGCCATCGAAGGCGGCCCGAAGAAAGTCCTGGTGCTCGGTGCGTCCACCGGTTACGGCCTGGCTGCGCGTATCAGTGCCGCGTTTGGTTGTGGCGCCGACACCCTTGGGGTGTTTTTTGAAAAAGAAGGCGAAGAAGGCAAGCTCAGCTCTGCCGGCTGGTACAACAGCGCCGCTTTCCACAAGTTTGCCGCCGAAAAAGGCCTGTACGCCAAGAGCATCAATGGCGATGCGTTCTCTGACGAGATCAAGCGCCTGACCATCGAAACCATCAAGAAAGACCTGGGCAAGATCGACCTGGTGGTCTACAGCCTGGCCGCGCCGCGCCGTACTGATCCGCAGGGCGTGGTGCACAACTCCACCCTCAAGCCGATCGGCAAGGCTGTGACCCTGCGCGGGATCAACACCGACAAGGGCGTTGTGGTCGACACCACCCTGGAGCCGGCGACCCAGGAAGAAATCGACGGCACCGTCAAAGTGATGGGCGGCGAAGACTGGCAGCTGTGGATCGACGCCCTGCGTGACGCCGACGTGCTGGCCGAAGGCGCCAAGACCACCGCGTTCACCTACCTGGGCGAAAAACTGACCCAGGATATTTACTGGAACGGCTCCATCGGCGAGGCCAAGAAAGACCTCGACAAGAAAGTCCTGACCCTGCGCGACAACCTCGCCGCACTTAAGGGCGATGCCCGCGTCTCGGTGCTCAAGGCCGTGGTTACCCAGGCCAGTTCGGCGATCCCGATCATGCCGTTGTACCTGTCGCTGCTGTTCAAGGTGATGAAAGAGCAGGGCACCCACGAAGGCTGCATCGAGCAGGTCTATGGTCTGTTCAAGGACAGCCTGTACGGCAGCGAGCCGAAGCTTGACGCCGATGGCCGCCTGCGTGCCGACCTGGCGGAGCTGGAACCGAAAGTCCAGGACGCCGTGGCGGCGCTGTGGAACCAGGTGACCGATGACAACGTCAACGAAATCAGCGATTTTGCCGGCTACAAGGCAGAGTTCCTGCGCCTGTTCGGTTTCGAGATTGGTGGCGTGGATTACGACGCGGACGTCAATCCGACCGTGAAGATTGAAGGTCTGGTTCAGGCTTAAGCTCTAACAAACTAAGCGAAACCCTTGTGGGAGCTGTCGAGCCCCGGCGAGGCTGCGATAGCGGTGGTTCAGGCAACATAATGTTGCAGTGCCGCCGCTATCGCAGCCTCGCCGGGGCTCGACAGCTCCCACATTTGCTTCATGCTGGGTGTTCCAGTGACCACACTCGGCTAACGGAGGATCTTCATGACGATTCGTGCAGTAGTTTTTGATTTCGGCGGTGTTCTGTTTGATTGGAGCCCGCAGCATCTGTACCGCAAACTGATTACCGGTGACGAGGAGCGCCAATGGTTCCTCGAGAACATCTGTACCCAGGCCTGGAACACCGAACAGGACGCTGGGCGCACTCTGGCTGAAGCCACCCACAGCCTGATCGCCGAACACCCGCAACATGAGGCCCTGATCCGGGCCTACTACGACCGCTGGCATGAAATGCTGTGCGGCCCGCTCGCCGACGGCGTAGCGATTCTTGAAGACCTGCATGAGGCTAAAGTGCCGCTGTTCGGCTTGACCAACTGGTCCGCTGAAACCTTCCCCTATGCTCGCGCCAACTACCCCTTCCTGAAGTACTTTCGCAATATCGTGGTGTCCGGCGAGGTAAAGCTGATCAAGCCCGACCCTGCGATCTACCGCGCCAGCCTTGAGCAGGTGCGCGCCCATTTGCCGGATATCCGCCCCGAAGAACTGGTGTTTATCGACGATGTGGCTGAAAACGCCCACGCTGCCAGTGCTGTGGGCTGGCGGGGTATTCATCATGTATCACCCGAGCAGACCCGCGGTGAGCTGAAGGCCCTGGGGGTGAATTTCTAACGCGCCCATTGTTCGATCACGAAGTCGACGAAGGCCCGCAGCTTGGGCAGGCGGTAGCGGTCCTGTGCATATAGAAGGTGCATGGAGCGCGAAGGTGACTGATAGCCTGGCAGTAGCGCCACCAGTCGGCCCGCCAGCAGGTCGGCGGCCACCAGGGCGTCGGGTAGCATCACGATGCCCATGCCTTCGACGGCCGCGCGCTGCAGGGCCTGGGAGCTGTTGATGGTCATGGGCCCGGACACGGCGACTTCGACTTCACCCTCGGCCCCCCGTAGGCGCCAGAGTTTGTCGGCGTTGCGCCAGTCATCGGTCGATGGGTAGGCGAACGCCAGGCAGTCGTGGTTCTGCAAATCCATGGGTTGCTGGGGTGTACCCCGGCGCGCCAGATAATCCGGCGATGCGCACAGGGTCATGGTGTAGTCCTGCAAGGGCCGGGCGATCAGGCTCGAAGGTTGCAGCTCACCCAGGCGGATTGCGACGTCGAAGCCACTGTCGATCAGGTCCATCGTTTGATTGCTCAACACCACGTACAGCTGGATCAGCGGGTAGCGGCGGGAAAACTCACTGAGCGCCGGTGCCAGGCGCTCGGCCCCGAACGCGGGCGGTGCGGTGATGCGCAGCAACCCTTGGGGCGCCTCGCGGTGGACCTGTTCCGCCAATTGCTCGGAGTTGGCCACCAGCCCCAGGACTTCTAGGCAGCGCTGGTAATACAGGCCACCGAACTCGGTCAGGCTTTGCTTGCGGGTCGTGCGCTTGAGCAGGCTGACGCCGAGGCGTTGTTCCAGGGCGCGCAAGTGGTTGCCGACCATGGTCGTAGACAGGCCGCAGACCTGGGCCGCTGCGGTCATGCTGCCGGTTTCTACCACTTTGACGTAGACGCTCATTGCCTGGAACAAGTCCATTATCAAGTCCTGATTTAAAGTCATTGCAGGTATGCGCAGTTTATCCAGCTTGAGTGGCTAACGATACTAAGGCCATGACCTTGATGGAGCCCGATGCCATGACCGCCGCTTGCCTGATGACCACCTATCAACCCCTGGCACTGAGCTTTGCCCGTGGCTTGGGCACCCGCCTCTGGGACCAGCAAGGCCGTGAATACCTTGACGCGGTGGCCGGGGTTGCCGTGACCAATGTCGGTCACTCCCACCCGCGGCTGGTGACGGCAATCAGCGAGCAAGCCGGGTTGCTGTTGCATACCTCCAACTTGTACGGCATCGACTGGCAGCAAAGGCTGGCCCAACGTTTGGCCCGGCTATCGGGCCTGGATCAGGCGTTTTTCAACAATTCTGGCGCCGAGGCCAATGAAACCGCGTTGAAACTGGCGCGCCTGCACGGTTGGAAAAAAGGCATCGAGCAGCCGCTGGTGGTGGTCATGGAGAACGCCTTCCACGGCCGCACCCTGGGCACCATGGCCGCCAGTGACGGGCCATCGGTACGCCTGGGATTCCAGCGTTTGCCGGGGGATTTCATCAAGGTCGGCTTTGGCGACCTGACGGCATTGGACGCAGTGACCCGTGAGTTTGGCGCCCGGATAGTCGCGGTATTGCTGGAGCCGATCCAGGGTGAAAGTGGCGTGCAACTGGCCCCGCCGGGCTATCTGAAAGCCTTGCGCGCCCACTGCAGCCAGCACGGTTGGTTATTGATGCTCGATGAGATCCAGACCGGCATTGGCCGTACCGGCACCTGGTTTGCCTTCCAGCAGGAGGGGATTGTCCCGGACGTCATGACCCTGGCCAAAGGCTTGGGCAACGGCATTCCGATTGGCGCCTGCCTGGCCCGTGCCTCGGTGGCCAAGCTCTTCACCCCAGGCAGCCATGGCAGCACCTTTGGCGGTAACCCGCTGGCGTGTCGCGTGGGCTGCACGGTGCTGGATATCATCGAGGAACAAGGCCTGCTGGAGAACGCCGCGCGCCAGGGCGAGCGGCTGCTGGCGCGGCTGCGAGTGGAATTGAGTGAGCATCCGCAGGTGCTGGCGATCCGTGGTCGTGGCCTGATGATCGGCATTGAACTGGCCACGCCGCAGCGTGACCTGGCCGAACGGGCCGCACGGGAGCAGGGGTTGTTGCTCAACGTTACGCGGGGCAAGGTCATTCGCCTGCTGCCGCCCCTGACCCTGGACAGCAAGGAAGTGGAGATGATTGTGCGGGCCATCGCTCGGTTACTGTGAAGCGGGTCCGTTCAGCCACTCCTGGTTCAGCGTCTGGCTATCCCCCAGGTAGTCCAGGAGCCAGGCCATGGCGGGTGACAGTTTGTTCTGCGCCCAGGCCACGCAGGACGGGCTGGCCGGGAAGGGCCGGGACAGTTGCAGGGCCGCCAGCTCACCGCTGTCGATCAATGGCTGCACCAGGTGCGCCGGCACCATGCCGACGCACAACCCGTCCTGCAGGCAATCCATGGCCGATGCCCAGTTGGGGACCACCAGGCGCCGCTGGTTATCCAGGGTCCAGGTGTCGCGCTTGGGCAGGTTGCGCGAAGTGTCGGTCATGCACAGCGACGCAAAGGGTCGCAGTTGATCGTCACTGAGCAAACCGTCGAGCTGGGCCAACGGATGCCGGGCGCTGACCACGCACAGCCAGTTCAACAAGCCCATATCACGAAATGTGAAGTGGCTGGCCACCGGCACCGCGCTGGTGGCGCCGATCACGATATCGGTGCGCTCGTCCGCCAGGGCGTCCCACACCCCGTTGTACACCTCGTACTCCAGCAGCAGCTCCACTTCCGGGAACTGGCGATAGAAGTCCAGCACCAGTTGCCGGCAACGCTGCTGTTTGACGATGGAGTCCACCGCCACCTTCAGCTGGCCGCTCCAGCCATTGGCCACCTGCTGGCACAGCCGGCGGGTGCCGAGCATGGTTTTCATCACACCACGGGCTTCGTCGATAAACAGGCGGCCGGCGGGGGTCAGCTCTACATCGCGGTGGCGGCGGATAAACAGCGGCACTGCCAGCCATTCCTCGATTTGCCGCACGGTGTAGCTGATGGCCGAGGGTACGCGGTGCAGTTCCTGGGCGGCAGCGCTGAAGCTACCGTGACGGGCCACGGCATCCACCACATCCAGGGAGTATTCGGACCACATGGGGGGTGCCTTCAAAAATATTGATAAGAGCGTCCAATTATTATCGCTTCACAGGGCAACTGCCAGCTTCATAATAGGTGCCAGTCAGCAAATTGTTTGATGGCAGTACTTACAAGGCTTCAATGAAAAACTCTTTTGGTTTTACCTGGTACCTGGCGGGGCTGAGCATGCTCGGTTATCTGGCCATGGATATGTACTTGCCCGCGTTCGGCGCCATGGGCGAACACCTGCAGATTTCCCCCGGTGCGGTGGGGGCCAGTTTGAGTATCTTCCTCGCCGGTTTTGCCGTGGGGCAACTGCTCTGGGGGCCGCTGTCGGACCGCCTGGGGCGTAAGCCGATCCTGCTGGCCGGCCTGAGCCTGTTTGTGCTCGGCTGCCTGGGGATGTTTTGGGTCGAGACCGCGCCGCAACTGCTGGCGTTGCGTTTTGTACAGTCGATTGGGGTGTGCAGCGCCGCAGTCAGTTGGCAGGCGCTGGTGATTGACCGGTACCCGGCCGACAAGGCGCACCGAGTGTTTGCCAGTATCATGCCGCTAATGTCCCTGTCACCGGCTCTGGCACCGTTGTTGGGGGCGGTGGTGTTGAATCACTGGGGCTGGCAGGCGATCTTTGCCGTGTTGCTGGCCGTCTCGCTGTTACTGCTGTTGCCGACTCTGTTCCTCAAACCGATGCCCAAGCGCCTGGCCACTGATGGCGAACAGTCGCGGCTGGGTTACGGGCAATTGTTCAAGTCGCGGGTGTTTACCGGCAATGTGATGATCTTCGCCGCGTGCTCCGCCAGCTTCTTCGCCTGGCTCACCGCCTCGCCATTTATTCTCGGTGGCATGGGCTACAGCCCCAATGACATCGGCCTGAGTTATGTGCTGCCGACCCTGGCGTTTCTGGTGGGCGGCTACAGCTGCCGCAGTGCCCTGCAACGGTTCCAGGGCAAACTCCTGTTGCCGTGGTTGCTGGTGGCCTATTGCGTGAGCATGGTGGCGTTGTATCTGGTCGCGACCTTGACGGTGCCGACGTTGACCACCTTGCTGATTCCGTTCTGCCTGATGGCCCTGGTCAACGGCGCCAGCTATCCGATTGTGGTGGCGAATGCGCTGATGCCGTTTTCGGAAAACTCCGGCAAGGCCGCCGCCCTGCAAAACACCCTGCAACTGGGCTTGTGCTTTGTCGCCAGCCTGCTGGTGTCATCCTTGCTGGAGCAGCCGTTGCTGGTCACGGTGATCGTGATGCTGGCGACCGCGCCGCTGGCGGTGCTGGGTTACTGGCTGGCGCGGACCAAGGCGGATGAGTCGCAGATGGCGCCGGCCTAGCCTAGAAGGTCACTTCCATATTCAATGTCGGTGTCGAGGTGCGGCTGCCACGGCCGCCATCGACCCCGAACTTGTTATGCCAGTATTCGTAGCCTACCCCCAGGTACAGGTTGGGCTTGACGCTTTTGCCCGGCCGTACCGCGACCATCAGCGCGGTGCGCATCAGGGTTTCTGCGGCGGTGTCGCGACTGTTGTAGTCATGGCCTTTGTCACCGACATGGTTGATAAAGCCCTGGAACTTCGCGCCATGGTTGCCGAGTTCGAATGGGCGCATCCAGGTCAGGTTGAGCATGTAGGTGTCGTCGAAGGTGTGGTTCGGATCCTTCGCACCGGGGATGCCGGAATGGTTGTTTTCCTTGTAGTACATCAGGCTCAGGTCCAGCACCCCGACCGTATTGAACTTCACGGTCGGCCCGATCACCAGGGCGCGTTTTTTCGCGGATGCCAGGTTGTTGTTGCGGTTGGCATCGAACCCCAGGGTCAGCGCGTAATCCTTGATCAGCCCGGTGCCCAGCGGCCTGTCGAAGGCCCGTGACGCATACAACTGATGGCGGTAGACCGCATACACCTCGCTGCCGCCGTGATCGGTGCCCTTGCGCGGGTCACGGCTGTCGGACAGGAAGACGTCGAGGTTGAGGAAGTTGCTGCCGTACTGGTAACCACTGGCATGGGTGAAGCTGTAGATGCGCTTGCTGAATTCGTCGGGGTTGTTCGGATTGGTGAACTGTTGTCCGTAGCGAAATCCTACGCTGTTGTTCATCCATTCCACCGCGACAGCCTCCCCGCCGCCGAGGAGTGTGAGTAATACGGTTGCGCCGTGCAGTGCCTTTTTCATTGTTTTAGTTCCTTTGGCGTTTGGCTCGTGGCAGCCGTGCAGGGGCCGCCGGGCGCAGTATCGACACAACCGCCGTGATGCTCAAAGAACAGAATATCGACTGGGCTGCTGCCGAATCGGCAGCACTGAAGCTGGCCTGAAGGTCAGGAAATACGCGGTGTACAGGGCAATTCTTCGCGTTCACGCAAAGCGATTTCCTCGCTGATCAGGTGGGCCATCGACTCGACCGCCGTGGGCAAATCCCGACCTTTGCGCGCATACAGCCCCAGGTCGCTGAACATCCCGCCCTGGTCGCTCAAGGGAATGTGCAGCAACTCACCCCTGGCCAAATCGGCCTCGATCCCAATGCGCGTCTGGAACGCCACCCCCAACTGCTGGCGCGCCAACTGCCGCGCCAGTTCCATGGAATTGCTTTGCAGCAAGGGCTTGTGCGCGGCCGACGAGCGCTTGTGCAGCGGGGCGATCAGGTGATGGATCGACAGCTCGCTGTTGGCCTGGATCACCCCGTGCTCGGCGCACAGGCTGTAGCTGACGCTGGCATGGGAAGCCAGTGGATGCCCCGGCGCTACCAATGCCCCGAGGCGGAAATGGCCGACACACAGTTGCGTGGTTTCCGCGCTGCGCGGCAGGGCGAAGGCCAGCCCCAGGTCTGCCTGGCCATTGATCACCGCCGCCGGAATGGATTGTGAGCCCTGCACGGTCACACCGATGGTCACCGCCGGGTAGCGCTGGCGCATGCGTTTGAGCACGGCGGGCAGCAACTCCACTGTCGCGCCTTCCACCGTGGCGATCTCTACATGCCCGGTCTGTACCTGGTTCAGGCCTTCCAGTTCGCCGCGCACCCGTTCCACATCCTGCAACACCAGGGTCACATGGCGGGTCAGGATTTCCCCGGCCGCAGTCAGGCGCAGCCCACCGGGCAGGCGCTCGAACAGGGCCGCGCCGACTTCGTCTTCGAGTTTGAGAATCTGCCGGTTCACTGCCGACGAGGCCACGTTCAGCCGGCGCGCGGCTTCGCGGATCGAATGGCAGCGGCGGACCATATCGAAGTAGCAAATGGCCGCAGAGTGGATACGCAGCGTGCGGTTGAGCATTTTTTTCAGGTCCTTGTGGGCACGGCTTGAGGCCTTTGGGCAGGGCGGCTGAATGGATTTTTGTAACGTCGATAGCAGGTATCTTGTGGAAATGATTGTATACAACTCTATGGACATCCAATCTTTCTATTGCATACAGTGAGCGCACAACAAAAACAGAGATCCCCTCACCATGACTATCCCGAAGGCGTCACCGCAACGGCCAGAAGATGAGAATCTTGGCGTCGCTGCCAACATGGCTTACGGCCTGCAGCATGTACTGACCATGTATGGCGGCATCGTGGCCGTGCCGTTGATCGTCGGCCAGGCAGCCGGGTTATCCCCCGCCGACATTGGCCTGTTGATCGCCGCGTCGCTGTTTGCCGGTGGCCTGGCTACGCTGTTGCAAACCCTGGGCCTGCCGTTTTTTGGCTGTCAGTTGCCCTTGGTGCAAGGGGTGTCGTTTGCCGGTGTGGCGACCATGGTGGCGATTGTCGGCAGCGACGGCGCGGGCGGTGTGCCGGCGATCCTGGGCGCGGTGATGGCCGCGTCGCTGATCGGGTTGCTGATCACCCCTATATTCTCGCGAATTACCAAGTTCTTCCCGCCGTTGGTGACCGGAATCGTGATTACCACCATCGGCCTGACGCTGATGCCGGTCGCCGCGCGTTGGGCCATGGGCGGTAACAGCCGCGCCGCTGACTTTGGCAGCATGCCGAACATCGGCCTGGCGGCCATCACCCTGGTGCTGGTGCTGGTGTTGAGCAAGGTGGGCAGCGCCACCATCTCGCGCCTGTCGATCCTGCTGGCGATGGTGTTTGGCACATTGATCGCGGTGTTCCTCGGCATGGCGGACTTCTCCACCGTGACCCAGGGCCCGATGATCGGCTTCCCCACGCCGTTCCACTTCGGCATGCCGACCTTCCATGTAGCCGCGATCCTGTCCATGTGCATCGTGGTCATGGTGACCCTGGTGGAAACCTCGGCGGATATTCTGGCGGTGGGCGAGATCATCGACACCAAGGTTGACTCCAAACGCCTGGGCAACGGCCTGCGTGCCGACATGCTGTCGAGCATGTTTGCGCCGATCTTCGGTTCGTTCACCCAAAGCGCCTTCGCGCAGAACGTCGGCCTGGTGGCGGTGACCGGGGTCAAGAGCCGCTATGTGGTGGCCACGGGTGGTCTGTTCCTGGTGATCCTTGGCCTGCTGCCCTTTATGGGCCGAGTGATTGCGGCAGTGCCCACTTCGGTGCTGGGCGGCGCCGGGATCGTATTGTTCGGCACCGTGGCGGCCAGTGGGATCCGCACGCTGTCCAAGGTCGATTACCGTAACAACATGAACCTGATCATTGTTGCCACCTCCATCGGTTTCGGCATGATCCCCATCGCTGCGCCGAGCTTCTACGATCAGTTCCCCAGTTGGTTCGCGACCATCTTCCACTCGGGGATCAGCTCCTCGGCGATCATGGCGATCCTGTTGAACCTGGCGTTCAACCACTTCACAGCCGGCAACTCGGACCAGCAATCGGTGTTCGTCGCCGGCACCGAGCGCAGCCTGTGCTTCCAGGATGTGGCGGCACTGCGGGACGGGGATTATTTCAGCAAGGGCAAATTGTTTGATGCCGAGGGCAAGGAGATCCCGGTGGTGGATGCATCACCGCAGAAAGCGACGGTGGCGGGGCGGGCTGAAACCAGCGAGGTGTAACGCCACAAAAAGCTGAATGTGGCGAGCTTGTGTGGGAGCGGGCTTGCCCGCGATAGCGGTGGGTCAGTTGATCACTATTTGACTGACACTCCGCCATCGCGGGCAAGCCCGCTCCCACATTGGATTTGTGGTGTTTAGAAGACCGTTGGCGAGCACACCTCATCCAAAAATTTCACCACTGTGCCCATGCACGGCTGGCGCTCCTCCACATGGGGCATATGGCTGGAGTCTTCAAACAGCGCTCCGCGCACATCGCCGATTTCATCGAGGAACGCTTTGAATTCCAGGGAAGCGGCCTGGTCGTGGCGCCCGGAAATCACCAGGGTCGGCACCTTGATCTGCGACAACCGGCCAATGTCGAGGGGGCCATGCAAGGCGTTGTACACCGTAGGGTCGGCCGCCATCTGCGCGAAGGTGCGTGCCACTTCTTCGGGCCACGGGTTGATCCGGCACAGGGGCTGGTCATCGAAGCCGGCCGCCAGGTTGGCAGCGATAAAGGCGCACAGGCCCCGGGGTTGGCGAATCGCGTGTTCACTGCCGAGTCTGCCGCCCCAGGCGTGCCCGAGAATCGCGTAATGGTTGTGGATGTGCAGATGGTCGAGCAGGTTGTCCAGCTCTTCGAGAAACAGCTCAAGCGTCCAGAAATCTGCGGGCTGGTGGGGCAGGTGGGTGGAGTGGCCATTGCCCAGTTGGTCATAGTGAATCACCGCATGCCCACTGGCTGCCACGTCCTTGAAGGCGTCCAGATAGTCATGGGTACCGCCGGGGCCGCCGTGGAGGATGATCAGTGGGGCCTTGCCGCTGTCGAGGTTGCCGGTCACGCGATACCACGTCTGGTAACCGCGAAAGGCTGCATAGCCTTGGCGGGTCTGTTCGATGAATTCCATTTCCGGCCCTGCCATCAAAAATTGGTCGGGTACACGATAGTTTGAACAAAACGTTTAAGTAACTGGCAAAACGGCTAGGTTTTCGTGGCGAGTCGGCAAGGCCCTGGCGGGTGTTCATCGACAGGCCCGCTAACAGTGCTGTCAGTCGGACAGCAGTTTGCTCAGGGCGCCTATATCCATCGCTTCATTGATCGTCACACGGGCCGAAAAGGTGAAGCGCTCCTTGTAGAGCGATTCATATTCCATATCGGCAAACACTTCATTCTCTTGCAGGAAAAGACTGAGTTGAAACAGGCAATAGCCCCCAAATTGTGTGCTCTTGGTCGGCGATAGGATGGCTATCTCATTGCCGGGCCTGACAGCCGCACCCTCGGTGGGCCAGCCTTTGGAGAAGCACTCGGGTTTTAGCCGGGCTTTTTTCAACACGGCTGGCCAACGACTGTCACCCAGACCGTCGAATTGTTCGCCACCCACCCGGATTTTGAATGAGGTGATGATGCCTGGCCCGATACCTTCGTTGGAAAGATACAGGCCTGCTTTTTCTGCGGTCAGGTGGGGGGTGACCATCAGATACGGCCTGACAGACAGCCGGTTGTGCTCACGCATCAGGTCCAACTGCCAGAAGGAAATCGACGCGGCGGCAATGGAAATCACCACGGCCGCCAGCGAGAGGACTGTGCCGGAGGAGAACCGGGGCTTTTTCGGTGTCAGGGTAGCGGTGGGGCGACGGGGTTTGAAAAGGGGATGGTCATGCTTCTTTTTCACGGGGCGACGTCCTGTCGGGAAGGTTGCAAGATAAATCTCGGGCAAAAAAACCTGCATGTCTGCAGGCTGCTGCTGGCGTGGGGCTCACGACCTGAACTCGAATATACAGACAGGGCATTGATGCCCCCCCGGATGATGAGGTCACAAGCGTTTTTATACCGGCCGGGCCACGGCCGGATCCTTCCCTGGATCTGGCGACAAACGGCTTTTTAGAAGCTGTAGCGGGCGGTCAGTTTCACATTACGGGGATCGCCGTAGATGTCGTACGGGGTATAGCCGCCATTGGCTACGCTGCTGTAGTAGGTGCGGTCAAACAGGTTGTTGAGGTTGAGTTGCAGGTCCAGTTGCTCACTGGCCTTGTACCCTGCCACCAGGCCGACCACCGTGTACGAGCCCTGCTGGTTTTTCCAGGCAGTGGCGCCGGTGCCGCCCGAGGTGCGGATGCGGCTCTGCTGGTAGACATCACCGCCAACGCGCCAGCGCTGCAGCTCACCGGGCAGGCTGTAGATTGTCGACAGCTTGAACAGTTGGCGCGGTTTAGCGCGGTCGAAGTCCTCGCCCTCGCGGGCGGCGTTGGCGTCGTTGACGTATTTCGTCTGGGTGTAGGTGTAACCGGCGGACAATTGCAAGTCGTCGGTCAGGGCGCCCTGGATTTCCAGGTCAATGCCCTTGCTGCGCACCAGGCCGGCAGCCTCAGAGCATTCACTGGCGGGGCCCGAACCGCAGCCTTTGAAATCGGGCAGGTCCTGGGCGCGATTCTTCTGATCGACCTGGAAAACCGCCATGCTGGCGTTCAGCGCGCCATCAAAATATTCGCCCTTGATGCCCACTTCGTAGTTCTCGCCCACTATCGGTGCGATCACTTTTCGGTCGAGGCCTTTGTTGCTCTGGGGCTTGAAGATATCGGTGTAGCTGACATAGACCGAGTGATTGGCGTCCAGATCGTAGACCAGGCCGGCGTAGCGGGTCAGATTACGCGTAACCTTGTAATTGCCTTCACTGTTGGCGCTGTCTTCGAACGCGTACCAGTCCAGGCGGCTGCCGAGAATCAGCGACAGTGGCTCGGTCAAACGCAGGCGGGTGCTGGCATAGAAACTGTCTTGAGTGGTGGTCTCTGGCAGGCCGTTGTCGCCCCTGACGTAATCGGGTTTGGCGTGACCCCGAGGGTCCCACTCGAAGGGATTGCTGCCCGTGTCGATGAACGCGCTCCAGGCCTTACCGGAACGATAATCCAGCTCGCGCCGACTGAGGCCGACCGTCAGGTCATGCTCTTGCCCGAGCACCTGGAAGGGGCCGCTGAGTGCCAGGTCGTAGCCGGTCTCCTTCTGCTCCATGGCTTCTGTCCATAGATAGTGGCGATCGTAATCCCACACCGAAGAGGCCAGCACGTCGGTGTCGGTCTTGGACTGCATGGCTGCCAGGCGCAGCTTCCAGTCGTTGGCCAAGCCTTGCTCCAGGGTCGCGAAATAGCCAGTGGTGCGATTGTCCGAGTATTCCCAGTCATGCCCCAGGAAGGTGTCGCGTGGCAGCCCCAGATGACCGCCGCCACGTGCCATGGGCAATCCGCCCCAAATGTAGTTGGTGTGGTTCTTCTGCCGGTAAGCCCCGAGTGTCAGGGTGGAGTCATCGCTCAGGTCGGCGTCGACCACGCCGTAGAACAGATCGGCATCACTCTCCACCGAGTCTCGGAAGCTTTTGGCGTCTTGCCGCGAGACCACGGTGCGGGCGCGCAGTGTGCCGTTTTCATTGAGTGGGCCGCCGACATCCAGGGTGCCGGAGTAATCATCCCAACTGCCGGCACTGCCGGTGAGCGTGGCCTGGAATTTATGGGTCGGGCGCTTGCGCACCAGGTTGATGGCGCCAGCAGGGTTGCCCGCGCCCTGGGCCAGTCCGCTGGCGCCACGAACGATCTCGACCCGGTCATACATGGCCAGGTTGGCTTCTCCGCTGGGCAGGTAGGTCAGGAAGCTGGTGGGAAAACCGTCGTACATGATGTTGTCGATGTCGAAGCCGCGCGCACTGAACGTCGGCCGGCCAGCCCCGCCGGAGTTATTGAGAAAAATCCCCGGCGCACTTTTGGCGACATCGCTGATGCTGGTCATGGCCTTGTCGTCCATGCGCTTGCGCGTGACCACGCTGACCGACTGCGGTGTTTCGCGCAAGGTCAAGGGCAGCTTGGTGGCAGTCTGCATGGCCCCGGTGGTGTAGGAACCGGTGTTCTCGGTCATTTCGCCCAGTTCCTGACCGACGATTGCCGTTGCCCCCAATTGCAGGGGGCCGCTCGATTCAGGGGCTTTCTCCAGCATCACGCTATTCCCACCGGTAGCCCGCCAGGTCAAGCCGCTGCCTTGCAGCAGTTCAGCCAATGCGGCCTCCGGTTCTTTGGAACCGACGACCCCAGGGCTGTGCTTGCCCAATACCAACGTGCCATCGAATATCACCTGTAAACCGCTTTGAGCGGCCAGGCGGTTCAGTGCGCCTGCCAGGGGTTGCGGTGCGATATCGAATGAGTGGGGGTCGGCAACCGCCAGGCCGGATATCAGCATGCACAGCATTGTCAGTGGGGTTACGGACAAAGATTTGACTCGCAAACCTTTAGGTAACGGATGGTGCATCGGAGCTCTCCCTAATACGAATCATTATCGCTATAGGGAGGGAAGACGGGTGACACGCCCATAACCGTAAAAATAGTTAAGTTTTGGGTGAAACCACCAGCAGGTAGTTCGTGTAGCGCTCGATTCTGAGTGGGAAGACCTTCTCCAACGTGGCCAAGCCCTCGTCCAAATGATCGAGTTGAAAGGTGCCGCTGACCTTGAGCGCGCCCAGGCGCGGGTCTCGTATTATGAAAATCCCCGGCCGATAGCGTTCGACCTGCTCCAACACCTGCGCCAGTGGTGTCAACTCAAATACCAAGCGACCCTGCTCCCACGCCAGACTCTTGTCGACATCCACGCGCTGCTTGGCGCCCAGGCCGTCGGCACGTCCCGCAACGGTCTCGCCAACGCCCAGCGTCACCGTGTCAGGTCCGTCGGTGACGGCCACACGGCCGCGGCGCACCGTGACATCAACGTGTTCGCCCTCACGGCGCACTGCGTAGATCGTACCCAGGGCCGTTGCGTTGAAGGCACCAGCCTGCACACTGAAGGGGCGCTGCGGGTCCGGCGTTACATTGAACAGGGCCTCGCCCTTGCGCAGGGTAATGCGCCGCCCATTGCCCGTGAGATTCACATCGACAGCGCTGTTGGCATTCAGGGTGATGTGCGAGCCATCAGCAAGGACGACCTGTCGACGCTCACCGGTGCCAGTGTAATAGTCCGCATCCAATGCCATGCGTTGCATCCACGCCACACCAAGACCGAGCACCAACGACGCCGCGATGCCCATCGCCCACATTCGCCGCAAAGATGGTCGTACTGCAGCAGGAGGCTCGGCCAGATACGCACTTAAACACCACACCCGCCGCGCCTCGACAAAAGCCCGCTGATGCTCCGGTGCCTGCTCGCACCACGCCCGTGCCTCTGCCCGATCAGAGGGCAGCGCCGAACCCGAGGTGAGGCGAATCACCCATGCATGGGCAGCGCGCTGAACCTCGGTAACGGACGGGGTGGTGTCGGGTTGATCGTGCATACCGGCTATCGTTGTAGGCATTGGCTGAGAAAGCCGAGCGCAATGGCTAATTGTTTTTCAACCGTACTGGTCGAGACTTGCAGTTGCAAAGCCACTTCTTTGTGGGGCAGGTTTTGCAGCCGACACAACGTAAATATTTGCTGGCACTGGGCAGGTAAACGGTGCAGGGCGTGGGCCATTGCCGCGAGATCTTGTTGTGCAACCACGACATCGAACAGCGCCGGGCTTTCACCTGTCACTTCGTAAAGATAGCCCATGCCTTCGTCGAGGTGCTCTCGGGTTTGCCTGCTGCGTGCATGATCAATGGCCAAGTTTCGAGCAATCTTAAAGATAAAACCGCGAAGATTGAGCACCGGCTTGCGCGGCGGCTGACGGAGCAGGCGGAGGTAGGTTTCCTGAGTCAGATCGGCCGCAGCCTCAGGATTTCGCAACTGGCGATGAAGAAACGAACGCAACTCGCTGGCATGGGCCCGGAAGGCCAGCTCAAGCTCGTCGGTGGTCATGCTCGACATTGGCAGGGGTCACGCAGCGGAAAGTCATGCACTCTAATGATAATGTTTCGTATTAACAATGTTTTTTTGGGGCTGCCATTTGAGTGGCCGGCTACTGAGAGTGGTGGCTTGGGAATGCAGGTGAGGCAGATGATCGGGCTGCGTTGGCGATCAGTTCGTAAGCGCCGCCAGATACCTCATGCGTTAAGGTATAAAACGACGACTGAATCGTGCGGCTCTTAATTTTAGTCCCACTCCTATTTGTTTCTTTTTTTACCCTGATAAGATTTTTCCTGAGATGGCCTTCGCACGTTTTCAGCATGATCTTGAATGCCGCCGCGTTCAACGAGCTCAGGGCGTTACGTTTAATTACGTTGGCGTCCGATGCTGCGTGCGCGCATCGGCTTGCTTCTAGGGGGGCAGTGCTTTGGAGTCCCGTACCTGGCTGGCATGGACGGCAGGAGGGTGGCCAGTCATTCGTGATTGAATGCGCGGTGCCAGGACAGTAGTGTAAATACTTTATTGTGGGGGGCGTCGGCTGGGAAAGTCTCTGTATATTTTCGATGGTTCAGCGGCGGCTTGATCATGTTAAAGATTTTTGTGAGCATTTTAATTAGAGGCCATCACGGCTCTCGTGTTTTGTTTGGTGTCTTTGTCAAAGAGGAAACATCTTCAGAGTTACGACCGCTATCGGTACCACGCATCCAATCAGGTACTGCTTTCTTGAGCAAATTTAATTTTTCTTGAGTTGGATTGGATTCTTTAACTACGAATTAAAGCTTTAGGTCACCACCTTCTTGTGGTGGGTCTTTGGAGATTGGATTTTGTTGGTTTGGAAAGCCAGTGGAGGGGTTAGAGATTGCGCGCTCCTTCCCCGTTATTGGCCAAGCTTGAAACATGAATGATAGTGGAATCGACGAGGGTGTCCTGGCGCAGCGACAGGTCTTTTCTTGCAAGTAGCCGGTGATGGCTACAAGGGTTGCAGGGGCGAGCCTATACTTCTTCAGTAAGGGCTGAACGCTTATGATCGTCGGTTTCGTAAAGAGCTTCTTCCATGGCTGGATCACTCAGGAATAACCAGTTCTGTGACGGATGAATAAATGCATGGTCTCAATTTTATGCCGCCGCCGGCCTTGGGCTAGAAAGTCTCGATCAGCCCCAATAGGTCTGCCTAGGGCGTAACTATATCCATCTCGGCGAGGAAACATTTGCGCCGTGTTTACTTGAGTTTATCGGCGTACTCACAATCAGAAAAGCTTATCTGGTTCATGGCTGACTCGGATCAGTTAGTTGTGCGTATTTCGGCATGTCCTCGAACTTGATCGGGGATTTTACAGGGGGGGTGTCACACTATTAGTTGAGGGAGGAAGGGGTGGGTGAGTGTTTGCACTAGAATGAAATTTCGCTGTAAAAAAGGTGAATTTTCTACATTTCTTTTTCTTAGTTGTTAGGTAATATTTTTGAACTTGCTCGGTTTATCTCGCAAGTGCAGATTCATTTTGATTTTCCAAGTGTTTAAGCACTAATAACTATCCAGGAGCTAAAAAGCATGCGTATTAATTCTTCTGTACAGACTCTTGTGGCGGCGTCTTTGCTGATGTCCAGCATTGGTGTTATGGCCGCCCCGGTTCTGTCGAACGGTGGGACCGTACATTTTAAAGGTGAAATTGTTAATGCTGCCTGCTCGGTCAGTGCCGACTCAGCGGACCAGACAGTAACATTGGGGCAGTACCGATCTGCGAAGTTCAAAGCGGTAGGCGACAAAACTGGATTGGTTCCTTTCACTATCAAGTTGCAGGATTGTGACAGTACAGTTTCTTCCAAGGCTTCTGTGGCCTTCACTGGTACCGTTGATGCTGCTGACCCTAGCGTGCTTGCTGTCAGCAATATCGGTGGCGGTTCGTCCGGTGCAGCCGGCGGTGTGGGTATTGAAATATCCGATAGTCAGGGGGCAGTGTTAGTGCCCAATAGCGGGATGTTCTCTGCGTCTCACCAGCTGAAAGATGGCGACAACGTGTTGGCACTCAATGCGCGTTATAAGTCAACGCTTGCGGCAGTGACGCCGGGTGCGGCAGACGCAGACGCAACCTTTACCATGCAATACGAGTAATGCTTCTGTAGCACACGGATACTAAGGACGACAGTGCTGCCAGGGAAGGTGGCAGGGCTAATCGCATCTGGGGGTTGTTTTTGAGTGCTAAACACCGCTATGCGCGGCTCTGTTCTGTCGTTCTTTGACTGCTGTTGCTAGCAACAAATACAACGTACTGATCAATGGTGGGGTTGTTCATATCTGTGGTGCAATTACGGCGCAAGCCTGCGGTGTTTCGGCTGAGCGCGTTGTGCAAATTTCAGTATAGAGAGTGGTAAAAACTCTGCTGCCAGCGTCGGGCTGGCTAATTTTTGTAATGCCGGAAACGGCGTTGTGCCTAACGCTGCATCCGAGTCACTGGTTCTTCTGCGTGAGGGTGCGATGTTGTTTCGTTTTTCTGCTCGTGAGATGAACGGCGGTAACGCGAATACCTGTACCTGGTTTGCTGTTTCGTACCAATGATCGCTACCGGGCAGGCGTTGTACTTGTTAATTTAAAGGGGTTTTTGTGTTGATAAAGTACGCTTTACGCTTTCGCAATGTAACAGCTGGCTTAATTGTTATATTCAGCTCCTTTTACACCTTAACGGCACAGGCTGGTGGTGTTGCGCTGGGCGCAACGCGAGTTGTTTATCCGGCCGGCGCCAAACAAGTATCGCTGGCGGTGAACAACAGCGACAAAAAAAATCGTTTCCTGATTCAATCGTGGGTTGATGACGTTGCTGAGAAGAAGTCGTCTGATTTTGTGGTGACGCCACCATTGTTTGTCAGTAAACCCAAAAGTGAGAATACCTTGCGCATCATGTATGTCGGCGCTGATTTGCCGAAAGACCGCGAAAGTGTATTTTGGCTAAACAGCAAGGCCATTCCTGCTGTTGAGCGTGACGATGTACAGGATAAGAACGTACTGCAGATTGCTATCTTGTCGCGGGTCAAGTTGTTTGTGCGGCCTGCCAATTTGCCTTCAACTGCTGCTGACGCACCTGGGCAATTGAAGTTCTCGCGTCAGGGCGAAGTGCTGAAGATTGAGAACCCATCGCCCTATTATGTTTCGCTCGTCAGTCTGGCGATCGGTACGCGTAACTTGCCAAATACTATGGTTCCGCCGATGAGCAACAGTAGTGTGTCGATTCCAGACAGTGCTTCAGGAGCTGTCAGTTACCAAACAGTAAATGATTACGGCGCCATCACGCCTGTCACAACGGTGCCATTGAAGTAATAAGTTTGAATTACATTGCCGCTCAATGTTCTCACATGCTCAAGTAAATGATTTTCCATCGCTGCATGGAAACGTTTGAAAAGCGTCATGTTGCGCCGTGCTTTCAGGTGCTGGTAGGGGCTTATGCTAACGATTAATCTTAATAAATCTAAGTCTGCTGGCAGTGTTTTTTTTACGGTCAGCTTTTGCATGGCTTGCATTGTCAGTACCGCCACGAAGGCAGAGGAGTTCTTTAACCCGGCCTTTCTGTCTGGTGACCCAAATGCGGTCGCCGACCTTTCGCGTTTCGAAAAAGGTGAAGGGCAGGCTCCGGGCAACTACCGCGTTGAAATCTATTTGAATGATGAATATATGTCCACCCAGAACCTTTCGTTTGGAGCGCGCCATCGTGCATCAGAAGGCGAAGCGCAGTTGGATGACTCCGGGTTGAGTGCCTGCATTACCCGTGAGCATTTGGAGCGTGTGGGTGTGAAAGTTGAATCATTGACCTTGCTGCAAGGCGCTCTGCCGGATAAGTGCATCGATCTGGCGGCAGCCATACCCCAGGCTGGGGCGCGGTTCGACTTTGAAGGTCAGCGTCTGTACATCAGCATCCCACAGGCTGCTCTGAAAAGTAATGCACGGGGCTACGTTTCACCCGATGAGTGGGATCATGGCATTAACGCATTGTTGCTGAACTACAACTTTACCGGCAGCAACACCCGTAACAGTATGGGTGGGGGCAGCGCCAACTACGGTTTTCTGGGGCTGGATAGCGGTGTTAACTTGGGTGCCTGGCGTTTCCGTAACACGTCCAGCTTGATCTACAGCAACGGCTATGGACGCGGCACTAACGAATGGCAGAGCATCAGTACCTATGCGCAACGCACGATTGCACCCCTGAAGTCAGAACTGACGTTAGGTGATAGCTCTACCCCGAGTGACGTTTTCAACAGCTTGGGGTTTCGCGGCGCGCAATTGGCTTCAGATGACAACATGCTGGCGGACAGTTTGCGCGGGTTTGCACCTACCGTGAGAGGGATTGCCAACAGTAATGCCAAAATCACCATCAAACAAAATGGCTATGTCATTTATCAAACCTACGTCGCGCCAGGACCTTTTGAAATTAGTGATCTTTACCCTACCTCCAGCAGCGGGGACTTGAAAGTTACGGTGACCGAAGCTGATAGCTCGGAAAATACTTTCACTGTGGCTTACTCGGGAGTGCCAGTGCTGCAACGTGAAGGGCGGGTAAAGTATGCGCTGACGGTGGGGCAGTATCGCAGTAACACGATAGAACAGGGTAAACCAGGTTTTGGCCAAGGTACTGTTATCTGGGGCGGCCCGCATGGCATCACGCTTTATGGTGGCTCGCAACTCGCCAACAATTACACTGCCTTCGCCGTTGGGTCGGGGGTTAACCTGGGGACATGGGGTGCAGTGTCGGCAGATTTGACCCAGGCGAATAGCGTACTCGCCGATGACAGCCGGCATCAGGGGCAATCGTTGCGCTTTTTGTATGCCAAGTCGCTAAACCAGTTGGGCACAAACTTTCAATTGCTGGGCTATCGCTTTTCAACCCAAGGTTTTTATACGCTGGATGATACCAGTTACCGCCAAATGAGCGGGTACAAGGTGAATGCTCAAGATGGGCCGGTGGAGATAAAACCGACCTACCAGGATTACTTCAACCTCAATTACACCCGCAAAGGCCATACGCAAGTGAGCGTCACCCAGCAATTGGGGAATAAAGGCTCGGTATTCCTGAGCGGCAGCCGTCAGTCCTACTGGAACAGCGACAAAACCGATGATCTATGGCAGTTGGGATATAGCGGCTTTTGGCGCGATATCAATTACAACGTGACGTATAGCTACAATAAAAGCGCGAGCATGGGCGGTTCGGATAACCAGTTATCGTTGAACTTGTCTTTTCCGTTGGGTGACTGGCTGTCCAAGGGCGGCAAGAGCACCGACATTACCAGCTCCCGAAACACGATGTACGGCACTTATTCGGCTAATACCGATACACACGGTCAGATGACCCAGCGTGCAGGTGTAAGTGGTACTGCAACGGCGGATAACAACCTGAATTACAGCGTACAACAAGGTTACGGTGACCAGGGGGGCGCAAGCGGAAGTGCGAATCTGCGCTATCAGGGCGGCTATGGCAACGGCTCTGCCGGTTACAGCTACAACCGAAACTACCAGCAAGTCACCGTTGGGCTGAGCGGCGGTTTAGTGGGCCACGCCAACGGCGTGACCTTCAGCCAGCCATTGGGGGATACCAACGTGTTGATCAAGGCGCCAGGCGCCACTGGAGTCAAGATTGAAAACGCGACCGGCGTCAGGACCGACTGGCGCGGCTACGCGGTGATGCCTTATGCAACCACCTATCACACCAATCGAATCGCACTGGACACCACCTCGCTCAAAGACAATGCCGATCTGGACGAACCCGTCATGAACGTAGTGCCTACCCGCGGTGCACTGGTAAGGGCCGAGTTCATCACGCGCGTCGGTGTAAGAGCACTGGTGACTCTGGTGCAAACCAACGGCCAACCTGTGCCGTTCGGTTCTACCGTTGAACGGCAGGACGGCAAAGGCGGCAGCATCGTCGGTGAAAACGGTCAGGTTTATCTGGCGGGCTTGCCGCTCACGGGAGACTTGTCTGTGAGCTGGGGGCCGGGAACACGTCAGGCGTGTCACGCCCGCTATCAGTTACCCAAAAGCAGCGAAGGCAACGTCGTCAGTTACGCCAAAGTAGAGTGCCAGTGATGGTGGGGAGTAGGGTGGTAATCATGTTAAGCAGAGCGATTGGACTGTTGCTAATACTCAGTAGCGTCCCGGCAATGGCCGATTGTACTGGCTGCAATCAAGCAATCAATTTGACGCTGACTGAAACATTGGACAGCCATGCCAATGAGCCAGGGCAAACGAAGATCTCGTCAAACTTTACTGTGAACTCTTTTCAAATGGGCATGGGGGAGGGGCTAAAGAGCATCTCTTTCACAAGATTTAATAATTCTATGCCGCCTTACAACACCGCCCCTGATAACTGGGTTTATCAGCCGGTGGATGATTATCTTGCCGTTGCTGTTCGATTTCGCGGGATTTGCGGATATTCTTATGCTCCCTTCAATCGGCCAGTTCTTGACACGAGTACCTGTCGGCCTGGTAAGACAGGCGATAAATTCGTAGATACGACTTGGGAAAGCTCAATAAAAATTACGCAAAAGATGGTAGGAGGGGTTTACCGGAAGAATTTGTTATTAGGTACTTGGGGAGCATGTGAGGGGGTATGCAGTGTTCAAAATGTTATTTTTGCAAAAGTGTATTTGAACTATAGCATTACCGTCCCTGAAAATTGCGTGCTCGATACGAATGACCTCGTGACGGTGGATTTTCCCAACAGCATCTCCACTGGAGCGTTCAAAACGGCCGGTGCCAAGGCAGAGGGGGTTAGTCCCGAGGTTCGATCCATTGCCCTGCAGTGCAGCAATATCAAGCAGCAGGCCAGCCTGACGATGCGTGTTCAAGCTGATGACGTCAGTGGCGATGCCATTGTCTCGACTAATCCGGACGTCGGCTTCGTGGTCACCGACAAGAGCGAAAAGCACCTGAGACCGAACTCGTTCAACAGCTTGATTCCATTTAAGCTGGACAACAACGGTAGCGCTAACGTCACCATCAAAGTCTTTCCGGTCAGTGTTACCGGGAAACCACCTGCGGAGGGGCCTGTTACCTCGCGGGCGTATCTTCGGGTTGACTATCAATAACAGGAGGCTGCTATGCGAACATTAAATCGGCAGCTGGGCTTGGGGCTTCTATTGTTGTCCGGCTTTTCGAGCGTGACACAAGCAGAGTTGGCCAGGATTAACTTACTTATAACCGCAAAGTTAGTGGCCGCGAGCTGTGAGGTGAGTGTCGGTTCAGACAATCAGTATGTGTATATGGGCACTTGGGCTGTGCGGCAATCCACCAGTACATTGCCAACAATGCCTGCGGCACGCTTTGTGATTAACCTGGAAAATTGCAACGGTCTGAAGAAGGGTATCTCAGTCACCTTTAGTGGCGCCGCAAACCCGACTGACCCGAGGCTGCTGGCTCTCAGCGGGAACGGCTCGGCGAAAAATGTCGCGATTGCCCTTTTGGATCAGAACCGCACTCTCCTGCCACTCGGGCAAACCATCTTAGCGGCGGCTGCGCCTGTAAAGGGGAGCCGCACTGCCGCGCTGGTATTCTTCAGTCAGTATCGCGCAACCGGCCCGGTGACGCCGGGGAAGGGAGATGCCGACGCAACCTTTAAGTTGACTTATGAGTAGTCGCGGGCGCGTACTGGGGTGGTTGCCTGCGTCGCACTTCTTTTCACGCCTGACGGAGTATGGAATGCTGTAAGACCTGCTGTTTCAGTCGTTTCATGAACGTGCGGCTCCTGTAGGATCAGGGGTATTGCTTCAATCTTTCACTCAACATTCTTCCCGAGCAACTAGGCCACGAACCGCATAGTAGGGTCATTACTGTCTACACCCTGGCTATATGACGTGCGCGCCAGATAGGTCGACACGGTCGTTGCGCATCCTGATCGTCGACAACTACGCCACGCACAAATATCCATAAGTGAAGGCCAGGCTTGAGAAGCAGAAACGCTTTCACACGGATCTCCAGTTCGTGGATGAGCATGGTTGAACGCTTCTTTCGCTCGCTATGTCTGGAACTCCAAAGAGGAAGATGTTTTGTGCGAGATACTGCGGGTTCGTGAGGCAATAGGGTTCCAAACATAAACAATGTTGTTTTTGAGTTTATTTAATTACTGCAGATGGGCGTAATTGTGTGCTTTTGCTTTAAGTAAGTTGTAAGTTCTTTGCATGACTTTATAGTTGATATGCATTTAATTTGTGGTGCTAGACGTTAAAGATGTGTGAGTTTTACTTTTCCATTTGCTATGGCGCAAACAGCTGAGGCATCTCGGGTGATCACGGTGCTGGAGCAAATCAACGAAAAAATGGGGCCGTGGCACGCTGTATTCAGTCGGTGGGTCGGTGGAACCTAAGCAGGGTATGCGCCGTGAGAGAATGAGTCGGAGCATCGCAGTGCGATTCATTTTTTCAGAGTGTTCCTATATGAAAATCGCGGCAGCGACCAGATAATTATTGCTGAAAAAGACAGGAGACCCTCTTATTCGGAGTATTAAAAACTTCACAATTGCAACTGTTCGATGCCACCAATGACAACGTCATCTCGTTGCAGATTACCAACATGACCATGGTTCGGCTTAGCCTGAGCGTTCTTGAACTGGTCAAGATTAGTGATGTTGTTGGCAGCGATGTGATTTCGGATAATTCTTTCCCGGCCTACGAGTAATTTGTTGTTCAGGCTGGAGCCCGCTATCCCTATCTTCGATCAACTTTTAGCGGCAGCATCCGTGTGGTATCGCGCACCTGCCAAACTCCGAATGTCGAGTCGGTACGGATGAGCCACGCCAATGGTATATCCACGAATGATGGGTTCTTATCCGTTTAAATCTTTCATACCTATATCGAATAAAATGTCTTAGGAGTACGGATGTATACAGCCTTGGTGGTAGATGATCACCCGTTTATACGCACGGCCGTGGTGATGCTGTTGTCGCAAGAACGGTTTGAGACGGTAGCCGAAACGAATAATGGTGCAGATGCCGTGCAACTGGCTCGCCAGCATCAACCGGATTTAATCGTGCTGGACATTGGCCTTCCAAAACTCGACGGCCTGGAAGTTATCCGCCGCATCAAAGCGTTGAAATTGCCCAGCAAAATCCTGGTACTCACTTCCCAACTGCCGACGTTTTATGCGTCGCGCTGCCGAAGCATGGGGGCCGACGGTTACATCTGTAAAGTGGATGAGCCGCAAAAGTTCCGTGAAGCACTGACGACCGTCATGTCCGGCTATACGGTATTCCCCAGTCTGGAAACGGATTCGGTTCGTCGCGGTGACCAGGACGCCTCCGACCAGCACCTGATCAGTGCATTGTCAAACCGTGAGTTGGTGGTCCTGCAGCAACTGGCCAGAGGCATGAGCAATCTGCAAATCGGCGAGCTCATGCTGTTGAGCAACAAGAATATCAGCGCCTACAAAAAACGTTTGTTAAGCAAGCTCAAACTAACCTCGCAAGTAGGCTTGGCTGACTTCGCCAAACGAAATGCCCTTATCTGAATGAACGCATCTGTTCGTATGGGCATCCGTTCGGCTGTTTACTGATGGCCTGCCTTTGCTGGAGAACCCAGACCGGCAATAGCCCCCGGCTGCTTTCCTGCAGGGCCGTTCCGAGTTGCGAGGCTACCCAGTGAGTTTGTCTGGCAAAGACGGGCAGTGGCTCAGGGAAAACCCTCAACAGGTGTTAGGGGGGGGGGCCGTCCAGTGCAAGTTGGCTACTGTAGTCTGAGTGGTTGTGTCACCGCCCCCAGAGCGGCTAGAGGTTGAAGGTCGCGGTAAAGCTGAAGCATGCCGCGATGAAACTCTCTAGCGGTCAGCATATCTGGAGTGATGGGGGAGATCGCCATGTCGGCACCTAAAAGGGCCATTTCCAGGATGATGGATCGTGCGCCTTGTGTGTCGACCAGTACGAGGTCGAAATCTGGTTCAAACGTCGAGATGAGGTTTTTTGAGTCGAAGGCGTCCGTCGGCGGCGTGGAGTAACAGAGTGCCTAGCTGGTTGAAGGGATCATTTGAATGAATCAGGGAAAGGTTGGGTATGCAGGTTTGGGAGATGATCTGATCGCGTCGGGTCTCATTGTTGGCAATCAGCTCGTAGGCGCCGCCAGGTGCTTCATGCGTTAATGCATAAAACGACGATAGCGAGGGCTGATTATCTAGATCAATGAGCAGGGTGCGAAGACCGGAGTCGGCGCAGAACGCGCCTAGACTGGCTGTGACCGTGGTTTTCCCCGGTCCGCCTTTTGTTGAGAGTACTGCAGCGATTTTCATGGCAATGGTCTCTAAAGTGAAGAATCAGAGACGACGCGTAGATTATGCTATGCCTGGATCACCAGCTTGGGTGATCCGATTGAGATATGGCTCCACGACCTGGACTCGAACAGAAAAATAAGCATTTGTTTTACAATGAAATTATGCTGATTTTTAGTATTCATATCCCTACGATTATCCTAA
>LNAP01004229.1_pt1 | contig 42031 bp, 60 predicted proteins | sample 602601 | NCBI WGS metagenome assembly LNAP01 (sample SAMN02440304, study PRJNA202911) | soil metagenome | biome: Subtropical and temperate rainforests or woodlands; isolation source: soil samples (1 kg each in a 20% v/v slurry with milli Q water) were... ...
TTGGCCTGGGCACCATCCTTCAGGTGGGTAAAGTGACGGGTGAAGCCTGTCCACTCATCCACGTCCATCAGCAGTTCGGTGATTTTGATGCGCGGTAGTTGTAGTGACTCGCGTTTGAAAACCGACCGACTTGCAATCAGCGGCTTTTCCGACTCACATTATTTGCAAATGACCGGATGGTCAGAATCACATTAATTGCAAATGAACTTGCAATCGTAGCGGCCGACTTGCATTGCATCGCCACCGACTCACATTAATTGCAAATCAAAATGTACTCAGATTGGTAGCCCGGCCCGCAACATTTTCTCCCGCAGCTCGGTGGAGCGTGTCGGCTCCAATGTGTTGTTGAACATGGCCTTTATCTCCGTCGCCTTGGCATCGAAGAGTTCGACCAGATCCTTGGTGCGATAACCATGCCGGGTCAACGTTGGCTCCAAGTCGTCAATCTGGCGGGAAAGCACGGATTCAACCACGCTTGCGGTCACGGGTTGCTCTCCTGCCTGGTACGCGGCCTCCAGAGCTAGGCTGAGATGCAATTGAACTTGCAGCGGCGTGCGCAGCTTGCTGGCCAGCACGTCGATAGCATCCTCGGTCAAGATGGCGTTGGTCTCGATTTGGCCCCCAGAGCAGGTGGCCAACAACCATTTGATGTATTCGCGCTGCGCGCCGGCGATTCCGTCCAATGAGAATACGTCGGTACGGTAGCCAATTTCCTCCATCGTCGGCCGACGCAAGTCGTTGCGCAGCTTGGGGTGACCCGCCAGCACCACCGACAGGAGGCCACCGCCATCCTCCACCAGTTCCATCAGACGTTTGAGCCCGGTCAAGGTATGGCCGTTGAGGTCATGTGCCTCATCGACGAACAAGACAATGGGCCGTTTGCCCTTCTTCACCAGTTCCTGCAACTGGCGCTCCCGGCGTTCCCCTTGTTTTGGAATCTGCACCTGCTTGTCGGCCGATAGGTCATAGAACAGGGCCGAAATCAGCGTGGCCAGCTTGATGCTTTGTTTTTCGATGGCCAGCGACTTCGAAACGGTGACCTTCTTTTCCTCATCCAGCGCCTGCTGCAGGCGTCGCAGCAAAACCGTCTTGCCACTGCCAACCACGCCACACACTGCAATCAGCCGCCCCTCACCAATGGCACCGCGGATGTCCTTCATCAATTCTTTGTGGTGTTCGGTCTCGTAGTAACCGGCCTGGTTGAACGCAAGGGTCAACCCGAAATGCTGCATCACTTCAACTCGCATGCTGTGCTCCTTTTTGTTGCCGGAAGTACTCCCGCACCCGTCCCATGACAATTCGCCGATTCAGTGTCTCTGCCAGAACCTGGTCAATGAAGCCGCGTTCCTCAGGCAATAGCTTGGTCAACGGCCTGGCCAAATCATCGGCAATCGCCAGCTTGGCGGCGATGGTGGTGGGATAGTGGTACTCATGCGATTCGGCATCAAATGGCTGGCGTGCAATTGGCACAGGCATGGACGCAGGTTTTGACACGCACAGGTCGTTGCCGGACAGTGCGGCAATGGGCAGGCCGAGCTGGTCGGCCAGTGTGCGGATGCGGTCGGCCCGCTCGTCGGCTTTGCCGCGTTTGAAGGCTCGGTAGCGATGCAGCGGAATGGGACCCGATATCGGGTAAAAGGGGCCAAACTTTTCGCCGTTGTATTCGATGTGCAAGGCATCGTCAAAGAGTCCCCACAGCAATACCACCCAGTCGCCCGCCATATCGGGTTCGACTTCGTACTGGGTGCCATCGATGCCGATACGGGCATCAACGCCCACCTTGCGCCGCTCGGGTGTGCGGGCAAAGCGACAAAACTGCTCCCAGGTACACATTTCACGCAAGCCGTCGGCTGGCAACTTGGCTATCCAGTCATCCAGGCGGGAATGGGCTTCATGGCGGTGGCGCTGCGCGTTGTAACGGTCAAGGTAACGCAGTAGCCACTCATTGGCCTGCAATTCGGTTTCAGGCTTGTGGAAGTGGTACAGCGTCTCATGGGCTTCTTTGACGGTTCGAAACGGACGTTCGACCTTGCCCTTTGAGCGCGCCGTGGTGCGCGTGCCATCCTTGCCCGCCGGGATATGGGTCTTCCAATCGATCTCCAAGGCCTGCATGACGTTTTGAAAGACCTGGCTCTTGGCCACCGGTCCGTTATCCAGGTAGATCATGTTGGGGCGACCTTGGAATGGGCACGCCGGATCTGCCTTGGGCGCCATGGCGTTGAACAAGAAGCGCAGCGCGGATTCGGCATCTTCACCATAGACACAGCGGTATTCCTGGTAGTTGACGCCGCTGCGGTCATCGACAACGCTGAACAGCATCAAGGTTGGCACGCCCTTGGCGGGGTCGATCCAGGATGGTTTTTCAATATGCTTGAGGTCAGAGGGCGACATGTCGAACTGCCAACAGTCATTGCTGTGTTCGGCCTGGAACCGTACCGCTGGCGGTTCGCGCGTGATGTGGGCCTGGTCCAGATTCCACAGCGACAGGTAGCGGTTGACGGTTGGAGGCCGGAGCAAGCCCTTGGGCGCTTGCACCAAACCGGTCTTGGTTTCCACGCCATAGCTTTCCAGCAGCTCGATAGCGCGACGGGTGGAGAGGTGCCGACCGTTCTTGTTGGTGGTGCGAAGTTTGAGGGCTGCAACCAGATCGCAGTAGCGCTCCATTTCCGATTGTGGCAAAACACGCGGCTTGCCATGGTCGGCGCGGTGCACAGCGTGGGGTTTGTTGAAATCGCCCATGGCACGGTAAACCGTGGTGGGCGAAACACCGTACAGGCTGGCAAAGTCTGCAATCTGGGTTGCACGCTCAGGACTTTTACCCGGCAGCTGATCCAGCCGCCGACGCAATTGCAGCAGCGAATCGGCGGGGATGGGCTTATGCGGCCGGGTCGCCATTGCTCTGGGCCTCGGCCAGATAGCTGTACAGGGACTGGCGACTGATGCCAAAGATGCGTGCCACCTCAGTCTTGGTTTCTCCGGCAGCCACTTTCTGACACATTTCGGCAATGCGATCCGGTGCCAATGACTTTTTGCGACCACGGTAGGCGCCGCGTTGCTTGGCCAGTGCAATGCCCTCGCGTTGGCGTTCACGCAGCAAGGCGCGCTCGAATTCAGCGAAGGCGCCCATCACTGACAGCATCAACGTGGCCATCGGCGAATCGTCCCCGGTGAACGACAGATGTTCCGTGACAAACTCGACGCAGACACCACGTTTGACCAGCGCTTGGACAATTTGGCGCAAATCATCAAGATTGCGCGCCAGGCGATCCATACTGTGGATGACAACGGTGTCGCCATCGCGGACGAAGGCGATCAACCTCTCCAGTTCGGGGCGTTGGGTATCCTTGCCGGATGCCTTGTCGGTAAAGACGCGATCCACAGGAACCTGTTCGAGCTGACGCTCGGTGTTCTGCTCCAGCGTGCTGACCCGCACGTAGCCGATGCGCTGCCCCTTCATTCGAATCCTCAAGTGATTTTGTCAAGTTGATATCTTAGACCTTTACGAGCGGCTGTCAACAAATGCAGATTCAGACTCTATTTGGACGCAAATCTAGGGGTGGCTTGACGTCCATTTGGGGTATAGCCCAACCTGACAGCGCGCTTGACGCCACATGATTATTCATTATGATTAACTATGAATCGTATTGCCGCATGTCTGCGCAGAACAAATCACCAAGGATAGACCGATGAACCATTCCAGCCCCTTAACTCTCCAGGATGCTACCCATCGCGATTCCGCGTGGGAACGCGCAGCCAACTACGAGAAGGAAGAGCGACCAATCCAGCCGGTGCGCAAAATTGTGGTCAAGGGCGCGGCGGATGTCGTGTTCTTCCGCTCATCTTCAGCGCACCTGGTTGTGGCTGGGGAAAACCAGGAGGCCATTCGGAGTATCAAGACCCGATTGGAAGGTGACGAGCTGGTCATCGAGCAGGAAGGCATTTCCATCAGCGGAGGTGGTGCCAATATTCATATTTCTGGCACCGGCAACATTTTTGTGGGTGGAACGATCAATGTCGGTGGACGCCAGGGCGGGGTCACGATGCAGTTCAAAGGTCGTTGTATTGTCGGAGTCGCACTGCCTGAAGCGCCAAGTATCCGCATCAAGGGCAGTGGCGACGTGACCCTATACGATCTTCAGCAGGCTGTCCTCGATCTTGGCGTCCAAGGCTCGGGTGACATCACCGCCTTTGGCCGAGTGGATCTTCTAGACGCCGAGGTCACCGGTTCGGGCGATGTGGACACCAGTGAACTGGTGGCTACGTCCGCGAAACTATCGGTGGCAGGCTCCGGCGATATCGACGCCTATGTCAGCAACTCCGTGAAGGCTCGCGTCGCGGGCTCTGGCGACATCGTAATCCGTGGTAACCCACCGATCCGCGATCATTCCGTTGCCGGATCCGGCGACATCAAATTCAAGAAGTAACGATCAGGAGCAACCCTCATCATGGCAACCACCGCGAAAACCCGATCTGTCACGGCTCACGTCCCTGAGCAACTGGCCCAAAAGGTCGATTTGATGGCAGAGCGTCTGGAGCGCTCCAAAAACTGGATCGTCAAACAGGCTCTGTCCGCTTGGATAGATCAGGAAGAAGAGCGTAGCCGCCTGACCCGTGAGGCCTTAGCCGATGTTGACGCTGGCCGCGTTATTGACCACCAAGCCGTCCAGGCCTGGGCTGACAGCCTCAGCTCCGACACTCCGTTGCCGGTGCCGCGCTGATGGAATTGAAGTGGACAAGCAAGGCGCTTTCCGACATTACCCGACTGTACGAGTTTCTTGCCACGGTGAATCAGCCTGCCGCCGCACGAACAGTGCAGCAACTCACAGCCGCACCTACCACGCTGCTGACCAACCCGCGCATTGGCGAACGGCTGGAAGAGTTCGAGCCAAGGGATGTACGCCGAATTCAGATCGGCCAATACGAGATGCGTTACGAGATAGTGGATTCCACTATCTACCTGCTGCGCCTGTGGCACACCCGCGAAGGGCCAGGAACGGAACATATCAAACTGGCGAGCCTACGACTGATCGGAAAACCTTAGCGTACGATTTTTTCCGAATTCTCTAGGCTCCCCAATGATAGCAATTCGTCCTGCAGGACGGATCCGGACTCGCCTGAATTGCTGTCATTCTTGCGTCACCTGGGGGGGCACAGCTCCCCTACCCTTTTCGAATTCGATAGCATTTTCCGTTGGCCAGCTCCGGCCGCGGTCCCTCCTTTGATAGCATTCGTCTGAAAATATTAGGACTTTTGATCCTAAATAATGCTATGCAAGCAGGATCAATGATCCTATAATGTCTCTTGTTGGTGGCACGCAGAGAGCCACTCGTTTCTGAGAAGGCTAGTCGTTGCCATCGCGGAGAACGGGATGAGACTTTCAGAGGTTGCGACTATCCGCACACACTTTCCAGAGGCGCATTTCTGGCTTGTTAGGCGGGGCTCAGCGAGTCGATGCGGTGAACCAGAACGAAAGTTCAACCCCGAGAACATCGGGATCCAGGTACACCGCACTGATATCCTTTTGCCGGACTACCTTTTCTACGCGCTGGTGCATATTCACCAGCAAGGCTACTGGGAAAGGATGGCAAACGGGACGTTAAGTTTAGTCAATATCAGTGTTTCAGACGTTCGACGTATCGAGCTGTCGCCACGGTGAGCAAGGGGGTCATAAGGCCCCCCAGGCTCTACCGGCTAAATCAAATCAATGGATGGAGCTTCAAAAATGATTCCAGTAGTAGATATTGTCGGCGTAACCAGCCATGCAAAAGAAAATCCGATATCGACCGCTGTAACAGTATTAATGCTGGTACTAATCGCGTTAGTCATGGTTTGGATTTTTAAAACTTTCCCTAAGGCGCGTGCAAAATTTACATTTGGGATCTTCGCTATCTATCTCGCTGGGGCCGGGTGGTTAAATTGGCAAATGTTTAAAGAACAGCCGACGCTATCGGCAGTTTCCTCAAATGCTGTTTCAGATTTTCCAAATTACTTGGCGGCAATCAAGAGCATTGACGTGGTGATGCTAAACAAGAACGACAGTCCGCGCCCAGGTGACAGACTGTCATTCAAAGAGCTTCAGGGCGAACAATGTATCTACCATGGGAAAGTTGAACAGGATGGAGTCGCCACTATGAATCGTCGGGCTTGCCCTGATGGAACCGTGACTATGTTGAATGTACTTGTTCCCTTGGAACACGGCGGAACTGGTGACAGCCATAACCATTATAAAGCGTTCGTAAAAGAAGGCTAAAGGAGAACGAATGAAAATCGACTTGCCCAGTATAAAGGATCAGCAAGACGTTATTTTCCAACAGGCCATAGCTGATGCTATTGCCCAGTTGAAAAATAACCTCACAGCTACGCGCTATCCCTCTCAGGACTTAGTAGATGAAAGCCTTTTCCCGCGTGATCATTTGTTGCGTGAAAATGAAGGCTGGGAGGCCCCGGCACCTGAAATTGTGAAAGCTTACTTTCGACATTTTCAAAATCTGTTCACTGAGTACGGCACAGATGCAAAGTTGGCAGTTCTCCTTGGCATCCATGGGAGCGGAAATGACCGCCGAATTCGTGCGTTCAAAGATGGCAGCAAGAAGACGCCATACGGCGTCTGGAGACGTTTTCTTGTTCTAACTGGGCGAGTACCACAAGATATTATTCCTGTACTGGGAATCTTGCGCTAAGCCGGGTAAGAGGGGTTGGAAATGGCCGGATATTCTGAATACAAAGAAGCGGACCTTGATTTAGAAGTGCCTGTGATGTTGAGTCTTAGAGAGTTGCGGGTTATTGAGTTGCTAATAGGTGGCGACACCTTCGCTACTGGCTCAGATTGGGAACTTGTCGCAGAACGCGCCCAGGATAAATTGGCAGATATTATCTGTGAACGTCGCATTGTTGCTGAAAGGAATCTCTCCAAATGAAAAAGCTAATTGTTGCTGCATTGCTACTGGCGTCGTCGCAAGCTATTGCATCCTCTTTTGAGTTATCGACGGCACCTATCCGTACTATCGACGCGGTGAAACTCTGTAAAGGATATTTCAAAAAAGATCCTGAAGCGGTGAAGGTTTTCAATGAACTGCGAGACACCGGCGCGCTGGATGTTGCTGCAACTTGCGCCAAGGTGCAGGCCAGTGGAGAGCTGGATAGGCCAGGGCCGGAGGCTGTCGCTATCAGCCTTATGTCGCAGTTCTACGAGGTCAAGCCAGACTCTGTAGCAGTGAAGGTGCATCATGAAACCTCAGCGTCAGCCAATGTCACTGCGATTGCCCCTGGAGGACATTCGTGCGTGTTCAGCATGGTTCCGGCTCCCCCTGGAGCCCCGGCCCCGAACGGGTGGATGGTAGGTGCGACTGTTTGTGAGCCCCGTTAGAAGAAACTCAACTCAGTTTGGTTTGGAACCTGGAACGGACCAGCTCACAGAAGATTAAGGAAGTCATATGTCCAAATCCCATTACAAAATCTTCAATAGCAAAGATCTGTTTTGGATTTTTGTTTTTGTCGCCGTGGCCTATGCAGTCGCGTACTCAGTATTCGGCGCATTACTGGCGAATTTAATACCGGAGCCGATAGTAAAGTCTCTGAAGTTTACGGCTTTCTTGCTTGGCTCCTATTCGCTTTGGAATGAAATAGGCAAGGGGCAACACAAAGAAGCTATGCAGGCGCAGGAGGCATCAGCCACTACCGAGGCTGACAAAGAAACTGCAAAAGAGCAACTTAGGTTGCTCGCACGCGACGATAAACGGTCTATAGCTTTAGGGGCGTTAGCCTTTCTTATTCTCACGGTGCTAGCCTTCTTTGGAGAGGTTTAGTTTTATGGCCTATAAATCAAGAATAAGAATTTTACCGGTGCTGCTTTGCGCTGGAATATTCGGTTTACTGGCAGTAGCAACTATCTATTACATCGCAAAGGGCCTAACGCCAGTTGCACAAAATCACTCTCCCGAAAGATTGGCGGCAATCGCTAATCAGGGAATCCACTGCAATAACGGCAAGGCATGGAATACCTCTGTCAACAGTAGTGGTTTTCAAATGTCAGAGGCAGTAGTAGTAGACGGTCAATTTGTTGAATGTGCAATGGTGTACAAAGTCAATGGTCATGATATGACCCTTGAAGAACTTTTTGTAAAGATGTTCCGCCGTGCTGAAGAAAATAAGCAAATTGACGTAAAGGGACAATGAGTAATTCCTACCTGTCCTTTTGCGATGGATCGTGCAGTAAATTGCTTTACATATAGGATCAATGATCCTATATTAAGGTTTCAGGTGGCTCCCAATGATCGACTTTAGTAGGACGGAAACTATTATGAAAGCCAATGCATTTTTCTTCCGCTCCGCTCTCGGGCTGAGTGCGGTTGTACTGGTATTAATTGCTGTCGGCGGCTTCGGATGGCTGCTTAGTGCTGTTGCAAGTTTTCTGCAAGTCCTTCCCTTCAGCTGGCACGATTGCAGTCTCATAGACGGCTGCGGGATGAAGACGTATGTAGGGCCGGATAGCCTCGGCGGCTTTTGGCTGTGGGGAGCAATCGGACTGGTCGCAGCGTACCTGTTGTACCACTTAGTTCGTTTTGTCTGGATTGTATGTGACGAACTCGGCTCGATCATTTTGAAGAAGTAAACCTCAAGGAGTGATTCCAATGAAATCTCAAAACGGGTTGTTGGGAATGCCCTGGCCTATGGTGGCTGTATTAGCATTTGGTGTCGGTATGGCTGCCGGAACTTGGTTAGGCGTGCTTACCACCCTCAAAGGCGCTGAGGATGCCCAGGAGCGCTATAAGAAATACGAAGTGACGTGCCCTGTGCTTCCACTCCCCCCAGGTAGCTAACGCAGAAATATTCATTATCCAAAGAGGAATGATCCCATGTCGCTACATTATTATTGCCTTTCTTTTTTCGACGTTCGCAACAATCAGGCCACCTATGCATCTTCGTACTACGGTATGAGGGCCGAGCGCGTGACAGCCAAAGACATTCTTGACGCAAAAATGCATGCAAAGGTTTCTCCCACCGCTACGTTGCTGGCCTGTTCTTACCTGGGTTACATGACGGAAGCGGAATTCAACTTCGGCGTTTAAGCGAAGCGCGGCACTGCCCGCGCACTATCACTTGGCTATACCTATACGATTCCACTGATAAACGGTACAGGTTTCTATCAGTTTGTCAGTGGCGGATAGGTAAATGATAGATTATCCTAGAACTACCTCTAACAGACCTATCTGATAGGTATACACGCACAGGACGGACCAGCCCATGCCCGCATCCGCAAAATCGACCTCGTACCTTCCACTAGTGATCTTACTCGGCCTCTTTTGTTTCGGCATTGTCCAGGCATCGTCGGGACTGGTGAGCATCTTCCAGTTTGGTCTAAACATCGCAGGCGTCACTAGTTTCGAATTGACATACTACTTTGCCGGTTGCGCTATTTCGGTAGGAATCTTACTTGCATCCAAGACGGCCCGGTCAAACAGACTTGCTGCTGCAATGTCTATGTCGTTGTATGCATTTGGCCTAGCTTTGATTTTCTTTGCTGGATTCTCAAACATGGGCCCAGCACCCTTTGAATCTAAGCTTGCAGATAGCTTTGCGCAATTACAGGCGGGTGCAGTACGTGGGGCTGTTTGGGTGATTCCGGTCATCGTGACGGGGTATCTCAGCGTGAAGGCTTTGTGTAGCGTCAGAACAGAAGGATGAAAGCGCACATCTATTTGAGAGCTTCGACTAAAGACCAAGACGCGGATAGGGCAAAGGTCCAGGTATTGGAGTTTGCTAGTAATAGCGGTTTCCAGGTGGCCGGTGTTTACAGCGAGAACATATCGGGAACAAAGCTCCAGCGACCGCAGCTGATGGAGCTACTAGCCGTGGCGGATCCTGGAGACGTCCTGCTGGTCGAATCCATTGACCGCCTCTCAAGGCTCAGCCAGAGCGACTGGGCGCGCCTCAAGCAGATCCTGGCAGAGAAACAGCTTCGGTTAATTGTGGTCGACCTGCCCACCACTCACCTACAGGCCGATACTAGTATCACCGGCCAAATCATGGCCGTAATCAACGATATGTTGATTGACCTTACATCGACTATGGCGCGCCTCGATCAAGAAAAGCGTGTTGAGCGTATACGTCAGGGGATGGCAAACAAGCGGGCTCAAGATCCCGCCTGGACGCCTCCAGGTAAACAGAAGAACGTCGAGCTTTGGCAGTCAATAGAGCGCTTGCTGATTAAACTGCCTAACGCTTCAGTAGATGAAATCGCCAAGCTGGCATCTTGTGGTGTGGCGACGGTGTATCGAGTAAAGAAATCAATAAAAGATCGAAACGAAAGGAACTCTGAATGAACATCAAATCAATTGCGCTGTTTGGTTGTTTGCTGCTACCGGCGTTCAACGCAAACGCTGACTTTAGTTTGAGCGATATAACAAACGCCGTAGGGCAAGTTAAGAAGGTTCTTCCCAGTAGCCCCGGATCGCGAAACAACGCTTCCTACATTCCACCAGGAATGGGGTTAACTCTAGCGAACGGCCAGCGCGCCAAAGCTTACGGTTACGACTGTCAGCCGAACGAAAAACAGCCATGCGGATCCATCAAGGTTACTGCTGGCTCGCACAAAGTATTTATCGTGCCAGCATCGGGAAAGTCCTTTGACGAGCGCTGGACCTTCAAGCGGCTGGACGGGAGCGGCATGGTTGCCGTAAGGCCGGACGGCACGATTCTCGAAGCGAACATTGAGTGAGGTGACTTATGGCGAACTATGATGGAAACAACGGGCCTGACGTGCGTTACATTATCGCTGTTGTCGTTCTGGTGGCACTGCTGGGCTACGGAGCGCTCAAAGGCCTTGGCGCGTCTCTGGGGATCGATGTAACGGCGGCCTTCACTCTGGTGTTCGGAGTTACCTTAACCGTCGCCTTGCTCGGCTTGGGCGTATGGTCGCAAGCCTCCGATGCTTGGCCCCTCACGTTTGCCAACATCTTGCCCCTAGCCCTATCCACGCTCGTAATGTCCTTCAGTCCCGCGCTGAATCAAATGGGTTGTATTGGCCCGATTGATATGTGTTTCGACATTAGGTGGTGGGGAAAAACCTCTACGCATTACGGGGTGTCTTTCGCAATTCTTCTAATCGGCTACGGCGTTTTATACCTTCGCCGTGACAGGTATTAACATGGATATAACAACGATCCACATGATTCCTGAATTTCTCACCAGTGCAGAGCCCATAGACGGTGATCGCTATGTTCTAGCGGAGCTGGGTCCAGATGATAGGCTTGATATCTACGGGAAACACCCGACCTATGCGGCACATTCCAATAGCTGGCTGTTTGATGGGTCAATTCGCAAGCGGGATGAGGAAGACTGTTGGTTGCCCGAGGCACAGTTCCTCCAGATCGTAGCGGAGCGAAGCATAGAGCTGGATTTTTTTGATTTCTAGAATGCTATCAAAAAGCCGATCGAGCGCCGGCGCCTGCCGGGGTTTTTGCTATCACTTGCGCCGTCCTGGATCTGCGCCCAGGTCGTGTTTTGCTATCAATACGCGACCTGGTGCCGCAGCTGGCCACCGAAAAATGCTATCAGGTGCCTAGCGCGCCGCTGGCTTGCTGGCTGGCCCCGGCCTGGGCGACCAGTCACCCTACCCCGTGCTGTAGGCCGTTGAACGAAGCGCGGTCAAGTTGAATGGCGGGGGCCCCGCCGAAGGTGGGTTCCGCGTCCGCAGGACCGCCGTAGGCGCATTCTGCTTGACGGTGCGCAGTGACCCCCAGTCTTCGCCTGGGTGTGTGGGGTAGCTTCACCACCCCGCGCACCCGAGGCCTGGGCGACCCCAGCGCGTTGACAAGGGCCGCGCCCTTGGTGTGGCTTTGTTCTGCCGTCCAGGGGGCACCCCTGGCTGCCAGCGGCACAAAAAAAACGAGGGACCCGAAGGCCCCCCGCTGACACACTCAGACTATCAGCCCCAGTGCTTTGTTTTGTTTACGACATTATCCCGCTCATCCTGGATGATTTCGAGCAGCATGCCGTCAGGTATGGTCAAGCCATACTCCGTGACCTGCTTTTCGAGATACCACAGCGTCTGATTAGGTGTGCTGTCGTATACGTTCGAATAGATAGCTTCATCCACTTCAGGCAAAACCCACATTACGCAGTAAAACCGTTGTAACGGTTTGTCCCACCCCATCTGCACGCGATATGTATCCCCGTCGATGGTGCTTTGTTGCTCAAAGATATGTTGACTCATAAAAGCTCCTTAATGGTTGATGTAGGACGTTTCAGCAGCCGAGCGCCCTTAACGCTGCACAGCAATATTAGCTCAAATAAAAACCACAGGCAAAAAGAAAGGAACCCGAAGGTTCCTTTCATTAGTATTGAGATAACTACGAGAGTCAGCTACTAACAGTTGTTTGAAGCTTCTTGGATTCCAACACAAGTGTTGCAATAGAAGCGATAAAGCCAAGTGCGGAAATGCTAATCCAAACTTTGTCATGCAGGTTTAATGCAATGGCAAGCATGATTAGATTCAGCAAAAGCATTATTCTGATATACATAGAATCACCTTAACGCTTAATGGAATCAGAACGGAATACCATCTGAATCAATCTCCAATGCATCGAAGTTTAAATCTAACCGTTCGCAAATTTCGCGGCGGTAGTTTTCTTCGTCCATTACAGACCATGCTTCGTTATATTCATTTGCCTGATGGTAAGTGCCAGCAGATTCAAATTGAACTACTTGAATTTCCATGATTGGAACTCCGATATCGGTTAGTTGAGAGCATTTCAGCGACCATTGAGCTCTAACGTCGCACAGCAATAATCCCCAACTCACAGGGATTAGTCAAGTATCTAACTAAAAAGGAGCCTTGAAGGCTCCTTTGATTGACTTACAGATCATTCATCACTGTCATCGTCGTATGATCCATCTTTGAAGCCGCAATGACCACAATTGACAGACCAGTGCGCGTTGATTGTACCAGAGTGGTTTGTTTCCCAATCTGAGCGTGGGGCGGGTTTGCCACACACAGGGCATTCAACGTACATAACATCTTCTGGTAGAACTTCGGATGCAACTGTATTAGTCGTCATATAAATCTCTTAATAATTAGTTTAGGGCATAGCAGCCGTTGGCCCTTAATGCTGCATAGTCAGTATAGTTTAAAACTCAAACTGAAGGCAAAAAAAAACGAGATAGCAAAGCTATCTCGTCGTGTCAGCACTAAATCAGATCAATAATGATCTTGAAGATCCAGAGTTGACATTTGTTGATGCAGTTCGACAATTTTAACAGCGTCTACAAAACGCAGTTCAGTCGGAGCATAGAATCGGAATACTTTAGAGTCATCGTCAAGAGTGCGAATGACATAAAGATATTGCTTATCATAGAAAGCCGAGATTTTTTCGGTTTTCAAAAGATTAGCAGCAACAAACTTTGAGTGAACATGAACATTGCCAAAAGCGTGAGCTTTAAGGTAATCCATGTAAGCCGAGGCGTAAGCAGATTTGCACATCGCGTGGTCTGCTAGAACGTCAGGAGCAAAATCAAAGAGAGTTGGAACAGCTTGGAAATCGAGTTCAATACCAGACATGGTATATATCCTTGTAAAGTTTAGTAGGAGAGCGTTTCAGTCAACCATGCGCTCTTAAAGTTGACGCGCCCATCCTAACTCAAAACGGCATATATGCCAAGACGCCTAGCACAAATCGTAGGACAAAAAAAAGCCCCCTGGATAGGGGGCTGTAATGATCAAGTAGACCTATGAATCAGCTATCGGCTTCTGTCTTAGCCTTGGGCTTCCTGGGCGACGTTAGATCGGGTTCGCCGCTCTTGTCAGGGAAGCTCAGTAGGCAGCCTTCTTTGTGGCCGGAGCAGCCGAAAAATGACCATCCCCCCTCCCCTTCTTTAACACGGTGGATCAGCGGTTTGCCGCAACCCGTACACGCAAACTCTGTCAGCACTGGGCCACTTGGTTTACCCGGCTTACCGTCCGCATCTTCGGCCATGTAATCACAGCCGCTTTCGTCTGGGTTGTAGCCACTGCATCCCCACCAGGGCGAAGATTTTTTATTCTTCGCAGGATTGAGGATTAGGCCGCGAGCGCATTTAGGGCACGGGAACTCTACAGGAACCTTTACCTGGAACGCAGTAAGCTCAGTCTGCAATCTCTTATGGACAGCACCTAACAAGGTTTTGTAATTAGCTTTACCCGTGGCGATGCCCTCAAGTTGTTCTTCCAGGATCTTCGTAAAGTCGTAGTTAAGAAACTGGAAGTTGTCGCGAAGTACATTCATTAGCCGAATGCCGCGAAACGCCATTTTCAGCTGTTTCTTTTTGCCGAAGCGCTCAACATAGTTACGGTCATCTACGATAGTTTTCATCACCGCGCCGTAGGTCGCTGGGCGACCTATTCCGAGGCGCTTCATGTCTTTGATTAGGCTGGCTTCTGTATAACGCGGTTGAGCCTTCGTTTTAGTTTCAACTACGCTGCCCGTGTCAGCATCTAGAAAGTCTCCGGTGGTCAATTTCGGGACAGGATTGTCTGAGTCTTGACCTTCAAGACTTGCTTCATCCTCGGGATCCTCGGAGCTGTCAAAAGGCGTTAACTCTTTCCAGCCCTTGTAAATAAGCTTTTTGCCGCGACCTTCAAATTCAACTGTTTTACCATCGACCGCGCTTGTCGCTTCTAGCCGAGCGACACGAACTGCAAAGCGTGCGTCTTGCAATTGACAGCCGACCGTACGCATCCATATGAGATTGTAAAGTTTGCGCTCGTTTTCGTTTTCACCAGCAGTCGTGACCGCTATATGTGACGGCCTAATTGCCTCATGCGCGGCCTGGGCGTCATCCGCTTGTTTCCAAGTGCGGGCCTTCGCAACAATAGGCAAGCCGTTTTCTTTGCCGTAGGCAAATATTTCCTCCAGCGCGTTATCCGACAGCACCGTAGTGTCGGTACGCATGTATGTGATTGCGCCTTGCTCATACAGTTTTTGCGCAATTGCCATAGTTTGCTGTGGGTCAAACCCCAGGGTATTGCTACCGGCCTGTTGGAGAGTAGTTGTGTCAAACGGTGCTGGTGGGGAGCTAGTTGTTTCGCTGTCATCGCAGCTCATAACCTTGACGCTGCGCACCGCCGCGACCAGTTCAGCAAATTCCTTATTCGTCCAATGTTTCTGGCCTTCCAGGAGTGGCTTAGTGTCCCAAGACGCTTTCCAGTTTCCAAACGTCAGTTCTGCGCTGTAGTGCTTTAAGCTGGAGTGGCCTGCAATTTCCTTTTCCCGGTCATCTACAAGCCTTACTGCTACGCTCTGGACGCGGCCAGTAGAGGCGGTTTTGTCACCCATAGCCTCTGCAATAACAGGGCTCACCATATAACCTATGAGGCGATCAGCTACCCGGCGCGCTTCCTGGGCTGCTACGGCCTTTAGATCAATTGCGCGAGGGTTCGCAAGGGCCTTTTTCAAGGCTTCCGGAGTTACTTCGTTGTAAGTAATCCGACGCTCATCTTTGAGTCCTAAAACTTGTTTTAGATGCCAAGCAATTGCCTCCCCTTCCCTATCCAGGTCGGTCGCAAGAATGACCCCATCTGTACATTCAGCCTGGAGGCGTTTTAGCCTGGCTACAACCTCTTTGCCTTTATCGGTATATACGTACTCGGGTTTGAAATCGGGCGCATGTACGCCCATTCCAGCTTCGGGCAAATCTCTGATATGACCGACACTGGCTGCAACGCGATAGCCACTGCCAAGATATTCTTCAATGATCTTGCCCTTGGATGGAGACTCTACAATTATTAAAGTAGTCATTGCGTTAGCCTTTATTCAGGCAAGCCAATACCTATTAAAGTTCTGTAGGTATTGGGTTGCGAAGTAATTACGTGGCTCCGAAAAGCCACGGTTAGTTACTTGGGAGTCAGCGCTTTGCGCTGTTCGTGATAGAGCTTGATAGTCTGGTTCATATCGTGCATGAGCTTGCGTAACGGTTTAACGTAACGATCCTCACGTTTTTTCCATTCTTTTTTGCTTATAGCTCCCTTGAAATGTAAGTCCTTCAAACTTGCGACTATCAGGTCGGCAATTACAAATAACCGTACAAATGCGTTAACCAGGGGAGTTCCCTTGCCTTCTTTAATAGTCAGTAGATATTCAGTTGGAGTCGGAACAACAACGTCCATAGCCTTTATGACTGGATCGTTAAGTTCCTCGGTGAGCGTTTGAAGGCTGACTTTCAAGTCGTCCTCAACTGCCTTTAAGTTATCGCTAAGTACCGGCCTTACCTTTTCAGCCAGTGCCTGGGCAATGGCATATTCAGGTTTGGAATTGCTCGCAAAAGCCTCGATTGAGAACAAGCTATCTGCCACGCGCACGCCACAGATTCTTTTGTTGTCTTCATGGCCGGGAAAGTAGTTTGTATCCCACAGAATGATCAAATAGAGGTCGTGGACCTTTATACGAACGTCAAACGGCACTTGATCCTTGTCAGTCATAATTGAGCTACCTGCACTAGATTCTGTAATTGCATCACCTGGGCTGCGGGGAGCAACTGAATCTGTTCATTTAAAAAAGCCAGCTCGTACCGATAGCCTACGGCTGGCTCTATGTATTCATTAGTGTTGAAGTCAAGCCCAATACGGACACCATCGCGGTTTGCTCTAACCAGTTCCTTAGCCAAGGTCACGCGGTTTTCGCAGTGGGTTGTTAGACACCACTCAACAATCACAGCCAGCTTTTCAGCTGGCTCCGCTCTATGCTCAAGCCCTGCGGCTACAGAACATTGATATTCGTTGAATAGGTCTAGCCCTTCAGCGGGGTTATCAGTAGGGCTCCCAGGGCAAAGAGTGGGGCACCACGTTATTTTGAACATGGTGCGTCCCAGCACTTCTACTGACTCGTAGTCATTGAGGTTCGCCAGACGCACCAGGGCCATTACTCAGCTCCCTCAGTGGATGCTGGGGCCATGTTCTTAATAGCTTCACTCAGAGCGGCTTGTAGGGCCTTCGCATCAAGATCGGCGGGCACGTCAAGCAGGCTTGCCAGCGCCTTAGCGGCTTCCAGACCAATTGTCAAGCTTACAAAAGTTTCCGATTCGGAAAGTTTCCCGCTCCCTTCGTCGTTGCTGTTGTTGTCGGGGTTGTTATCCCCGTCTTCAGCCGGAGGCGTTTTACCGGTGGGTTTTCCACCTTCTTTTGCTGGCTTCGGTTCTTTCGGGATCAGTGCTTTAATTGCTTGCTGGATTGACTCCCCTTTATTGATTCGCTTTTCAAGCTTGGTCAGCGAATCGTCATCCAGCTTTTTGAGTTCATAAACAAGGTTCACGTCCTGGAAAGATCCCGATCGAACGATTTCTTTTTGACGGTCGTTCAGCTTATGAATGGCCTTGTACTTGCTCAGTGCCGAAGCATTCGGGAGGCCATGTACAGCGCAGATTTCTTCGGCTGAAAGCCCAAATTCTTTTTCATCCTTTTGAATGGACATAGCAGTCTGATACAGGGTTAAGCCTTTGCGCGCTCCGTTAGAGGATGTGTGATCTAACCGGCGTTCTTTCTTGCCGCCAGTGCGGACGATGCAAGGGATCATCTGTAGTTCTTCTGGCCCGTCTTCAGTCGAACGCCACCGGCACTCGCCGTCAATGATCGGGACGTTACCATTTTCGTCTGGAGTTCCTACAAACAGCGGGTAGCGAATCCCGAAATAACGGCCGTCATCCAGCTTGATGCGGGAGGACTTACGGATGGACTGGATGTTCGCTAGGGTTTCAGGGCTATTCCAATCGTCTCGATCTTGGTCAGCATCTGGAATGATTTTTGACCGATGGATCAGCATAATTGCTTCACCAGTAATTGGGTCTGTATCGCCGCTGTTTAGTAGTTCTTGGATACTGTCGACCATTAGATTTTCTCCATCAGTTTTTTACAGAAGTTTTCAAATTCAAAAGTTGCATCTTGCGCTGAATCGTCTTTGCCGCTTATCCACTTGCCTTTGCTAATTGCAGTTTTAATGGGATCGCGCAAACCGATAACGCCCAGTAGCGCAATGTCGCCATAGGCGGTTACGAGCCCTTCGTAAATGGATCTATCGCCCAGGGAATGAGGAACCTTTTTCCCAAGAACGCTCACTAGGGTTTTGACCCGGTTGATTACGAAACCGCCCCATTGGAGCTTGGCGTTCAATCGGCGTTTCACCGGCTTGAGGACTTTCGTCAACTCCTTCAGTGAGCCGATAGCGTTGTGATCCAGGTCAATAGGCGAATAGATCATGTCTGCACAGATCAGGGTCGCAAGAAGTGTGTTGCCGTTGCCCGCAGGTGTATCAATCAGGATGTAGTCATAGCTTTCTATGTCCGCTACATTCATCTGGAGATTGTCTTTTAAGGCAGTTACCACAGTCAGATCGCTTACGCGGTTTATCTCACTGATACTTTCATCACCTTGTATCAGGTGAATAGTGTCTGAAATCACGCTTACGGTGATTGGCTTTGCTTCTTCAGGATCTTTGAACAAATGTGTGACATTGCTCAGGTGAGCATGACGCACACCCGCGCCCTGTAGGTTGTTGGTCAAGCTTGCGATGTTGTCCAGGTCAATAAACAGTACCTTCTTGCCCTGGAGACTGAGGTAGATGCCAAGACCAGTAATAGTCGTGGTTTTGCCGACGCCGCCTTTTGGCGTGCTAACGCCGATTACCTTTGGAAATGGGGCTTCAATAGTCATCGTTAAATTCCTTCAATGTCGTCCAGGGAGGACAGATCCGCTTTAGCAGCGGGTTTTGGTTTAGGCGATCCCGGACTAGTAATCGCTAGTCCTGCCGCCTCAATTGCTGCCAACTGATCAGCGCTCAGTTTCGCTTTACCTGCTGGCTTTTTGGGTGCATCTGGTTCCGGTATAAATCGAGCCTCATCATCGCCGGTTGTTCCTGCAAATGGATCTTCAGAAGGCCCATTAATTTCATCGCTGTCAATGCTGGAAAACGGATCATCTGTAGCCGAGGCGAGCGCTGCAAACGGATCATCGCCAGGATTTTCGTTTAGGCTTGCAAATGGGTCATCTGAGTTCGCAGCGTTGGAATCGAAAGGATCTTCCTCTGTAGAGGTTGATGCTGTTGTAGGTGCCGGTGTTGTTGCTGCTGGTGGTTTAGCCGGTAGGGCAGGGGGTTGGACTGGGTTGCGCGGCGGCAGCCCCTTAGCCTCCTTAACGGTGATCCAGCAGGTATAGATAATGACTGCCAAATGGTTTGGGCGAATCAGGGCGCTTACTCGCGCAGGCAAGGCCAGCAACTGGTTAGTAGTGACAGTGGTTTCTTCGACTTGCCCGACAGATCGTTCGTCGCCCCAAACCTCAGCTCCACCTTTGTTGACTTCAACCTTTTCCATCTTGGTGACTGTCTTCTGTGCTATGCCAGTCATGTTCGCAAGCCACAGTGCTGTCTCATAATCGTTTGCACGATAGGTGAGTGTGATTTGGGTGTTGATATCAATGCCACCTTTGATAGATTCCGCATTCAGCGTTTTATCTGGAAGGTTTAGCAGGTCGGTTAGCGCTTGATATGCAATCGACGCAAACACGTTTTTCGAAAGAATGGTAGCCAGCGCATCTGCCAAGTTTTGAGAGACGATAAACCGCACTTCGTCCAATGACAGATATGTAGGATGTTCAAGCCGTTTTTTAAGAACGATTTGTACAACCTCATCAAGTAAAGCAATGCATGCCTTTCTAACAATGGTGTCATTGATATTTGAGCGCACGTATACGACCGCGCCGGAATTGAGAGCCGCCGCAACGTCAAAGCTTTCTTCTACTGTTGCGCGCAGGGTATCGAGCTGCATGAACTCACTTACGTTAGATTCAATGCTGCCGTTTTTCTCCCTTACCCAATTCGCCATTTGCTCGTTTATTTCGGGATGTTTGCCCTTCAGTAGTTTTGCCAGCTGACCTAATGTACCGTCCCAAAGAGGCATGAGATAGTCGAGAACCTTGCGTTCCTCTCGTTTGAAGAAGTCCGCATTTGTGCCGTTATCGGCCATGCCAAATGTCTTTACAACGCGCTCGCGGCGTTCTCTGCGTGTGCCACCAATGAACGGTCCATATGAGCCGGGGCCGACGCCATTTAAATCAAGAACAAGCGGGGCAGGGCGTCCGTGACGCTCACAGCTTTCACGCATAATATCGTAGATAAAATCGTCAGGTTTTTGGTCAACAAACCAGGCCCCCCAACCCTTCATAATGGCTTGGTCCAATAGAACGCCGAGCATCACGCCCTTACCTGTTTGGGACGGCCCAATCACCTTGGCGTGGTTCTTCCTGAAAAGTTCGTCGGCCATATAGATGGCCTCGCCTTTATCATCCAAACCCAAAAACATCTGACCTTTTAGATAGTAGTCCAGGGGGTTAAAGTCTTTGGCTTTGAGGTTATCCATGTCTATGCGGATATCGCTCAGGGCGTCACCACTTGCCTGAACCCGGAACTTGCGAAGCCAGCCGCTTATTTTTGGTCGAACCCAGCGCAGCATTATCATGCGCAAAAACATAGGCGCAGACAGCACCACCAGGAAGCACCACCACAGGTCGGCAATCGACTTCCGAAACTCTCCGTACCACAGTTTCATAAAGGATGTAGCGCGCTCACCATCGAAGCCGTAGACGGCATATGCGTATGCATACAGCCCGATTATCAACAGTGGGCCAGCAGCGCACAGCAGGATCATAATGCAGCGACGAGCATACAAAAATGCAACATCCATCGCCGTTGCATCGTCTGATTGCTTGACCGCCCCGGTCACGGCAAGCACAAGCAAAACACCGATCATGAGGCAAAATACGGTTGTTAAGCCTGGGTCCGTGTTCAGCAATATAAAGCGTAAAATTTCCATTCGCCGTCCTCTACCTCTGTCAGTGTCACTAGCTTCAATGCTCTCAATCTGAACTTTCCGATTCGGAAAGTTCCGTCCATTCATAGCATTCTTTCCGATTCGGAAAGTTCCTACACTCTTTCCGAATCGGAAAGATTCTACAGACTTTCCGAATCGGAAAATCCTAGAGCAGCTATTTTCTACGATATATCGCAGAAAACAGCCTTTTAGATATGCGCATATCTATGCGCATTATCCTATTGCTTTTCTATTGCATTAGCAATAGTCTAAGCAATAGAAAAGCCAATAGAACGGAGCATAGAAAAAGCATGCTTTTTCTACAGATCAAAAGCCTCAAATGCCGCCACCCGTTGGGTGTCGTGGTCGCCCTGGCGGGCAACCATAGACCGCCGGGGGAGCGCCCCGTCAGTCTTTTAGGGTTCCGACTCGCTGCGCGAGCCTCCACCCTCTTTTGCCTCATACGCCCTGGACGGGCTAATCGGCAAAATTCACCCGCGCGGGCGTCCGATGAAGCCGGACCAACCGCCATCCTGGCATTGCGCGACGCTTCGGTGCGGTCCTTCGTCCCTTCCTCAGCTGCTTCATGCCGCATGGCGGTTGGTCCGGTTTCACCGGACGCCCGCGCCGCTTTCGCTAGCGGATGCTGCGCACCCTGTCTCCGCCCTGAACGGGCTACACCAGGGCAGACCGGAAAAATTTGGCCTGGGGGCCATTTTTCCTCACCCCCCTCGTGGGCTCGGGGGGCGTCTGTCCTTTTCGCTGTATTACGCATCCTTCATCGCTTCGCTCTTCGTGATGCTGGACGCGCCCTACCGGTCGCTGCGATCAAAAGCAGCCAGCAGCTGTTCGCTGTTGGCGCCTCCCTTCGGGTCGGCAGAAGCATCAATCGGCTAGGGCCGATTGCCTCAAGCAACAATCGGCTAAGGCCGATTGCCAGAGCCCCACACCCTGCGACGACGCAGCCCCTGGACGATAAAGCCGTCCACGCCCTGCCCCTATGGGCGGCTTCGCCGGTCTTTGCTAAAGGCGGCCACCAGCTTGAGGCTGGTGGTGCCTCCCTACTGGGAGGCAAAGGCAAGCAACGACTTTTGGTCGTTTGCCTAAAAGCTGCCAGCGGCTTTTGGCCGTTGGCGGCGTTTGCAACGCCTAGCCCCTGCAACGGGGCTAAGGGCTTCGCGTCGTATATACGCCTCTTTCCTAAATGCAGGCATTGGCCTCGCCCTACCTTCGGTGGGCTGGCCTCGCCTGCATTTAGGAAAGGGCTCGGTATGCGCTCGAAAGCCGTAGCATCCTCATGCCTAGCGTTGCCCTACCTTCGGTGGGCCCGCTGGCATGATTCTGCTACGGCTTGATTTGCTTTCCGGGAAGGCCACCTTTGCCCACCCTTTGGGGGGGCTCGCTGCCCTTCCCGGGCGCAAATCAAAAACAAAATTCCCGCGTCGTATGGCGGGGAATTTTATGCAATGTAATTGGTGGAGAGTGATTTTGGACGAAGGGAAAACCACTAACGCTGTGAGCGGCTGGGGCCGCTCAGCAGCGATAAGTCGGAGCCGGGAAAAACTGGAGTCCGTGGTGAAATGGCTTGCGTGGTTCGACTATTCCGATAGGTCAACTATTGCTGCCATGCTCGGTGTGGAAGCGGACGGCCAGCGAGCCTTTTTTAAGCGTTTGGAGGATTCGGGGTTTCTGCTCGTTGAGCGCGCTCCCGGAATTGACCGAAAGGTTTATAGCTTGGGCGAGGCGGGGTTTGAGTATGCGTTGATGCTTGTGCCAGAACTGAACCTCAAGCGTCGTCGTCGGTTGCCTTCCTGGGTGACGATGATTCACAGCTTTTCAGTGCAGGCGGCAATCATCACTCGCATGGATGATATCGCCTCGTTCAAGCCAGAAAAGACGTTAAAGCATCTTCGGACTGTTCGCTTGCCCGATGCCATTTTGCTGCTGAAGAACGGCACGACTGTTGCGCTGGAGGTCGAGCTTAATCACAAGTCTAGCCCTCGCGTGTACAACATCTTTCTTTCGCACCTCAAAAATATACGAAGCGGGCACTACGACAAGGTTCTGTACCTTTTCCCCAATCAGGGCCTATGCGCTTTGTACCAGGAGAAATACGACCAGCCTATCTGGCCGATTTATCGGCCGCTTCCTGGGACTACCCGCTTGGCTCAGGACAAGGACCGTAGCTTCACCGCGAGTCCAGTTCACGAAAGCAATCTCATGCTGTTCCAGGTGGAGGTCATGTATTCATTATGAGTTACGCAGAGACTATTTTCGGGCAAGTCCCACTCAAGGCGGTTGGAAGCTGGGAGCTTTTGGAGCACTTCCTTGCTCCGGTGATTCCGCATTACAAAAATCCACTTGTGACTGAGATTTGTGTAAACCGCTTTGACGAAATGTATGTCGAAATCAACAACGTGCTGACGCGAGTGGATAGCGTCTTTGCCTCAGAAGAAAGGCTTGTTGAGTTCATTCGTCAGCTGGGCATTGTTCTTGATCAGCCGTTTGACCAGGATCGGCCAGAGCTTGACGCTCGGTTTCCAAATGGAGCGCGTATCAGTTGTACTCATTCCGCAATGACGCCTTCAGGTGCTACGTTCAGCCTTCGATGCAAACCCGCAAAGGCATACACAATGCCGGAGCTGGTTAGCCTGGGGGCGTTAACCGAGGAAATGGCCGATTTTATTGAAGAACAAGTGGTGGGCGGCGCGACGATGCTCCTCACCGGCAACACAGGTGCAGGTAAAACCGCGTTACTACGGGCCTGTGGTCATTTCATACCGAAAACCGAACGCCTATGTACTGCTGAAGACACTCTTGAGTTAGGCATGCGCTCCATTCTCCCTAACGTGGTCGCTTTTGAGGCTCCGTATCGTGAGCCAAGAGAGGGTAGGCGAGAGGTGACGCTAGCATCATGTATTCGCAAATTTTTGCGTTACAGACCCGACCGCGGCTGGGTGGGTGAAATTCGTGACGCTGCCGCCTGTGATGCTTTCTTTCAATTCATCTACACCGGTCACCGTGGCTCCGCTGCTTCGCTGCACTCGAATGGCCCTGAAGACACTGTGCCACGATTGCAATATCTGATGGCCGCAGCGGGGCTTATCGAGTACGACCTCGCCGGGAGAATGATTCTCGCGGTTTTGAACCTCATGATTCATTGCCACCGCGACCCTCGATTCGGTAGGAAAGTGACGGACATTGCGATTGTGAAAAACGGGGTGATTCATCCGGTTTTCGTTTATGACATAGAAAGCGGTAAGCATCGACGTGTGGGTTAAGCGCCGCTGGCAGCCAGGGGTGCCCCCTGGACGGCAGACCAAAGCCACACCAAGGGCGCGGCCCTTGTCAACGCGCTGGGGTCGCCCAGACCTCGGGTGCGCGGGGTGGTGAAGCTACCCCACACACCCAGGCCAAGACTGCGTCAAGCAGAATGCGCCTGCGGCGGTCCTGCGGACGCGGAACCCACCTTCGGCGGGGCCCCCGCCATTCAACTTGACCGCGCTTCGTTTCAAAGACTAGAGCCTGTAGCATTTACTCCCTGGCGCTACCCCTAATTTAAGGACGATTGATGGCTATTAATTTTGAACCCAAGATAGGGCAGGTCCTGGAGTGCAATTACGGGGACTATCAGTACGATGAAGGCGGCGCAATCGTGTTCAAAAACTACGACTACCGCCTGAAGCCGGAAATGATTAAGAACCGTTTGGTGGTGGTGTTGAATGCGCGAATCGACCCAAACGCCTGCATAGTCGTGCCGCTATCGACAACAAAGGATATGGGCAAGCTTAGTCGTGGCTTGCACGTCGAGCTGGGGAGCGATCTGATAGACGAGTTGCCGTACTTCAAGCAACAAACCCGATGGGCGAAAGCTGATTTGGTGGAGCAGGTCAGCAAGCAACGTCTGTTCAAGCCCAGGGCGTTGCGTGGGCATCTTGAACAGGTGCTATCTCGGGAGGTTGTAGCCCTTATTCAAACGGCGGTGATTAGGTCCGTAAACGCTGGAGCATTGCTCAAATAAGATTGACATGCGTGTCAACCGGCCATAGAATTTGCCACGTAGCCCTTGAGGCACTTGAGTTTTATCCCCCTAGAGGGACCTGCAAAGCCCGGTTAATGACCGGGCTTTTGCCTTTCTGGGATTTGTGTTTTGCTCCCTCTCCCGCCTTATTGCTCAATCCCTCACCTATCCGCATGCACTTTCCGATTCTGTCGAGCTGGTACAGGGTAGGGTGACTGGTCGCCCAGGCCGGGGCCAGCCAGCAAGCCAGCGGCGCGCTAGGCACCTGATAGCATTTTTCGGTGGCCAGCTGCGGCACCATAGCAAAACACGACCTGGGCGCAGATCCAGGACAGTGAAAGTGATAGCAAAAACCCCGGCCGGCGCCGGCGCTCGATCGGCATTTTGATAGCAAAACATCTGTACATATAGGATCATTGATCCTATAATGTTTGCGAAAGCCGGGCGAATTGCTCAGCTCACAGCCGGAGAATTCCGACAATGACCACCTCAAGCCACATCCCCACTAGCCGACAAGTCCCTGAACATCGCCGCATGAGCTGCGTATTCCGTTCCTTTGGCCGTTATTCCGTGACCATCGAGCAGTACGCTCAAGACGTTATGCGTGAGTCGTGCGCGGCTTACAGCGGCGGGTTGTGGGACTATTACGAGCTTTCGAACGCTGGTTTCTACATGGTTCCTACGGGAGCTGACACCTACCAGGTGTCGCGCACCAACTACTTTGAAGGGGAGCTTTCAGCGGAGGCCGTGGGGATCATGGTTACGCTCGCAGCGATCATGACGGCCTGGGGCCGTTATGAGATTGACCTGATGGGGTTGCGCTACGAAAGCCTGATCGACTATGCCCGTGAACACGCTGAATGGCCGTTGATTCGCGCAGCCCTGGACTAACCCCATTAAGCCTCTGGTTTGACCAGAGGCTAGCCAGCCTGGGCGAATGCTCAGGCGTTACCCGGAGAATTCCGCATGTCAAACACCACCGCCGCAGCTATCCGCAAACCTAAAACCAACCTCAGCATAGTCACTGATATCATGGACTTTTCGCGATACGGTGCGCTTTCCCAGGCATTCGTGATGGTGGCACTGGAGAGCTACAGCGCTGCTGTAGCGGCCGGAACCGAGGATGAGGTATCCAACGGATTGATTCCACCGGGAGTCTGGAAAGGCATTGCCGAAGAAGTGTTAGAGAAGCTGGAGGCAACAGGCTATCGCACGCCTCAGCAAAAATAGCAGCGTTAAGGGAGCGTCCAGCCTAAATGGCTGGGCGTTCTGCAGGGCGCAATAGGGTGGGTCAGAAATCGCGTCCTGGAGGTCGTATGGATGAGCTTGAGGGGCAGGGCGGTTCAGTCCGCGAACAATGCCTGAGTAGTGCGCCTGATTGGCTTGAGCCATCGGGGGATGAGGTGCGGTTTCTCATGCGCTCGGGCGAATTGGAGCCGCGAGACGTGGCGGTTTTTTTGCGTGTGTCACGCAAAACAGTGAACCGGTGGACCATGAGCCAAGAGGCGATTCCTTTCGCTGCCTGGGTGCTGTTGTGTAGGCGTGTGGGGTGGGGTTTTTCCGCGTATTAGTGTTGTCGTGGTATAGCGAGCCATTCAAAAAAGTCGCGATTTAATATCAGATAGCCATTAGTTTTTGGTTTTTTTCGCCAATGTGTTCAGTTTTTGTTACATATTTGGGAACGGATCCAGAACTAGCTGGTCACACATCCCGTTCATCTGGACTACGGATATGCATATTCGTATTTAGGAACATGGATGTTTGTTGTCGTAAAGCCCTGAATGTGTGACTTGGTAGCTTTTTTGATGCAAAAATAGTGGCCCTGAACCGTTTAAGCGGGTAATTTGCCCGTCTGCTTTCTGATAGATACCGACTAGCGGTATCACATTAAACCTCCGTGCGATCCTTCAGGATCCGGCGCATTTCCTCCTTGAAACTCTCGTACTCACGGGCATTTTCAGGGCGAAATTTGGCGCTGTTCTCAAGTGCGATTTCAAGCAACGCCCTTATGACCATCGAGCGTGAAGGTCTGCCGAAAAATTCTTCGGCCTGAAGGGGCACCACAAATCTGCTGTCCGTGCTTTCCAGGACGTTACCTGGAAGCGTGATGTTCGTCGGCGTCGACTTAATGGCCTTGCTCATTCTGTCGCCTCGACAGGCAAAGGCATTGCCTCTGCATTCGATATGTGTATATATATGCGCATATTGTTGTGCATTTCTAACCAGGGAGTTGTAGATAAATGGGCGAGCATAGAAACCCCGAACTCGAAAATAAAGCGGTATTTACATCGCGGTCCTTCAAATTCGGTCTTCCTACCCGCGTATTCGTCGCTCTGCTGGTGATTGCTGGCTTTGCCGCGTTCGTGAGCTGGGTCTACCTGCCCAAGTTCATTGGCATCCCCCTAAGCATCATTCTGGTCCTTGTGATCTACATTCCGGCCTACCTCGCTCACAAGACGGACCCGGATGCATACGTCCTCTGGATCAGAAGCTTGTTCGCTCACCCGCGACTCACAACGCTAATCAGTCACCGTCGTCCCATCCTTGTACTTGCTCCCGGCCCTGGGGGCGAGTTGATCGTTCAATCCACCTCAAAAGGAACTACCCGATGAAAACTCGGTTTTTGCCATTTATGGCGCTGTTCGGAGCAGCCACGGCCAAAGCGGCAGACAACAACGTCGATATTGGCTCTGAAGGCGACGGACCGTTCGCCCTTGTTGGCGACCTGTTGCAACAAGTCGTCGACTTCGGCGGTGGCCCCGCCGTTACGTTCGTGGTGTTCATTTCAGCCGTGGCGGCTGTTTGCCTCTGGATGATGGTTCCGAAAGAGGCTTCCAAGGCGGTCGCTTGGTTTGCCCGAGTCTGTATCGGCGCAATCATCATCCTGAACATCGCGCTTGTTATCACTTGGTACAAGGGTTTCTAAACATGGCGAGCCAGGGAAGTCCTATCAACAAAGCGCTGTATCCAGCGGGCCTATGGGACGACTACATCTTGTCCCATGCAGGTTCGCTGATTGGTGCGTTAGAGCTCTCTGGTGTCGATCCACAGGGCTACAACCAAGCAGACCTTGCCAGCGCAACCACCGTAATGCGTAACCTCATCCAGTCACAGCACCCCGATACCTCCGTAACTCAGTATTACTGGCACTACGAGGGTGCAAAGGTGAAGCTCAAGGAACGCTCCAACAAGCGTAGCCGTATGCTTTCTGAGCGCCGGGAAAAATTCCTCAACGAAACCCGGAATCTTTGCACAAGTCGTCTGTATTGGATGTTGGACGTACCTACTGAAGCCAATCTAAACAAGCTCATGTCAGCGGCATCCCTCAAGATGGTGTTCACAGCACCATTTGAGCGTAAGGCCCGCCAAGCCCTCAAGGCTCGGTTTAACCACTGGGGGTCTTGGATTGTCGAGCGTAGCGAGTTGCGACGTCAGGTTGATCTACTGGATAGCGCGCTAGACGACTTGGACGTCCGGTTGCAGATCCTTTCCCCTCACAACACCAAGCAGTCTGCGGCTCAGTTGTGGGCATTGTGCCGAGCTACCGTAAACCTTCGGCCCGAGTACCTGGACCAAGCACAAAAAGAGGCTGTGCCCAGCGATGATTGGGACCGGCTGTTAACTGACGGTGACATTACAGAAATCAACATTGACGGCCTGGATCTTCTCAAAATCGAAGGGCCAGAGCCCGTTTATGCGCGCATTGCTTCCGTTATCGGCTATGGCTCCGCGCAGACGCCATACGGCATGTGGGGGGCTGGTGAGGCTACGCCTATCATGCAGAAGGGCAACTATCTTGTCGTAGCCAAGGCGCGCCCTATGTCCACCCTGGACAAGGGCATGATGCTGAAGGGTAAGTCAGACGAGTTAGCACGCAGCCAGATCAAAATCACTCAGTTGTTGAAGGGTGAGGATGTAACCGGCGACGTTGAAAAGAGAATCAACGATAGCCCGATTCTGAAAAAGAAAATGCTGGAGCTTGAAGAAGCCGCTAACTCCCCGGATCGCTCGTACTACTACCATTCGCATGTTGTAGTTTTCGACCGTAACCCCCTGAAGCTAAAAGCTGCTTGCCGCGATATGGGCACGGCTCTCACACAGAGCCACTTCAACGTAGTGTGGGAATCGGTCGGAATGGCCGACTTATTCCCCATGCTGCTGCCTGCCTATCCGAAGCGGTGTTTCCGAAGCGTGGAGTTCACATCCTCCCAAGTCGGTGCATGTTCGTTGGGTTACCGCGCACACAACGGCATACCGGAATGGGGTGATGAAGATCATCGGGAGGAAGCCGTATATATCCTGGAAAACGAAGACGGGAGCCCCTTCTATTTCAGCCCGTTTATCGGTGACAGGGCTTTGACCCTGGGTGTCGGTCCAACCCGGTCTGGTAAGTCATTTGCCAAGAACGTCATGGCCGGACACTTCCTCAAGTTCGGGTCCCAGCTTGCGGCAGATCCTCACGCGGTTAAAGCGGGCCTTGAAGCCGCCGCGCTGGGCTCGCTGTACCACTCAGTGGACGTGGACGCCGGTACTGAAGGTGTAGCCGAATTCTTTGGCGACGAGGGCGGCATATTCCGCATTGAAGATCCTGCAACAGATCGAGGCTTTAGCCTGTTTTGTAGCTGCCAGGGTGAGGACGACAGCGCCTTTGCGCACCACGCGCTGTCGCAAATCCGAATCATGCTCAGCTTGAATGACAGCAAGGAGCTGCAAGAGCTTGAGCCAGCGGAGCAGAAGCAGTTGGACGATGCAATTGCTTCGGTAATGGCCGATACATTGCCTAAGCACCTGAAAACCATGTCCACGTTGTATGACATGGTGGGAGCAACCCTGAAGCTGAAACTTCAGCGCTGGGTGCGAAAAACAAATGGCATGTATCAAAACTTGTTCGATAACGTGGAAGACGGTATCGGCAACCTGAACAAAAGAATCGCAGCGTACAACTTATCCGGGGTGAAGGACCGACCCGCTCTTGCGCAGCTCGTAACAAACGAAATTTTCTTTCGTGTATCCCGGCGATTTGAAGATCCCGCGTACCGCTCCGTCCCCAAAACATTGTCCATCGACGAGGCTAAATATTTCTTCAGCATTCCTGGAGCTGTAGAGCTTTCTGTAGCCAAATCGCGGACTTGGTTTAAACATAATGGCGGCATGGAGTTCTGGACCCAGGACGTAGACCACTACGGCGAGATTGAGGGATGGAACACGCTGCGCTCGTCTGCCTCGACCTGGATATTCATGGCAGATCAGGCCATGAATAAAACTTCATATCAGCGCGTCTTCCCGGACCTAACCGATGGCGAATGTGAAGCTATTGCGCGGCTTAAGCCGCGTCAACAGTTCTACATAATTCAACGGGAAGTAGGTATTTCAAAAGTTGTGAATCTATTCGTAGCGCCTGAAGAATACGTGCTTGCAACCAGTCGCCCGAATGAATCGCTCATTGTGCGTCAGATGCTTAAAAAGTATGACGACATCGACGAAGCAACTGCCGAAATGGTTAAACGTATCTTCAAAAAGAATGGAGGCTAAGGAAATGAAACAAACATTAAAAGTGCGTATGAAGAAACTTGCCGTCGCTATCATTATGGCGATTACAGCAACTCAACCAGCTATGGCCCCCGCTAGTGGCTTTCCTGTAGTTGATATCGCGTCGGTGGCCCAGGCAGTAGCGGACTACTCAAACCAACTGTTGCAGTACACAGAGCAGATGCAACAGACCATTTTGGAACAGAGCCAATTGGCCCAGCTCATCGCAACTTATGAGCAGACCATGACCAGTTACTACCATATGCTTTCGCAGATGCAGGGCTTGTCCCGGTTGATCGACAGACGCGATTACATGGCGATCATGAAGCGGTTTTCCAATGTTATTGATATGTACCCAGGCAATGCGCCGGACTTCAAGAGCAAGGAGTGGATTGCGAAGGGTAAAGAGCTGTCGCGTATGTATGACCGTGTTTCTGATGCCCGTGACCTGGAGGACGCTATCCGGGCGATCCCGTTCGATGCCAAGTCCCAGGAACGTCAGGAAACCGCAGCGGCCCAGGCGTTCACCATGGATCAGATGGCGGTGGGGCAAAGCCTGTTCTCGGAAACCATGAATGACGAGTTGCTTACTAATGTTGAGCGGGCTGGTGAAGTTGCGACTAAGCGCCGGTCACTAGGCCCGGAAGATCATTTGGCTACATTGCAATTGCTAGCCGAGCAAAACGAATTGAGCATTGAATCGGATCAACAAGCTAACGCAATTGCGAACGCACAGCTTCAGTATTCGAACCAATTACCGAATCACTTCTTTGCACGGCAGAACTTGGCGCGCCAAGCAACATTGGAGGAAACCAAAGCTCGACTCGGCACCGAGATAGAAGTTGATAACTCCCCGCTTTCCGATTACTAAGGAGTAAATTATGAAGACTGTTATCGTTCTTGCATTGGCCCTTCTTTCTGGCGTTGTTTACGCTGCGCCGGATGCTGCCCGTCTTCAGGAACTACAAGCGGCTACAAAAGCTTGCAAGGCAAAGGGCTTTAAAACGGTAGGCGAGCAGGAAGATTGTGTACACGCGGCTTATGTGAAGATCAACAGCGATACCCCGTCCCGTGGCACTTTGTATGCAGAGAAAAATTACAAAGGCTTCAGTAAGGCCCAGGCTGAAGGAAAGTTGTTGTCGTTGAAAAAAGAATACGACAAGGCCCCGAAAGGCACGTACTTCCAGGCGAGCAAAAAGGCCGGTGCGGTTGACCGCGTGAGCATTCTCAATGAAGGATGGTGGTTGCAAACTAACATCCTGGGCGCACGCCAAACGCAAGGCGATCCATGGTTCATTGAGTGCAAGGACGGCGCTAAAACCTTGAACTACGTTCGTCGCTGCCCGCTGGGCAAAGGCGGGGCCAAGTAATGTCTCCCATGCTGATAACTGCGCTGATGGCCCTGGGCACAGTGTTCTCACTGAGCGGGCTTGTGGTGCTGCGCATGCACCGCAAACAACGACGCTTACAGGTCCAGGCGATCCAGGATGCTCCAGCGGCCCAGTACACCTATAACCCAGCCACGAACCTCTATTCATTGGTCGACGCAAAGCCTATTGCTCATGTCTACCAAGTGGGCCTTATGAGCCGCCAGAAGCGCCAAGTCATCGCGATGGCTTTATGCATGCTGGCCGTATTTTTGGCCCCGTTGATGTTCATGCAAACAGCAGATGCAGCACTATCGGGTTCAATGCGCGGAATATTCGCCGGAGACTTAAAAGAGTTTGTTTCCGGGATCATGAATGGCGCTGATAATCCTGTTTCGCGTTTTGCCTGGATGATATTCGCGGCATTCGCATTTATTCTAGGTGTGATTGAGGTTTGTAAATTCATCTGGCAGGGTAATCAAACCGAATCACATTTGATTGCTGTTTGTATGTTTTTCATAACCTTTATGATTATGGGATCGTATGACGGGTTTACTGAGGGGATTTGGGGGATTGCGGTCGGTATCTCTAATGGCTACCAGGAACAGCTCGTTGGCAATACTGATAACTTCTTTCTGTCGCAGTGGATGCATAAAGTTTTCGCAGCGGTTGTAGTTGAAGATTTAAGTATATGGGACTCTTTCAAAATTGTAATGTATGTTGGTTCCTGGACCGCTGCTGGCATCTTGTTGGATTCTGTAGCTTATCTGGCGGCTATGTGGGCTGACTTTGGTTATGCGGTGGGGAAAGTTGTCGGGTTTGTGTTTATTCCCTGTCTGCTGCTTCCGGCGACGAGAAGCCTATTTGATGGCTGGTTCAAATTTTTTACTGGATTTGGTTTTCTACTCATCGTCCTAAAAGCCACAATGGTTGTTGCTGCAATTGCGGTTAAATCAATTATTGGCTCTCTTGGCGTTAAGTACACTGGCGGAGGTTTCGCCGGTGAGCCAACAGCAGTAAATATCGGCGTTGACCAGATGTATTTGCTGGTGGATGCATCCGCCATGCTGCTTGTTGCAATCCTTTTCGTTCTGTCGTCCTTCGCGTTCGCTTCAGCGCTCGCGGGCGGACTTGGCAATCTCAGCGGTGGCTTAGGTACAGCGGCGAGCATGGCTGTTAGAAAATTCATGAAGTAAGGAGCGAACGAGCATGAGCGTCGTTTTAGATGAGACTGAACAGAAGCAAGCCGATAAAAATAGCAAGGTGCCCGCCGAGAAAGCCGCGTGGCTAGTTGTTAACAATAAACTGTGGCTCTTTGCTCTCTGCTTATTGCTGGTTGATGTGTATCAGGGGTGGAGCAACAAAAGAGCCTTCGATGCGGCAATGAACACGAAGGAGCTTATCTGGATCAAAATGGGTGCAGATGGAAATTCCACTGTCGAGAATTTCGCGCCTGGGGATCAACCAACTTTCTATAAAGCGTCTGTAGATAGTGCGTTGGAGCGCTATCTTTCTTCGCGTTACGGTGTCCAGCCAGAAACGATTAAGAAAGATTATGGTGTCGCTGGCGTGTTCATGTCGCAGCCCATGTATAACGACTTCCTAAGTACGCAGAAGGGCGGCTTCAACGCTGTACAGAAAGCGGCAGATATTCAGGCGAATGGTAATAGCGTAAACCGCGTTGAAATCAAATGGGGTTTCCCTAATCACTATGACAGTTTGCCCGCTGTTTTCGGCAAAGATAAAGTGCCGGGTGAAATGTTTAAATCCAACGTCTACTTTACCGAAATCACGAAAAGCCCTAGCGGCATTCTCGTTAAAGATGGCGTGAAACAGAAAATTTGGCGGGGTGAGTGGCACTTCCTCACCAAAAAAGAGTTGAGCAAGAAATCCAAGGAGTGGCTCCGGGCTAACCCAGTAGGGATTGAAATCATTAAGGCGGATGTAATCGACGATCCAGCCGGTAACGAGCGCGAAGAGGCTAATTGAACATGAACAATATTTTTACTAAAGCGGCGGTTGGTGTCTTGCTCGTTACTGCGGGTGTGTCTGCGCAAGCTGCAAGTTGCCGCGTCATTCACTGGAAACCTGACTCTGTACTTCAGATCAATAGCGCACTGTACTTAGGTACGCGGGTTGAGCTGCCCGCCGATAATCTGATTCCGCCAGTCTCCAGCTCCGAGTTGTGGAACGCGGAAGGGGCGGCTAATCAAGTGATGATTAAGCCTAACAGCGATACGGAACAAGGTAAGTCCGGCATTATTCGTATTTGGACTACGGATGGCAGTTCTTACGATGTTGTGGCAAATCGTGCGTCAGGTGCGCAAAACGATGTGTGCGTAAAGATCGTCGCTGATGGGATGTTCTTCACCCCTGGAGCCCGTGATGCGCTTAATAGCCAGTCATCCAATATTGCGCGTGGTGCTGCGGCGTCTGGTCAGCAGGTGCAGATGCTGCAACAGCAACTTGTACGTCAACAACAAGAGTCCAAAGCTCAAACCCAAAAAGCGGTTTACGAAGCTTTGCGCCGTTTCCGCTATCACGTTTACACCGGCTACACCTGGAACCAGGGCAAAGGCTTTGAAGCCAAGGGCCTAGTAACAGATGTTTATGACGATGGGCGCTTTACTTATATCCGCCTGGATAAGCCAAATCGCGGTCTTATGTCTGTTGAAACAGTGGTAGGTGGTAAAACCGCCGTTGTTCCTACTAAATACGATGATGCTTACGGCATGTATGTTATTTCGGGGATTTATCCAAGTTTCAATTTGAAAATGGATGAATCGGAAATGAGCATCGAGCGTAAAGACAGTAAAACTCTTGGCGAGTTTTAAGGAGGGGCTATGACACAGGAATCCGCTCCGCGAATCATCGAAGAACCTTCGACCCACAAGAAGAAGATGCAAGCTTATTTGGGGATGGCAATTGGTGTTGTGTTTTTCATTCTCCTGGGCATGGTCGTTCTGAACGTCTGGAACAAAATGCAGGAGCGCAAAGCGCCGCCGAAGGTCGACGAGGTAACGACTACCGAGCCACCAGCTGCCGCTGATCGCCAAGCACAGTTCAACGAACTGGCGAAAAACCGCACAGGCCGGGTTTTGCCCTCTGAGAGCGGGGCAGGGGACATCAACGAGCAGTTCAACAAGATCGGCAATGGCGTGCCGCCTGAGCGCAACGGACGCCGGGGAGCGGATGAGCGTCGTGCTTCCAGTGATTCCGATCCAGATGAATCGCCCGAATCTAAGGCTGTTCGACAGTGGAAGGCCAAAGAAGAACTTAGGGCCTTGGGAGCCGCCAATAAGCCCTGGAAGCTGCCCACGGTAGGGAAGGGGGGGCAAGGGGGGGGTATGGGTGTTCCAGGCGCTCCAGCGCCCATGGTTGCCGCTCAGGGCACCCCTGCAAACATCCAGGACCAGATAGCGCATATGAACCGTCCCCTGGATGAGAATGCCAGCCTGGAAGATCGTCGCGCCGAAGTGAAACGCCGGATAGCCGAGGCGCAGAAGCTGCGCCTGTCCCTTCAGCAGAACGGTGCAGCAGGCTTGCCGGAGGCCGCAGGACGGCCAATGGCTAATTCTGCGTCGCCCATGCCTACATTGAACATGCCAGCAGCTCCACAGCAGAGCAAGGCCCCGGCTAATGTTGTCGGCTACCCGAGGAAGAACAAATACGACGCCGATAGTGAAGGCAAAATTAAGGTTCCGCCTGGAACTGAAATTCTGACAACGCTGATGAAAAAGGGCATTTCCGATTACACCGGTACTTCGCTTAAAGCGATAGCCAATCGTGATGTTTACGACATTACCCGCCAGTACGTGATATTCCCTAAAGGCATGGAATTCAATATCAAGATGGTGAGAACTCGCAACGTCAACGAGGCAATATCTAACCGCGTAGGGTTCCTTGTAAAAGAGGGTGTTTTGCCTAACGGCAACTCGATTGATTTTTCTACAGCATCGGTTGGGGATCGTGAAGGCGTTGGAGCAATCGAAGATCAGACCGACTACCACTTAATTCCTCAATTCCTGGGTGTAGCGGCCTACGCCTTGATTGGTTCCAGATCCAGCCGTACAGGTACTGGTGATGATGAAAGTAGCTTTGCAGGCGACGTAGGCGAGAACTCGCGTAGCCAGTTCGCTCCGTTGGCCGAAAAGTACCTGAACATTGTTCCAACTCAAACTATCCGTCCTGGACAAAGCTTTCAAATTGTCACAGAACAAGAAATGTACATCGAACCGTATAAGGATCTTTATGCTAAATACGTTGATTAAAGCGCTGCTGATTGCGGTGATGTTGCCCGCTCTAGCTTTCGCAAAAGATGAAAAGCCAATCGCCCTTGACCCATTGGCGGTATGGGTTCGAACGGTTTACCCCGAAGACGTGCAAACCGTGGGTGAGGCAATTCGTTATCTGTTAGAGCCTACCGGCTATAACGTAGTAGTAGCGTACCCGGCACCAAGCGATGCAATTAGCATTGTAAATAGTCGTGTACCTGCTATTGCCCGAGTCCACCGGACAATGCCTGTAATGGACGTAATCCAAATTTTGATTGGTAACGACAATTGGATTGTCGTTGATCGCAATCATAAGTTGATTAGTTTTTCGGAGAAGAAATCATGAAGCGTTTCCTATTGCTTTGTGCGGTCGTTGCGGTCGTTAGTGGTTGCAACACGACGCAAGTTTCTGGATCGGGTGAGTTTTTCAGTCTGAGCAGTCGCAATGTGGTCTATCGCGATTTGACACGCCCTGTAAGCGCCGATAACGAGCCGGAGCAGAAAAACTATGCCGTACTTCCAGCCCCGACTAAGTAAAGGTCTGGCGGTGGCTGCAATGGCCCTGGGCTTATTCGCCCAGGCCCAAGCGGCTGAGCCAACTGCCCCTGAGGAACAGGAACTCTACGAGTACCTGTTTCCCGAGGCCGGGAAATCGCGTGCCCAGGTCCAGCCAGTGGAGACAGGCGGGACGCAATCGGCACCGGCTATGCAGTCTGCATGGGGAAAGGAACGGCCTCAGGCGTGGTCAGCCGATCAGAAGCAGGCCATGTTGGACGCCTTTAAGGCGAAACCCCCCACCGAGCAGCCGCCGAAGTTGCTTACTTCGCCGGAGGTAAGCGGTACAGCTACATACGCACCCGTAAAGTTAGACGGTCAGCCGTATGCAGACCTGATTGATATTTACTCCAAGAAACAAAACTTGAGCCCGCTGCTGGTTCAGCAAATCATTCAGGCTGAATCAAAGTTTGACCCGAATATTGTCAGCAAGAAAGGCGCGAGCGGGCTTATGCAGTTAATGCCTGCCACCGCGGCTGAATTGAATGTTGACCCATTCGACCCGGAAGAAAACATTAAAGGCGGCACTCAATACTTTGCGATGCTGCTAGAAAAGTACGGACGTGTCGATTATGCCCTTGCGGCGTACAACGCTGGCCCAGGTGCGGTTGATAAGTACAACGGCATCCCGCCATTCCCGGAAACAGAAAACTACGTCAGCAAAATCATGGCAGGCGTTGCACAGCTGGAGGCTAAGAACTAATGAAACTGATCGCAGTTTTTGGCCTGCTACTGTCGTGTGTTTCTGTATCGGCAAACTCCAGTGAGTTTGACTTTAACTGGAACGACAAGAACGATATGCGCGGCGCTTACACAATGTGTGCAACAACGGGTTTCACACAGGGCGATTGTCCGAAGGTCTATCAGAAGTGCTGGCAACCTCCGATGATTTACCGCAAGAAACACAAGATGAAAACGTATTGTGTTGACGCTCCGAACTTCACTTCAAACGAAGACGATAAAAATCGTGCGTTGGACGAAGGTTCAAAACGAGCCAAAGAGATGTACGGCGAGTGAATTTTGCAATGGACTGCTCGCAGATTATGCCTAGCAGTTGCGTCACCTGCTTAGTGGTGAGCTGGCCGGGGCATCCGGCACCTATTTTAGAGCGATCAGGAGCTTACATGCTGACAGATGAAGAAGCCCTTTGGCTCAAACAAAGCAGCCCAATTTGGCTAGGTACGCCATTGCAATTGGGTAGCTCTGCAAAGCTGGGCAATTCGATGCGGCTGGGCAACGTGATCGAGCTTGCGACATTGCTTGATCTTATTGAGCGTAAGTTCGATGAAATTGAAAAGCTGGATAATCCAGACGCTACAGATGTTCAGGTTCTGAATTCGGTATTAGCCCGACTTCACGACGCTGAAGATAAAACCGCTTTCTGTGCCGCTGTTGACGAGCGGTTCATAGGCGAATAATTACCGCTACATCTAATAACTGATAAATGAGGTGTAAAAATGGCTAGTGATACTAAGAAAGTTCGTTATGACGCTCTGATCGCGCATGAGTACATGCAGGGCGAAGAAAAAAGAACGTCCTGGACAAAGGTAGGGGCCGCATTCCCTACAGCAGACGGGAAGGGGATCAACGTCGAGTTGACGCCTAACCTCGCTGTCAGTGGCCGTCTTGTCCTTCGGGTGTACGAACCCAAGCCCGCCGCCGAGTAATGCCGTGTGCGTCACGTAGAGCGGTCAAGGGGTTGGTGCGGCCCGCAGCCCGAAGGGCGAGGACTCGGCCCCTTGACGGCGCGAAGTGACCCCCAGTCTTGGCCTGGGTGTGTGGGGTAGCTTCACCACCCCGCGCACCCGAGGTCTGGGCGACCCCAGCGCGTTGACAAGGGCCGCGCCCTTGTACTCCCCGAAGCGAGCCGTAGGCTAGCCCGTAGCAACCCGCACAGTAGCGGTAAAGAATAAGGACAGAACGTGCGTCTGAAGATGTTGAAAGAGCTTTTCAGTGCCGGTGTATTAAGCGGTGCGACCATCGAGCAGTATTGCCCTGAACAGGGGTCATGGACGCTCATAATCCATAAGGTCAACGGCGAGTCTGTCACCGTTACCGTTGCCGCCAAAACTGAAGTAAAGGTCTACATCCGGTTGAATGCCGCCATTATGGATGCTCACCGCCTTGGGTTTCGCAATGTCCAGCTCAGTTTGCCGGAGAATTTCGAGCATGAGGACACTCAGCGCAGCCGCGCATAATGCTATCAAAACCCGGCCCGGGACCAGGTTGGCCAGGTTGAAAATGATTGCATTTTATGGTGTTGGCTTTTGATGTTTGCTATCAAAAGCCCCCGGCCGCGCCGGCGATCGAGGCCGCTTTTGCTATCAATGCTTAGCCGGAATCCTTCCCCCTTTGGCGCTCCACGCCAAGTTTATAGCCGGAATCCTTCCCTCTTTAGGGAGTGTCCGCTATGCATCGGTGTTCTCCTGCATGGCGTTTTGACGAGCTGTGATAGCCGGAATCCTTCCCCTTTAAAGCAGGAAAAGCCAGCATGGATCATGCCTTGAAAGAACGATTGATTCGAATCGCTGCAATCGGTCGGCTACTGGCCGAGAGTGTGGATGACCGCGAGCTTGACGGAACGCTTGAGAGCTTGGGCATCGAGTTGTGTGCGCTCAGTGGCGTCTGTGCCGTGTGCGAGGGTAACGGTATTCATCCCGGTGAGGATCCTGACGACTTCGACGGAGAAACGCCGGTTGCACGGTGCCCGACCTGTTTTGGCAGCGGTATGGCCGGTTAGCCGGAATCCTTCCCTTTTATCCTTTCCTTGCGCCCAAAAAAAGCCCCGCTCTGATCCAGGGCGAGGCTTGTTGTCGCGCAGTGGTTCAGATCAACGGAAGCTGGGCACTTTGCTCGATGTAGATCTTGAACCCCGCGATGCTACGTCCCTTGCGCTTAGGCTCCAGGGACAGATTCAGGTCCGTATGCTGGTTGATCTCGCTTATGCACGGATCGAGGACGTATTTGCGTAGGTCTTTGACGTTTGGGTACTTCTTTTCGAGCTGTAGCAGCTCGCGCAGACGAGGTAGTTCAAACTCGCGCTCCCCAAACTTCTTGTGTTGCGCTGTCAGCTCGTAGAGCCGGAAGGCGTAGAAGGTATTCAACTGGCTGATGTGTCTCAGCGTGTAGCCGGTGAACTCGCGGTTCAACAGAGTCAGGTGCGGCAGGACAGTCGGAGAGAATCCAATCTCAACGCACCCTTCGCCTTCCAGGTACTCTTTTTTGTAGATCCAGCGCATGGCCTCCACTTCTTTGCTGCGCTCGTAGCGTTTGATTTCTCGGGCCCACAAGCGCTCTACGGCTTCGGCAAGAATGCCATAAGCGTGACGAACCTCTACACCAAAGACCGATGCAAAAGCGTCTGCTGTCACCCGCACAAGGCCGTCTTTTGGGGCTTCCTTTTTCGAGTCAATAAGCGATGCGGCAAGCAGCACCAAACGCTTTTCTTGAAGCGTCAGCGTGTAAGACGACTCGATTAGCTTGTTCGACTGGTAGACCCGGTTCCTATCAACTTCAGGCACATTAGCCACGTCGCCACTCCTGTATGCATTCGCAGACACCATAAGGGGGAAAGGGGAGAGCGTCAACACCCCTTTCCCCCTTGCAGGAATGTGGAAAAGCTGTGCGTAACCCGTTGATAAGTAAGGGATAATAGCCGGAATCCTTCCCTGTCTTGCCGGAATCCCTCCCTTTCAATAGCCGGAATCCTTCCCTGATAGCAGCCGGAATCCCTCCCCGGATTGCCGGAATCCCTCCCCAAATGTGGAAAAATAATCAAATAAAACCCTTGTAAATCATATAGTTACGCAATCAATCCACAGGGGTAAAACAAGTAAATAAAAGAAAAGAAAAAACCTTCTTTAAAACAAGATCTAAAACACGCGCAGCGCGCAAAAAATCGGCGCAAGACAAAATTTCGGCAGTGCGTCCGCCTACCCTCGCCATCCATGGCTCGCCCCGCCTTCGGCGGCCTGTCGATGGGCATCCATGCCCATCTTGAAAATGCTGGCCGTTCCGGCCTCTCTCTACCTTTGTGTGTCGCCTGGGAAACCACGTACACCCACAGAATCGGAAACAGCAAATCAACAGCAAAGCAAAAGCAGGTATGCCCCTTCGGGAGACTCTTTACCTGGAATGCGCTCTCTAGATGTAACTAACACCCCGTCTAAGCGGCCCGGCCGTACCGGCCGCCCTCTCGGCGCAAGCGCCTCGACCCCTGCGGGGCGCTAAGACCCGGATAAATCACGCTCGGCCGGTGAAGCTGGCCGACCGCTCAACCGGGCGCGTGTGCGCGCGGGGCTTTTTTAACCAGGTGAGGCAAATATCAGAAGCGGGTTTTCAGTGTGGGGGGTGCGCAAAGGCTTTGCATGCTGTCTGTAAGGCTCTCAGCGCAGCGCACAGCGGCTTTAAGGATAAATCCTAGGCATCGGGCAGGGCCAGACGCTCCTTGCATGTGAGGTGTCTAACCAGCGGGATTCTCAGGCGAAGGAGCGGGAAAAACCGTGGACGTGTGCGACCATAGCCGGAATCCCTCCCCTTTTAGGGGGGGCACAGCAGCAAGAAATAACGCATCAGGAGTACCGGAATCTTTCCCCTTTTCAGCGGTTTTCAGTTCGAAAAACCCCCAGTCAGCCCCAATGAATACGGGGGTTTCACGGTGCTTTTCGCTGGTGAACTTGAGGCTGTTGAAATAGCCGGAATCTTTCCCTTTTTAGGTTCAGAATTGTATGGCTGATTGGAAAAACATAGGTATCCCCAGGTGGTTCGACTGCAAGTTGGGAAGCATGAAAGATGAGGATTTGGCTCAACTGGCGGGCACGACCAAAAGCAGGATCCGCTACCGGCGTCAGCTTTTCGGGTATCCCGCCTGGAGCGTTGATAAGGCTATTGAGCCGTACCGGCATTTGCTAGGGATCGAGTCAACCAGGACGGTAGCGCGGCTATGCGGTGTATCTGCATATAGCGTCGGGCAATATCGAAAGCGTCTAGGCATCAAGGCCAAGCCAGGACCTGAAGGGGCACCCAAGCCCAGGAGGTTTCCGGCGAATCATCCGTTGCGGCCATATAAAACCCTCCTTGGGCTTGTGCATGACGACGAGGTTTCAAACCTCGCTGGGGTTTCGCGCACAACGGTTAGGAATTGGCGTGAAGCTTTAGGCCGTGAGCCTGCGAAAGCATTGCCGAAAGAACCAGCACAGCAGCGGATCAAAAACTATGTAGGCCCGTGGCTCGGCTACGAATCACTGTTCGGCACAATGTCAGCTGCGAAGATCAGCCGTGCAGTAGGTGTGCCCTTTGCCATAGTTGAGCAACGGCAAAAGTTTTTGGGTGCAGTACCGTACCAACGGGTTTCAAAACTGGGGTTCGGGGAGCAATGGAACAGTAAACGCACTTAAGCCCAGTACCTGCCCGCAAACCAGCGCTCTGTCTGGGGAGTACGATAAAACCACCGTTTT
>LNAP01000634.1_pt1 | contig 42005 bp, 29 predicted proteins | sample 602601 | NCBI WGS metagenome assembly LNAP01 (sample SAMN02440304, study PRJNA202911) | soil metagenome | biome: Subtropical and temperate rainforests or woodlands; isolation source: soil samples (1 kg each in a 20% v/v slurry with milli Q water) were... ...
CTCGAACATGTCGCGCGCTTCGTCCATGCGGCCGATCGCAGCCAACGCGTCGATGTACCAGAAGGTGCAGATGGTGAAGCTGGTTTCCGGCTCGCCGAAGTCGTCCGGTGCGACGTAGCGGTACAGCGCATTGCCGTGCTTGAGGTCGCGGCCGATCGCTTCGACGGTGGCGATGAAGCGCGCGTCGTGCGCTTCGATGAAGCCGATGTCGGCCAGCAACAGCAACGAGGCATCCAGGCGGTGGCCACCGAAGGTGTCGGTGAAATGGCCCAGCTCGTCGCTCCACGCCTCATGCAGGATGCGCGCGTGGATGGTGTTGGCACGGTCGCGCCAGTAGTCCGCGCGGTCGTCCAGCTTCAGCCGGATGGCGATCTTGCACAGCCGGTCGCACGCGGCCCAGCACATCGCACTGGTATAGGTGTGCACTTCAGTGCGCCCGCGGAACTCCCACAGGCCGGCATCGGGCACGTCGTGCAGAGCGAAGGCCTGCTCGCCCAAGGGCTCCAATCGCGCGAACGTATGCGCGTCACCGGGGTCCTGCAGGCGCTGGTCGAAGAACAGCTGGGTGGAAGCCAGCACCACGCTGCCGTACACGTCGTGCTGGCGCTGTACCCAGGCAAGGTTGCCGCGCCGCACCGGGCCCATGCCGCGGTAGCCGTCCAGCGAGGCCACTTCGGTTTCCTCCAGCTTGGCTTCGAAGCCGATGCCATACAGCGGCTGCAGGCTGCCATCGGTGGTGGCCAGGTTGAAGATGTAGCCCAGGAACTGTTCCATGGTGCGGGTGGCACCGAGCACCACGAAGGCGGCATCGCGCAGCCAGCAGTAGCGGTAGTCCCAGTTGCGGATGCTGCCGGGCGCTTCGGGAATGGAGGTGGTCATCGCGGCGATGATCGCGCCGCTGTCTTCGTACTGGCACAGCTTGAGGGTGATCGCGCTGCGGATCACCGCGTCCTGCCATTCCAGCGGAATGGACAGGTAGCGCACCCATTCGCGCCAGTAGTCGCGGGTGCGCTGGAAGGACTCCTGCACGTACCCGCTGAGCGAGCGGTTCAACGATTCGTCCACGCCCAGCACCAGGTGCACCGGGTGGCTGAGCACGAACGGCAGGCCGTCGCGTACGAACCGCAGCGGCACGTCGGTGGTGAGGCGCAGCACGTGGTCGGGCAGTTCCCAGCGGATGTGGTTGCTGCCCCATGTGGAGGCCGGAACGCGTGCACCCCAGTCGGCCAGCGGGCGGGCGCGCACGATGATGCGTGGATTGCCGGCCAGCGGGCGCACCTGGCGGATCAGGCTGACCGGGCGGTAGAAGCGGTCGTTCTGACGCCAGCGCGGCGCGAAATCGATGATTTCCAGTGCGCCGCCGTGCTTGTCGTGCAACACGGTGCGCAGGATCGCGGTGTTGGTGAGGTAGCTCTGCTCGGTGCCGACCAGATCCTCGAGCTCGATCGCGAAATCGCCGCCTTCGTTCTGGTTGGGGCTGAGCAGGGCGCAGAAGGTGGGGTCGCCGTCGAAGGTGGGCAGGCAACTCCACACCACGCGCGCCTGCTGGTCGATCAGGGCGCCGAAGCTGCCATTGCCGACCACGCCAAGATTCAGATCAGGTTGTTTCATGGGCACTGCAATCTCGCTCAAGGCAGGCCGCTGCACGCAAGGCCAGCGGCACGTTGGAGGGGGCGCCCACGCACGGTGTGGCGTGGGCGGTGAGGGGTCAGTAGGCGTTTTCCTGCAGCCAGGCGTGCACGCTGCGGATGTGCGGCAGCGCGAACACGGCGGCGCTGGGGCTGCGCGCGCCCACCAGGACGCTCCAGCCATGCTGGGCATTGGCCGCATCGAAGCCGAACTCGTCGGTGAGGTCATCGCCCAGGAACACCGGCAGGCGGCCACGGAACGGCGGGTGCTGCATCAGTTGCTGCAGGGCGCGGCCCTTGTCGCTGCCTTCGGGAACAAACTCGACGACGTGGTCGCCAGGTTGCAGGCGGTAGCCGGCATTGCCGCGGATGTGCCGCTCGGCGAACGCACGCACGTCAACGGCTGCGTGCGGCGCGCCACGCCAGTGCAGGGCCAGGCTGCGGCCCTTGTCTTCGACCAGCACGCCGGGATGGCCATGCGCGAAACGCATGGCCTGCTGGTGCACGGCGTGCAGCCATTCACTGGTGTCGGTGGTGTCCGTGGGACTGTCGAGGCGGCCATTGGCACTGCGCAGCTCGTGGCCGTGCAGGCCGGCGGCAGGCAGGTGCAGGGGGGCGAACAGATCGTCGAGCTGGCCGAGCGGGCGGCCGCTGATCAGCGCCACCGCGCCTTCCAGGCGATCACTGATGCGCCCGATCGCATCACGCACTTCCGGCAGCAGCGTGACCGCTTCGGGGTCGCGTTCGAATTCAATCAGGGTGCCATCCACGTCGAGGAACAACGCGCAGGCATCGTCCAGCAACGGCGGCGGCGGACGTGGGGGGAGGTCGTTGGCCATGCCCGCCAACATGCCAGCGTGGGTGTGATCGTCAGGTCATGGCATGGTGCCGCGAATCCCGTACCCGGTAGAGCCGACCGTTGGTCGGCTGTGGCATCCGAGCGCGTCATTTTCATTTGCGGCGGCCGGATCAGAGCAGCCGACCAACGGTCGGCTGAACAATCCGGTAGAGCCGACCGTTGGTCGGCTTCACCCCAGGTCAGAACGTATACCGCACCCGCCCGTAGTAATACGCACCATTGCTGCCCACCGGCGACAACACGTCATACGGCAGGTTGCCGTAGTAGTAGATATCGTCGTTGGACAGGTCCGAGTAGTTGTCGGTCAGGTTCTGCCCGCCCACCGCCACGCTCCACTGCGGGGTGATCTTGAACTCCACTTCCGCATCCAGCTGCCACTCGGCGCCGTAGGTCTGGCGCGGAATGAAGCCGTCGCCGAAGTTGAACACGCGGGTGACGCTGCCGTAGCGGTTCACCCGGCTGCTCAGCGACCAGCGGTCGTTGCTCCAGCTGGCCGCCACCGAGCCGCGGGTGCGCGGGGTGGCGTCGGTGAGGGTGTTGGTTTCCTCCACGCCGAACAGCACGTAGTCCGGGTCCAGCGCGAGCAGGCTGGCCGGCGTGGCCAGCACGTTCTTCAGCGTGGTCTTGGTGTACGCATAGGTGCCGGTCAGCACCAGCTCACCGTTGCCCAGCGACTGCCGCCAGTTGCTCACCAGCTCGGCACCGCGGGTGCGGGTGTCGGCGGCGTTGACGAAGAAGCTGGCGCTCTGCAGGCCGGCCACGCCGAACTGCTGCTGCACGTAGTCGGTGAGCGCATCGCCGGTGATGCTTTCCGACAGCGCGATGCGGTCGTCGATATCGATCTGGAAGAAGTCCAGCGACACATCGAAGTGGTCGCCGATGCGGCTGGTGAAGCCCAGGCTGGTATTGAGCGACTTCTCCGGCTTCAACTCGCTGGCCCCCAGCCCGCGTGCGATCGGGTTGTTCACCGACAGCACCCGGCCCTGCACCAGCTGCCCGGCCGCGTTGTAGCCGGTGGAGGTGGATTCGTAGCCGATCTGCGCCAGCGACGGGGCGCGGAAGTTGTTGGAGATTGCACCACGCAGCGCGAACGCCGGGGCGAACTCGTACCGCAGGCCGAGCTTGCCGGTGAGCTCGCCGCCGAAGTCGTCGCTGTGCTCGTAACGCGCGGCCAGGTCGCTGGAGAAGTGCTCGCCGAACTGGCTGGACAGGCTGACGTAGGCGCTGGCCACGTCGCGCGACAGCGTGGTGGCGTCCTGCGGGGTCAGCCCGCCGCCGGCCTGCGAGCCGGTCGGGCGGTCGGTGAACGGACCGGCGGCATAGCTGCTCGGGTCGCCCGGGCGTGTCTGGTAGTGGTCGCGCCGCGCTTCCACGCCCAGGCCAAGGCTGTGGGTGATGTTCTCGCCCTGGCTGAACACCCGGCCCAGGTCGAGGTTGGCCACGGTCAGCTCGTTGCGGTAATCGCCGGTCTTGAAGCGGGTCGGGCTGGTCGGGCCCAACGAGGCATTGAGCGAGTTGCGCAGGCGGTAGGTGAAGCTGTTGGTGCCGTAGTCCAGGCTGGCGTCGTAGTTCCACTCGCCCCACTGGCCCTTGGCGCCGGCCACGGCCTGCACGTCGCGGTTTTCACCTTCGGAAATCGGCCGGTAGCCGTTCGGGTACACCTGCGCCCAGTTGGCGTCGCTGTCGGGGTAGCGGAAGTAGTTGGCGCCTTCGCTGTCGCGCTGGTTGAAGGTGCTGAAGAAGTAGAACTTGGAGGTCTCACCGAACGGCAGCTCGCTGTTGATCCAGGCGTTCAGATCCTTGGTCTTGCCGTCGCCCAGCACGTAGTTGCGCTTGCCCTGCAGGGCCAGGTTGGTGACGCTCTGGTCCCACGGCGGTATCTGGTCGAAGCCGGCGCGGTTGGTGCCTTCGTGGTTCTTCAGCTCCAGGCCCACGCGCAGGAAGCCGCCTTCATCGCCCAGCCGGGTGCCGACCTTGGCGCTGGCGTAGCTGGTCTGGCCGTCGGTGATGGTGCGGTCGATCGGCTTGAGGTCGGTGTGGTTGGCACCGAAGCTGGCCTCGAACGCGCCGCCTTCCGGGGCGTCGTCGAGGATCACGTTGATCACCCCGGCCACCGCGTCGGACCCGTACAGCGCGCCGGCGCCGTCGCGCAGCACTTCGATGCGCTTGATCGCGCTGATCGGAATGGCGTTGAAGTCCACCGGCGTGGTGCCCTTGCCGATCTTGCTGTCGGTGTTGACCAGCGCGCTGCTGTGGCGGCGCTTGCCGTTCACCAGCACCAGCACCTGGTCCGGCGACAGGCCCCGCAGCTGCGCGGCGCGGATGTGGTCGGCGCCGCCGGAGTTGGACTGGCGCGGGAAATTGAACGAGGGCAGCAGGGCCTGCAGCGCACTGCCCAGCTCGCCGTTGACCACGCCGGCCTTGCGGATGTCCTCGGCGGTCAGCACGTCCACCGGCGAGGTGGACTCCAGCACGGTGCGGTCCAACGCGCGGGTGCCGGTGACAATCACGGTGTCAAGCGTGGTGGCCGAGCCGGGCGCGTCCTGCGCATGTACGTCCTGGGCGAGCAGGGGGGAGGAGAGGACGAGCGCGATGGCAAGGCCAAGGCGCGACGCGGACGGACGGGACATGCGGACTCCAGCAGGACGACGGGGGGGAGGAAGGGGTGGGGCAGGGGGACTGGGGTTGCCGACAGGTCGTCGGCACTACCAATCCATCCGGATGAAGCGATATATTATCTTGGCGTGATGACCCCATGTGATGCAAGTCCCATCGCAAAGGGCATCAGCAGATAGCCGTTGGTGATCTGCACGGGAACCGGATGTCCTGCACGCTTCCACCCCTCTGCAAGCCTGTTTCTGGAGTGTTTTGATGAAGTCCCATGCCCTACTGTTCGCCCTCGTGCTGGCCGCCAGCGGTTGTGCCACCGCCGCACCCGCTGCCAAGCCGGTTGCGCCGACGCCCGCCACCGCCACGGCCACCCTGCAGGGCGATGCCGCGCGCCCCGACGCCGCCGCCGGTTGGGTGCGCAGCGAGCTCTATTTCGGCGTGGGCGAGGAAAGCGGCGCCTCCGAGCGCAAGCAGACCGATGCGATTACCGAGGCGCAGTGGCGCGCCTTCCTGGACAAGCAGGTCACCCCGCGCTTCCCGGACGGCCTGACCGTGTTCGATGCCTACGGCCAGTGGCTGTTCCGCGGCGCGGCCGAACCCAACCGCCTGCGCACCAAGGTGCTGGTGGTTCTGCACGAGAACACCCCGCAGCGGCGGGCCGACATCGAGGCGATCCGCCTGGCGTGGAAGCAGGCTACCGGCCACCAGTCGGTGCTGTGGGCGCAGCAGGCGGTTGAAGTATCGTTCTGATCCAGGGCGCCCGCGGGGCGCGGCAGGATGCAACGATGAACAAGGTCAAGGGCGGGCGTTACGCGGTGCTGTGCGCCGCGCTGCTGTGGATGGGTGTGTCGGCGGCCGCCGATGACCCGGTGCTGCGCATGGTGGTCGGGCCGGACCAGGTGGCCACCGCGCGGGTGGAAGCGCAGGGCACCCTGGCGCTGCTGCTGCCGTCAGGCCGCCAACAGCGGCTGGACGGCGTGGCCGATGCCGACGGCGGCGCGCGCCTGAGCCAGCTGGACGTCGATTTCGATGGCCGTCCCGAGCTGGTGGCGCGTGCTTCAGTCGGGCAGGTCAACGAAGCGGTGGCGGTCTACCGGTTCGACATCCCGCAGGCGCGGTTCGTGCCACTGGCACTGCCCGCCAGTTCGCACGAACAATGCGGTGGGCTGATGGGGCTGGACGTGGACGCGGCCAACCGCACCCTCAGCAGCAGCTGCCGCAGTGGCCCGATGTGGTACGTGGACCAGTACCGCTACCACAACGGGCGCCTCTACCTGTACCGCGCCGAGCGCACGCTGATGCTGGGCGACGCGCTGGAGGCGACCATCTTCGTCAAGCAGACCGCCGACAGTGGCCCGATGGCGGTCTGGACCACGTATGACCCTACCGGCAAGGTGCTGGAAACCGCGATCTCCGACGGGCTGGTGGCGCCGCGTAGTGATCGGCGATTGCTGGCCTTCAGTGGCCAGGTGGTGCCGGCGCGGCTGCCGCTGTACGCCCGGCCCGGCGACACCGCCACCCGCCGCTATCTGGTGCGCGAGGACCGGGTGGAACTGCTGAACGAGAAGGACGGCTGGGTGAAGGTGCGCTACGCCAACCCGACCCGGGGCGACATTCTCGGCTGGGTCAACGCGAACCCCTGAGCCGCGCTCAGTCGCCCTCGCACTGGATGTGCAGGCCGTGGCGCTGCGCCTGGTCGAACAGCAGGATCAGGCGCAGGCCCACCTCGGCCAACGGCCCCTCCGCGCCATCGGGATGCTCAAGCAGCCGTCCGATTACTTCCTGCACCAGCGCGGCGGCCTGCCCGGGCGAGATCCGCGGCGCGCCGTAGAATTCATTCACCAGCCGCGCGAGCTGCGGGTAGCGGCTGCCGTCGGGGCTGAGAATGGCCTCTTCGTGGGTGTCGATCCACGCATGCCGCATGCGCGGGCCCGCGTCGTCCAGATACAGGTCAAATGCCATGCATGCCTCCCGGGCTCAACGGTGCTGCCAGCTCACCGGCTGGCCGTGGCGCTGGCCGGTGGCCAGCAACAGCAGGAGCCGCAGGCCGCTGCGGCGGATGATCGGATCGGTGGGATCCTGCAGGGCCAGGCAGGCCAGCAGTTCGTCCATTGCCGTTGGCAGCTCGCTGGGCGCGATTCCACCGCGCGGCATACGCAGCAGCTGCGCCAGACACGGGTGTGCCGCCGGGTCGATGGCGTGCAGCCACTGCTGCTCATGGAAGGACAGGAACTGCTGCATGGCGGCGCAGCGCAGCGCGATCTGCATGAGCCTGAAGGCCAGTGAACGGGGCAGCCAATGTATAGGCATTTCACGCCACCTGCCTACAGGGAGATCACCTGCGGCTGGCTAGGCTGGGGGTCCCCCGTCCAAGGCTGTTCCCCATGAGCAAGCGCGTTGCCGAGATCGTGGTTGAAACCCTGCAGGCTGCCGGTGTCCGTCATTGTTACGGCATCGTCGGCGACACCCTCAACTACGTCACCGATGCCATCCACCACAGCGATATCGAGTGGGTGCACATGCGCCATGAGGAAGTGGCCGCGTTCGCCGCCGGCGCCGAATCGCTGATCAGCGGGCAGCTCACCGCCTGCGCTGGTTCGTGCGGGCCGGGCGGGCTGCACTTCATCAACGGTGTATTCGAGACCAACCGCAACCGCGCGCCGATGGTGTTGATCGCCAGTCAGGTGGTCACCGCCGAACTGGGCATGGAGTTTCCGCAGGAGGTCGATTTCAAGGCGGTGTATGCCAGCTGCAGCGTGTTCTGCGAGCAGGTGCACAGCCCCGAACAGGCGCGCCGCGTGGTGGCGCTGGCCTGCCAGGCGGCCATCAGCCGGCGCGGCGTGGCCGTGGTGATCCTGCCGGCCGACATCAGCGAAGCGATGGTCAAGCACGACGTGCCGTTCTCGGTGCACTACACCCAGCCGGTGCTGCGCCCCAGCGATGACGAGCTGCAGCGCATCGCGGCCTTGATCGGTGACGGCAAGCGCGTGGGCATCTACGCCGGGGCCGGCTGCGAGCATGCGCATGACGCGCTGGTGGCGCTGGGCGAGCGGCTGCAGGCGCCGATCGCGCACACCTCGCGGGCCAAGGATTTTGTCGAGCATGACAACCCCTACAACATGGGCATGACCGGCATCTTCGGGATCGAATCGGGCTACCACACGCTGATGGCCTGCGACACGCTGCTGCTGCTCGGCGCCGATTTCGCCTGGGGCCAGTACTACCCGGACAAGGCCACGCTGATCCAGGTCGACCGCGATGGCAGCCACCTTGGGCGCCGCCACCCGGTCACCCTGGGCGTGGTGGGCGACATTGGTCCGACGCTGGACGCCCTGCTGCCGATGCTGCCCCCGCGCCAGGACCGCAGCTTCCTGGACGAGTGCATCGAACACCGCGAAAAGGCGCTGGCCACGCGGGAGAAGGAAGAGCAGCCGGGCGAGGGCGAACTGATCCATCCGCAGCACCTCACCGCCTTGATCAACCGCCACGCCAACGACGATGCACTGTTCACCGCCGACGGTGGCTCGCCGATGGTGTGGATCCTGCGACATATCCGCACCAACGGCCGCCGCCGCACCCTGACCAGCCTGCTGCACGGCACGATGGCCAATGCGATGCCGCAGGCGCTGGGCCTGCAGAAGGCGTACCCGGGCCGGCAGGTGATCTCGCTGTCGGGCGATGGCGGCATTGCGATGCTGCTGGGCGACCTGCTCACCGCCGTGCAGGAAAATCTGCCGATCAAGGTGGTGGTCTACAACAACAGCTCGCTGAACTTCGTGGAGCTGGAGCAGAAGGTGGAAGGCCTGCTGGACAACTACACCGACCTGAAGAACCCCGATTTCGGCCGCCTGGCCGAGGTGATCGGTTTCTACGGGCGCACCGTGACCCGCTCGGAAGACCTGGAGCAGGCGGTGAAGGATTTCCTGGCCCACCCGGGCCCGGCGCTGCTGGACGTGCACACCAGCCCGACCGAACTGGTGATGCCGCCCCAGGTGGAAGCCAAGCAGGTGGCCGGCACCGCGCTGTATGCGGCCAAGGCGTTGCTGAGCGGGCGGGTGGGCGACGTGCGTGATCTGCTGGCGAACAATTTCCTCAACAAGCCCTGAGGCCGTGGGGCGGCGTCACCACCAACGGTGGTGATCTACCGGGGTGGCGGGGCGTCACCTACCGGGGGGGACGGGCGTCACCACCAACGGTGGTGACCTACCGGGGTGGGCGGGCGTCACCACCGACGGTGGTGACCTGCCGGGTAGGTCCCGACCGTTGGTCGGGACGGCGCTGGCCGACTCCCGATACCGTCGGACGCATTCTGGGGAGCCGGCCAGCGGCCGGCACTACCGGATGCAATCGCCGCCCGGATCACGAGGCGGCAGCGCGTATGCGCTGACGCGTACACCCCCGGCGTTCCACCCATGCGCCTGTTACTGGCGGCGGTGAGGCCCTACCATCGGCTACCCCCTCCCCACGGCAGTGCCGCGCATGTCCGCCCCCGCTCCCGTCCGCTCCGGACCCCTCCGCTGGTTCGTTGCCGGCGATTTCAATGGTTTCTTTGGCCTGGTGGTCGACAATCTGTCGATCCTGGGCTTCATCGCGATGGCGCTGGTCGGCATCTTCCAGTTCCCGGCCGACGTGGTGTTCGGCCGCATGTTCCCCGGCACCGCCTTTGGCGTGCTGGTCGGCAACGTGCTCTATACGTGGATGGCGCGACGGCTGGCCACGCGCACCGGCCGTGACGATGTCACCGCGATGCCGCTCGGCCTGGACGCGCCCACCAGCATCGGCATGGCGCTGCTGGTTCTGGGTCCGGCCTTCCTCGCGTTCAAGGCGCAGGGCCTGACGCCGCACGACGCGGCGATCGCCACCTGGCAGCTGGGCATGGCCTCGCTGGTGATCATGGGCGTGCTGAAGGTGATCCTGTCCTTCTTCGGCGAGGCGGTCACCCGCGCGCTGCCACGCGCGTCGCTGCTGGGCTCCATCGCCGGCATCGCCATCGTGCTGATGGGCTTCCTGCCGCTGCTGGAAACGCTGCGCTCGCCGGTCGTCGGCTTCGTCACCCTGGGCCTGCTGCTGTATGTGCTGATCGCCAAGCGCAAGCTGCCGGTCCGCGCGCCGGGCGTGCTGGTCGCCTTCGTGTTCGGCACCGCCCTGTATTACGGGCTGGGGCTGGCCGGGCTGGGCGCGCCGGGCTTCCACGTACCGGCCTGGACGCCGCCGCAGGTGGTGCTGCCGTGGCCCACGCTGGGCTTCATCGACGGCCTGCCCACGGCCATGACCTACCTGCCGCTGCTGCTGCCGTTCGGCCTGCTGATGGTGGTGGGCGGCATCAATGTGTCCGAGAGCGCGCGCGCGGCCGGCGACGATTACCGCACCCGCGACATCCTGCTGGTGGAAGCGGTGGCCACGCTGGTGGCCGGGCTGTGCGGTGGCGTGGCGCAGACCACCCCCTACATCGGCCAGCCGGCCTACAAGCACATGGGCGCGCGCAGCGGCTACACGCTGCTGACCGGCCTGTTCGTCGGTATCGGCGGCATCCTCGGGGTGATCTCCGGGCTGGTGCAGTGGCTGCCGCTGGCGGTGCTGGCGCCGATCATCGTGTACGTGGCCATCGACATCACCACCCAGGCCTTCCAGGCCACCCCGCGCGAACATGCCGGCGCGATGGTGCTGGGCTTCCTGCCTTCGGTGGCTTATCTGCTGGCGATCAAGGCACCGGGCTGGATCGCCCCGGCGCAGCTGGCGGCGATGACCACCACGCTGGACGGGCACGGCCTGCCGGAACTGGCGGTGATCTTCACCCTGGGCAACGGCTTCATCATCACCTCGATGCTGTGGATAGCCGCGGTGGTGGCGATGATCGACGGCAGGTTGCTGCGCTCCTCCGGGTTCCTGCTGGTAGCGGCGGTGTTGACCCTGTTCGGCCTGATCCACTCGGTGGACCCGCGCGGCGGCATCTATCTGCCTTGGCAGCTGGACGGGTTGCCGAAGCTGATCATGTGGCAGTTCGCCGGGGCCTACGTGGCACTGGCCGGGTTGCTGGCGCTGCTGTCGTTGCAGAAGCCGCCGCGTGTGGATCACGACCAACGGTCGTGATCTACCGATCAATCATGCGTGGATCACGACCAACGGTCGTGATCTACCGGTCGCCGTCCAATTCCGGGGCATGGCGGATGATCGATTGATCGATCCCGGGTAGGCACCGACCGTTGGTCGGTGCGGAATCATGGCGAGGTAATCACGGCCAACGGTTGTGATCTACCGATCAATACCCGGTAGGCGCCGACCTTTGGTCGGTGCGGCACCGTGGCGGAGCAATCACGACCAACGGTCGTGATCTACCGGTCGTCGTCCAATTCCGGGTAATTGCGGAAGATGCCGTTGGTGTTGAACGCCAGCCGGCGGTCGGACGCCAGGTAGGCGGCGATGTTCGGTCGCCGTTCCACCCGGTCCTTGAGCGCGCGCAGCAACGGCACGGTAGGCCACAGCGCCTGCATGCGTCGCGGGAACATGTACTCCAGCCCGCTCAGCAGCTGGAACAGCGACAGGTCCACGTAGGAGTGTTCGCGTAGCGGATGGCGCTCGCCGTTGTCCTTCAACACGCCTTCGAAGTACCCCAGGAATTTCGGCAGCCGCTCGGCACGCATCGCCTCGGCGCGCGCCTTGGCTTCGCGCTTCTGGTCCTCGTAGTAGGCAGAGGCGGCAATGGGGTGATGGGTGTCGTGCACTTCGGCGACCAGGTCGGCGATGGTCAGCTGCAGCTGTAGCGCCTGCTGCCGACGTGAGGCGGCATCGGGCACCAGGCCAAGCTCCGGCGCAAGGTAGTCGAGGATCGCGCCCACCTGGGCGACTACCTGCCTGCCACTCTTCAGAAAAGGCGGGGCAAACGGGCGCAGGCCGTCTTCCTTGCCCTGGAGGAACGGCTGCATTACCGCGTCGCCGTGCACGCGCGCCATGTCGGTGTAGGCCGCCCCGGCATCTTCCAGCGCCAGCCGGATGAACTCGCCACGGCCCTGGATGCCGGTCCAGTAGTAAAGCTCGTAATGCATCACGGTGCTCCACAAGAACAGTGCACAGCATCGGCGTGCGCATGCAAAGCGGGCGTGAGTGTGTGGTGGTGGGCGTGGCAGCGGTTCATCGCGCCTGCGGGATGATGCGGTGACAACGCGCGCGCTGCGGTCATGCAGGTGCGCGGGGAACCCCGTCCGATGGCGGGGGTCATACGGTGTCCAGGCACGTGAAACGCGAGGTACGGCAACATGCAGAAGAGCGGAAAGGCGATCTGGCCGTGGATGTTGGGTGTGGTGGTGATCGGCGGTGCGGGAACGTGGTTGTTCAGCGACAGCCTGCGCGGTCTTGTTGATGACATGCAGGTGCCGGTGCAGGCGCCGGCAGTACAACAGGGCGCGGCTACGAAGATACCGCCCGTTCCTGCATCACCTGCGGCCCCGGCGCCGCCTACCATCCAGCATCCAGTCGATCCCCGTGATTCGGCTGATCCGGCACTGCCCACGTTGGCCGACAGCGACGGCCCTGTATTGGACACACTGAGCGCGCTGTTCAACGGCGACGGCGCACTGGCGCTGCTGCTACGCGATCATCTGGTCCAGCGCGTGGTGACCCATATCGACAACCTCGACAAGCCCAGCGTGCCAACGCCCGCGATGGCGGTGCGTGCGTTGCCCGGCAGCCTGCAGGTCGAGACGGTGGATGGCACGGTGTACATCGCCAAGGCCAATGCCGAGCGCTATGCCCCCTACGTGAAGGCGTTTACTGCATTGGATGCGGGCGCAGCGGGTAAGGCCTATGTGCGCGTCTACCCGTTGCTGCAGCAGGCGTATGCCGAACTGGGCCAGCCCGATGCCTACTTCAACGACCGGTTGGTGGCGGTGATCGACCACCTGCTGGAGACACCGGAGCCGCCCCGCCCGTTGGCGGTGACGCGCGATGAGCGCGGCCGCTATCGCTTTGCCGACCCCGCGCTGCAGGCACGCTCGGTGGGACAGAAGCTGCTGTTGCGCATGGACGCCGCGCAGGCGCATGCAGTGAAGCAGCAGCTGCGGGCGATGCGCGCGGCCATCAGCCGCGGCTGATCGCAGGCGCTACAGGGTGCGCAGGAACGCTTCCAGGTCCTGCAGCTCCTGGCGGCTGAGCCCGCGCGGACGCAGCAGCGGGTCCGGTTGCGGAAAGGGCGGCGCGTCGGCAGCAGGCACTGCCGGCGCGCGGGGTCTGCCACCGCCCACGTTGTAGAACGCCAGCACGCCGTCCAGCCGCGGCAACAGGCCGTTGTGCATGTAAGGCGCGGTGTTGGCCACGCCGCGCAACGAGGGCGTGCGGAAACGGCCGCTGTCGGCCGGGTGTGCGGTCACCTCATAACGGCCCAGGTCCTGGCGCGCGCGGCCGTGGAAATGCAGGCCCAGGTTGTGGAAGCCGTTGTCGGTCAGTGCGGGACCGCTGTGGCAGTTCATGCAGCCGGCGCGGGTGCGGAACAGGTGCAGTCCGCGCAGCTGCGCATCGTCCAGGGCGCTGGACTGGCCGCCAAGAAAGCGGTCGAAACGGTTGCGGGAGGGGGCCAGGCTGCGCTCGAACGCGGCGATGGCCTGGGCCAGTTGGCGGGTATCCACGCGGTCGTCGCCGAACACCGCGGCAAACGCCGTGCGGTAGTCGGCATCGGCGCGCACGCGCGAGGCCGCGTCTTCGGCACGGAACGCCATTTCCTTCGGGTCGGCGATCGGCTCCAGCGCCTGGTCTTCCAGCGTGGCTGCGCGACCGTCCCAGAACAGCGTGTGCGCATAAGCGGCCATCGCCACGCTGGGGGCATTGCGGCGGCCGGGCTGGCGGTCGTGGCCGAACGACACGCGCCGACCATCGGCGAAACCGAGGTCGCGTTCGTGGCAGCTCGCGCAGGCGATCTGGCCCGAGCGCGACAGGCGCGGGTCGTTGAACAGGCGCTGGCCCAGAGCGATCTTGGCCGGGGTGGACGGATTGTCGCGCGGTTGCGGTGGTGGCCCGAGCGTGGCCAGTTCCTGCCAGGCCACGCCCGGCGCCACCTCTGGTGCCGGCCAGCCTGCACTGGGACCGCTGTAGAGCGCACGCAGGCACGTCGGGTCCGGGCGCACCGGCAGCACGGCCGGGCAGGGGCTGTCGCGCGCGGGCAACGGCATGCCCGCGCCGCCCAGAAGCAGGGCGGCGACAAGCGGGATCAGGCGTGCAGGGCGGTGACGTGGCATCAGCTGGATAGACCGCCGCAGGCCGCGACGGGCATGCCCTCAGAATGAATAGCCAAGCTCCAGCCAGAAGGTGCGGCCGGATTCATAGAAGATGCTGCCCGCTGCGGCGGTTGCGGCCGTGCCCACGTTGGCGCGATTGAGCACGTTCTGGACCTCCACCCGCGCATACGCTTCCTGCTGTTGCGGCAGCCCCAGGCGGTATTCCAGGGTGGCATCCCAGCTCCAGGTGCCGGAGAACGTACGGCTGGTCAGGGTGGGCGCTGTAACGCCGTCGATGGTCTGTGCCGGACCGGTGGTGAAGCCCTCGAATCCCGCGCGGTAGCGGAAGAAGTTGGTCCAGCTCAGGCCCAGCGCGGGGATCTCGGTGCGCGTGCTCAGGCGCGCGCTCCATGGCCGCAGGAACTGCGAGGCAGGCAGTTCATGCCGATACATGAGCGTGCCGTCCAGGCGCACCAGCTCGAACATGTCCAGGGCATCTTCGTAGCTGTTGTAGTTGCGCTTGACGTCGGTGCGGTCGGCCGAGAGCTGGACGCTGTTGCGCGTGCCCATCAGCTCCCAGGGCTGCTGCGACGCGACGGATGCGGTCCAGATGTCAGCGTCGCTGCGGCCGCCATTGGTGAACTCGTAGGTGTTGAGGTTGTAGAGGGCGCGGTCGGGGTCGTCGACCTTGCGCCGCAGGATGTCCTTGCGGGTCGCACGATTGACGTACTTCAGGTTGAACACCAGGCCGGCAGCCCGCTGGTCGATGCCGAGCGTCCACTCATCGGTGTACGGTGAGTCGACGTCACGCAGGCGGTTGGTGGCCACATTCCAGGTGCGGGTGGCATCGTCCCACGACGTACGCGCGCTGCGGCGAACCAGGGTCTCACGCAATCGGTCGCGGCCGTCGCGCAGCAGGTAGCTGTAGAAGCTGCGGCCGTAATACCGGTTGATGCCGGCATTGAGCACCGTGCGCTGGTCACCCCGTACGTCCCAGGCCGCCGCCAGACGCGGCGACAGTGTGGTCTGGCTCCAGATGGTGTTGCGGTCCAGGCGCAGGCCTGGACGGAGGCTCCAGTTTCCCACCCGGATGTCGTCCTGCAGCCAGGCTTCGTACTCTTCTCCGCTGACCTCGAAGCGACCGGCGTGGTAGCGCTGCTGTTGGGTGAAGTATTGCCCGGCCGCACCGCTGCGCAGCGGCGACAGCGAGCAGCTGAAGGTATCCACGGTGCCATCGGCCAGGGTGCAGCTGCTGGTCACGCCGGTGGACAGATACACCGAATGATCGTTCAAACGTTCGTAGCTGCCGTCCCGGCGCTGCACGCCCAGGCCCAGCTGCACGCGGTGCTCGGTGGTGCCGATCGAGAAGATCTCACGATCCACCACCATGCGGTAGCCGATGCGGCGGTCCCGCTGATCGATGTTGCCGTAGCTGCCTTCGGAACTGATGCCGGTGGGACTCCAGTTGAACGCGTCGGAGCTGGCCCAGTTGCGCATGTAGTCCAGGTCGCTGCGTCGCGAGCTTTCCACGTCGCTGTAGTTCAACGTAGAGCGCAACGTCCACGGGCCGTGGGACCAGCTGGCGCGCAGGCTGGCCGTAGGGCCGCCGGACCTGATGTCAAACCACGAATCACGCCCGTTCATGATGTAGTAGCGGTCATCGGTGGGCGCGTAGGACACGTTGGCAGCCAGCTCCAGGCCGTCATCGTTCTTCCAGTCCAGGGCAATGCTGGCGCTGGTGTTCTGCCGGGTCTGGGTCTTCTGGTTGACGTCATCGCCCGTGGAATCGCGGCCGCCGGAATAGGCGCGCAGCGGAATGTCCGAGTGGCTCCGGGTAACCGTGCCGATGATGCCCAGCCCGAACGACGTGCGGCCTTCCAGGCGCGCGCCCACGCGGTATTTGTCGTACTGCGGCTGGTAGGCGAACGTGGCCGATTCTTCGTAGCTGTCCTGCTGGGCATCATTGGCGATGATCTGGTCCCACGCCGAGCGCGCCATGCGCATCCACACCTTGCCGTGCAGGGCATCGCGGGCCTTGCGGCTGCGTGCATCGACCACGCCACCGGTGAAACCACCGTAGCTGGCCGGGACGTTGGCGTCATACACCGTCAGCGATTCCAGCAGGTCCACGTCGACGGCGATGCCCTGGCTTGCGCTGGGCACGTCCACGGCGTTGTTGACGTTCCCGGTGCTGTCTGCGTTGACCGCCGGATCGATGTCATTGTTGATCGTCGCGCCATCGAGCAGGAACAGGTTCTGGTAGTAGGGCGCGCCGTTGATGGAGAAATCGTCCGGGCGGATCTCGCCCATGTTGCGGCTGCTGCGGCCAGTATCGTTGAACTGCACGGCCGGGTTGCTGCGCAATGCGGTGGCGATGTCGCCGTTGCCTTTCACCTGGGCCTGCAGCGCGTCGGCATCCAGTGTCATGCCCTGGCCATAGGGCAGGGGCTGCGGCAGATAGGTGCCCGGGGCGGAGGTGCCCACGCGCAGCGGCGCGGTCACGCGCGGTCCGGCCACATGATGCACGGTGTAGCTGCCGTCGTCCCGACGCTCGGCGCGCAGTCCAGTCCCCTGCAGCAGGGCGGCAAAGCCGGCCTCCACGCCAAGGCCGTCGGCGATGAGCGGCGCCAGGCGCCCCTGGGTCAGGGCAGGGTCGAAGGACAAGGCCACGCCGTGGCGCGCGGCGAAGGTGCCCAGCGCGGCGCCGAGCGGCGTGCTACCGCGCAGCACCGTGGTTTCGGTCACGGGGGCGGTCTGGGCGAAGGCCGGGCTGGCCACCAGCGCCACGGCCAGCAGGCTGAGGCGGAAACGGGTTCGGATCACAGGCATGGGAGAGGCCGACGGAAAAGGGATTCATCTCCTCTGCCACCCGACATCGAAAAAAGTGTCATTCGCGCTTTTCCGCGGCGCGCAGGCGGATGGCCAGGCCGTGTTCCACCTGCACCGGACAGGTGTCCGCCAGCATCGACAGGCTGCGGTCTAGGTCATCCAGCGGGAAGGCACCGGAGACCGGTAGCGCGGCAATCGCGGGATCCACCCGCAGCCAGCGGTGGTGGTAGCGCCCCAGCTCGGCCAGCAGTGCCTGCAGGGGCAGGCTGTCGGCCACCAGCATGCCCTGCGTCCAGGCGTCGCTGCCGGCGGGGGCGGGCAACGACTCCGGCAACCCCGTGGCGTGCCAACGCACCTGCTGCCCCGCTTCCACGCGTCGACTGGCGGTGTCGGCCGTGAGCTGCACGGCCCCCTCCTGCACGATCAGAAGGGCATCCCGGTCGAACAGCCGCACGCTGAAGCGCGTGCCCAGCGCCCGCAGCATTCCCTGCGGCGTGGCCACCCGGAAGGGGCGCGGCGGCCGCTGCGGATCGACGGCGGTCTCGATGTGGATCTCGCCCCGGCGCAGGCGCACCACGCGTTGTTGCGCATCGAAGACCACGTCCACCGCGCTGGCCGTGGCCAGGTGCAGCACGCTGCCATCGTCCAGTACCACGCGCCGCCGCTCGCCGACGGCGGTCCGCACGCTGGCATCCCATGCGGCCTGGTCCCACAGCCGCCACGCCAGCAGACCGCCCAGTGGTGCCCCCAGCAGCACCCCGGCCACGCTGCGCAGCACTGCGCGTCGGCCGCGGGAGGCGGGTGCCTGTAACGCACGCTGGGCAAGTGGGGCAGGCACCTGCGCGGTAAGCGTCATCAGCTGTTCGGCGCGCTGCCAGGCACGGATGTGGTCGGGGTGGGCGTCGTGCCAGTGCCGCCACTGCTGATGGGCGGCGACGCTGGCGTCTTCGTGCAGGCGCATCATCCACTCGGCCGCCTGCTCCAGCACCGCAGGCGACAGCGCAGCAGGCTGGACCGGCTCAGGGTGCATGCAGCAGGCAGCCCAGCAGGGCGCGTTTCATATGCCGCTTGACGGTGGACAAGGACAGGCCCAACCGGTCGCTGATGGCGTCGTAGCGCAGGCCGTCGAACTGGGCCAGCACGAACACGCGGCGCGCCATCGCCGGCAGGCCGTCCAGCATCGCGTCGATCTGCTGAAGCGCTTCGCGCACCAGCGCCTGGTCTTCCAGCGAAGGTAGGACGGGCTCGGGAAACTGCGCCAGATACTCCAGGTACGCCCGCTCCAGCGCCTGTCGCCGGAACCAGTTGGCCGCCAGCCCGCGCGCCACCGTGGTCAGGAACGCGCGCGGCTCGCGCAGGGACGACAGGTCGCGGTCCTGCAGCAGGCGCGCGAAGGTGTCCTGGGTGAGATCGGCGGCGGTTTCCCGGCAGCCCACGCGACCGCCCAGCCAGCCCTGCAGCCAGCGGCGATGGTCCCGGTACAGGGCGCCGACGATCTCGCGTTGTGGGTGCATGGGAATCGCCCGGAAGACCAGGCACGGCGATGCCGGCTACTGGATAAGAATGAGAATGATTCGCAAGTATGGCAATACGGAGGCTGTATTGCCAGCCCGGATTGTCTTGAATCACTGCGCGACAACCGCATATCCGTTACATCTGCCAGCCACGCTGGCCATGACATGAAAGAGGAATTCCCCATGCGGATGGACAAGCTCACCTCGCGTTTCCAGCAGGCGCTGGCAGACGCCCAGTCGCTGGCCGTGGGCCGCGACCACAACATCATCGAACCGGTGCACGTGTTCACCGCGCTGCTGGACCAGCAGGGCGGCAGCACGCGCCCGCTGCTGTCCCAGGCCGGGGTCAATGTGCCGGTGCTGCGCGAGCGCCTCAACGAGGCGATGGATGCGCTGCCCAAGGTGTCCGGGCAGGAAGGCAACCTGTCGATCGGCAATGACCTCAACCGGTTGCTCAACAACACCGACAAGCTGGCCCAGCAGCACGGCGATGCCTTCATCGCCAGCGAGTGGTTCGTGCTGGCGGCGCTGGACGACGGCGGCACGCTGGGCATGGCGCTGCGCGCCGCCGGTGCCGACAAGACCCGCATTGACGCGGCGATCGACAAGATCCGCGGTGGCGAAAGCGTGCAGTCGGAGAATGCCGAAGACCAGCGCCAGGCGCTGGAGAAGTACACCATCGACCTCACCGCGCGTGCCGAGAGCGGCAAGCTGGACCCGGTGATCGGGCGCGACGAGGAAATCCGCCGCACCATCCAGGTGCTGCAGCGCCGGACCAAGAACAACCCGGTGCTGATCGGCGAACCCGGCGTGGGCAAGACCGCGATCGTGGAAGGCCTGGCCCAGCGCATCATCAACGACGAAGTGCCCGAAGGCCTGCGCGGCAAGCGCGTGCTGTCGCTGGACATGGGCGCGTTGATCGCCGGCGCCAAGTTCCGCGGTGAGTTCGAAGAGCGCCTCAAGGGCGTGCTCAACGACCTGGCCAAGAGCGAAGGGCAGGTGATCCTGTTCATCGACGAGCTGCACACCATGGTCGGTGCGGGCAAGGCCGATGGCGCGATGGATGCCGGCAACATGCTCAAGCCGGCGCTTGCGCGCGGTGAGCTGCATTGCGTGGGCGCCACCACGCTGGACGAGTACCGCAAGTACATCGAAAAGGACGCCGCGCTGGAGCGCCGCTTCCAGAAGGTGCTGGTGGGCGAGCCGAGCGTGGAAGACACCATCGCCATCCTGCGCGGGCTGAAGGAAAAGTACGCCGTGCACCATGGCGTGGAGATCACCGACCCGGCGATCGTGGCGGCCGCCACGCTGTCGCACCGCTACATCGCCGACCGCCAGTTGCCGGACAAGGCCATCGACCTGATGGACGAGGCCGCCTCGCGCATCCGCATGGAGATCGACTCCAAGCCCGAAGAGCTGGACCGCCTGGAGCGGCGCCTGATCCAGCTGAAGATCCAGCGCGAAATGCTCAAGAAGGAAAAGGACGAGGCCTCGCGCCAGCGCCTGGCCGACCTGGAAAGCGACATCGACGCGCTGGAGCGGGAGTTCTCCGACCTCAATGAAATCTGGAAGTCGGAGAAGGCCACGCTGCAGGGGGCCACGAAGATCAAGGAGCAGATCGAGCACGCCAAGCTGGAACTGGAGTCTGCCCAGCGCCGCCAGGATTTCGGCCGCATGAGCGAGATCCAGTACGGCCAGTTGCCGCAGCTGGAAAAGCAGCTGGCCGCGGCGCAGGAAGTGGAGACCACCGAGTTCAAGCTGGTGCAGGACCGGGTCACCGCCGAGGAAATCGCCGAAGTGGTGTCGCGCTGGACCGGCATTCCGGTCAACCGGATGCTGGAAGGCGAGCGCGACAAGCTACTGCGCATGGAGCAGATGCTGCATGAGCGGGTGGTGGGCCAGGAGGAGGCGATCAAGGTCGTGTCCGACGCGGTGCGGCGTTCGCGTGCCGGCTTGTCCGATCCGGATCGCCCCAGTGGTTCGTTCCTGTTCCTCGGGCCCACCGGCGTGGGCAAGACCGAGCTGTGCAAGGCGCTGGCCGAGTTCCTGTTCGACAGCACCGACGCGATGATCCGCATCGACATGAGCGAGTTCATGGAGAAGCACAGCGTCGCCCGCCTGATCGGTGCGCCGCCGGGGTATGTGGGCTACGAAGAAGGCGGCTACCTCACCGAGGCCGTGCGTCGCCGTCCGTATTCGCTGATCCTGCTGGATGAGGTGGAGAAGGCGCACCCGGATGTGTTCAACATCCTGTTGCAGGTGCTCGACGACGGCCGCCTCACCGACGGCCAGGGCCGCACGGTGGACTTCCGCAACACGGTCATCGTGATGACCTCCAACCTGGGCTCGCACCAGATCCAGGACATGAGTGGCGATGACACACCGGAGGCCTACACCCAGATGAAGGCCGCGGTGATGGGCGTGGTGCAGGCGCATTTCCGCCCGGAGTTCATCAACCGGCTGGACGACATCGTGGTGTTCCATCCGCTGGACAAGGTGCAGATCAAGCAGATCGCCCGCATCCAGATGCAGGGCCTGGAGAAGCGCCTGAGCGAACGCGGGCTGCGCATCGAGGTCAGCGACGCCGCCTTCCAGCTGCTGGGCAACGTCGGCTTCGATCCGGTCTACGGGGCCCGGCCGCTCAAGCGCGCGATCCAGTCGCAGCTGGAGAACCCGCTGGCGCAGAAGATCCTGTCCGGCGAGTTCGCCAGTGGCGAGGTGATCCAGGTCGATGCGGCCGAGGGCAAGCTGGTCTTCAACAAGGGCTGAGCCCCGTCCTTGGCGTGCTGATAACCGTTCGTGCTCAGGCCATGCTGCATGACCATCAACCCCCGCTCCGGCGGGGGTTTTTTGTTCGGTATCGTCGGCATTCAACCGGAGGAGGCGCGATGTCTGAGCACGGCAGTCCCGAATGGAAAGCGGAAACCATCGCCGTGCACGGCGGCTACAAACCCGACCCGACGACGCGCGCGGTGGCGGTGCCGATCTACCAGACCGTGGCCTACGCCTTCGACGACACCCAGCACGGCGCGGACCTGTTCGACCTGAAGGTGCCGGGCAACATCTACACCCGCATCATGAACCCCACCACCGACGTGCTGGAGCAGCGCATCGCCGCGCTCGAAGGCGGGATCGGCGCGCTGGCGCTGGCCTCCGGGCAGGCCGCCATCACCTACGCCATCCAGACCATCGCCGAAGCCGGCGACAACATCGTTTCCTCCAGCGCGCTGTATGGCGGCACCTACAACCTGTTCGCGCATACCCTGCCGCAGTTCGGCATCCAGACCCGGTTTGCCGACTACAACGATCCCGAGGCGTTCGCGGCCCTGATCGACGATCGCACCAAGGCCGTCTTCGTCGAGTCGATCGGCAACCCGCGCGGCAACATCACCGATATCGAAGCGGTGGCGAAGATCGCCCACGCGCACGGCGTGCCGCTGATCGTGGACAACACCGTGGCCACCCCTTACCTGCAACGCTCGTTCGACTTCGGCGCGGACATCGTGGTGCACTCGCTGACCAAGTATCTCGGCGGCCATGGCACCAGCCTGGGCGGCGCCATCGTCGATTCGGGCCGCTTTCCCTGGGCCGAGCACAAGCAGCGCTTCCGTCGGCTCAACGAGCCGGACGTGAGCTACCACGGCGTGGTCTACACCGAGGCGCTGGGCCCGGCCGCCTATATCGGACGCGCTCGCGTGGTGCCACTGCGCAACACCGGTGCGGCGATCTCGCCGTTCAACTCCTTCCTGATCCTGCAGGGCATCGAGACCCTGGCGCTGCGCCTGGACCGGATCAACGCCAACGCGCTGGCGGTGGCCACGTTCCTGCGCGACCACGCCAAGGTGGACTGGGTGAACTATGCCGCGCTGCCGGACCACCCCGAGCATGCGCGGGTGCAGAAGTACCTGCGCGGTCACGGCTCGGGCGTGCTCACCTTCGGCCTGCCCGGTGGCCGCGCGGCCGGCGCGCGCTTCCTGGACGCGTTGCAGTTGTTCACCCGGCTGGTGAACCTGGGCGATGCGAAGTCGCTGGCCACCCATCCGGCCTCGACCACCCATCGGCAGCTGGATGCGGCCGAACTGGAAAAGGCCGGGGTCAGCGAGGACACCGTGCGGCTGTCCATCGGCATCGAACATATCGACGACCTGCTGGCAGACCTCCAGCAGGCGTTGGCGAAGGCGTAGAGGTGGGGCCCACGGCGGCCGGTGCGGGCCGGCCGCCGTGGGGTTTTTGACGCTGCCGAAGCTGCGTTATAGGCTTGGGGCATGTGCCGGCCCCGCGGGGCGGCGGCGCGGGCTAGACGCGTTGCGCGTGCCGACCAACGGTCGACACCGACGATGGCGGGCCTCCAACTGCGCAAGATCCGCCACGCGCCGTGGCGGGCACCGACGCATGCTGGACGTCACCCGACACGGAGCCCGTCATGAGCCGCATTGCCCAGCTACGCCAACGCCACGGCATCGACCGTGTGATCGCCCACCTGCAACAGTGCCTGCGGAGCGGGGAGCCCTTGCCCGATCTGGATGCGCTGGCCGCCATCGCGCACCAGTCGCCGTTCCATTTTCATCGCCTGTACCGCGCGCTGACCGGCGAAACCCCGGGGCGCACCGTGGCCCGCCTTCGCCTGCTGCGCGCGCTGCAGTTGTTGGCCCACGCCGACAGCCGGGTGACCGAGGTGGCGCTGGAGGTGGGCTTTGAAAGCCCGCAGGCGTTGGCCCGGGCCTGCCGGCAGGCCGTGGATGCCCCCCCCAGCGCGCTGCGCGAGGATGCGGCGCTGCGCGCGCACTGGCAGCAACGGCTGTCGCTGCCGGCCGGTGACGGCACCGACGACAGTGCCCCGCTGCAGGTGCAGGTGACCGCGCTGGCGCCGTTCGACGTGGTGGTGTTGCGCACGCGCGGCGCCTTCGACGACCTCGACCAGGCGTTCGGGCAGGTGTATGCCTGGGCCGCGGAACAGGGTCTGGCCGAGCACCTGCAGGCGCTGGTGGGCATCGCGCTGAACGACCATCGCGATGTGCCGGCCGATGCGTGCGAGTTCGAGTGCGGCATGGGCTTTGGCCGCGCTTTGGCCGACGTCCCCGCACCATTGCGCGCGCTGACCCTGGGCGGTGGTGAGTATGCCGTGCTGCGCCATGTGGGCAGCTACGCCGGGTTGGACGCGGCCACCGACGCACTGCTGCGCCAGTGGCTGCCCGACAGCGGGCGCGCACTGCGCGATGCGCCGCTGTACTACCACTACCTGGACGATCCCGAAGACGTGCCCGAGGCGATCCTGCGCGCGGACATCTGCGTGCCGGTGCGTTGACCGGACACACGGCCGGTACGCGCGGCCGGAATGAACAGCAGCCACCCATGGGGTGGCTCTACCATCCGGCATGGCAGGGCGTTACACCACCGGGATGCTGTGCTTGCCCATGGTGCGGTACGGCGGGGTGGCCATGACCATTTCGGCCAGCGAATAGGCCAGTTCGCGCTCGGCCATCACCGTGCCGTCGGCGCCGTGCTCCAGCAGGTGCTTCACTTCGGCGTCGCTGTGCGCGCGGGCCAGCAGGGTCAGGCCCGGGTTGAGCGCGCGCAGCTTGGCCAGGGTTTCGCCGGCTTCCAGCGGCTGCGGGATCGCCAGCACCGCGATCTTCGCGCGGTCGGGGTGGGCTTCGGCCAGCACCTTGTCCGAGGCGGCGCTGCCGCGGATGCCGGGCAGGCCGGCCGCGTGGGCTTCGGCCACGTGCTCCTTGTTGTCGTCGATCACCAGCACCGGCACGCCGCGATCACGCAGCACCTGGGCCAGCGCACTGCCCACGCGGCCGTAGCCGATCACGATGGCATGGTCGTGCAGGTCCAGCGACGGGCCGGGCGGCAAATCGATTTCCACCGCGGTCGGGGTGGTCTCCTGGTGCTTGAGCAGCCAGCGGTCGAGCAGGCCGAACACCACCGGGTTGAGCATGATCGAGATCAGCGCGCCGGCCAGCACCAGCGCCTGGCCGGTGGGCGGCAGGATCTTCAGGGTCACGCCGAGGCCGGCGATGATGAAGGCGAACTCACCGATCTGCGCCAGGCTGGCCGAGATGGTCAGCGCGGTGCCGGTCGGGTGGCCGAACGCGCGCACGATCACGAACGCAGCGGCGGACTTGCCGAACATGATGATCGCCGCGGTGGCCAGCACCTGCCACGGGTGTTCGATCAGGATGGCCGGGTTGAACAACATGCCCACCGAGACGAAGAACAGCACCGCAAACGCATCGCGCAGCGGCAGTGAGTCGTTGGCGGCCTTGTGGCTCAACTCCGATTCGTTGAGCAGCATGCCGGCGAAGAACGCGCCCAGCGCGAAGGACACGCCGAACAGCATCGCCGAGCCGAACGCCACGCCCAGCGCGATGGCCAGCACCGCCAGGGTGAACAGCTCGCGCGAGCCGGTGCTGGCGATGCGCTCCAGGATCCACGGAATCACCCGGCGGCCGACCACCAGCATGACCGCCACGAACAGCCCCAGCTGCACGAACGTCCAGCCGATGCTGGCCAGCACGCTGCCGAGGGTGTGGGTTTCATTGGCCGAGTCCGGCCCGAACACACCGGCCAGGACCGGCATCATCACCAGTGCCAGGACGCAGGCCAGGTCCTCGACGATCAGCCAGCCCACCGCGATCTTGCCGCGCTGGGTTTCCAGCAGGCGACGTTCTTCCATCGCGCGCAGCAGCACCACGGTACTGGCGGTGGCCAACGCGAAGCCGAACACCATGCCATGGATGACCGGCCAGCCCATCAGGGCCGCCAACCCCCAGCCGAGCAGGGTGGCTACCAGGATCTGCCCGATAGCGCCGGGAATGGCGATCGCCTTGACCGCCATCAGGTCTTTCAGCGAGAAATGCAGGCCCACCCCGAACATCAGCAGCATCACACCGATTTCGGCCAGCTGGTTGGCCAGTGCCTGGTCGGCAACGAAGCCGGGGGTGAACGGTCCTACGCAGATGCCCGCAACCAGATAACCGACCAGGGGAGACAAACGCAGCTTGTTGGCCAGCGCGCCGAAGATGAAGGCGAGCCCAAGGCCAACGGCAACGATGTTGATCAGGTCGGTGTCATGGTGCATCGGGGCTCGCAGAAATAGGGGATGTCCCGATTTTCACCGATGCGGTGGTATCGAGCAAACATCGGCGACCGCAATGCTGCTATGTCCCCGTGGTCAGGTGATGTGCTGTCCGGGACAGGCGCGCATGACAGGCATGAATGCGCGGAATCGCCCGGTTGCGGGCCGAAAACGCACATGCCCCGGAAGACCGGGGCATGGGGAAATCGGTCGTGCCGGCCGCTGGCCGGCAACCACGCGATTCCAAGGTTCATGTGCAATCGGTAGTGCCGGCCGCTGGCCGGCAACCACGCGATGCCCGGGGTTTCATGGGGTTGCCGGCAGGCGGCCGGTATTACCCTGTTACCACTTGTACGTGATGCGGCCGTACACGTAGGCGCCATTGAACCCGTACGGCGAGTAGTTGCTGTACGGCAGCATGCCCCAGGTGGAGTTCTGCAGGTCCACGGTGCGGTCGGGGTACTCGTCCAGCAGGTTGTCCGCGCCCAGGGTGAGGGCCCAGTTCTCGCTCGGCTTGTAGCTCACCGAGGCATCCAGCACCCACGAACCGTCGTAGGTCTGGTCACGCAGCGCGGTGGCCGAGTTGCGCACGGTGAAGCTGCCGTAGCGCGTGGCGGCCAGGTTCAGGTCCCAATGGTCGCTGCGCCAGGTGCCGCTGAGGATGGTCTTGTTGCGCGGGTAGCTGTCTTCGATGCGGCCGATCTCGTCGCGGCCGATCAACGACTGGGTAATGCCCAGCGTGCCGAACACCGGCGGCGACGCGATGAACTTCTTCACCTCGGTGTCGTTGTAGCTGTAGGCCGCGGTCAGCTCCAGCGTGCTGGCACTGAACGGGATCGAGTAGCTGGACACCGCGTCGATGCCGCGGGTGCGCGTATCCACGCCGTTGGTGAAGTACGAGAACGCGGTGACCCCGGGCAGCCCCAGCCCGGCCAGCAGCGAATTGGCGGCGGTATTGGTGGTGATGTTGGTGGACAGCACGATGCGGTCGTCGATGTCGATCTGATACGCATCCACCGTCAGGTACAGGCGATCGATCGGCTGCAGCACCAGGCCCACGCTGTAGGAGGTGGAGCTTTCGGCCTTCAGCGGGCTGGCACCCAACGCCTGTGCGGCGGCACTGGTGGTGGGGAAGGTGCCGCGCTCGACGAAGGCACCATTGATGATCGTGCTGGTCACCGCCTGGTAGCTCTGCTGGGCCAGCGACGGGGCGCGGAAGCCGGACGAGGCGGTGGCGCGCAGCGCGATCTTGTCGGTGAACGCATAGCGTGCCGACAGCTTGCCGGAGAACTTGTCGCCGAAGTCCGAGTAATCCTCGTAGCGGCCGGTCACGCCCGCCGAGAACTTGTCGGTGAGGTCGGCTTCCAGCCCGGCATACACCGCGTAGTTGTGGCGGTCGGCGTCCACCGCGTTGAGCGGGGTGAAGCCGCCGAAGCCCTGCGCGCCGCTGCCGAAGAACGCGTTGGCTTCACCGGCCGACTGCTCCCAGTTCTCGCGGCGGTACTCACCGCCGAAGGACAGCGTGACCGGGTAGGCCAGGCCCCAGTCCAGCGACTTGGTCAGGTCGGCGTTGAAGATGTCCTGGGTGTACTTCAGCGCACCGTCGTAGAACGAACGCGGGCTGGTCAGGCCGAGGCTGTAGTTGATGCTGTTGCGGGTGTGGAAATCGATGGTGTTCTCGCCGTGGTTGGCGCTCACATCCCAGGTCCAGCCGCTGTCGGTGTTGCCCTTGACCCCGGCCACCAGCGAGCGGTCCTTGGAGTACTGGTTGATCTGCGGCACGAAGCCGTCCGGGTAGGTCTGGGCCAGCAGCGGGCCCTGGCCGCTGTTGGTGCGCGAGCGGTAGAACGCGAACGAGGTGATGTCGCGGTTGCTGGCCATCGCCGTGGCGTAGGCCGAGACGTGGTCGCTGAACTGGAAGCTGGCGTTGACCGAGGCGGCGGTGGCGTCCACCCGCGGGTCGCCGACCACGAAGGTGGTCTGGCCGATGTTGGGGAAATTGCCGGTGTTCGGCGCGGTGCCCTGGTAGGGGCCGGCACGGTTGCTCTCGTCCTGCTGCAGGATCTGCCCGGCCACGTGCACGCTGCCGCGGCCGTCGGCGAAGCCGATCCCGGCATCGCCGGAGAGCTGGTACTTGTTGCCATCGCCGGCCGAGTACTGGCCCGCGTCCAGGGCCAGGCTGCCGCCGGAGGACGACCCCTTCAGCACGATGTTGACCACGCCGGCGATCGCGTCCGAGCCGTACTGGGCCGAAGCGCCATCACGCAGCACTTCCACCCGCTCGATCGCCGAGATCGGAATCGCGTTGATGTCCACCGCCGACGAGCCCCGGCCGATGCTGCCGTTGACGTTGATCTGCGCCGAGGTATGCCGGCGCTTGCCGTTCACCAGCACCAGCACCTGGTCCGGCGACAGCCCGCGCAGCTGCGCCGGGCGGATGCCGCTGGTGCCGTCGGTGAGGGCCGGGCGCGGGAAGTTCAGCGAGGGCAGGGCCCGCGACAGGGCGGTGGCCAGCTCGGTGGTGCCGGTGGACTGCAGCGCTTCGGGGGTGATGATGTCGATCGGCGACTGCGATTCGGCCACGGTGCGGTCGGCGACCCGGGTGCCGGTGACGATGATGGTGTCCAGCGTGTTGGCGGCGGTGCGCGCAGGGGCATCCTGGGCGCTGGCGGCGAAGCTGGAGACACCGAGCACGACAGCGACGGCGGCGGCGAGCGTACTGGTCTTGCGGTTCATCAGGGCGTGGCTCCGGTAGGGACGATGCGGCACCGGAACGACATCTCGACGGAAGGAAGCGGGTCGGCGAAGGCGGGTGTTGCGGTGCGCAATAAAGGAATTAACGGGATATTCATCGCTTGTCAAATAACCGCCATGTTTCCAAAAAACGTTGCAGAAGCAACCATTTACGTGAACTGGCGGGCCCGGCATCAGGGTCCCGGGGAAGCGCAGGCAGGGTCGTGGGAGAGAGGAACGAGGCCTGCTGCGCATCCCGGGGCGCGTCAAGTATTCGTTAACGTTAGAATTACGTCGCAGGAAGGGTGCTCACCAGCACATTCCATTCCGTTATATGGACCCCCCAAGATGATTTCCCTTCGTAACTTCGCCTTGCGCCGTGGCGAGCGGCTGCTGTTGTCCAATGTCGACCTGACCCTGCACGCGGGGTACCGCGTTGGCGTGGTCGGCCGCAACGGTGCCGGCAAGTCCAGCCTGTTTGCCGCCGTGAAGGGCGAGCTGGAGGCCGACAAGGGCGATGTCGACCTGCCCGGCAAGGTCCGCATCGCCAGCGTGGCCCAGGAAACCCCCTCGCTGCCCGACCCGGCGCTGCAGTTCGTGCTGGAGGGCGACACCGAGGTGGCCGCGGTCATGCGCGAAGAGGCCGATGCCGCCGCGCGCGAAGACTGGGAGGCGGTGGCCACCGCGCACCAGAAGATGGCCGAGATCGGCGCCTACGACGCCGAAGCCCGTGCCGGCAAGCTGCTGCACGGCCTGGGCTTCCCGGCCGAGACCCACTCGCGGGCGGTGTCCTCGTTCTCCGGCGGCTGGCGCGTGCGCCTGAACCTGGCCCGCGCGCTGATGATGCCCAGCGATCTGCTGCTGCTCGATGAGCCGACCAACCATCTGGATCTGGACGCGGTGTTCTGGCTGGAACAGTGGCTGCTGAAGTACCCGGGCACGCTGCTGCTGATCTCGCATGACCGCGAGTTCCTGGACAACGTGGCCACCCACACCCTGCACCTGCATGGCGGTGGCGCCAAGCTGTACCCGGGCGGTTACACCGATTTCGAGCGCCAGCGCGCCGAGCAGCTGCGCCAGCAGCAGATCGCGCACGACAAGGAACAGGCCGAGCGCGCCCACCTGCAGAGCTTCATCGACCGCTTCAAGGCGCAGGCCAGCAAGGCTGCCCAGGCGCAGAGCCGCATGAAGCGCCTGGCCAAGCTGGCCGGCACCGAGGCGGTGCGCGCCGAGCGCGAGTTCCGCATCGAGTTTTCGCCGCCGGCCAAGCTGCCGTTCTCGCTGATCCGCCTCAACCACGTCGATGCCGGCTACGGCGCCGATTCGGTGATCCTGCACAACGTGGGGTTCGGCCTGGAAGCCGGCCAGCGCATCGGCCTGCTGGGTCCCAACGGCGCGGGCAAGACCACGCTGGTGAAGACCCTGGTGGGCGAGCTGGCCCCGCTGACCGGCGAGCGCGCCGCGCACCCGGACCTGCGCATCGGCTACTTCGCCCAGCACACGGTGGAGTCGCTGCACGAAGGCCAGTCGCCGATGGAGCACTTCCGCGACCTGGACCGCGATGCGCCGAACCAGGTGTTCCGCGACTTCCTCGGCAAGTGGAATTTCGCCGGTGACCGTGCCTTCGAGCCGGTGGATGGGTTCTCCGGTGGCGAGCGCGCGCGCCTGGCCCTGGCGCTGATCGCCTTCCAGCAGCCCAACGTACTGCTGCTCGACGAACCCACCAACCACCTTGACCTGGAAATGCGCGAAGCGCTGGCCGAGGCGCTGGCCGACTTCGAGGGCGCGATCGTGATGGTGTCGCATGACCGCCATCTGATCGGCCTGGTCTGCGATACCTTCTGGCGCGTGGCCGACGGCGTGGTGGAGCCGTTCGACGGCGACCTGGATGCGTACGCGGCGTGGCTGCGCTCGCGTCCGGCTGCGCAGGGCACCAAGCAGAAGATGGCCGCCGCCGCGCCGGAACCGGTGCCGCCGACCCCGCCGCTGCCGCCGAAGAAGCCGGTCAACCCGCACAAGCTGGCCGCCGCCGAAGCCAAGGTGGGCGAGCTGGAAGCCCTGCTGGCGGATCTGGACCGGCAGCTGGCCGATCCGTCCAACTACGCCGACAGCACCCGCATGGCCGTGCTCGGCCGCGACCGCGAGGCCACCGCCACGCTGCTCAGCAAGGCCGAGCAGACCTGGATGGAACTGCTGGACGCGTAAAACGGCATGCCGACCAACGGTCGGCGTCTACCGCGCGAGCGGTGCCGGTGGGCAAGCGCGTAGCGCCGGGCTCTGCCCGGCCGCTTCACCGCGACTGACAAAACGCGGTGCCGGTGGGTGCCTGCATCGGGCAAGCCGCGTAGAGCCGGGCTCTGCCCGGCTGCTTCACCGGGACGCGCAAAAACGGGACGCCGGTGGGTGCGCCTTTCCGTCAGGCAAGCCGGGCAGAGCCCGGCTCTACGGGGGGCCGCCGTCCTGCGCCTCCAACCATTCCCGGAACCGCCGCGCCGCATCGCTTTCGGCGCGCGAGCGCAAGCGCGTCAGCCAATATCGCCCAAGATCCAAGGTCTGTGCGAACGGCTGGACCAATCGCCCCTGCGCCAGGTCCTGCTCGAACATCTTCAACGGCAGCAGCGCCACGCCCGCACCGGACGCCGCCGCACTGGCCAACGTCAGCGACGAATCAAACACCGGCCCGCGCGCCTCCAGCTCGGCCACACCGGCCGCCTGCAGCCAGCGCGGCCATTCGTCACTGCGGTAGGACCGCAGCAACGCCACGTTGGCCAGGTCGCGCGGATCGCGCAAGGTGCGCGCCAAGGCCGGCGCGCAGAGCGGCGCGAACGGGGCGTCCAGCACCGGCGTGCTCACCTGGCCCTGCCAGTCGCCATCGCCGAACCGGATCGCCAGGTCCAGGCCTTCGCCGGCCAGGTCGATGCAGTTGTTGTGGGTCTGCACGCGCAGCTCGATATCGGCATGGCGCGTGGAAAAGTCGGCCAGCCGCGGCAGCAGCCAACCGGTGGCGAACGTGCCCACCACGCCCACCCCGAGCACGTCGCGGAAATGTCCCCCCACGAACCGGTCCAGGCTCACCGCGATGCGGTCGAAGGCCTCGTTGAGCACCGGGTACAACCGCGCGCCTTCATCGGTAAGCGCCACCCCGCGCGGCAGGCGATTGAACAGCGACACCCCGAGCCGGTCTTCCAGCGCCCGGATCTGGTGGCTGAGCGCGGCCTGGCTGACACACAGCTCCAGCGCGGCGCGGGTGAAGTTCTGGTGGCGGGCGGCGGCCTCGAAGGCGCGCAGGGCATTGAGCGGCAACTGGGGGCGGAGCATGCAGGGGAGCCGTGAGCTGGAATGATGGGATCATCGCATTCCTGCGGCGCGTATGCCGCTTGGCATGAGGATAGGAGCGGGTTTCCAGTGGCGCCATCCGTTGTCGCCATCGACACGTATTAGTTCAGATTATGTCTTCCGCTGAAAATGGTTGCTGGTGGGCCGGCTGGGGCACTGGCAATACTCTGCCTTTGCCACGAAGGATCCGCATGCTCGCTCGACGTCATTTCCTGCAATGGACCGGCGCTGCCGCCCTCTCGGCGCTGGCCGCCAGTACGTTTGCGAAGACCCCCGCCGTGGCGGCAGCGCCGCGGTCGACAGCCCGCGATTTCGCCGCGCTTGAAGCGGCCAGTGGCGGTCGCCTCGGGGTCACGCTGCTGGACACTGGTAGCGGCCAGCGTATCGGCCACCGCCAGGACGAGCGCTTCCCGATGTGCAGCACGTTCAAGTTCGCGCTGTGCGCGACCGTGCTGCGGTTGGCAGACCAGGGAAAACTCTCGCTGGACCGGCGCCTTGCCATGACCACGCAGGACCTGCTGTCGCATGCACCGGTGACCGCCCGCCACGTGGGCAAGGACGTGACCGTGCGCGACCTGTGCCGCGCCACCATGGTCACCAGCGACAACCCGGCCGCCAACCTGCTCCTGCGTGTGGTGGGCGGCCCGGCCGGCGTGACCGCGTTTCTGCGCGCCAGTGGTGATGACGTGACCCGCAACGACCGTTACGAGCCGGAGGTGAACCGCTTCGCCCCCGGCGATCCGCGCGATACCACCAGCCCGGCCGCGATGGCCGCCAGCCTGCAGCGGCTGGTGCTGGGCGAGCTGTTGCAGCCGGCCTCGCGCCAGCAACTGGCCGACTGGCTGATCGACAACGGAACCGGCGATGCGCACCTGCGCGCCGGCCTGTCCAACGCATGGCGGGTAGGCGACAAGACCGGCAGCAACGGCGAAGACACCACCAACGACATCGCCATCCTCTGGCCACTGACCGGCGGCGCACCGTGGGTGCTCACCAGCTACCTGCAAGGCACCCGCCTCGATGGTGCCGGCCGCAACGACGTCCTGCGCCAGGTGGCCGTCATCGCCGAACAGCACATCCCCCGGTAGAGCCGACCGTTGGTCGGCTGCATCCTCACGGTAGAGCCGACCGTTTGGTCGGCTCCACGCAATGCCGGATTCAATGGCAGCCGGGCAGAGCCCGGCTCTACACCTCAACTGCGCACCGCCTCCAGGAACTCGCGCCCCCAACGATCCACGTCGTAATACTCCACGCTGCCGAACAACTGCCGCATGCGCCCGGTGGCTTCTTCTTCTGGCATGGACAACGCCTGCAGCAGCCCTGCGGTCAGGTCGGCCGGATCGTGCGGGTTGGTCAGCACCGCGCCCTTCAACTCCGCTGCCGCACCGGCGAACTCGCTGAGCACCAGCACGCCGCTGCTGCCTTCGATGCCATGGGTGGCCACGAACTCCTTGGCCACCAGATTCAGGCCATCGCGCAACGGGGTGATCCACATCACCTGCGCCGCCGCGTAGTGCGCCACCACCTCCTCGAACGGCAGTGCCTGCGCGAAGAACCGCACCGGCGTCCAGTCGAGCCGCGAGAAACGTCCGTTGATGCGTCCCACCGCCTGTTCGATCTGATTCTGCAGGGTGCGGTACACGGTCATCTCGCGCGCGGCCGGCACGCACACCATCAACAAGGTCACCTTGCCCTGGCGTTCGGGATGCTGTTCCAGCAGGCGTTCGAAGGCCTCCAGCTTGGCCAGCGTGCCCTTGGTGTAGTCCAGCCGCTCCACCGACAGCACCAGCTTGCGCGCCCCGATCTCGCGGCGCAGCTTGAAGATGTCATTGCGCACATCGCTGCGCGCCAGCACGTTATGGATGCGGCGCAGGTCGGTGCCCACCGGGTGCGCGCCCAGCGCGATCTCACGGTCGCCCACGCGCAGGCGCGTGGTCATGGTGTCCAGGCCCACCGCGCAGCCATAGGTGAGGAAGCGCGGTGCACAGCTCTCCCATGCCAGGCGCTCGGCTGGCACGGCGCCGCGCACCACGTCCACGAAGTTCTCCACCTGGCGCGGAATATGGAAGCCGATGTAGTCGCACGACAGCAGGCTGCCAATGATCTCGCGCCGCCACGGCACCACGTTGAACACATCCGCCGACGGGAAGTAGGTGTGGTGGAAGAAGGCGATTTTCAGGTCCGGGCGCAGCTCGCGCAGCGTGGCCGGCACCATCCACAGGTTGTAGTCATGGATCCACACCGTGGCCCCGTGCGCGGCTTCGGCGGCAGTGGCCTCGGCGAACTTGCGGTTGACCTTGAGGAACACCTGCCAGTCGTCCTCGCGGAACTTCGCGCGTTCCCAGAACACATGCAGCATCGGCCAGAACGCTTCCTTGGAGAAGCGCTTGTAGAAGATGTCCACTTCCTGCCGGCTCAACGGCACCCGCGCGGCGGTGAGGGTGGGGTAGCGCTCGGCGTCCACCGCCAGGTGGGTCTGGAACGGGCCGCGTTTGGGGTCGTCGATGCCCCATGCCACCCAGGAGCCCTTCTGGCCGCCTTCGAAGAAGCTCAGCAGCGAGGGAATGATGCCGTTGGGCGAGCGTGGCGGGCGCTGCACCAGTACGCCGTTTTCCATTACTTCGTCGAAGGGCAGGCGGTGGTAGACCATCACCAGGTCGGCGCCGGCGGCGCGGGCCTGCTTGGGCGGGTACAGGTAGCGGTCATCGTCGGCGAGCAGCGCGAAGTGCTCGATCGCCTCCAGGATGCCGCCACACCCCGGCGCCTGCGCATGGAAGGTGTTGTCCAGCGTGGCGGTCGCTTCGGTCAGCGCCGGCTCGGAATCGCCCACGCACACGCCGCGGAAGCCGGCGGTGTACATCGACAGGTCATTGAGGGTGTCGCCGGCCACCAGGATGCGCTCGCGCGGCAGTTCGAGCAGGCGCGCCAGCGCGGCCAGGGTACGGCCCTTGTCGGTGTCCGGCGGCAGGATGTCCAGGTAGCGGTCCGCCGAATACAGCACGTCGCAGCCCAGCGCCTGCGCGGCGGCCTGGATCTGCGCGCGCAGCGGCGCCAGCGTCTGGGGATCGCAGAAATACGAGCAGCGCCGTTCCTGCGGCACATCCTGGCGCTGCAGCGCGGTGAACGGGCGCATCGCTGCGGCCACCACGTGTTCGCCGGGCCAGTGCGCATCGATCATCGACTGCAGCGGCTGCAGGGGTTGCAGCGTGTGGCCATCCACCACGGTCGCGCCGACATCGCAGACCACATAGTCCGGGCGCGGGATCGCCGGGTCGGAGAGCAGCGGCATCACCGCTTCCAGGCCGCGGCCGGTGATGAAGATCAGGGCGATGCCGGGGTGTTGGTCAACCAGCCGGTACAACCGGTGGCGCGCGGCGGCATCGCCGGCAAGGAAGGTGCCATCCAGGTCGGTGGCAAGAATCAGCTGCGGGGCCGGCGTGGCCGGCGGTGTACGGGTCGGAGTGGAGAGAGAGGGTGTCGATACAGTCAATGGGCTTCCTTATCGGAATGAGGGGAATAGGGGGTGTCGGGCGGCGCCTCGAGGTCGGTCTCGGGCATCAGCTCCAGCGCCGACGGCGTGGTACGCAGCATCAGCCGGAACCCGACCGGATGCGTGCGCACCCGCTGGAACCGCAGCAGGCGCGCGCCGGTGAACAGCGCCAGCAGCATCAGCACCACGGCGAAATACAGCGGCAGTGCGGCGGGGCCGAAGCGTTGCATGGCGGCACCGGCCAGCGCCGGGCCCAAGGCCGCGCCCACGCCGTGCACCAGCAGCAGGCTGGAACAGCCCGACAGCAGGTGTTCGCGAGGCAGGTAGTCGAGCATGTGCGCCACCGCGAACGGATACAGCGCGAAGGCCAGTCCGCCGTAGCAGAAGAACAGCCCAAACAGCAGGTGGGTCTGCAGCTGGATCATCGGCAGCGATGCCACCACCGCGATACCGGCGGCGGCCAGGCTCAGCGCCACCAGCCCGCTGCGGCGATCGTGGCCATTGCTGATATGGCCCAGCGGCCACTGCAGCAACGCACCGCCCAGGATCGCGGTGAGCATGAACAGCGCCACGCCATTGCCATCCAGGCCCACCGCGCCGGCATATACCGGCAGCAGGCCCCAGAAGGCGCCCATCGCCAGCCCCGACAGGCCCGCCGCCACGGTGGCCACCGGCGCCATCGCATACAGCCGTCCCAAGGTGAGGCGCGATACCACCGGCACATCCGGTTGACGCAGCCGGGTGGCAGTCACCGGCAACACCGCCGCGCAGATCAGGATCGCGGTCAGCATGAACATCGCCATCGCGCTGGCATCGCCCAGCATCAGCAGCACCTGGCCGAGCGCCAGCGCAGAAAGATTGACCACCATGTACAGCGAGAACGCGCGGCTGCGCCGGGCCGGATCGGGCTCGGCGTTGAGCCAGCTCTCGATCACCGTGTACAGCCCGACCAGTGCGATGCCGGTGGCAATGCGCAGCACGCCCCAGGCGACGGGATGCAGCCAGAGGGGATGGAGCAGCACGGCGATCGCCGCGAGGGCGGCGAAGAACGCGAACGCACGGATATGCCCGATGCGGCCGATCAGCGAGGGCGCGAAAAAGGTACCGATGAAGAAGCCGGCGAAATACCCGGACATCACCAGCCCCAGCGTGCCGGCACCGAAGCCGGCCTGGCCGCCGCGCACCGCCAGCAGCGTGCCCAGAAGCCCGCTGCCGGTAAGAAGCAGCGCGACGCCGGTGAGCAGGGCGGTCAGCCGCAGCATGCGCGCGGCCTGGGTGGGAAGGCAGTAAACAACACCTGATCTACCGTAACACAGCCACGATGAAGCCCTGGTTGCAGCCACGCCTGCGCGTTTGCACTGCCTGTGCATGCAGGCTAGGGTAGGGCGATGAATGTTCCCAACGTTGTTGCACCGCTCGCCATTGCGTTGTTGCTCGCCGCCTGCGGTGGCCGGCAGGACAGCGTGGCCCATGACGTGGCCAATGCACCGGCCGATGCGTTCCTTGCCGCGGTCGCCGCCCATTGCGGCAAGGCGTACGAAGGCAAGGTGATTGCCAACGAACCGCGCACCGATGCACCCGACCCGTTCGAGGGCAAGCGGCTGGTGATGCACGTGCGCGGGTGCGACGACCCCGCTCACGGGCTACGTATTCCGTTCCATGTCGGCGACGATCATTCGCGTACCTGGGTGATCAGCCGCACCGAGACCGGCCTGCGCCTGAAGCACGATCACCGCCACCAGGATGGCAGCCCCGATGCGGTGACGATGTACGGCGGCGACAGCAAGCCACCGGGCACCGCGCAGCGCCAGAGCTTCCCGGTGGACGCCGACTCGGTGGCGATGTTCCGCAAGGCCGACATGCTGCCGTCGGTGCACAACACCTGGGCGATGGACATCGAGCCGGACCAGCGCTTCATCTACGAACTCACCCGCCCGGGCGGGCGCCGCTTCCAGGTCGAGTTCGACCTGAGCAAACCGGTCGCACTGCCGCCCGCGCCTTGGGGCAGCACCCCGTAGAGCGGGGCTCTGCCCCGCTGCGGTTCGCGCACCTGCCACGGGTTTACGAGGTTGCCGGCCAGCGGCCGGCACTACCGGTTCGTGGGGTGGGCACCCGTTCGCCGCGCCATCCAGGCCGCGCAGAGCGGGGCTCTGCCCCGCTGCCGTTCGCGCATCTGCCACGGGTTCACGAGGTTGCCGGCCAGCGCCCGGCACTACCCGTTGCTGCGTCTACCGCACCCCGAACCGGGCGCGGCAGCCGTTGCTGACCCACAGGCTGCTGTTGGTATAGCCCCAGCTGCGGCCTTCCACGCAGGCGCTGCCGGACAGCTGCTGCTGCAGCACCGGGCGGCCCTGGCGGGCGTCCCAGGCGCAGGTTTCCTGGCGGTTGCTGTTGCTGCTGCAGGTCACGCTGTAATTGGAATTGCCGCCTCCGTTACCGCCGCCGCCCCAGCCGCCGCGGGCTTCGGCGAACTCGCCGCGGCAACCGCGGTTGACCCATACCGCCCCATTGCGCACGCCCCAGGTCTGGCCTTCCACGCAGGCCGAGCCCGAGATCTGCCGGACCAGGGTGGCATTGCGCCAGCCGGTGTTGCAGCTGCGCTCGCGGTTGTCCTGGCTTTCGCAGCGGATGGTGCCGCCGGTGCTGCCGCCGCCACCGCCCCAGTTGCCGCCGTTGCCACGCCCTTCGACGAACTCGGCGCGGCAGCCGCCGGTGACCCACACGGTGCCGTTGCGCGAGCCCCAGGTGCGCCCTTCCTGGCAGGCCGAGCCGGAGATCTGCCGCGACAGCTGGGCACTGCGCCAGCCGGTGTTGCAGACCCGCTCGCGGTTGTTCTGGCTTTCGCAGCGCACGGTGCCGCCGTTGTTGCCCCCGCCGCCACCGTTCCAGCCCCCACCGCCGCCGCTGCCGCGCAACGAGGTGGCGATGTCCTGCTTGATCCGCGAGAAGCCCCAGCCCGAATTGACCTGGGCCAGGTAGAAGCGCAGCTGGTCGTCGGGAATGCGGCGGCCATTGGACTGATCGGCGTATTCCTGGGTGATCACCCGCGAGCGGTCGCTGGAGGACAGCTGCGACAGGTTCTCGGGGGCATAGGCGCGGGTGCTCATCTGGGCCTGGGCGGCCGGGGCGCTACAGCCCAGCGCCAGGGCCAGGCAGACAACGGTGAGGCGACGGTTCATGGCGACATCCCCTTGCGGTCGTTGGTGCGCGGACTATAGGAACGGGCCGGGTTCACGGCGCGTGATGCCCGCCGGGCGGGGCCGCAGGGGCGGGCGGGGCAGGGGGCGGGCCACGGCCCATTTGCCCCGGCGCAGGCTACGCCGCAGAATAAAGGGCTGTCCGGCGCAACCTGGTGCCGGCACTCTCCTGCGGAGCTTTACCCCCATGCGTACCCACTTCTGTGGCCTGGTCGATGAGACCCTGATTGGCCAAACCGTTACCCTCGCCGGCTGGACCGACGTTGCCCGCAACCAGGGCGGCGTGTGCTTCATCGATCTGCGCGATCATGAAGGCATCGTGCAGGTGACGGTGGAAGTCGACAACGCGGCCGTGTTCGCCGTGGCCGCCAGCCTGGGCTACGAGGACGTGTTGCAGGTGGAAGGCGTGGTGCGCGCGCGTCATGCGGTCAACGACAAGATCCGCACCGGCAAGGTGGAAGTGATCGCCACGGCCATCACCATCCTCAACAAGGCCGAGCCGCTGCCGTTCCACGCCCACGAGAACCCGGGCGAGGAAACCCGCCTGAAGTACCGTTACCTGGACCTGCGCCGCCCGGAAATGCAGCGCATGCAGCGCACCCGCATCAAGCTGGTGCAGGCGTTGCGTCGCCACCTGGACGCCACCGGCTTCCAGGACATCGAAACCCCGATCCTGACCAAGGCCACCCCGGAAGGCGCCCGCGACTTCCTGGTGCCGGCGCGCATGCACCCGGGCGAGTTCTACGCCCTGCCGCAGAGCCCGCAGCTGTTCAAGCAGATCCTGATGGTGGCCGGCTTCGACCGCTACTACCAGATCGCGCGCTGCTTCCGCGACGAGGCCCTGCGCCAGCTGGAATTCACCCAGCTGGACATGGAGTTCGCCTTCGTGCGCGAGCGCGACGTGCAGGACTTCGTCGAAGACATGATCCGCGCCATCTTCAAGGAAGTGGTGGACGTGGAGCTGGCCGCCAGCTTCCCGCGCCTGACCTGGGCCGAGGCGATGCGTCGCTTCGGGTCGGACAAGCCGGACCTGCGCATCGCGCTGGAGCTGGTGGACGTGGCCGAACTGGTCAAGACCAGTGAGTTCCCGGTGTTCACCGCCGCCGCCAATGATGCCGACGGCCGCGTGGCCGCGCTGCGCATCCCCGGCGGTGCCACGCTGAGCCGCAAGCAGATCGACGAGTACGCCGCGCATGCCGCCAAGTACGGCGCCAAGGGCCTGGCCTACATCAAGATCGGCGACACCGGTGAAGTCAGCTCGCCGATCGCCAAGTTCTTCAGCGAAGAGGCCTTCGCCGCGCTGGTGGCCCACGTCGGCGCCGGCAACGGCGACATCGTGTTCTTCGGCGCCGGTGGCTACAACAAGGTCTCCGACTTCATGGGCGCCCTGCGCCTGAAGGCCGGCAAGGACTTCAACCTGGTTGCCGCCGGCTGGGCACCGCTGTGGGTCACCGACTTCCCGATGTTCGAGTACGACGACGAAGCCCAGCGCTACGTCGCCCTGCATCACCCCTTCACCGCCCCGGCGGTGGACGACATCGCCGACCTGCGCGCCAATGCCAAGACCGCCGTGTCGCGCGGCTATGACATGGTGCTCAACGGCAACGAGATCGGCGGCGGTTCGATCCGTATCCACCGCTCGGACATGCAGAGCACGGTGTTCGACCTGCTGGGCATCGGTGCCGAAGAGGCCGAGGCCAAGTTCGGCTTCCTGCTCGACGCGCTGCGCTTCGGCGCGCCGCCGCACGGTGGCATCGCCTTCGGCATCGACCGCATCGCCGCGCTGATGGCCGGCACCGAGTCGATCCGCGACGTCATTCCGTTCCCGAAGACCACCGGCGCGCAGTGCCTGATGACCGGCGCCCCGTCGCCGATCCCGGACGAGCAGCTGGCCGAAGTGCACATCCAGGTTCGCCCGCGCAAGGCCTGACCCCGCCAACGTAGTGCCGGGCTCTGCCCGGCAAGAACTGACCCCGCCAACGTAGTGCCGGGCTCTGCCCGGCAAGAACTGACCCCGCCAACGTAGTGCCGGGCTCTGCCCGGCACGCCCCACCAAACCTCGGAGATCCTGCAATGAGCGAATTCGCGTTTTCGTTGGAATGGGAAAAGCTGGGCAATGAAGGCACCGACGCTGCCCTGGTGACCGAACGCGCGCGCGTGTTCGGTGGCTGGCTGGTGCGCGTGGGCACCAGCCCCGCCGCGATGGCCCTGACCTTCGTGCATGACGGCGAAGGTCGCTGGGATGGCGAGGACTTCGGCGTGGAAGACTACGAAGAAGACGAAGACGACCTCGACGAGGAAGACGACGAGGAAGAGGAAGAAGAAGGCGAAGAGGACGAGGAAGAGTACGAGGACGAGGAAGAAGAGGAGGGCGACGAGGAAGAAGACGCCCCCCACGGAGCGCAGGCCTGAGGCCTGCCCGGACGCCCGCCATGTACACCATCCGCCGTGCCACCGTTGACGATGCACCGACCCTGTCGGTGCTGGCCACGCGTACCTTCGTGGAAACCTTCGGCCACCTTTATCCTGCGCAGGACCTGCAGGATTTCCTCGACGAGGCCTACGCGGTCGACCGCCAGCACATCATCCTGGCCCACCCGGACTACGCGGTGTGGCTGCTGGAACGGGACGGGGTGGCCGTTGGCCATGCCGCGGCCGGCCCGTGTGGCCTGCCGCACTCGGACGTGCAGCCGGGCGATCGCGAACTCAAGCGCCTGTACCTGATCAAGGACGAACAGAGCTGCGGCTGGGGCAGCCGGTTGCTGGAAACGGCGCTGGACTGGCTCGAACGCGACGGCCCGCGCACGCTGTGGCTGGGCGTGTGGTCGGAGAACTTCGGCGCGCAGCGTTTTTACGCCCGCTACGGCTTCAACAAGGTGGGTACCTACGAATTCCCGGTCGGCAGCGTGCGCGATCTGGAGTTCATCCTGCGCCGACCGGCCGGCCCGGCGCGCTGAGCACCCGGCCCGTTTCCTTCGCCATCGCACTGGACCGCAACGGCTTCACCCGCCGTTGCACGGTCTATTCGTCTAATGGCCGTGTTTTCTCCCGCAGGTCCCAAGCCAACCGGCTAGGCTGAGTGCATGAATCCCCCTGTTTTATTGCTTCACGGCATCTGGAATGCCCGCGCCTGGGTTGGCCCGCTGGCCTGGCGCCTGCGCGCGCGTGGCTTCAGCGTGGACACCTTCGGCTATTCCAGCGTCTTCGGCGGTCCCGACGTGGCGGTGCCGCAACTGTTGGAACGGCTCAAGGACAGCGGCCCGGTGTCGCTGGTCGGGCACAGCCTGGGCGGGCTGGTGGCGCTGGAAGCGTTGCGCCAGCAGCCGGACCTGCCGGTGTCGCGGGTGGTCTGCCTGGGTTCGCCGTTGCGCGGCAGCGGCACCGCCCGGTCGCTGGCCGAGCATGGCTGGTCGCTGGCGCTCGGCCGCAGCAGCGACCTGCTGCTCGACGGCCTGCCGGCCTGGGAGGGCACGGCGCAGGTGGGATTGATTGCCGGCTCGGTCCCGCACGGCCTGGGCAGCC
>LNAP01000539.1_pt1 | contig 41947 bp, 34 predicted proteins | sample 602601 | NCBI WGS metagenome assembly LNAP01 (sample SAMN02440304, study PRJNA202911) | soil metagenome | biome: Subtropical and temperate rainforests or woodlands; isolation source: soil samples (1 kg each in a 20% v/v slurry with milli Q water) were... ...
GTAAACGCGAACGAAGGTCAGAGTACCCACGAACGGGTCGGTGGCAATCTTGAACGCCAGAGCCGAGAACGGCTCGTTGTCGTCAGCGTGACGCTCGTCGATGATTTCGTTGTCGTCGGTGCTGTCCGGGTGATGGCCCTTGATCGACGGGATCTCGGTCGGCGCCGGCAGGTAGTCGATGACGGCATCGAGCACCAGGGGAACGCCCTTGTTCTTGAACGAGGAACCGCAGACAGCCGGAACGATCTCGCTGGCCAGGGTGCGCGCGCGCAGGCCGGCCTTGATCTCTTCGACGGTCAGCTCACCTCCCTCAAGGTACTTGTTCATCAGCTCTTCGTTGGCTTCGGCAGCGGCTTCGATCATCTTGGCGCGCCACTCTTCAGCCAGTGCCAGCATATCGGTGGGAATCTCTTCCTCGCGGTAGGTGGTGCCCTTGTCGTCGTCGTTCCAGTAGATCGCCTTCATCTTGATCAGATCGACCTGACCCGCGAAATTATCTTCAGCGCCGATCGCCAGCTGGACCGGAACCGGGGTGTGGCCCAGGCGGCTCTTGATCTGCCCGACGACGCGCAGGAAGTTGGCGCCGGCACGGTCCATCTTGTTCACGTAGACCACTCGTGGCACGCCGTACTTGTTGGCCTGGCGCCATACGGTTTCGGACTGCGGCTCGACACCGGCGGTGCCGCAGAACACCACGACCGCGCCGTCGAGTACGCGCAGCGAACGCTCCACTTCAATGGTGAAGTCGACGTGGCCCGGGGTGTCGATAATGTTGACCCGGTACTTGTCATCGTATTGGCCGCGCGAACCTTTCCAGAAGGTGGTCACGGCAGCGGAGGTAATGGTGATACCACGCTCCTGTTCCTGCACCATCCAGTCGGTGGTGGCAGCGCCGTCATGCACCTCGCCCATCTTGTGGCTCAGGCCCGTGTAGAACAGGATCCGCTCGGTCGTGGTGGTCTTGCCCGCGTCTACGTGGGCGACGATACCCAGGTTGCGGTAATGATTGATGGGAGTTGCACGACTCATGATGCTCTCCTTGAGGCGGGACAAGGCTGATGTTCACTGGTTCCGACCGCAAGGCAGACGCGGGGCTCGCCGCCAGGTTGCCAGGCGGCCCGCGCACACCGAGGGCAGATGTCTCGCCCGGTATTAAAAATGTCCGAATGCGTCGTCGAACACCTGAGGATGGGCAATGAAGCCAGCGTTACAAGCAATGTAGTCCTCCTCGCGGACAAGGTGCTTGAGAACTTACGGTTGACCTCACCCAAAGGGTTATATAGCCCTGGCTGGCATATATCCTATGGACCTTGATGGTGCTGCCCTCAGCCATGGCGCCATGCGTATTCATCCGGCTGACCGAGCCTGCCCATGGCAGCTCTCGCCAGGCAACGTGCTTCACCGTCTGATTCGCGAGTGCACGCCCGACACTTTTGCTGGCACCGATGATAAGGAAAGTACAAGTTTTTCATTGCACCCGGCAGCATCCGGGATCAGGGGAGGGGGGACGCCGCCAGGAGATGCCGCGCAATCAACCAGGGCGATGTCAGAAGTGTGTTTTGTCCATCGTCGGCGCGTTGCCGTTGGGGGGCTAGCTGTGATGGGTCTATGCCCAGTTATAGTGCATTCACGAAGTTGATCCGCCATATACCAGGGCGCGAACTATAAAAGTATAAATAAAGACAAGCCCGCAATGGTGTTGTCAGCCATGGGCGGTAACCCTTTACGTATACGCTTTTGTTTCGGATGAGTATTTCGCTGAGCGTTGATTGCACTAAAAGAGGGCGATAGTGCCCACTTAAAAACAAGTGAACACTATCGCCCTCTGAAAGATTCCCCGCTACCTGTTGAACCCTTGCCGCCATCAACAAAAAAACATCAGTTTCTGGCCGGTTTGGATAAGACAGCTGCTGCTGTTAGTTATTATCCTGGTAATAACGCTGTTGCTGATGGCGGCGATGTTTTGGTGGTGGCGGGGCGTAGTCGTCATCGGAACTGTATCGGGGAGCACCGAGCGCAGTGCCAGTCACATTGGCGGCCCCACCGAGTGCTGTTCCTGTAACATTTGCTGCGCCGCCGAGCGCTGTTCCAGTGACATTCGCCGCACCTCCCAGCGCGGCCCCGGTGACATTGGCGGCCCCACCCAATGCAGCACCGGTGATATTGGCTGCACCGTTGAGTGCCGAGCCAACGATGCCTTCAGCCTGAACGGATGATTGAAAAAAGCCACCCATCAGGATGCCCACCATTGCCAAGCTCGGTGCTTTCTTGACGATATGCATACGCCACCTCTACCTGAGAATTGAATCGAGCTGTAATGACCGAATCAGACCGGCCAAGTATTTTTTTGATAACAACTGATCACCGTCAATCTTTAAAAGTATTACCAAGAGTAACTGGGATGGACAGTTCTATTTCTTAGGTTCTCGGGTTAATGCTCGAGTCACTATAAGTGGCAGGACGATACCCACTCCAACTACCTACGACAGGTAATGCAGGTATGACGTCATTGAACTTTTTTGTTGCGTTCAATTGACCGGAATTTTTCCTGTTAGTTCAGGCGACCGGTTCGTGATGAATGCCATCTCTTTTCATTTATCAGGTAAGAACGACCCTGAGTTTTCCGTCGTTTTTCGGCGACTTTGCCGACGTCACGCCACTCTTTCAGGCAAAAAATGCTGGGGAGAAGGGATAGAACTTTGAGCTAGGTGGGATTTTGGGATTGTCTATCCAGCTTGGTGAAATTTTCCGGCATGGTGCTCATCCAGGGTGATTTCGAAAGCCACGCGGCAGGTATCGTTCGGCAATAGCCGCAGGCTCATCCACTGGTTGTCGCCCAGGGCAATGCGCCGGCCTTCGCTGTGTGAGCTCCAGGCGTTGAACACTGGGGAAACGGCAGTTCGAAGCCGGCGGTGCGCGCAGACATGCCCTCGGGATACAAGGCTGCCGGTTCTATGTCCTGGCGAGCCGCGGCATTGATCACCGCCCGCTGCACGCACTTGATCACGGCTGCCAAGGAAAACAGAGTGTGCATGTTCATCGGTTTATGTTCATGGATCGCGAATGGCGGGCTTTGGCACAGTTTCCTCACACGACCACCAGGTTTCTTCGACTGTTGGGCGCAGCGCTATTTTTGGCGGTATCGCCGTTATCACTCGTCCGTCGCTTTTTTGATCCTTGAAGCAGGGAAGGGTGTGGTACCTCCTGACGCTGCTGAACCGCTTATTAAGGACAAGTGCGCAGGCTGTTCGGCATTACTCGCGTTATGCCTTAAGATAGCCGGTTGCCGAAAGAACCGTCATGGCCATAGCCATGAAGGGCTTTCATCCTTTACAAATAAGTGTGGTGAAGATGAACAAGCCTTTCATTTCGCTGTGCCCTGAAATTACTCGGGCACATGCGCTGACGTTGAAGGATTGGTTGGAGGATGAGCGCGTCACTTGCTATCTGAGCGATTCACGTGACGTTTCCCGCTCCATCGAGCAAGTCATTGATCGGACTCAATTACCGATCCTGACCCATTTATTCAACCGGGGCGGCCGATTCTTCATGGCCTATGACCGGCATGACGCCCCGGTGGGCTTTGTCCGTCTCATCAAGACCGGCTCGAATTGCGAGATAGTCCTGGTCATCGGAGACAGCGACAAATGGGGGCGAAACCTTGGCGCCCGCACGATCCGCGAAGGCATGAAACTGGCCTTCCTCGACATGCGGGCCGAGAAGCTCATCGCGAAGATCCACCCGGACAACGCGCGCTCGCTGAAAGCCTTTCTGCGCAGCGGCTTTCTGCTTGAGAGCGAAACGCCGGCATTGAAGTCATTTTCCATGACGGCGGGGCGCTATCTCCAGTTCTTGCGCGAAGGTGCCGTTGGCGGCTCCACGGGGATCTACATCACTGAAATCGACAAGGCCAGGCTCGAGAGTCTGATCGCGCTTGAGCAAGGCCCGGCCGTTGTTGAACTCGAACATGAGCTTGAGCGAGCCATTGTCGTCAAGCCGCAGCAGGTGGCGCGCAATGTCGTCACGATGAACTCCAGGGCCTTGCTGCAGTTGGACGACGAGGAGATCGAAGTGGCCTTGGTCTACCCTGACGACGCGGACAGCAGCGCCGGGAAGCATTCCGTGTGTTCCGACATCGGTGCCGCCATCCTGGGCTATCAGGAGGGGGACGCCATCGACTGGCGAATTTCTGATCGGACCCGCCGGATTGAGATCAGGAAAGTGCTTTACCAGCCGGAGGCCGCGGGTGATTTCCACCTGTAATTGCGCCTTTAGCTCAGTGTTCGTCCATCAGGCGCGAAGATCCCCCAAAGGACGGGGCCGCGCTTTCCGTGCCTGATGCCAACCGTCTGCCACAGGCCGCGCCGTTCATCGTCCCGAACAACGGCGTGGCATCGTCGAAGTGTCAGACCAACCGCAGACTCGTCGAAAGCAGGTGGCCTCGATCCGAGATGAACAAATAGCGGTACGGCAGTTTCATTGGTTTGCCGTTACGCAGAGGGCGTCATACACCTGCGCAGAAATACCTACGGTTCGTCCGTGGTTTTTGAGCGCAGGCTCTTCAGCGCGCGGGTCGCCTGGATCATGTTCGCGATCATTGATGAGCGTGGACGTCAGACGAAGCACATGAACATTTCTAACATAGCATCTGGTTTAACATAATATACATTATGCGTATATCTATATGGAGGCTTGGGGGGTGTGGGCGGCAGATTCGAAGCCAGGCCTCGATCACTCTGCCGCAGCTCGCGTCTGGACCTCAGCAATGTAATCCAGGTAATCCAGGACAAACGGATCCTGAGTCCTTTGCTCCTATCCAGAACCCCACCGGCACTGGATCGGAAAATTTCCAGCTGCTTGACTCGTACGGATACCGGCTGTTGGTGAACACGTCGCGGTATCTCTCGAAATTCGTAACGCCTGCAAAAGATCGAGCCGGAGAATGCCAAACTCAAGAAGCTGTTGGCCGAGGCCCACCTGCACATCGAGTCACTGAAGGTGGGATTTGGGTAACCGCAGGCCAAGTGTGAGACGGTCGCCAGGATGGTCAAGTAGTTTACCGACAGAGCTCTCTGTATTGATTCACGTTGGAAACTGCAGAGTCTAGTGTTGTTATTTTGTATTTAAAGTAGCGGATTTTATTTGCCTGAGCTGGCCCAACATTACCGAAATATTCTTCCCAAGCGTTACTCTTAGTTAGTAAGTCAGAGAGCATGGTGCTTAGGTCGTTTGCCGTCCAAACTGTCTTGTAGCCTTTAATCTCGCCAGGAGCTGGACTCTTATGCTCGACATAATTAACCACCATGTACTTTTTCTCGTAGGCCATAAATACCGTATACACTGTCCCGGCTGACTGCTTGAACCAAGGGATAACGACAAAGTGATGAACCTTTGGTTCCGGACTATCCGTACTAAAGTGCCAAACAGCTGTCTCCGAGTGCAAACCACGAAATAAAAGTGCCTGATCGATTTGGTACTTCATGCTCCCATTATTTGTAATTTCATCATTGCCAACGTCATCTTGCACCTTCCCATAAACAGCACAGCCCATTTGAACTGACACAGAAGGACAATCATTCAACTCCATGAGTGTCTTGTTATTGTTTATTGCCTTAATCAGATCTTCCCCTGTCATGTCTCTTGGCTCCTGCCCAGATTGAAAATAATTAAGATCCCTATCCTTGGTGAGGATAGCTTCGATCCGTCCTTTATCAAAGGTCGCCAGTACCATGACCGCCAGCACATGCATATCCAATCTCAACGCCCTGCCCCGACACGCCTCAGGCAATAAGCGGCCTTGCAGGCACAGGCAAACGTACGGATATGAGAAGGCTCAAACCGCCCTGGCATCGGGTGTGGATCCTGTATGGGAAAAGGGAGAGTCGACCATGAGAAATATCCGCCCTGCCCTCTGGGTGGCATCGAAATGTAGGTAGGCAGAACCGACCGATAGACTCGGCCAATCTGGATAGGCAATCCCAAAATTCCGCCTAGTTCAAAATGTTATCCCTTCTCCCCGCCGGGTTTTGCCTGGAGGGTTGGCGAGAAGTCGACAAAGCGCCGGGACAAGAGGGACGGCGCCGCATGTGGGCGTAGGCAAAAGCTGCGCGTTAGTGATCGTGCAGCTGGATCCGCTCGGAGAGCAGGTCGACGAAGGAGACCACCTTTGGCGAAAGATGACGTCTCGTTGGGTAGAGCGCATGCACGGGGATCTCCGCAGAGCACCAGTCGACGAGCAAGGGCAGCAAGCGCTTATGGCGCAAGTCATCGGCGCAGAAGAGCTGGGGTAGCCATGCGATCCCCACGCCCGCGAGGGCGGCCTCGCGAACGATCTCCATATCATTGACCGTCAGTCGTGGGGTAACGCGGACCTCGACACGTTTGCCCCCCGACTCCAGGGGCCAGACGTGCGGTGCGGCTCCGCCGCCGAATGCGACGCATGCGTGGCTCGTCAGTTCGGCAGGCGTCTTCGGGACGCCATGGCGTTTGCAGTACTCGGGTGCCGCGACGAGCATGAACTTCGCTTTTCCGAGATTACGCGCAACAAGGGTCGAATCGACGAGCTCTCCCGCTCGAATGGCCACATCGAAGCGTTCCTCTACGAGATCGACAAGACGATCGGAACACACCATCTCGACGGCCACGTCCGGATGACGAACCAGGTACTCGGCGACGATCGGTCCGAGCGTGCTGGACGACATGGGAGCCGCGACCCGCAGCACGCCGCGCGGCGCCCCACGCATTCCCGCCACTGCGCTCTCGGCCTCCTCGATGTCGCTCATGGCCGGAGAGACACGTTCGAAGAGCAGACGGCCCGCCTCGGTGAGGCCCAGTTTACGCGTCGTGCGCTGGATAAGCCGCTCACCGACCCGTTCCTCCAGGTCAGAGATCTTCCGGCTCACCGTGGACTTCGGCAGGTTCAAACGTCGCGCTGCTTCACTCAGGCTCCCCGCCTGAATGACCCGTACGAAAATCAAGAGTTGGTTGAGATCGGTCGTTCTATTCATGGAACGATGTTGCCAAAATACCATGGCTTGTGCAACGAAATGACAGAACCTATTGTGCACGTGAAGCGTCGGTAACCACCAGACAGGAAGCGAACCATGCATAAGAATGTCTATACCGCAGAAAACGCCGCGATGCTGCTGATCGACCATCAGACGGGGACGATATCCTGGACGCGATCGCACGACGTCGAGCAAGTCAGGAAGAACACCGTGCAACTCGCGAAGATCGCCAAGGGTGTCGGCATGCCACTGGTACTGACCTCAAGCATGGAGGAGAACATCCAGGGCCCGCTGATTCCCGAGCTGGAGGAAGTCGCACCGGACGCCTTCGCCAAGCGGGTCAAGCGCACGGGAATCGTTAACGCGATGCACGACCCGAACTACAGCAACACGGTCAAGGCCACAGAACGGAAGAAGGTCATAGTCGCTGGCATCACGACCGAGATCTGCGTCGTCTTTCCAGTGCTCCAGCTGCTTGACGAGGGGTATCACGTTCAGGTTGTGACGGACGCGTCTGCTTCTTTCACAAAGACAGGGGACGCCGCCGCGCTGCGGCGTATGGAGCAGGCCGGAGCCGTGATCACGTCGACGGCACAGGTCGTGTCGGAGCTGGCCGTCGATTGGACCACCCCGCGAGGACAGGCGCTCGCCGAGTTGCTCGGCCTCGGGCTGGTGTGACAACACGTTCGGCCCCGGACACCAGGGACGACGAGCAACCCACTCAGCCGCCGTGATGTGCTTCGTCTCGGCGGCACCGCACTGGCCGAAGCCTGCAAAAAGTCCCCACAAACAAGAACGAACACCATGACGACAAGCGTCAAGCCCCCCTGCTCTACCCAGGCACAATCAGCGTCCGCGCGATATCGCTCAGCGCACGCATAGGAGTGAGCAGCGGTCCGATTACGCATCTCGTGAATCCCTCTGACCTGGGGGGCTCGTCAAGCTATTTGTGTTCCTTGATCTCTTCGATAAAACAGTCGAGTTTCATACCATGACTTTCAGAACCATCGTTGTTCTAGGTGCCACTGGGCAACAGGGCGGTGCCGTGATCCGCTCATTATGGACCGAAGGCCATTGGCGCATTCGCGCGCTTTCGAGAAAGCCGAGCTCCAACGTGGCGCAGCAATTGGCCGCGAACGGCATCGAGGTCGTTGCGGCCGACATGGACGACTATGCCTCACTGCGAAGCGCCTTTGCCGGCGCCCATGGAGTTTTTTCCGTTCAAGGTTCAGAACAAGGCACGGAGCTCGAAACTCGCCGGGGCATTGCCGTGGCGGATGCTGCGCTAGCTGCAGGGGTAGAACACTTCATCTATGCATCGGTGGGAGGAGCCGATCGGCGCTCGGGCGTAGCGCATTTTGAAAGCAAGTGGCTTATCGAGGAACACATTCGCAGTATTGGTCTACCCGCCAGCATCGTTCGTCCAGCGTTCTTCATGGAGAACTTTAGTAAGCCTGCACTACGAACCGTGCTATTGGCGCTGTTGCGCAGCTATGTGCCCAAGACGAAGCCACTCCAAATGATTGCAACGGCCGACATTGGCAATTGGGTTGCGCAAGCCTTCACCCATCCGGGTGAGTCTCTTGGCAAGTCCGAGGAAATCGCCGGCGTCGAGCTGACCCGCGCGCAGATCGTCGTCGCCCTCAAGAGCCACGGCTGGGCGGCCGGGCTACCCTTCCCACTGCCCAGGTTGCTATTACGTTCATTGCCCCATGACGTTCGGAAGATGTTTGAGTGGTTTGGGGAGGCCGGCTACCTCGCCAACATACCGGCGCTGCTGGCGCGCCAGCCCGACGTGCGTACCTTCGACAAATGGCTCGTTGAACAACGTGGTAGGCCGTCGGGCACATAACCATCTGGCGTTGTTCGACCTGCGACTGCTGACCCCGTCGGCGTGCCTCCTGTGCATGCTGTTCGCGACTGACTTCCTGTAGAGCGACTCGCGAGGGTGTCGTAGTCGCAAGCCGGAATCGACATCAAAGTGGCGCCCATCATTTTTGTAGTGATGGACGCCACTTTCGAGTCTGGGCCATGAATGTTTCTTCTCTTCTTTCTGAATCACGTCCCGGCCTCAGATCGACCAGAGCGCGTAGCTCTGCTTGCCCTCGGCGCGAAGTTGATGCCCTATGCGGCGGATCTCGGCCTCGCCCCGTCGCAATGCCTCGACGCTGGTATGCACAGAGTAGTGGCCGAGCACCAGTTCGTGAGGGTGCTGCTTGGCCGAGCCAAGCACGAACTGTGTGTCACCCTCCGCGACTAGTTCGATGGCCGTCTCGCCGTGCTCGAAGATCGCGATCTCTCCACGTGTGATGCGAGATGACGCATGCAGCGCACCATCCATCAACGATAGCCACGCGACGTCATGCCCCAATGGCGGGAGGAACGTCCATCGTTCGCCGTCCTTCAGCGTGACCAGGAGGTACGTCATTGGTGGCGCAACGATAGGGCTCGAAAGACCGTTATACGAGCCGAGGATCACCCGCACCGGGCCAACGTGGGGCACATCTTCGGGCATCACGTAGTGGCTCATGCTAGGCGCATTTTCAAGATCGGGTGGGAGCGCCACCCAGAGCTGGAAACCTCTCACGGGCGCCGAGTTCACGGTACCGGTGTGCCAAACACCGCCCCCCGCCTGCATCCATTCCACGCCGCCGGCGGGCAATACGCCCACGCTGCCCGTCGTCTCGGCGTATTGGACCGAGCCATCAAGAAGGACGGTTACTGTGGCAATACCTGAGTGCGGGTGCCAGCCAAGTTCAAGAGAGGGGGCATGCCCCCCCTCAAAATCGAAGAGATCGAGGAATACGAACGGCTTGATGAACCCACCCCAGTCAGAGGGGCTCACGAGCCGCGTAATCGGGCCGCTGCTTATCCCGCGCGCCCGGTGAACGATGTCGCGTGGACGCTGATTGTGCCCGAGGTGGAGCTGGGTGTTTTCGCGTTCTGTCGTGCTTGTCGTCATGGTATTCGTCCTTTCCACGCCATCAGCCGGTGGATCAGGCCGGCATGTTGACCTTGGCCCAGTCAGCAAAACTGGTGAGTTGCCCACCGACAAGCGCATCTGCGCGCGCCCTCTTGGTGTCCGCATCAGGGCCGAAGTAGCTGTAGTCCTCGAAGTAGCTCATCATTTCGCAGACCTCCTCCGCGCCGGGATAGAACGTATCGTAGACCTCGCCTGGCACCTGGCTCACCACCACGTTGTGGCCCTGTGCGTTCAGAATATCCGCGAACTCTTGCCAGCTGTAAGCGTCGGGGCAGAGCGACAGGATTTGCCCCTGACCGGCTGTCTCCGGGTGGTCAAAGACCTGCCGGACCAATTTCCCCAGCTCCAGGATGTCGCCGGCATGGACGTTTTTGTTGGTGATATCCATCGGAACCGCCCAGGCCTTTTGGTCCCCGTTTCCGGTGGGTTGCGGCGCCATCTGGGCAAGAAAATTCTGAAAGAAGAACGGCGCTTCGACGAAGCTGTAGTAGGGAAAGCCCGCGTCAGCGATCACAACGTTGGCCAGAGCTTTGTTGGTGAAATGCGAAACCTCATACCTACCGCCTGAAATGTCGAGAGCGTTGGGCAGCGTCGACCAAACAACATGAGAAATACCGGCGGATTTTGCGGCGCTGACCACATTCCTGACCTGGTCGTACTCGCTCGCCCCGGTTGCAGGGTCCCAGAAATTGGTGACCAGGAACACGCCATAGGCCCCGTTGAGCGCCGATGCCAACGTATCCGCTGCGTTCAGATCTGCAGCGACCACCTCGACCCCACGAGCGGCGAGCTCCTTGGCCTGGTCCGAGCTGGCATCGCGACTGATTGCCCGGACAATGTAGCCACCCTGGTCGAGCAGCGCGTTCACCACCCCCTGCCCCTGCCGACCCGTTGCGCCAAACACAACAATGGTTTTATCCGACATGATTATTCTCCTGCATTTTCTGCTGATGGCTATTGATACAAAGGAGGCAAGGAGCGCCGCTCTGTGTGAGCGACGTCCTTGGCGGTTGTCATACGCTCAGTCGCGGCGTAGGAAGTAAAGCGCTCATGTAGTCGCGCATCGGCGGGATCACCAGCGTATCCAGTAGATTTTCGACACGCACGCCCCAAAGTCCTCGAGGGTTATGTCAGTGGTCTCAACGAAGCCACGCGGCCAGAGTGAAATCGGCTTAATTCATGTGTTTATCAAACCACTCGATCATCTGCGCCGGATGTTCGGAGAAGTAGTTGTAGCCGTCCCAGCGCCGGGTGCTGCCTTCGATCCAGAACAGCTTCTTGTCAGCGACGGGGATGTTGTCGAAGATCGCCTGCACGTCGGCGGGCTTGGTCAGCGCATCGTCGCGCACCTGAAGGATGAAGGCAGGCGCCTGCCAATTCTTGGCGTATTCCAGCGGCGACACCTGATCGATCGTGAAGCTGGTGATCAGTTGAACCTCCCGGTCAACGGCGTCGAACTGGTCCGCGATCCCCATCGCCTCGAGGTTGCGCTCGACCATGGCGCGCATTGAGATAGGTTGCAGGGCGACCAAGGCGTGTACGCTCGCGAAAAGCTCGGGGTACCGAGTTTTCGCGACGAAGGTGGCATTGGCGCCCATGCAGCGGCTGAGTAGGCCCAATCTCATGCCGCGGGTGTCGGGGCGGGACTTGATGTAGTGCAGCGAACCGGCCACGTCACGGGATTCGAAGAGGCCCCAGGTGAAGATATCGCCGTTGGCGACGCCGCTGTGACCGTGGTTGCGCGCGTCGTAGGTCAGCACGTTATAGCCGGCCTCATGCAGGTGCTGGTACTCCCGCATGTAGTTGACCTCGATGTCGTTGCCGGGCACGAACTGCCACTGGGGTAGGTGCGAGGGGAAGCCATAGCGGTTCATAGGCATCGGGTGGTTGGCGATGACCAGTTTGTCCGAGCCTGGACAGGGTATCCACCATGCCTCCAGCGGGGTGCCGTCCAGCGACGGGAAGGTGACATCCTCATACGCCATCCCGTATTCGTCCGGCGTGTGCAGAATCGGTGCACGGACCGGGCTGCTGAGGCCTCTGGCCAGACCATTGATCAGTTGCGGAATATCCGCCATGACAGTTTCTCCTTCTCTTTCGGGTTGTGGTGTCTTCTCACATCCAAAAGATATGTCCCGGCCTGCTTTTGTACAAGCCATGTAAAATTGGCATCACCGTTCCACAGGCGGAACGAATGATTGGCTCTTGTTCCTGGTATGGATCAGCCAGGCGCAGAGCCTGAGTGAGGCGGCGCGACATCTGAACCTGCCGAAGTCCACAGTGAGCTGGAGGATCTCGGACCTGGAGGAGCGGAGTGCTTCGATCGTCGTGTCGATCTCGTGGAGGAGCGTTTCGATGTGGCCATTCGAGCGGGAGCTCTCGTTGATTCGCCCCAATCTCAAAAAAGCCGAAAGACCCGCTTAGGGGGGCCGGTGTCAGGAAGACACCTGGGCTGGATGCATAGAGTCGCTGGGCTGTATCGCACGCAGTTCGGCCACTGCCCTGAGCAACTGGACACGATTATTGCTCAACTCCAACTGAGCTTTGAGGATCCGAGTGAACTGCCCCCAGCGAACCATCGCCTCAAACCATGACGAAAGCTGACATTTTCAGCGAGACCGTTAACAACAGGCTCGTCAAACTCGAACTCTTGGGCAGCTCCCTCAACAGAAAAATCCAGGCTTTTACCAGCTTGTCAATAGTGCCGTTGAGCGACTGTGCGGGAGGCAGCACGGTAGTAGGCTTTCATAGCGTCACTACGCGAGTGCCCGATCTGTTCAGATTATTGATAAAGGCAGGTCAGGCCGACGTATAAGCCGCATGTCAGATAACTGAAAGGATTCGAACATGAAAAAGTCCATAACTGCTCTGGCCGTATCCGCGATGCTCGCTTTCACCGCAACTGTCGCGAACGCTTCCGTGCATCCGACCACCATCAAGGCTCCCCAGACCGTCAATCAGGTGACAGCTTCTATTGACACGCCTTTTGGAACTCATCAAAAAGCTGGCGAAATCCAGATGGCCAGCCTGGCCAGAAGTTGCTCCGATGAACGATATTCCTGGTGGGAATACAGCGGTTGGGAAATCGTCGGCTGTCTCATCAGTGGCCAGTGGTAATTATTGACGGGCCTGGTGCGTGACTTGCGTGGTGAGCGCGCACCAGAGCCTGTCGTAGGCTCCCCCCAGATCAGTCCAGATTGAGTAGCACCCACACACGACTTTGAAGATACGGATCCCCTCACCTCTTCAACCAGCCGAATGCCCGGGCTGATGGATAAGTGCCAAGCGATCACTGATGAGGTTCTGCGACACAACATGCCGAACTCTGCTGCTTCAGTCCTACTCCCTGCATCGAACAACTATCCGCCATTTTCCAGCAGTAAAGCGAATACAGAGATGTCGGAATCCAGACAAAAAACAGCAAAAATAAAAAAACCTTTTTCATGTCCTACCTTGCATCTATTAATGGTTGAGCCAAGTCTCTCTCGCCAAGCCAATAGCCATGATTGGCGTAGCGCTATCTAGACTTCCCACGCAAACGGATTAAAAACGTAGCCCTTGCCCCAGATAGTCTTGATGCATACCGGGTCCCGGGGGTTGTCATTGAGTTTGCCGCGCAACTTGCTGATGTAGACATCGACACTACGGTTGAACCCATCGAACGGGATCCCGCGAATACGGTTGAGGATGTCGTCGCGAGAAAGAAGCTTGCCCTCCGCACTGGCCAGCACCCACAGCAATTCGAACTCCATGGTGGTCAGGTTGATTTTTTCATCGGCCAGGCTGACCACCCGGCAACCGCGGTCGATCGATAACCGTCCGAACTCCAGGACATCGAGTGTCGTTGAGTTTTGTGCCAGCCGGCGTTGCAAGGCGCGTAGCCGAGCCAGCAACACAGAGGGTTTGAAAGGCTTGATCACATAATCGTCGGCACCGGACTCCAGGCCGAGAACATGGTCCCGGTCATCCCCTTTTGCGGTCAGGATGACGATGGGCGTATCGGACAGGTTGCGAATCTCGCGGCACACTTGCAGCCCACTCTGGCCTGGGAGCATCTGATCAAGCAGCACGACGTTCGGCTTGAACTCGATAAATGCCGCCAGCGCCTGGTCGCCCCGGTGGACCACCCGCACCTCAAAACCATGCCGGAGCAAAAACTCTGCGATCAGCGCCGCCAGCTTCCGATCGTCTTCAACGAGCAAGACATTAACGAGATCTAAGTTGTCCATAAAAACCGGGTAAGAGTCCTGATTAAAATACGGTTGTCCGCCTGGGCTATCGCTTCCATCCAGTGCATGCAGCCCACCCCCCTTGGCTACCCGCTCCGAATTCGCGTCATCTGCGGCACCTTGCAGCCGAACCCGCCTTCCCTCTGACAGCGTTTCCGTTACTGCTCGGCATCGCAGCAGGTTTCGTACTCCGAGCCGCCGAAGGTCAGCGGGTGATGAACTCGATAAGCATTAGCCAGGCCTGGGAATCTGGCCTTGTCGACGCCTTTTTCAAATTATAATAACACGTGTTGCGTAAAATAAAGCGACTTGCTAGGATCCAGATCGCCAAGTGGCATTTCCTAGGAGGAAGCTCTCATGCAAGACTCTGTGCGCAAGGCGTTCCTGGAAGACGGGGCCGTCCTGATCAAAGGTTTTCTGAACGAAGAACAGTTGGCCCAGTGCCGGGCCGCCTACGACTGGGCTGTCGAGAATCACGGCCCGCATGCTTTCAGGATGTTCGACGGGACCGAGCAGCAATCGCATGTCGACAATGCCAACCCCAAGGCCAAGGCCCGGCTCGAGGAACTGGTCGCTTCCCTGCCCTTCGGCAAGCTGTTTGCGCAGCTCTGGGGCTCTGAACATGTCTGGTATTTCGCCGAGGAAGTGTTTCTCAAGGCGGGCGGCCGCGGCTCCCGTACGCTCTGGCACCAGGACACCTCCTATTTGCCTTGGGCTGGCCTGCATTGGGGCAATGCCTGGATCAGCTTCGAGTCGGTGCCCAAGCGCAATGCCCTGGAGATCGTCCGCGGCTCGCACAAAGGGCCGCGCTACGACGGCACCACCTTCCTCGATCCGAACGACCCGACCCAGCCCCTGCATGGCGGCAACGCACTGCCTCGGCTTCCCGATGTCGAGGCCCAGCGCAAGCAGGATCCCGACGCTTACGAAATCCTCTCCTGGGCGACCGAGCCTGGAGACATAGTCGTGCTCCATCCCGGCGCGCTGCACGGTGGTGCTCCGGTCGATGAGACCTTCCCGGATCGTCACACCTTTGTCTTCCGCTTCTTCGGCGACGACGCAACCTTCCGCCCGCTGCCGGAACACAGCGCTGCCGGTTATCCGCAGCAAGGCGTGCTCTTCACCCAGGAACTGGCAGACCTGAAGGCCGGGGATTCCTTTCGCCACACCACGTTCCGGCAAATCGCCTAAGCCTAATAAGGAGATCGTCCATGACCACCCAAGACTTGCGTCGACAGTCCATCAACCCTGGCCATACCCAGGCCATTTACGACAATTTTCACTTCTCCCAGGCGACCCGCGTGGGGAACATGATCTGGGTGTCCGGCCAGGTTGGCGTCGACGCGACCATGACTCCGGCCGAAGGCATCGAGGCACAAACGCACCTGGCGTTCCAGGCCTTGAGCGGCATTCTCGAGGAAGCGGGTGCAAGCCTGGCCGACGTTGTCGAGCTGATGACCTTCCATATCGATCTGCAAGGCGAGATCCATACGTTCGGACAGATCAAGGACAAGTACTTCCCCGATCGTTACCCATCCTGGAGCGCGGTTGGCGTCACGCAACTGGCCCTTCCCGCATTGCGCGTGGAAATACGCGCGGTGGCGGTCATCGGCTGCGGCCGGGATTGATCCGAGGGCGTCGACGCATACAGGCGCCTCAAGATTCCAAGGGGCTGCGAAGTATCTTCGCGCCCTTTCGAGGATGCTTATTGACAGGAACAAGGACCACAACATGGCAACACTGATCGTGAGTTATCCCGCTGCCAAAGGCGGGCGATTCGACCGGGATTACTATCTGGCAACCCACCTGCCACTGGCGCGCGCCGCCTGGAGCGAGTTCGGGCTGCAATCGGCAGAGGTGCTGTTTCCGGCAACCGGGCCAACGCCGCTGGTGGCCATGGTGATACTGCGCTTTCGCGAGCAGGCCGATATCAATGCCGCGCTGTCCTCGCCCGGGACTGCCAGGGTGATTGGCGATGTCGCCAACTTCACCGATATCACCCCGACGATCTTCCGCGCGGATGACGAATAGTCGGCGGACTCAAGCCCTGGCCGCTGCGCTGCTTTCCCATGTGCTTTCTGCGAGCAAATTCCCTATGCTGCTCCACAGCCAGAAGGCACCATTTTCAAACCGATGGTGCTCCAGATAATCGAGCCAGCGAAGTTGCCCATTTCCCATGCATGATTCTCACCTCTCTCCACCCAAGCCTGCCGTACGGCGCGGGCGCCCTGTCGGCAACCGCGACGAGAAAAGAACTGAGTTGCTGAAAGCGGCGATCGCCGTGATCGCCCAGGAAGGCTACGCTGGCGCTTCGATGCGCAAAGTGGCGCAGCATGCCGGATGCACCACGGGTGCGGTGACCTACTACTTCGCCAACAAGGAAGAGATGGTCACGGCTGTCGCCCAGAGCCTGTTCGACCAGATCGACACGTTGCTGGAAGGCAGCCAGGAACAGGTCGACATCAAGTCACTCATCGAACAATGGCTGAACTGGATGCGCGTCGATGAACCAAATGGCTGGCTCGCCTGGTTCCAATTGCTGGCCCATGCCAGGCACGAACCAGCGTTCGCGAGCATCATCAAGCAACGCTACGCACTGTTCCGCCAGGTACTCACGTCGATGCTGGAGAAGGGACAGAAACAAGGCAAGATCCGCAGCGACATCGAAGCGGATCTGCTCGCCGATCAGATCAGCGCCATGAGCGACGGCTGGATGATGATGTTGCCGATCGAGCCCGAAAGGTTCACCCCCGCCAGAAGCCAGGCCCTGCTCGATGCGGTCATCACCCTGATCTCACCGGCGGCGCCATCGAACGGCAAGAGTCCCCGGAAGCAATGAGGCCGTAGCGTTGCCGGAATCGGTAACGGAGCTTCTTCAGAACCAGCACAAGGCCGGCACGCTTCCGGCCTTCATGCTTTGCGCCGCGAAATAGCGCTGCCATCCAGGTCGTTGCGGCCCCCTCCTCCTCCCTGCTCCATCACGCCTACTCAGGCAAGGCTTCAATAGCTCGACGCCCCTTGCCCTGTCCCTGATTCGCGGCGGTTTTCCCCTTTGCCCGGATCAGATTATGCGTTATTTTGCATAACACCTGTTTTTAAAAATAAAACTCAGATCTGGCAGGGACAAACATGCATTCGACCGACAATGAATCATCCCTTCAATCACCGCAGCGGCGCTTGCTGCTGCAAGCGCTTGGCAGCGCGGCAGTGGTTGGAGGGCTCGCGCTGAGCACGCGTGCCGCGGCGCAGGCGCTACAAGACAATCGCGACGGCATATTGGACGTAGCGATCATCGGTGGCGGCCTGGCGGGCCTGACTTCGGCACGGGACCTGCTCAGCGCCGGCTGCGAGTCTTTCGCCGTGCTTGAGGCCCGCGATCGCGTGGGCGGACGTACCTACAACCATGACCTCGGCCATGGCGTGGTCTCTGAAGCGGGCGGCCAGTGGATCGGGCCAGGACAAACAGCCATCGCCGACCTGGCACGCCAGCTTGAGGTCGGCACCTTCCCCACCTATTACCAAGGCAAAACCGTCTATCTGCTGGATGACACCAAGGTGGAAGAGGACGTGACCGACGGCCCGAACTCCAACACCGAGCTGGTCGGCAAGCTGAACGAGCTGGCCAGGGGCGTCCCCAGCAAAGCACCCTGGAAGGCAGCGGATGCCGCCGCCCTCGACAAGCTTTCGGTTGGCGAGTGGCTGGTCAGGCAAGGCATCAGCAACCAGGACCAGATCGGATTCAACATGTCCGTGAGCCTGACCTTCGGCACCACCCCAGCCGGCATGGGACTGTTGCACTACCTGTCGATGATCAACTCTTCCGATTGCAGCCTGGAGAAACTCGAGGGGATAAAGGGCGGCGCCCAGGAGACACGTTTTGTTGGCGGCTCCCAGGTACTCAGCCTCAAGATGGCGCAGGCCCTGGGGGACAAGCTCAAGCTGTCTTGCCCGGTGCGCAAGATCGTCGGTTGGGACCGCGACGTCGTCGAACTGCATACGGACCGCGGCATCATCCGCGCCCGGCAGGTCATTGCGGCAGTCAACCCGGCCCTGTGCAACCAGATCACCTTCGACCCGCCCCTCCCCACCGGGCGTGCGCAGCTGCAGCGACTCTGGCCGGCCCACGCGCCCATGCGCAAGACCGTGCATGTCTATGAACGCCCCTTCTGGAGAGACAAGGGCCTGAACGGCCAGATCATCCAGGTCGAAGGGCCGCTGATCCTGGCCTATGACAATTCGCCCCCGGATGGCAGCCTCGGGGTCCTCAGCGGGTTCGTCAGGACCGGGCAACTGCCCCATGATCCGCAAGCCGCGCAGAGCACCTTGTCGGCGATCTACGCCCAGGCCCTGGGGGACGAAGCCTTGCACCCTGTCCAGTTCCACGACCAGGACTGGGGCAAGGTCGACCCCTGGACCCTCACCTGTATCTCGCCAATGCCGCCCGGGTTCTGGACGCAATGGGGCGAGTACCTGAACCCCGCGACCGGTCGCTTGATCTGGTCCGGCACTGAAACCGCGGATCTCTGGGCCGGCTCGATGGACGGCGCGGTCCGTGCCGGCCACCGGGCCGCGCTGGAAGCGCTCCAGGCCCTGGTCCAAGACCGGAGGAGCGCCTGATGAAACGAGCAATAGTGATCGGCACGGTGGTGGTGGCCACGGCGCTGGCTGGGGCTGGTGCGATCTACGGCCCGGAGCTGGTGGCCGGCTACCGCTTCATGAATACCCTCGACGAGCACAATGCCAGGTACCTGGCCAACGGCGGCGCCTGGCCGCAGCTTCAGGACACCTGCGCCCTGTGCCATGGCGCGAGGGGCCAGCCGGCAAACACCCGATATGCCTCCCTGGCTGGACAATCCGCAGCCTATATCGAGGCGCAGTTGCAGGCCTTCGCGCAAGGGCGCCGGCACAGTGCGCAAATGAGCCCGCTTGCGGCGAATCTGACGCAAGAGCAGATCAAGTTCCTGGCGGATTATTTCTCCCGGCAGACAGCCGGCCAGACCGAGGCCCCGGCAAGCGACCAGGCCCTCGAGCAACGCGGAAAGGCCAAGGTCGCCACCACTGGCTGCGTCGCCTGTCATGGTGAAAACCTCTCGGGCGGCCCGTTGGCGCCGCGGATCGCCGGCCAGGGGCCGCTCTACCTGACGGATCAGCTCACCGCCTTCAAACAGGGCCAGCGCAAGGACCCCACCCAGGCCATGAACGCCCTGGCCAGTGCGTTGTCGGAAGACGACATCAAGGCAGTGGCCCACTACCTGGGCACCCTGGCACCCACACCAGGCGCCAAGTAGTCCGCTGTGGGTGAGCGTGGGCAAGGATGCTCACCTCTCCTTGCCTTCCTCCCTGCCTTCCCTCCTCGACCTCCGCCCTGCCCTGACGTTCCTGCGGGCACAAAACATCATGGATATCCGCGCCCGACGTTGCCCCGAGCTCAGGCTCAGGTGGCTGCATGCGGACAGACGCGACCAGCTTCACATCCAACATGCTCGCGCCCCACGTGCCGCGGTGGGTCTGTCACACCGCGGCAGGTGGGGCGCGAGCAGGCCCGTTCTTGAAAAAACGACTCGTCAGCGTGGCTGCAGGAGCGGCATCGATTCCTTGGTGCGCTCCAGGGCGCCATAGGCGTAGTACATCAGGACCAACAGACAGGCCCAGCTAAGCAACGCCAGCACATAGAAGTTGAACAGCACGTTGGTCTCGTCCCCCGGGATCTTGTAGAAATCGTAGATGCAGGCAATCGTCTGCGCCGCCAGCATGCCGAGGAACAGGCCCAGCGCCAGGATGTGTTCCCCGGCACTCAGCAGACGCAGGACCAGGTAAACGAGGTAGAGGGAGAAGACAGTCCACATGACGACGTAGAAGTACGCCAGGAACCCGCCCAGGGCATGGGCAGAGAGGACAAGAGCAAGGGTGACCAGCATACCGCCCGCGAACAGCATGACATCCTTGAAGACCGACGGTTTGTAATCATGGGTGACCGCCATGAAGCCAATGATGGTGATGACTGGAATTCCGACGCCCCTGGAAAACGCATCGCAGAAATACGAAAACAAATAAGCCGTTTCCGATCCCAATGAGAAGTACAGCAAAGCATTGGTCGCCGAGAACGCAACGACCAGCCATTCCAGGCCAAGCAGATAGTTACGCTTGCGCAGGAGCTTGAGCCCATAAACCAGTCCCGCCGAAACCAATATGAAACAAGCGGCGCATATAACAATATTCCTGAGTTCCATGACACATACTCTCAATGTTTTTATTGATGTTCGATTCGTTGTCTTACTGCGCAGGCAAACTTGTGAGATAGCTGGCAATAGCCTTGCGCTCGTCTGCTGACAAGGTCGCAGCAATGGCCCCCATTGCCCCGGTCAGGTCCTTTCGCCGGCCGTCGGCGAAGGCATCGAGTTGCACCCGGAGGTAGTCGGACCCTTGCCCGGCAAGACGCGGGAACTGCTCGCGGCCCATCAGGCGCTCGCCATGGCAGGCCACGCAGCCGCCTGCGGCGACCAGTTTCTGCCCCTTGTCCCGCAGGCCTGGCTCGGGCTGAAAGGACGAGTCGCGGCTCAAAGGCTGTTTGGCGTAGTAGTTGGCCAGGCGGTCGATCTCCTCCTGGCTCAGGGTCATCGCCAGCGGCGCCATGTTCGGGTTGATCCGCTGCCCGCTGGCGAAGTTGTGCAACTGCGCCGCCAGGTACGGGGCCGGCTGCCCCGCGAGGCTGGGGTAGCGCTGATGTTGCGAGCTGCCTTTGGTTCCATGGCAACCGGTACAGACGTCGGTCAGTTGCGGCCATGGGCCTCCGTCGGCCTCGTAGGCCTCGGTCGAGGCGCTGATGTAGTTCTGCAAACGGTAGAGGTCGAGCAAATCCCGGCCATACAGGCCCAGCAGGACGGCAACGACTGCGACAACCCCCAGCACAATCTTTCTTTTCATCTTCGCCTCCTACGCCCGACGCAGGGCATTGAGCACCTGCAAGGCACTCTGATGGCCCGAGCGCACGGCCCCGTCCATGTAGCCCGCCCAGATATCGGCGGTCTCCGTACCCGACCAGAAGAGATTGCCGCAGGGAGGACGCAGGGCCTCGCCATGGGTACTCCAGAAACCAGGCGGAATGGGGGAAACGCAGGTGAGGGTCCAGGGGTCGGCCTGTCCCCAGTCATGCTCGCGATACGACACCGGCTTCAACGCCTCGTCGCCCAGTGCCCTGGCGTAAATCTGGGCCAGCACGCGCTGTGCTTCCTTCAGGTCGGAGGACACCATGGCGTTGGTGACGAAGGCATTGATCACGCCGATTTCGCCCCCCGGCGGGGAATTGTCGTAGGCCCAGATGACGGGGCCGCCCGCCTGTATGACATGCCCGTTCAAGCCTTTTTCCCGCCAGAATGGACGGGAATAGACCATGGACGTCTTGCGCGCCGGGGAGTGGGCGGGCCAGGCACGCTGCAGCGCCGCGCGCCCTTCGGGCAGCGGCGGATCGAACCGGAGCTGATGGCACAATGCGGGGTGGATGGCCATGATCACCCGGCGAGCACGGATCTCCCCCTGGTCCGTTTGCAACCGGACGACTTCGCGGTCCCAGTCGGAAACCTGCCGGACCGGGCACGACAAGCGCAGCCGGTCACCCAGTTGCTGCGCCATCTTGATGCAGAGAATCTGCGAACCACCGACAAACCGGGTGCCCTGGGCGCTGTCCTTGATCGAGTCGAGCTGCATGTACTCACAGTTGGCCGAGTTGATCATCGACAGGAAATGCAGGAACCCCATCTTCGCCGGCGCCACGCCGCAGGTCAGGAGGAAGCTGGCATTCCACCCTGCCCGGTCCTCGGGCTTGATGGCCTGCCTGGACAGCCAATCGCCTGCAGAAAGCTTGTCCAGCTCGGCCACCTTCGAAGACTTCCAGGGCGCGCCGCAAGGCACGTCGCGTGACAGTTCGCTGAGCTTCGCCGCGAGCGTCTCATCGGTGCCGAAGGTGCCCTTCAGGTCGATCTCGACCCGCCCGTCGCCGCCAAGAATGACCGTGCTGCCCTCGTAATAGGTGGGGAAGGTACCCACCTCCAGTTCGCGGGCAAGGTCCGCCACGGCGGTCTGTCCAGGCCCGATCCACTGGCCGCCGGCTTCGGACACATAACCCGAGCCCAGGTCGTGATTGAGGGTTCGGCCCCCTACCCGATCCCTGGCCTCGAGGACCACGAATGAGCGGCAACCTGCCTGTTGCAGGTCGCGGGCGGCGGTCAGGCCGGCCAGCCCGGCGCCGATGATGACGACGTCCAGAACATCTCCCCTGTCAGTGGCGGAGTCTGTTTTTCCTGGCCCTTCAGCGGCATTTGCCAGCCCCGCTTTCAGGCCGAGGCTTCCTACCGCTGCCGAGGCGCCGGCAAACTTGAGCAGTTGCCTTCGTCTTAAATCGAGCGGAGTGTCAGGGGTGGGCTTCTTGTTCATACAGGGTGCCTCACGTATTTTTTATTAAAGTAATCACTCTTTGATGAGTGTCATTTCGGCAATAGAAGAGTGACAGCGGCGTTGTACCCGACAGCAACTTTCAGTTCGCCAGAACACAACGGGCGAAGTCATCAAGTTTAAAAACCAGGGTGCACAGCCAAGTGCATCAAGTTGTTGTTATATGTCCAGCCATCTGTCGAATCTTGAACATCGACAAGTCTGTTAGTTACTGATTGGAAACACGGCGTGCTTTGCGATTGACGTGCTCGTCCATCCTGTGCACCAGGCCCAGCGCCAGGTTGACGGCGCACCACTGCAACGGCTCGGGCAGCGTCGAGGGGGTCTTGTGGCGCAGGGCCGCGAGCAACGGATGCTCGATGCCGCCAATTCGCTCGGCCAGCAGGTGGCCCATGAGTGATTGGGTGGCGACGCCATGCCCGGAGCACCCGGCGGTGTAGAGAATGTTGCCCTGCTCTCCCGTTTCACCGACTACCGGCAGTGCGTCGTAGGCAAGGCTGATGTAGCCACTCCAGCATGACTGGATACCCAGGCCGCGCAAGGTCGGGAAGCGGTCTTCGAGTGCTGTTGCCAGTTCGTGATAAGCAACATTGTCCGGCACATTCGGTGTCTGGGATCCATACACATAGCTGAGTCGCTTGGTCGTGACAACCAGCGTATTGCGAGCGGTCAGACGATGACTTTCCATGGTCCAGTGAGGCGTCACCAGACCTTCGCGGCCTGGCCAGCCCAACGAGGCCAGCTGCGCGGGGGACAGCGGCTGGGTCTCGATCGCCGACACCCGCAACGGCACCACCTTGTCGCGCAGCAGGCCAAGCTGCGGTGTATAGGCATTGGTGGCGAGCACCAGATGCGGGGCGCTGGCACTGCCCCGCGCGGTGTTGCACTGGATGATCGGGCCTTCGCTGTAGGACAGCAGCTCAGTGTTCTCATAAATCTTCACACCGGCCTGAAGCGCCGCGCGACGCAGTCCCATCACGTACTTGCCGGGGTCCAGCGTACCGCCGTGTCGCTGCAGGCAGCCAAAGAGAAACGCCGGGGGTATGCCACGAGCGCGCATCTCGGCCTGGTCGAGGAAGCACGCGGACGAGCCCAGCTCGAGACCGATCTGCATGCTCTCGCGCAACTTCTTTTCCTGTGAGGGATGAACCGCCGCCCGAATGATCCCGGAGGCGTTGTAGTCGCAGTCGATACCGAGTTCGCGCAGCCTTCTTTCCACGTAGGCAACGCCCTCGTCATAGAAGGCGACGACTTTCTTCGCCTTCTCATGACCTACGCGCTTGAGGAACATCTCGAATTCGATCCCCAGGCTACCGGCGAGATAACCCGCATTACGGCCACTGGCGCCAAAACCGGCGCACTCTCGCTCGAGAACGATCACCCTGGCGCCAAGGGCGGTAAGCTCCAGCGCGGTGGACAGGCCGGCGAAGCCGGCGCCGACCACGATGACGTCGGCGCTGACATTACCCTCCAGTTCCGGTTGCAGATCGTCCGGTCGCTCCATCCACCCGCCGAGACTGCGAAACTGCCCCGGGCCAGAGGTGGCCTTGATTTCATCGCCCCGACGGGTCGTGGACATGGACTGTTCTCCTATCGACTCAAGATGTGAATGGCGACGGCAGCTTCCTCGACACCCAGAAGCCCGCCACCGTTTTCCTGGATTGCATGACGCGCGCCCTCGACCTGACGCGCACCCGCCTCGCCCCGCAACTGGGTAGTCAGCTCATACAACTGGCCGATGCCCGTGGCGCCCAGTGGGTGGCCCTTGGATTCCAGCCCGCCAGAGGGATTGATCGGGATCCGCCCGCCCACGGTGAAGTCACCGCGCTCGGCGCACACACCACCCTGCCCCAGGGGCGCCAGTCCAAGGTTTTCCGACTGGATGATCTCGCCCATCGCCGAGGCGTCATGCACCTCGGCGACGTGCATGTCCTGCGGCCCCAGGCCGGCGATCTCATAGGCCTGGCGGGCGGCAAGGAGGCTGACATGCTTCTCCGGCTCGCTCAGGCCCCGCAGGGTGAAGCTGCGGATCACGCTGGCGGCGATCCGCACGCAGCGCTTGGGATCGGCACCGATGCGCTTGAGGCCCGCCTCCGTGCAGAGGATGGCGGCCGCCGCGCCGTCGGACAGCGGCGCGCACATCGGCAAGGTGATCGGATACGTGATGGGCGGCGCGGCCAGCACCTCCTCGATGCTGAAGGTCTTGCGGAACTGGGAATAAGGGTTGTGTACCGAATGCTGGTGGTTCTTGGCGCACACCGCTGCGATCTGCCGCTGGGTGGTGCCGTAAGTCTTCATGTGCCAACGGCACATGGCCGCATAGATGGCCATGAACTTGCTGTATGGACGATCGGACTCCGACCCGGCCGGGGGGACGATGCCCTCCCCCATTTTCACCAGGATCTCGTAGTTCTCCTCGGCGGTGGAAACGTCCCAGCCCGTCTCGAACAGTGACAGGGCCTTGAGCTTGTCCGGTACGTTCATCTTTTCGACGCCCAGCGCCAGCGCCACGTCGGTGGCGCCGGCGCGCAGGCTCTGCACCGCCAGGTGCACCGCGGTACTGCCAGAAGCGCAGGCGTTCTCGACGTTATAGACCGGCACCCCTTCGATGCCGATCTTGCTGCATACCACCTGCCCCGGGATGGAAAACTGGCCTTGCAACGGGCCGTTGGTGATGCCGGCGTAGAAAACGGCGCCGATGTCCGAACGCTGTGCGTTGGCATCCGCCAGCGCGCCCTGCAGAGCTTCCAGGGCCAGGTTCTGCAGGCTGCGTTCCGGATGCCGCCCGAACTGGGTCATGGCGATGCCGGCAATATAAATGGGTTCCATCAGATAACTCCTCGACTTCAGATCTGACGATCGACGCTTTGCCAGTAATGGGCACGCAGATCCTTCTTCAATACCTTGCCGACCGGACTCCGTGGCAGGGCATCGATGAAATCCACGCTCTTGGGAGCCTTGACCGAACCAAGCCTGGCCTTGCACAGGCTGATCAGTTCTTCGGCACTGACGCTTTGGCCGGAACTCAACTCGACCACCGCCTTGACGCTCTCGCCCCAGGTTGCGTCCGGCACGCCGATCACCGCGCAGTCCTGCACCGCCGGGTGGGCCCAGAGCACCTGCTCGACCTCGCTCGGATAGACGTTGAAGCCACCCGAGATGATCATGTCCTTCTTGCGATCGGTGATGTGCAGGTAGCCATTGGCGTCGAGGTGGCCGATATCGCCGGTGTGCAGCCAGCCATCGATGATGGTTTCGGCGGTCTTTTCCGGGGCCTTGTAGTACCCCTTCATCACCAGGTCGCCGCGCACGCAGATCTCGCCGGTTTCGCCCTGGGCCAGGATATTGCCCGCGTCGTCGATGATCTCGACCCGGATCAGCGGATTGGGACGCCCCACCGAAGACAGCCGCTCGTCCGACGCCAGCTGGCCGCCATGCAGGTGCTCGCTCGGCGGCAGGTTGGAAATCGATGCCGGCGCTTCGGTCTGGCCGTAGCCACCCGCCATCACCGGGCCGAAGGTCTCGATCGCTTGCTTGAGCTTCTCCACCGACATCGGCGCCGCGCCGTAGAGGAAGTATTTCAGCGAGCTGAAATCGACCTTCTGCGCCAGATCGGGCACATCCAGCAGGCGATAGATGACCGTGGGCGGCAGGAAGGTCTCGGTGACCTTGTACTTGGGAATCATCGCCAGCATCAGCGCCGGATCCGGCTTGGTGATCACCACCACGGTGCCGCCCCGCGCGGAACACGGCAGGGACAGCGTGCCGGCGGTATGGGTCATCGGCGCCGCCGCCAGGTTGACGGGACGATGCTCGTCTTCATAAGGGAAGTTGATCATGAAGTGGGCACAGAACGTCTGCACGCTCCGATGGGTGTTCATCACCCCCTTCGGCATCCCCGTGGTTCCCCCCGTGGGCGAGATCGCCACCACGTCGTCCATGTCATAGTCGACCTGGGGCACGCTGCTCGGCTGGGCATCGCTCCAGGCCGAAAGAGAAGTCGCGCCGGGCAGGTCGCCGTCGAGGCAGATCCACAACCTGATCTTCGGCAGGCTCGCGCGCAGCGAGTCGATGACCGCGGCAAACTCCTTCTGGAAGAACAACACCTCACAGTCGAACGCATCGAGCACGTAGCGGTTCTCTTCGGCGCTGTTGCGCGCGCCGACGGGAATCCAGCACAGGTTGGCGCGCCAGAGTCCCAGCGTGCAGGTCCAGCCCACCACATCGTTGGTTGACCAGATCGCCCCCTTGGTGCCCTTGGGCAAACCCTCGGCCAACAGGGCGTTGGCGATACGGCATGACCGATCGCGGACTTCGGTGAACGTGAACACCCGATCGTCCTGGATATAAGCCGCGCCCTGCGGATTGATCCGCCAGCCACGGTCGAAGAAATCAATAATCGCCATGTCTGTCACTTCAGAGTTGGGTGATGGTTGCGCGGGCCAGGCCACGCTGCTCGAGGAAACCCAGCAGGTAGCGATGGCCGAAAGCCTTCGAGGCCGAGGCAAAACCGACCTTGGCGGTGTCGTTGTCCAGCAGCTTGGTCACTGCCGCGGCATGCAGGGCGCCGGTGGCGATGTAGGGGGTGATGCCGTGCACGGTGGCACGCACCGCCGTCAACTGACCGCGGCCGATGGCGAAGTCCACGGTGCGCTGCAAGGTGCCGCGTTCACGAGGGGGCATGCTCGGCGTTGTCGAACTCACCAGGCTCTGGATGACGGCGTCCTGTTGTTCCTTGGGCAAGTGTTTGTATTCAGCGTCCCACTTCTCGTTCAGTCCATGGACGACTTTCATCACCGGGTTGTCGTAGAAACCGACACAGGACATGCAGCTGCGAACGCGTGCGTCGCGCTCGAAGTACACGGGCAGCGAAGTGCCGCCCCAGGGCAGGCAGAACACCGACTCCATGAGGTCGGGCGAAACGACATTGAAGCTGGCATTGGGGGCGTACATGACCAGCTCCTTCTCCCACAGGTAAAAGGAGTCATGGCGGCAGCCCTCGAAAATCGTGGCGGTCGATCCCACGGTGACACCAGCGCCACGGCCACGAGGCCCGCGGGTCAGGGTCGCGGTTTCCAGGGAGTCGACCCCCGGGGTTTCCAGCGCCAGTTCGGCGGCAATTTCAGCGAAGGTGTACATATAGGCAAGAGAGGGAGAAAGCAGCAGCCCGGCCTGACGGAATTTTTCGCCGAACTGATCGCGCAGGGCAAGGATATGCTGCTGCTCGCCGGCCGGATCCAGGTAGTGGCAGCCGGCATTCAACGCCGCCTCGACGGCCGTCAACCCAAAATTGACGAATGGACCGACCGTGTTGCAGACCACGCGCGCGCCCTTGAACACGGCGCTCAGAGCCTGGACTTCGTGCGGGCACTCGAGGATTTCGTAAGTGGCCGACTCCAGTCCGACGACACGTTGCGCCATCATTTCCTGGGCACGGCTGGCGTTACGTGCGACCGCGGTAAACGGAATGTTCTGGTCGATCAACCAGTCCATCATCAACATGCCGGTGTAACCACTGGCGCCATAGACAACGACAGGATATTTAGCCATTGGAGTGTTCCTCATTGTTGTTATTGGATGAGTGTTGCCGGGGGATCCTTCAGGATCAGTTGTTCGCCCAGCCTTCGGCGTAGAGCTGTTGGGCCAGCAGCCCCAGGCGCATGGTCAGGACACGGTTCTCGCCGTCCTCGATCAGCGCGGACTGTGTATCGCGCAACAATTTCTCGATCGGGTATTCACGGGTGGTGCCGTTACCGCCGAACAGGCGGAAGGCTTCCTCGACCACGGCCATCGCTTCTTCGGTCACCGTGACTTTGGCGGAGGCAGTGGCGTAAGGATGGGTCTGCGGTGACAGGCGCGCGAAGCTCAGCGAACGCCGGGCGACTGCGCGGGCGATTTCGACCCGGCGCAGCATTTCGCCGAGGCGCAGGCGGGTCATCTGGTGGTCGATCAACATCCGCCCGCCCTGCCGGCGCTCGTGGCAGTACTGCAGCGCATATTCGAAGGCCGCCCGGGCGACGCCGGTGAACACCTGGCTCATGTGCGTACCGGCATAGGACCAGGAGGAGCTGACGGCACCGTAATAAGCATCGCGCTCGGCGATGGCGTAGCGCCGGGGCACCCGTACGCTGTCGAAATAGATCTCGCCCTGGGGCAGAGAGCGCTGACCGATCTTGTCCAACGGCTTACCCTTGGACACGCCTTTGAGATCCAGCGGGATGATGACGGCAATGCCATGGGGCAAGCCGTCACGGTCGTAGAAACCATCCCCGTAATCGGCGCACATCAAGCCGAAAGCCACCTGCGCCACCGCACCGTTGGAGACCCAGGCCGAACTCTGGCCGTTGATGATGATCTCGTCGCCGACCACCTTGGCGGTCAGGTTGCCGATATTGGCCTGCTGCCCCGCGGGCCAGTCGCGCGCTATATCGAAGAGTTGGTTGTCACTGCCGCGATCGGGCTGGGTGGCCATCCAGCAGCCGATCCGCCCCTGGCAAAGCTCTATCAGTTCGGTATTACCGGCGGCGACGGCCATCTGCAGCGGAAAGCCGGCGCAGCCGAGAGAAACCGCCAGGCCGGCATCGCCCCAGCCGAGTTCTTCGCCGATCAGCGACTCGATCCGCACCGCCATCTCCGGCGGCAGCTCCGCCAGCAGTGCCGGGTCGAGTCCCAGCTTGGCGAACTCGCCGAACAACGAATAGTAAGGCGAGCCTGGGGCGACGACTTCCTCGGAACTCATGCGATCGAGCTCGCGACCCAGCGGCCGCAAGACGTCCTTGGCAAAACGATGCACGGAAGCCTGGATCGCAGCTTCTTCCTCGCTCAGCGGGGTTTCGAAACCGGACAGCCCGGCAGCGGGCAAGGTCAGGGTGGGCTTGAGCGAGATCATCAGAGCACCTCCAGCGAGAACGTGTTGCGAGCCGCCGCGCGACGCGCGCCGGGACGATCGAAGCCGAGCGATCCGCCGGGAAGTGCTCCCGAGCGCGATCCAGTGATGCGAGCTTTCATGTGCAACCTCCTGCGTCTTGTTATTTGAGATCGACTCTAACAAGGTGATTTATTTAACGCAACATGTGTTACGTAAATTAATCGCGGGTGCATGAACGGGCAATCTACAAGCGCGAAATGTCCGCGAAAGCAGACCGGAAAAAGAGCCTGGGCCCTCGTCGACACAGGCAGAAAAGCCCTACCTGGCAAGGCTTAAAAAGAAGGGGCCACGCCTGGAGTGGAGTACTGCACGGGCCCCTTAAAGGATGAAGATTAGGACCTGGCTCGACGCCTGAAGCGCCGCGCCGGTCCACTTGGAACAGGTACCGCGGACTCACTCACTCGGGTGTATCGTCCCCTCCTCCTGGCCTTGCATGGACACCACACCCCGTCGCGAAAACAGGATGGGCGAGCCGTTGCCGTTCAACAGCGCAGCCGTCAGCGAAACACCCTCGGCACTCTGCTGTTCCTGGAAGTTCAGCCCGCCGTCGCTGCTGCTCACCATCAGCCCATCAAGGCCGACCACGACGACCTGCTGCCCCGCTACCGCGATGCCGGTTACCGAGCTCTTGCTCTTCAGGGGTACGCGTTTCCAGCTCAGTCCGTCCGCGGAGCCCTGCAGCAGCGTGCCCCGCTGGCCGCCGACCAGCAGCGACCCATCGGCCAGCACCGCTCCCGTCCAGAGGGTGCCGGCATAACCGCTATCCAGGTAGCGCCAGTGCTTGCCCTGGTCATCGGAGCGCAGCACCTGGCCGCGCTCGGCGGTGGCGTACAGGCGCCCCTGGTGGTCGGCGAAAAGCCCCATCAGGTTCAGATCGGCGCGACTCGCTCCAGGCGGTGCCTGCAGCTTCTGCTCACTCCAGTTGAGGCCGCCGTCGTCGGTGGTCAGCACCTGCGACCACAGGCCCACGGCGACGCCCTGCCTGGGATTGAAGAAATGCACGGCAAACAACGGCCGATCCTCGGCGCTGGACAGCCGCTGCAGCTGCCAGCTGTCACCGCCGTCGGTGCTGGCGAGGATCGCGCCCCAGTGGCCGACCGCCCATCCCTGCCTGGCGTCGATGAACGAGACACCGGTCAGGGGCGTGGACAGCGGCACGGCCGCCGCCTGATGAAAGCTGTGGCCCTTGTCGTCGGACAGCAACACCGTGCCATGGTCGCCAACGGCGACCAGGCGTTCCTGGGCCCAGCTGGCACCCAGCATGGTGGCCGCCGTGGCGTTGGCTGTCCGGGTCGCCGGTACTGGCTGTACCGGTGCGGCTTGCACTGTGGCCAGCGGTAGCGCGCTGGCGAACAGGGTCGCCATGAGGCAAATCAGGTTTCGCATAGTGCTCTCCTCAGTGCGCCAGGGCGCCGATCATGCGCACGGGGCGCCGGCGCGGAAATACCCGCTCGAGCCAGACGGCGAACGCTGGCAGCACGGTCATGGCCATGACCATGTTGACCAGGAACATGAAGGCCAGCAGCTTGCCCATGTCGGCCTGGAACTTGAGGTCGGAAAACGCCCAGGTCGCCACCCCCACTGCCAGGGTGATCGCAGTGAAGATGGTCGCCACCCCGACCTCCAGCAACGCATGCTCGACCGCCTTGGTGATCGGCTGGCCGAGGGCCTGGTGCAGTTGCAGGCGGTTGTAGATGTAGAAGGCGTAATCCACGCCGATGCCGACGGCCAATACCATCACCGGCAAGGTCGCGATGGTCAGGCCGATCTGCAGCTCCTTCATGAACCAGTAGCCGATGAAGGTGCCCAGGGTCAGGGGCAGGCAGCACACCAGGACCGCACGCCAGTCGCGGTAGACGACAAACACCAGCAGAGCGATGGCGCCATAGACGTACAGCATCATCGGCAGCTCGCTGCGCTCCACTTCCTCGTTGATCGCGGCAATCACCCCGGCGTTGCCGGACGCCAGGCGCACGCTCACGCCAGGCTGCTTGAACTCGGCACGGAACGCTTTGGCGGCGGCGATCACCCGGTGGATGGTCGTGGCCTTGTGGTCCGCCAGGAACAGGTGCACGGCGGTCATGCTGCAATCGGGGCGCATCATCCCGGGGACACGGGCCACCTCGGCCGCCATCGATGAGTAGTTCGCCGGGTCGATGGGCACCGCGTTCATTTTCGGATTGCCCTCGTTATAGCCCTCGTTGAACTGGCGCATGCTGTTGGAGAACGAGGTCACTGACAGCACCCCGGGCACGCCCTGCATGGCCCAGACAAAACGATCCTGATATTGGCCCAGGGCAACGTCTTCGCAGGCGTCCGCCGGGCTTGCGCCGGACGTGTCGGGAACGACCTCGAAGACCACGCTGAGCCAGTCCAGGCCGATGTCGTAGTTGCTGGCGATGGCCACCGCGTCGCGATTGAAGCGGGCTTCCTCGCGTAACTCCGGGGCCCCGGCCTGCAGGGAGCCGACGACCCGGTCATGGCTCTGCCAGGCCGCCGTGAGAAAGATCAGCAAGGCCATGCCCAACACCCAGCGCACGTTGTGCCATTCGGCCAGTCGGGCAAAGCCTCGCAACCAGCGGGCCCGGCGCTGGCGGGAAAGCTCCTCGGCGGCGGCATAACCGCCGTCGACCCGCAACATCGAGGCCACCACCGGCAGCATCACCAGGTTGGTGATGATCTTGTAGGCCACCCCAAGCGACGCAGTGATCGCCAGCTCGCGGACCATCGGGATCGGGATGAGCAGCAGGGTCACGAAGGACACGAACGCCGTCACCAGGGCCAGCGTGCCAGGGATCAGCAAACCGCGGAAGCTGGCACGCGCCGCGCTCTCGATGGACTTGCCGCAGGCGATTTCGCGGACGATGAAGTTGATCTGCTGCACGCCATGGGACACGCCGATGGCGAATACCAGGAACGGCACCAGCACCGCCAGCGGGTCAAGACCGTAACCGAGCAGGCGCAGGCTGCCGAATTGCCAGACCAGCGACACCAGCGAACAGCCCAGGGCCAACAGGGTGAAGCGCAGCGAGTGGCAGTACCAGTAGACCGCGAGCGCCGTCAGCAGCAGAGCCAGCAGACAGAACTCCAGTACCGCCGAAGCCCCGTCGGCGATATCGCCGATTTGCTTGGCGAAGCCGATGATCTGGATGTCGAAGTCGCCGTCCTCGAATTTCTCGCGGATCTGCTGCTCCAGCACCCGGTTGTAGGCCACATAGTCAAGATGCTCGCCGTTGGCATCGAACTCATTGAGGTCGACGGTGATCATCGCGCTGCTCTGGTCACGGGCGACCAGGGTACCAATGAAGCCGCCCTGGGCCGCTGAGTCGGCGATCATCGCAATGCTCACCTCATCGAGGTTTTCCGGGGTAACCGTGCCCGGCACCAGCGGATCGGCACGGAAACCTTCTTCGGTGATCTCGTTGACGAAGGCATTGGGTGTCCACAACGAGCGCACGCTGCTGCGCGAGACATTGGGCAGGAAGATCAGCGCCTGGGTGACGTCGTACAGGCGCTTGAGTCCCTCCTTGCTCCAGATCGTGCCCTGGCGTGCCTTGACCACCACCGTCAGGCGGTTGGCCCCCAGCAGGTCGTTGCGATAGGCCTCGAAGGTTTCGATGTATTCGTGACCGATCGGCAGCTGTTTTTCGAAGCCGGCCTCCATGCGCAACTGCACGGCGAACCAGGCCATGGCCAGGGTGAAGACACCCAGGCTCACCAGCGTCAGCAGACGATGGGTAAACAACCACTGCTCGATGCGTGGCAGCACGCCACGCACCTTTTTCTCCGACATCTTTACGGAACTGTTCACTGCACGCCTCACAGGGTTCGGGAAACCACAAGACCGACGTAGTCGCGGTCACGCAACAGTTGGTCGTAGGGAGTCTTGCCCCCCGAGAACTTCGCGTAGTTGAAGGAAACCTGCCAACTCGCCGGGTTGCGCACGAAGTTGAGGTACAGGTTCATGCTGCTGGCATCCTCGGTGAAGGTCGCCGACAGGTTGGGTGTGCGGCCCTTGAGCGACTGCGAATAGAACACCCCCGGCGTGACCTGCCAGCCCGGGATCAGCGTGTTGTCGTAGGTCAGGCTGAAGTCGAGGCTTATCCCCGAAGAGGTCTTGTTGCCCTTGGCCGTCGGCGCCGTGGCCGGATCCAGCTGCCAGGTGTTCAAGCCGGCGGAGATCGGTTCGCCGTTGTAGTTGTCATGCAAGCCCGGGTATTTGACGACGACCAGTTCGGTCAGCAGCGTGCCGGTGCTGGCTCCGGTGAAGTCGAGCAGTCTCGGCGAGTTGGACGGGGTCAGGCTGTAGATGCCGGTCAGGTGCCACTGGAACTTCTTCTCATCCTTCCAGCATTTGCCACCGTTGCTGGTGCAGGCATCAATCACCGGGTTGAGCGGTACCGCATCCTTGGGGCGGTACGACAGCTCGGTGCCCACGGCCCAGTCGCCGATCGGCATGTTGGCGCTGATGCCATAGAGCATGCGGTCTTCCGGGTACTCCCACTTCTGCGCCAGGGCGAAGGTGTCCGGGTCCAGCACCTGCATGGTCAGGGACGGCAGCTTGTCGTGATAACGCATCACATAGAGGCCGAGGTTCAGGTCGCTGTCCTGGGGCTGCCAGCGCAGCGAGATACCCCACTGGCCGCTGTCGCGGGCGTCCTTTTCCTCGTACCCATAAGCCCCCCTGCCCTCGCCCAGCGCATGGGTGGTGGACCAGTAGCTGCCCACGGGCGGCATCTCGCTCTTGTTCCAGCCGAACTGCCAGTAAGCCTCGATGTTGACGCCAGCCCCCAGACCCGAAGCGAGGCTCAGCATCGGCGCTGGCAACAAGGCTTCCTTGAGCTGGGTGCCCGGCCGCGACAGGGCCATGACATCGTAGGAGTTGGTGTTGTTGATGCCGCCGGCGGCAAACAGGCTCTCGCCCCAGTTGATCACCTGGTTGCCGAGCCTGGCCCGGACGTGCTGCTCGCCGACATCGAAACTCTTGCTCACCCACAGGTCCAGCAGGCGGGCCTTGAACCTGAGATCGTCGCGGGCGCTGCTGGTGAGGCCGTCGCTGCCCACGCTCTCCGGGCTGGTGGCCGACAACGCACCGCTGGTGTCGGTCGCGGCGAAGTCACGGATCCAGCTGCCGCGCGCCATGAAGGTGTAGTCCTCGGGGAACTTCAGCAGCAGCTCATGGGTGCCCTTGAGGTAGTTGGTGAACAGGTCGCCCTTGTCGTAGTTCATGTTGCCCTGGTCGCCGATGCCCGCGCTGGGCGACAGGCAACCGCTGGGCGGATGGTGTCCGCTGGCGCCACTGGTGATCAGGTTGCAGCCTGGGGACTCGGTACGCAGGCCCATGCCCATGGCGATGGTGGAGTCGAACGAGCCCCGGATGTTTTCGGTTTCAAACGTGAACCCCATCGCCAGAGGGGTTGCACACGCAATGACAAGACCTGAGGCTTTGGTAATTATTCTTTTCATGTCAGTTCTCGATAGGCCGCGGTTAGCGTTCGCTGGTGGCGCGCAGATTGTCGGAGGTATAGAAGTCACGCTTGAGTCGCGGGTTGCCGGTACTTTCGGTGAGCCAGCGGTGGTCGTTCTTGCCCACGCCTATGGAGGTCATGTCGTACAGGTAGCGACCGTCGACCAGGTTGTATTGCGCCTGGGCTTCCATGTCGCAGGTACCGGTCTCGTAGACAGGAATGGTGTAGCCTTCACGGACTTTCCAGATTTGCCCCTGCTTGTCGTAATCGACTGCCATCAGGGCGTTCCAGCTGTCCTCATCGATATAGAACAGGCGCTTCGGTGCCTGGTGGCGCATGCCCGGACGCACGGTGGCCTCGACCACCCAGACGCGATGCAATTCATAGCGGCGGGATTCGGGGGCGATGTAATCACGCTTGGCCACATCCTCGATTTTTGCCGAGTTGTCGTAGGGGCCGAAGGCGTTGTAAGGCACCAGCAACTCCTGCTTGCCGACCAGCTTCCAGTCGAAGCGATCCATCGGCCCGAAGAACACGTTCGACTCATCGATGGTGTACTGGTTGTCCAGGCCGATTTGCGGCGCGTCATAGGAATAGGCCGGCATGCGACGCACACGGCGCTGACCGGGGAAGTAATAGAAGGTGCTGGCCTGCTCGCCGGCCTTGGTCGTCACCACGCCGGCCTGCCCGGCAAGGGCGGCGGGATCGTAGTAGGAGAAGTAGGTGGCGACTTCCAGGCGATCGACCGAAGAGAACAACGCGCTGCCCTTTTCTCCCCACGGCGTATACATGAACCAGTCGGTCGAGGTACGCAGCCAGTCCTCACTGCCTTTGCGCGGCGAGATGCCGGAAACGGTCTTGGACATTTCAAAGCCAACGCCCCGGTAACGCATCTTCATGTTCCACATCACCTCGGCGCCGTTGCTCGGGAACGGGAACGGAATGCCGGGTACGTAGGCTTCCTGCAGTGCCAGGCCATCGGCGTCCAGCTTGGCGAAGCCGACATTCTTCTTGGTGTTGTCCGCGACGAAATCCGGTACGCCGCAGCTGCGACGGGTCGGGTACACGTCCATGCGATAACCCGGGATCTTCTTGAACAGTTCCACCTGGCCAGGAGAGAGCTTGCTCGCGTATTTCGCGACATTGCTCGAATCGATGCTGAAGAGTGGCTTGTCGCCCTTGAACTTCCAGTGTTGGCCCCGCGGCTGGCCATGGCTCCAGCCAACCGCCTGCGGGCCCGGCGCCGTCCAGGCCGGAATCACCCCATCGGCGCTGGCCGCGACCTCCCCACCCAAGGGCGTCAGCTTGCTGCCCAGTGACGCCGGATCCTTGTCCGCTGCCTGAGCGCTGCACATGACAGCCGATACGGCCAATGCCAGGATCAGTTGTCTGGTTCCACCACCGATGGAAATCCCGGCGCCCGGGTACTCAATCACGTCTTTCATTGGAAGATCCTCATGGGCCTCGAGCGGCAGCGTGCGCTCCGGGAAAGCCGCAACACGTTGCCTGGGCTAATCTAGTCAACTGACTTGATCAAATGACCAAGTCCATTGATCAAGAGGCAAACCTGATGCCAAGATTCCATGGCTTTGGATTTCTCTTTTTGTATCAAGTATTTAAGTTCGGGCAATGGATTCGGCGGACGAAATGCTGTCCTGCCCTGCCGCGGTTTGTTTCGTCGGATCGCACCAGAATGGGAATTCACGAAACACTTGTTACCTAAATTGGTTCAAACAGGCATACACATCACTGTGATGCTCCGCAGGCCCTGACGCGCTCGGAGCGCTTGCTGTAGCATCCGCCAGCACTGACACCGCCAAAGCCGCAGGTACGGCGCGAGCGCACTAGGGGAGATTGCTGATCCATGGCCAGAATGGGCGCTGAATTACGCAGGCAGGATTTCGTCGAGGCGACGGTCAAGGTCATTGCCGAACACGGGGTCGCCAATGCAACCACGCGGCGCATCGCCGCTGCCGCCGGCTGCCCGCTGGCGTCGCTGCACTACGTGTTCCACACCAAGGACGACCTCTTCTATGCGGTCTATGAGTCGCTTTTCGATCTGCCCCATCAAGCCCTGGAACACGTACCCACGGGTACCACGGCCGCGGAAAAGGCTGCCGAGGTACTTCGCCAATTGATTGCCTGGCTTACCAGCCACCCCGACGTGGCCAGGGCGCAAACCGAGCTGTTTTTCTGGGCGATGCGCAACAATCCCGAGCTGGCGAACAAGATCTACTCGGTTGCTATAGAAGCAACGGAGCAGGCCCTGGAGCGCGCCATGGGGGCGCAGCTCGAAAAGCCCTTTCTACAGGCCGCAAGCCGCCTGCTCATTCACCTGGTCGATGGCCTGATCATTGCCTGGTCCGCCCATGACGACCTGGCGCGCCTGGAGAGCGAAACCGAGACAGCCTGCAAGGCGCTGGCACTGTTGGTGGCCAGTCACTGAGTCCTGTTCGAACATCAACAGGCCTATCAAATGCTGCTGACCAGATGGCCTCCATCCACGGCCAGTACGCTCCCGGTCATGAACCCACCGGCATCGCTGGCGAGCAGCAGGAACGGTCCCTCCAGCTCATGAAGCTGGCCCAGGCGGCGCATGGGAATCAGGTCACGGATGTAGCTCTTGGCCTTGTCACTCTCGAAGAACGCGGCATTCATCTCGGTCTTGAAGTAGCCCGGGGCAATGGCGTTGACCCGGATCCGGTAGCGCGCGAGCTCCAGCGCCAGTGACTTGGTCAGTTGCACCACGCCGGCCTTGGCGGCGCAGTAATGGCTGTAGCCAGTGCCGACGCGCAGCCCGAGTATCGACGCGATGTTGACGATGCTGCCGCCACGCCCGGCCTTGGCCAGCCGTTGCGCGGCGACCTGGGCCACCCGCCAGACGCCGTCCAGGTTGGTCGCCAGCATGGCGCGCCACTCCTCTTCGCTGATCTCCAGCGGGCGCTGGCCGTTACCGATGCCGGCGTTGTTGAGCACCACATCAACCACTCCGAAACGCGCCTCGGCAGCGTCGAAAGCCGCCTCGACGCTGGCCCGATCGGTGACGTCGAGAGCGACCGACAGCACCTGGGCGCACTCCCACTCGACATCCCTGGCCACTTGCTCGAGTCGATCGAGGCGCCGCGCCGCCAGTACCACGCGGGCACCGGCGCGAGCGGCAATCCGCGCCAGGTGCGCACCGATGCCGCTCGACGCGCCGGTGATCAGCACGGTCCGGTCGGCGAGGGAAAAGTTCTGGGCGAAATCGTGACTCATCGGTACACCTCGATAAAGAATGGCGGCACGTCTTGCGCGGACAATGCACAGGGTGTTGTGCAGGCAGGTTGGACCCTCTTTCTTCGGGATCGGGCCAGGCTGAGGTTGATGCGTGGTCGCCCCCAGGCCTCGCCCTCCCCCGGAGAAAGGGGGAATCTTCAGATTCGTTCGATGCGGGTCTTGCCAGCGGCGACCAGGCGCTCCAGCAGCGCCGCCGGGCGGAACCACATCTGGCCGTACTCACCGAGAGCCTGGCGATAGTGGAGGATGCCGCAAAGCACCTGGTCCAGCCCCAGTTGCTCGGCGTAATGCAGCGGGCCGCCAAGATGGGCGGGAAAACCGTAGCCGTTGATCCACACCAGATCGATGTCGCTGGCCCGCAGGGCGATACCCTCGTCCAGTAGCTGGATGCCCTCGTTGATCAGCATGAACAGGCAGCGATCATGTATTTCCAGGTCTTCGATCGCGCGCCGGGGAACGTCAAGCTCACCGGCAAGCTGTTCTGCCAGCGCGGTTACCTCGTAGTCTTCCTGGCGGTTCTGGCCCTCGTAGAGGTAGAAACCCCGCCCGGTCTTCTGCCCGTAGCGTCCCAGGGCGCACAGTTCCTGCGCGATGCAGCAGTAGCTCTGATCATGGGCCGTGGCGGCGCGATTGGCGTCGCGCGTCAGGAAGCTCACGTCGATGCCGGCCAGGTCCAGCATGCTGAACACTCCCATATTCAGGTCGAGGCCTGTGAGTACGCTATCGACCTGCGCCGGCGTTGCGCCTTCCAGTACCAGGCGATGGGCTTCGCGTGCATAGGGCTCGAGCATGCGCTCGCCGATAGCACCCTGGCCGGCGCCGGAGATCACCGGCAGCTTGCCGATCCGCTTGGCGATCTGCATGGCGCTGGCCAGCACCTCTGGCGCGGTGGCCTTGCCGCGCACGACTTCCACCAGGCGCATGACATTGGCCGGGCTGAAAAAATGCAGGCCGATCACATCCTGCGGACGACCGAGGCTCGCCGCGATGGCATCGATATCCAGCGACGACGTGCCGGTTGCGAGAATCGCGCCTGGCTTGCAGACCTGTTCCAGGCTGAGGAACACCTGCCGCTTGACGTCCGGCTTTTCGCACAGCGCTTCGATAACCAGGTCGGCGTCGGCCAGATCTTCGTAGTCAAGGGTGCCGAACAGCAGGTCCATGCGTTGCTGCAGCTGTGCGGCGCTCATTTTTCCGTGCTTGACGCTGGCCTGGTAGAGTTTGCGGATCTGCATCAGGCCGCGATCCAGCGCGCCACCCTCGGGCTCCAGCAAGGCCACGGGGATACCGACGTTGGCAAAGCTCATGGCAATGCCGGCACCCAGGGGGCCGGCGCCGATGACCGCGACCTTGTCCAGCTTGCGCGGGGTAATGTCCGACCCGATACCTGGAACGCGCCCGGCCTCGCGCTCAGCGAAGAACACATGGCGTAGCGCCTTCGACTGGCGGGACGCTTCGGCCTGCTTGAACAGCGCCAACTCGCGGGCGAGCCCCTCTTCCAGTGGCAACAGGCAGGCGGCCTCCAGCGCCGAGAGCACCAGGCGCGGGGCCAGGCGGCTTTTCCAGCGAGGTTCGTGCTCGGCGCGGTAGCGCGCGAGAAAATCGTCCGGCAGGTCCTCGGCCGGCTTCGGCCAGGCCTCCGCCGGGCGCGCCGGTGCACCGCACTCGATCAACTCGTTGGCATAAGCGCATGCCTCATCGAGCAACTGCTCGGCGCTGCTGGCGATGCGGTCGAGGATACCCAGCATGCGGGCGCGTTCGGCGTCTATCTGTTCACCCGAAAGAATCAGGTTCAGCGCCGACTCGGCACCGATCAGCCTGGGCAGGCGCTGGGTCCCGCCCGCCCCGGGCAGCAGGCCCAGGTTGATTTCCGACAGGCCGACCCGGGTGCCCGGCTCCCCCATCCGGTATCCGCAGGCCAGGGCCAGCTCCAGGGCGCCGCCCAGCGCCAGCTTGCCCATGGCGGCAACCAGGGGCTTGGGGATTTCGGTCAGGCGGACCAGGGTGCTGGGCAGGTCCGGCTCGGCAAAACAGGCCTCGGTGCCGAATTCGCCGATGTCGGCACCGGCACTGAACAGGCCATGCTCGCCATAAAGAATGATGGCCTGCACCCTGATGTCAGCCGCCGCGCGCTCGCACGCCTCAATGATGGCGGCGCGCAGCGGTTGGCTGAGTGCATTGACCGGCGGACGGGACAGGCCGATCAGGGCCAGGCTGCCTTCGAGACGGAAGTGGATCAGGTCGCACATGGGAGATCCTTAATTGGCATTACCAGGACTGCGAACGGGTGTTGTGCATTTCATCGGGGCTGTCGCCGCGCATGCGCTCGTGGGCTCATGGGGCCCTGGTCGTCAAAAGTTCCTGAAGACTTCGCCGATGCTGGCAACGGGGTAATTCTGCGGGGAGCTGGCGGCGGCCCCCGAAGCCACAGAGCCAAAGGAAGCCAGCGAGTAAAACGAGTGAATGGAGTAGACGGCGAGTGAAACCAGCGTCACGGCCAGGCAGGAAAAAAGGAATGGGCGCATCGAAAACCTCCGTCATTCGGCCGGGGCCAAATGCAGTGTCTTTTGTTATTGAGGGTTTCGATTCTGGGGGCTGGTACAGGCAAAAGCTTTGCAGATCACGCCACAGAATATGCAGATCATGACGCTCAAAAAACCTGACCATGGCGATTGTCCAGCCGCGGCGAAACCGCGCCCTGGAGGTCAGTGCGCGGTGACGGGTACGGGAACGAGAAGAGAGATTTCCTCATGGATTGCCTGAGGAAATAATGTCTCAGATGAAGTATCTTCATCGCTTTTCGTTGAAGCAATGAGCTTTTCCTGCACAATACCAGCCATTGAAATTTGATCCGAGACCGACTGATGTCCCTGACCCCTCAAGACGAACGACTCATCAAGGCGCTGGCGCTGGCCATTGTCGACCACCCTCGGGCGACGCTCAAGGAACTGGCTGAATCCGCCGGGGTGAGCAAGGCCACCCTGCACCGCTTCTGCGGCACTCGCGACAATCTGGTGCAGATCCTGGAAAGCCACGGCGATACGGTGCTCAACCGGATCATCGCTGCCACCAATCTGCAGCAGGATGAACCTCAGGAAGCACTGCGTGGCCTGATTAACGAACACCTGGCCCCGGCGCACCGCGAAATGCTGGTATTCCTGCTGTTCCAGTATCGCCCCGACACCTTCGGCATAAATGGTGAAGCTACAGGCCTGCAACCCTACATCGATGCCCTGGATGCGTTCTTCCTGCGTGGCCAGCAAGCGGGCGCCTTTCGCATCGACATCACCGCTGCGGTCTTCAGCGAACTGTTCCTGACCATGGTCTTCGGCATGATCGATGCCGAACGCCGCGGTCGCGCGGCCAGCGCCAATTCAGCCAACGTGCTGGAACAGATGTTCCTGCATGGCGCAGCCGCGGCGGTGAGCCCCAAGTAGCCTGCTCCAGGCTTATCAATCGACATCGCTGCCCCGCTCTACTGCCCCATTCTCCAGCCATGGCGCAGGCCAAAAAAAGGTTCTTCACGGAATACCGGGAAAGACGCTCTTGATCTTCATGAAAAAGAATTCGCTATCCCGGTAACCGTACGCCATTCGTTTGATGACCTT
>LNAP01001229.1_pt1 | contig 41800 bp, 38 predicted proteins | sample 602601 | NCBI WGS metagenome assembly LNAP01 (sample SAMN02440304, study PRJNA202911) | soil metagenome | biome: Subtropical and temperate rainforests or woodlands; isolation source: soil samples (1 kg each in a 20% v/v slurry with milli Q water) were... ...
AATCCTTCGTCACAAAGCCCCTCCACCGCTATATAGGAGCTCGAAACGACCGATGAATCCCACCCATATGACAACTTTCTTGGAATCGATCGTCTAGTTGAGCCAAAGCCGCGGCAGCGCCGAACCGCTGGCGCGGCCGAGCACTGCCATCATATCGGCGCGAAGCCGCGCCGCATCTTGGGCACAGAAGCGCGCCATTGCAAACCCATTCCAGCAGGAGATGCCGACTTCGCCGCCGAACTGATCCGACAGTTCGCGAATCCGCTCCACCAGCGCGTCCTCGCCCGGCACGATCAGCGCCGTGCCGATCGCGACGCCGCCTTTTGCAATCGCGGGCCTGGCCAGTTTTTCACCGATATCGCCGTCGAGCCGCACGGTTTCCGCGAACACCAGCCGGCCGCCACGACGCATCCGCCAGCGGTCGACGAATTCGCCGCGCAGCATGCGCTCGCCCATGGCAGCGCGGCCGAACACCACGATTTCGCAGAGCAGGAGAGAGGCCCCCTCCGCCAGATCGATATCGATGCGCCGCAATACCCGCGCCCGGTCGAACAGGATGGTCTCCTGCGGCAGCCAGTTGAGGTGCGAGCCCGCAGCCGCCGTCAGGCTGATGTTAACGCGCGCGGCGGGCCCTTGGGCGCGATAGATTTTTTCCGCCGCCGCCGTCGTCAGCGTGAGCCGCGATCCCTCGCCGGCCGCGATATCGATATCGAAGCGATCGCCGCCCGCGACGCCGCCGGCAGTATTGACGAAAACCGCCGAGAGGCCGTCGGACTCGGGCGAGGGAAAGCGGACGCGCAAGGAGCCCGATTCATGCAGATGGCGGCGCCGGGTGACGCCGTCCTGAAGGTGCACGTCGAACGCGACCGCGCCCTGGGCCCGGTTGGCCGCGAAAATCGCCGAAGTCGCGCTCGTGGTATCGGTCGGCATCTACTTCCCGGGCACGACTTTGGCGGGCCGCGTCACCAAGCCGGCTTAGAGCGCCATCTGGCGGCTGATTTCGCCGGGATCCATTGTGCTGCGGTCGCAGGCATATTTCACGGCGCCCCGGTCCATGACCGCGAAATTGTCGCCGAGTTCGCAGGCGAAGTCGAGATATTGTTCGACCAATACGATCGCCATGGTGCCGAGGTTGCGAAGGTATGAGATGGCGCGCCCGATGTCCTTGATGATCGAGGGCTGGATACCCTCGGTCGGCTCGTCAAGCAGCAGCAGCTTCGGCCGCATCACCAGCGCCCGCCCGATCGCAAGCTGCTGCTGCTGGCCGCCGGACAGATCGCCGCCGCGGCGCCCCAGCATCGAATTCAGCACCGGAAACAGCGAGAACACATCATCTGGAATATGGCGGTCGTCGCGCTTGAGCGGACCGAAGCCGGTCTTGAGGTTCTCTTCCACGGTCAGAAGCGGAAAAATCTCGCGGCCCTGAGGCACAAAGCCGATGCCCTTTCGCGCGCGTTCATAGGGTTTCAGGCTGGTGATGTCGTTGCCGTCGAAGGTGATCGAACCGCTGGCGATCGGATATTGCCCGACCATGGCGCGCAACAGCGAGGTCTTGCCGACGCCGTTGCGGCCGAGCACGCACATCACCTTGCCCGGCTCGGCCTTGAGCGAAACGCCGCGCAGCGCCTGCGCCGCGCCGTAATAGAGGCTGATGTTGTCGACGTTGAGCATCGCCCTACCTTCCCAGATACACTTCGATCACCCGCTCGTTGGAGGAAACCTGATCGATGGTTCCTTCCGCCAGCACCGTGCCTTCATGCAGGCAGGTTACCTTGACGCCGAGTTCGCGGACGAAGGTCATGTCGTGCTCGACGACCATGATGGTCTTGTCCTTGTTGATTTCCTTCAACAGCTCGGCGGTCTGATGGGTTTCGACATCGGTCATCCCCGCGACCGGCTCGTCGACCAGGAGCAGTTTCGGATCCTGCGCCAGCAGCATGCCGATCTCGAGCCATTGCTTCTGGCCGTGCGACAGGCTTCCCGCCAGGCGATGGCGCGCGTCCTTCAAGCGGATGGTTTCCAGGACGCGCTCGATCCGTTCGGTCTCAGACCTGGTCTCGCGCCAGAACAGCGTACCCTTCACGCTATGATCGACGTTGAGCGCCAGCAGCAGGTTGTCTTCGATGGTCTGGCTCTCGAACACCGTCGGCTTCTGGAATTTCCGGCCGATTCCGAGTTCGGCAATTCTCGTTTCGTCGAGCCGGGTCAGATCAGTTACGCCGTCGAACAGCACCTCGCCCTCGTCGGGCTTGGTCTTGCCGGTGATGATGTCCATCATGGTGGTCTTGCCGGCTCCGTTCGGGCCGATGATGGCGCGCATTTCGCCGGGCTCGAGCGTCAGCGACAGATTGTTGATGGCGTGAAAGCCATCGAACGAGACGTGCACGCCGTCGAGATAGAGCAGCGCGGAGGTAGCACGGGTATCCATGACGTTCATGCCATCACTCCGCCGGGTTCGGTTCGCTGATGCCGTCTTCGCGCGCCGCGCTTTCGGCATTGGCCGACATGCGTTTCGCCTTCCACGGTTCCCACCAAGCATTGAAAGTGCCGATGATCCCCTTCGGCAACAGCAGCGTCACCAGGATGAACAATGCACCCAGCATGAACAGCCAGTACGGCGCCAACGGGCCCGACGTGAACACGGTCTTCGCGTAGTTGACGACGATGGCACCGAGCGCAGCGCCGATCAGCGTGCCGCGGCCGCCGACGGCGACCCAGATGACGGCCTCGATGGAATTGCCCGGCGCGAATTCGCCGGGATTGATGATGCCGACCTGCGGCACGTAAAGCGCGCCGGCAACACCGGCCATGCAGGCCGACAGCGTGAACACGAACAGCTTGTAGGATTCGACGCGGTAGCCCAGGAACCGCGTGCGGGACTCGGCGTCGCGCACCGCGATCAGCACCTTGCCGAGTTTCGAGGTCACCACTGCGCGGCAGATCAGGAAGGCGATGATGAGCGCCAGACAGCTCAGCAGGAACAGTGCGGCTCGGGTGCCGTCGGCCTGCACGTTGAAGCCGAGAATGTCCTTGAAATCGGTCAGGCCGTTATTGCCGCCGAAGCCGAAATCGTTGCGGAAGAACGCCAGCAGCAGCGCATAGGTCATCGCCTGCGTGATGATCGAGAGATAGACGCCGGTGACGCGGGAGCGGAACGCCAGCCAGCCGAAACAGAAGGCCAGCAGGCCCGGCACCACCAGCACCATCAGTGCCGCGAACCAGAACATGTTAAAGCCGTACCAGTACCATGGCAGGCTCGGATAGTTCAGGAACACCATGAAGTCGGGCAGGATCGGATTGCCGTAGACGCCGCGGCTGCCGATCTGGCGCATCAGATACATGCCCATGGCGTAGCCGCCGAGCGCGAAGAACGCGCCATGGCCGAGCGAAAGAATGCCGCAATAGCCCCAGATCAGGTCGATCGAGAGCGCCAGGATGGCGTAGCAGACATATTTTCCGAACAGCGCCACCAGATAGGTCGGCACCTGGAACATGGACCCGGCCGGCAACAGCAGGTTCGACAGCGGGATCAGGACGCCGAATGCGGCGACCACCAGCAGGAAGACGGTCGCGCTGCGGTCCAGCGAGCGCGTGAGCATGTGCGGCATCATGCTTCCACCGCCCGGCCCTTGAGCGCGAACAGCCCGCGCGGGCGTTTCTGAATGAACAGGATGATCAGCACCAGGATGGCGATCTTGCCGAGCACGGCGCCCGCCACCGGTTCCAGGAACTTGTTGGCGATGCCGAGCGTGAAGGCGCCGACCAGCGTGCCCCAGAGATTGCCGACGCCGCCGAACACCACCACCATGAAGCTATCGATGATGTAGCTCTGACCGAGATTGGGGCTGACATTGTCGATCTGCGACAGCGCCACGCCTGCGATGCCTGCGATGCCGGAACCGAGCCCGAAGGTCAGCGCATCGACGCGCGAAGTCGCAATGCCCATCGATGCCGCCATGCGGCGGTTTTGCGTCACCGCGCGCATTTCAAGTCCGAGCGCGGTGTAGCGCAGCATCGCCAGCAGAATGGCGAATACCGCGAGCGTGAAGCAGAGGATCCACAGCCGGTTGTAGGTGATGGTGATCTGGCCGAGTTCGAACGCGCCGCTCATCCAGGACGGATTGCCGACCTCGCGATTGGTGGGGCCGAAAGCCGTGCGCACGGCCTGCTGCAGGACCAGCGACAGGCCCCAGGTCGCGAGCAGCGTCTCCAGCGGACGGCCGTAGAGGAAGCGGATGATGCTGCGCTCGATCAGGATGCCGATCGCGCCGGCGACGATGAAGGCCAGCGGCACCGCGATCAGCAGCGAATAGTCGAACAGCGCGGGATAGCTGGAGCGGATGATCTCCTGCACCACAAAGGTGGTGTAGGCCCCTAACATCACCATCTCGCCATGGGCCATGTTGATGACGCCCATCACCCCGAAGGTGATGGCAAGCCCGATGGCCGCGAGCAGCAGCACAGAGCCCAGCGACAGGCCATACCAGGCGTTCTGCACGGTGGACCACAGCGCCAGCGTACGCTGAATAGCCGCCGTTGCGCTGGCGGCGGCGTTCGCAACGGCCGGCGGCTGATCGCTACCAAGCCCGGTTAGAAGCGCCATCGCCTCCTGATCGCCGCGCGCCCTGACTGTGGCGATGGCTTCCAGCTTCTCGGCATCGGTGGCGTCAGGTTTGTACAGCAGGATCGCGGCCCGGGCCTCGGCAAAGGCCTGCCTGGCAGCCTTGTTGGTTTCCTTGGCCAGCGCGCCGTCGACCACCGGCAGCATGGTCTCGTCGTGGGTCTTGAACACCGACTGCGCGGCCGCGATCCGCTTGGCGGGATCGGGGGACAGCAGGGTCAGGCCGCCGAGCGCGGCTTCGACCGTACGGCGCAGGCGATTGTTGAGGCGGACAGCGGCCGCATTGTCGGGCAACTTGTCGACCGCGGCGCCGGTAGCGGCATCGATGATCTTGCCGTCCGGCTGGGTGATAAAGACCTTCTTCGAGTCGGGATCGGCCGACAGCCGGCCGTCCTGAAGCGCACTGATGATCGGAAAGGCAAGCGGATTGCCCGACGTCGCGACCGTGCCGACCGCTTCTTCGGTGTCGGAAAACTCGTCATTGGCGAATTTGGCGACTGCATCCTCGAATGGGCCGGCGAACGCCGGCACGGCGTAGGCGGCTAGCAGAAAAAACGAGAGGACAAGCGCACGGAAATGATCAAAGAAATTGGTAGACACTGGACGACCCCGGCACAGATGAGAGGAGAAGGCGGCGACATCGCCGCCTTCTCCGGTCTTCGAATCAGGTGAGGATCAGGAACCTTGACCGCCGCACTTGTTGGTCTTGGTGTTGTAGTTGCCGCACTTCTTGCCAACCCAGTCGCCGATCAGGTCCTTGGAGCCTTCCAGCTCCTTCGACCATGCATCGCCGGCCACTAGGCCCGGGGTCTTCCACACCACGTCGAACTGGCCGTTGGCCTTGATCTCGCCGATGAACACCGGCTTGGTGATGTGGTGGTTCGGGAGCATCTTGGAGACGCCGCCGGTCAGGTTGGGGGCCTCGATGCCGGGCAGCGCATCGATCACCTTGTCCGCATCGGTCGACTTCACCTTCTCGACCGCCTTGACCCACATGTTGAAGCCGATCACATGGGCTTCCATCGGATCGTTGGTCACGCGCTTCGGATTCTTGGTGTAGGCCTGCCAGTCCTTGATGAACTTCTCGTTCGCCGGCGTCTTGATCGACTCGAAGTAGTTCCAGGCGGCGAGATGGCCGAGCAGCGGCTTGGTGTCGATGCCGGCGAGTTCTTCTTCACCGACCGAGAATGCCACCACCGGAATGTCGGTTGCCTTGATGCCCTGGTTGCCGAGTTCCTTGTAGAAGGGAACATTGGCGTCGCCGTTGATGGTCGAGACCACCGCCGTCTTCTTGCCGGCTGAGCCGAACTTCTTGATATCGGCCACGATGGTCTGCCAGTCAGAATGACCGAACGGGGTGTAGTTGATCATGATGTCTTCCTGCTTGACGCCCTTCGACTTCAAGTAGGCTTCGAGGATCTTGTTGGTGGTGCGCGGATAGACGTAGTCGGTGCCGGCCAGCACCCAGCGCTTCACCTTTTCGTCCTTCATCAGGTAATCGACCGCAGGGATCGCCTGCTGGTTCGGCGCAGCACCCGTGTAGAACACGTTGCGCTCGCTCTCCTCGCCCTCGTACTGGACGGGATAGAAGAGAATGCTGTTCAGCTCCTTGAACACCGGCAGCACGGATTTGCGCGACACCGAAGTCCAGCAGCCGAACACGACAGCGACCTTGTCCTTGGTGATCAGTTCGCGAGCCTTTTCCGCGAACAGCGGCCAGTTCGACGCGGGGTCGACGACGACGGCTTCAAGCTTCTTGCCGAGAACGCCGCCCTTCTTGTTCTGCTCGTCGATCAGGAAGAGGATCGTATCCTTCAGCGTGGTCTCGCTGATGGCCATGGTGCCCGAAAGCGAATGCAGGACGCCGACCTTGATGGTGTCATCCGCCGCTTTCGCTGAAGTGAACGCGGCCAAGCCCAAAACCAGCCCGGCAGTAGCCGCCAGCCAGCGACGTCGGCTCAGAGACGTCGTTATATCGTGAGTCAATTGAGTAAGCATGAGCTGTCATCTCCCTGACGCAGACGTTTAAACGCTACGAAACGGCCCCAACGGCCGCCTGCATTAACGGAATCGCAAGAACCATGCCACGGTAGGGAGGGGGGATAAGCTCATGGTGCTATTGAAGAATCTTGCGCTGAAAGCCTCCCGCACAAAGCAACTGCTCATTTCTTGGGCTGAAAAAATGTATGCTAAAGTAGCAAACTGCCTATTTCATATCCAAATATGACATATTGTCTAAATTTCTGGCATAGCGCGCCGTTGGCCGGCCGCCGCGACGCGGGGTAAATCGGCGAGATGAGTCTCCTTCCCGCGCAATTCTTAACTACGGCAGAGCCAGATCCGGCGATTTACCTTGAAAGCGCCGCGTTCGTGTTCCATATCACCAGTACGACCCAGGGAATCACCGGGTCATCGCGAGCCGCGTGTTCTGAGCCCGTTCAACGGTTTCTGGCTTGCCCCTTCAGCTAACCAAAACCGACGCCCCAAACACGCGGGTGTCTCTGACACCCTCGCCGCTCCTGGCTGAAACCGCCGGGAGCCTGCCTTTTATAATGGAAAGAACCCACCTTTTGACCTCCTTTCAGGATTTCGGCCTCGCCGAACCCATCTCGCGTGCGCTCAAAGAAGAAAACTATCTCACGCCCACGCCCATCCAGGCTCAAACCATTCCCCTCGCGCTCACCGGCCGTGACGTCGTCGGCATCGCCCAGACCGGCACCGGCAAGACCGCGTCCTTCGCGCTTCCGATCCTGCATCGCATTCTCGAAAACCGCATCAAGGTGCAGCCCAAGGCCTGCCGCGTACTGGTGCTGAGCCCGACGCGCGAATTGTCGGGGCAGATTCTCGACAGCTTCAACGCTTATGGCCGTCACATGCGCCTCACCTCTGCGCTGGCGATCGGCGGCGTGCCGATGGGCCGCCAGGTCCGCTCGGTGATGCAGGGTGTCGAAGTCATGGTGGCCACGCCCGGCCGCCTGCTCGATCTGGTGCAAAGCAACGGCCTGAAGCTCGGACAAGTCGAATTCCTTGTGCTCGACGAGGCCGACCGCATGCTCGACATGGGCTTCATCAACGACATCCGGAAGATCGTCGGCAAATTGCCGATCAAGCGGCAGACGCTGTTCTTCTCGGCGACGATGCCGAAGGATATCGCGGAACTCGCCGAACAGATGCTGCGCGATCCGGCACGGGTCGCCGTGACGCCGGTGGCCTCGACAGTCGAACGCATCACCCAGCGTATCATCCAGGTCGATCACTCCGCCAAGCCGGCATTGCTGGCGCAGCTCCTGAAACAGGAACCGGTGGATCGCGCGCTGGTCTTTACCCGGACCAAGCATGGCGCCGACAAGGTGGTGAAGGGCCTCGCCAAGGCCGGCATCACCGCGGAAGCCATTCACGGCAACAAGTCGCAGAACCACCGCGAGCGGGTGCTGGCCTCGTTCCGCTCCGGCGAGGTTCGTACCCTGGTCGCCACCGACATCGCCGCCCGCGGCATCGACGTCGACGGCATCAGCCATGTGGTCAATTTCGATCTGCCCAACGTTCCCGAAACCTATGTCCATCGGATCGGCCGCACCGCGCGCGCCGGCGCCGAAGGTACCGCCATTTCGCTGATCGCAGGCGCCGAGGAAATGGCGTATCTGCGCGACATCGAAAAGCTGATCCGCATTGCATTGCCGCGGGAAGATCGCCGCACGCCCGGCCATCGCGACGCCGCACCGGCAGCGGCGCCCGCGCAGCATCGGGGCGGAAGGTCCGCGCCGCGCGTACACGCTGCCCGAGGCAATGACGCCGCACCGGGATCGAAAGGTCCGCGCCGCCGCCGCCGTGGCGGTGGTGCAATAAATGGTGCGCCGCAAGCGAACCGGCACGAGCCGGCACGTCCGCCGCAAGGCGGCAACGGAACGGCTCAAACCGGCAGCAAGGCTGACGGAATGCAGGGCGTTGCTTTCTTGCATCGAGAAAGTCGTCCGAATACAAAACCCAACCGTGCCCACCGACCACAGCGCTAGCCGTCGATCGATCTGGAGATACCCATGGCTAAAGAAGAGCTGATCCAGTTCGAAGGACTGGTGACCGAAATCCTCCCTGATGCACGTTACCGCGTGCAACTCGATGCCGGACACGAGATCGTCGCCTACACGGCCGGCAAGATGAAGAAGAACCGGATCAAGACGCTGGCGGGCGATCGGGTGACGATCGAGATGTCGCCCTACGACCTTGAGAAAGGCCGGCTGATCTTCCGCCACAAGGACGAGCGTCCGGGTGGTGGTGCTCCGCGTGGTGCACCGCCGCGCGGCCAGTTCCGCCGTCGCTAGCTTCGTACCGCACGCCGCATGATCAATTCATGTCGGCATGCGGGCACGGCCTTTCGTCGCACGACTGCGGCGCGATCAAAAAATCGTGCACGTCAGGATTGTTTTGAGGGCTACTTTGGAATAATATGAACATATCGATTTTCGGCCGGACGACATTAGCTATCCACCGGTACAGCCGGTTTAGACGCTGACGACCCTTCCAAAATTCGATCTCACCAGCCCATCGAAAATGGGTTTCGACTATATCTATCTTGAGAAGGGACTACCCCCGTGAGCATGGGAACCGTGAAGTGGTTTAACGCGACCAAGGGCTTCGGCTTCATTCAGCCGGATGACGGCGGCAATGACGTATTCGTTCACATCAGCGCCGTCGAACGCGCCGGGCTTGGAACGCTGCGCGAAGGCCAGAAGATCAGCTACGAAATCGTGGCGGATCGTCGCTCTGGCAAGTCTTCGGCCGACAATCTACGCGCCGCCGGCTAAGCAATGTCTCTCGGCCGAGCCCGAGAGATCATCCAAGTAAAGCGAAAAGGCCGCGCGGTGCGTGGCCTTTTTTATTTGAGTGATGCGTGCAGTTGAGCGATGCGGCGCGGATTCAGTTGGTATATTGGGTCGGACAGTTGGAAAGTACACCCGAACTAGGCGTCGGATAGATAACACACTCCGACTGCCGCGGACGCGTATAGGTGGAATCCTCCAGGGGAAGGCTGGTCCGCAAGATATAGCCGACGATGGGCACATAATCGTAGTTGACCTCTGCCCAGATCAGATACGTCCCGCCAATCTGGAGCGCCGGCGGTATCGCCACCGTGCCCGCCCCGCGCGGCACCGATCCCTTGCTCCATATGACCCGTGCAACCTTGGTCGTGGGATCGACATACAATTGCGTAATCGTGGATTTCAGCGGCGTCGTCGGATATGGCGTCAGGATCGCCTTGCCCGTGGTCAGAAAATTGGCGAGATCTGCGTCCGATACGCTCATCGATTGAGAGACCAGGTCGGACAGCGTCCGCGCCACCAGCGTGACTTTGCGATCGACCGCGACACCGGACGAGGTCTCGACCGTTCCGAAAAACAAGGTCAGCATCATTGGAAGGATAATGGCGAACTCGGTCGCCGCGTTGCCGTTGCGGCTTCGGATCAGATCGACGAACAATCCGCGCACACGAAGCAGTATCTGCACCGGTTTCACCATCATCGCGTCAAGAGGAAGGTTCGACATGAAACGCGGTGGTAGCCGACAACAACCTTTTGCTGCCGGCGTCGCCGCGGCCGATATTGGCGATGTTGTAACCGAGGCCGGTCACGAACAGCGGCCACCGATAGAAGGCGCGGACCACGACAGTGGCCTGGCTATTGGATCCCGGCAGTTGAAACGTGAGGTTGGTGGGGTCGTAAGAACCTGCCGTGATAGGATCCGTGATCGTGATCGTGGTGCCCGGAGCGTAGGTCCGGACGTCCACATCGATCGGGCAGCTCAACAGCGCCTTGACGCGATCACAAAGATCCTGCTGGAACTGCTCTTTCTGCTGCGCGGTCGAGAGGCCGGTGTCTTGTATCTGATGCGTGTAGAGCAGCCGCCCGGCGTCCTGGACACCGGTCTCGAGGACCTGCCCCGCAAAGAACACCATTGCCGTCTCGATAATCGCAAACAGCAGTGCAATGAAAACCGGCGCGACCAGCGCGAATTCGACGGCGGATGAACCCCGGCAGTTGCGGCGAAACCGGCGCAACGCATTTCCGACGGTAGCTGTTGAAGCAGCGGGTGACGTCATCGAGAATACCCCCCAGGCGGCAGCATCATCCGCGCCTCAGAGGTAGCCGAAAGTCATTGTTGAAGTGTTTCGTCCGATCGAAACAGACTGCCCTGTTCCGTTAACGGCATGTTAGCCATTGCGGGACGCCGCGTGCCGGCCGCGAGCTGTTTTGCGTGCGATGACCTGACATCCGCAGGCGCCGGCGCTTTCGGGAATTCCGGCCCGAACCGCCGGCAAAAGGATCAATTCGCCGGCTTGGCGGCTGCGGCGGCAGCAGTGGCGTTGCCGCTGGCCTGGCCGCTAAGGCTGCCGGCCTGATCCATCGCGGATCTGAAGTAGGTCTCGCCGTCACCAAGGGTAACGCGGCGCTGGCAAATCGGCCTGCAGCTATACGACTCGCGTTCGACGCCACGATAGATCGTGACGAGTTGGTCGGTTGGACCCTCGACCTCGATGACGCGGTCCACCAGCACCTCGCCGCTGCGGTCCATCGCAATGAAATTGGTCGCGCCATAACCCTTGCCGGTGACGACGATGACACCGCCGCTCTGCAGCGTGACGTCTGCGATCAACGGATTTCCGACCACGATGGTGGCGACGCGGGTGGGGAGCTTGACGAGCTTGGCCTGATCGACATTGACCGCGATGGTGTCGGGAGCAGCCAACACCGACGCCGGCCACAGCAGAATTCCGATGATGAGCGACCGGAATCCGAGAAACGCGCGTTCGCGCGGACGCAGGGAACTGAACGACATACTCTACCCCGGGGCGTTGACAAGCCGGCTAAGCGATACGCAGCGGAACCGGCGCCCGACGCGGCAAATCTGACGGCAATAAGTGAACGAAGTGCAAACGGCGCCGGGAAACCGCGGCCAATCTATTGCCGGAACGGATAGGCCAGTTGACCGGTGATTTCGGACGGAAACGACGATTGGTCGTCGACGCCATAATTTTCCGGCAATTCGTTCGCTGGCATCCGGAACGTGCCGAACAGCAGATCCCAGATCGGAAACGTTCCGGCAAAGTTGGTATTGCCGCCCTGCTCGAGCGAGGTGTGATGCCAGCGGTGAAATATGGGCGTTGCCAGCACGTATTTGAAAGGGCCAAGCGTCCAGTTCAGATTGGCGTGCACGAATGCCGAATGAAACGTCGTGAACGGACCGACCCACAGCATGATGTTCGGCGATATGCCGGCCATCAGCAGAATGACGTCCACCGCGATCGTGCCGAGGAATAGATTGACGGGGTGGAAACGCGCCGCCGAAATCCAGTCCAGGTCTTCGGAAGAGTGATGAATGGCGTGATACTTCCAGAACGCGCCGCCGTGAAACAAGCGGTGCAGCCAATATAGCATGAAGTCCGAGACGATCAGGAATATCGCCGCCTGCACCCAGAGCGGCAAGTCGGCAAGCGGACCGTGGCCATTGTCGTAGAAGGCGATCAGTTCGTCGGGGCCATGGATATTGAAGACGACGCTGGCGCCGAGCACCAGCAGTCCGATCCGCAGCACGCGCGCGAACAACGGAACGAAGAACCAGTAGCAGACGTCGGTCGCGAGTTCGCGCTTGCGCCACCATGGCGTTCCGGGATTGCAGGCCCAGAAATGGGTCAGCACCGAGAACACCAGGGCCAGGACGATCGTGACGGGCACTACCTTGACGATCGTCTGACCCAGCATATCGACGACTTCCAGGGATAGATTGGACATGCCGGCCTCATCCGATCAGGTATCGCTCAGCGTTACCTGCCCGTGCTTAAGGACCGATGAATCGAGCCGCGCAGACGCCCTGATCCGACCGCCGTATCCGAGCGATCGGGAGCACGTCGCATTTTATGCAAGGTGTTAGTTCGATGTTTACTCTGCTCAAGAACAGCCGGAACCTGCGATGTTTCCGCAATCGAATTAACTGCGCTGAAATTCTCCGACCCTAGGCTTCACGCCATGGTCACGGTGCTGAGAACGCCGGCAAGACCAAACCTAGTTCGAAGCCACGTGTACACATGGAGCTACCCTGATGAAGAATCTGATCGCGCGTTTTGTGAAGGACGAGTCCGGCGCTACCGCTATCGAATACGGTCTGATCGCAGCCGGTATTGCCCTGGCGATCATCGCCGTCGTCAACACCCTCGGCACCACCCTCAACACCAAGTTCACGGCGATCAATACTTCGCTGAAGTAAGCATCCGCCAGGGCTGAGCATCAAAGGCCCCGGTGCTCCCGGGGCCTTTTTTGTCTTCGTTGTCTTTGCCGGAATGTTTTGCCGGATTGTAGTGAGCGTAAACATGCGTAAACCCGCCGCCGCTGTCGCGGCAACAAGAGCCCCGCCGCCGGCCGGCAACCTTAACAGCGCGCCCGAGCAAGTGGTTTGTCTTGCGCTGGTGGTGGCGCTTGTCGTGCTCGCCGCGCGCATTGCAAGCTTCTGGTGATGCGCCGCAACGTTTCCCGATTGTTCATCTCTCGCCGCTAAGTTCGGGCGATGCTCCGACTGGCGCCGGCAGCACGGGCTGTAATCCCAATGATCCTCGATATCACGCGGCTTCTGCTGTTTCCGGCACTGATGGCGTTTGCGGCCGCAAGCGACCTTTTCACCATGACAATCTCGAACCGGGTGTCGCTGGCGCTCGTCGCGGGCTTCCTGGTTCTCGCCGTCGTGAGCGGCATGGGACCTTACGAGATCCTCCTGCATATCGGGGCGGGCTCTGCCGTGCTTGCGCTGGCGTTTTTCTGTTTCGCCATGGGCTGGGTCGGCGGCGGTGACGCCAAGGTGGCGGCCGGCGTCGCGCTTTGGTTCGGCTTTGGCCATATGCTGGACTATCTTGTCTACGCCTCCTTGTTCGGCGGCGCGTTGACCTTGCTGCTGCTTCAGTTCCGGCAATGGCCGCTGCCTTATGCCCTTGCGAACCAGCCGTGGCTGCTCCGGTTGCACGACAAGGAGACCGGGATTCCCTATGGGATCGCGCTCGCGATCGGCGCCCTGATGATCTATCCGGAGACCGAATGGATCAAGGCGGTCGACCTGACCCACTTCGCGATGCGCTGACCGGCTCGAGTAAACCTCTCGTTAGGGCAATTTAGATACGCCTTATTAACCATGCTTTGACGAATAACTGGTCAACTCCGATCACGGCGGCGGAAGCGTCGCGGCGTCATGTGGAAAGTGAAGCGTATGAATACCGCACGCATTGTCGTCCTGACCATCGCTGTCGGCGCCGGCGGCGTTGCCGCCTATCTTGCGAGCGGCTCTGACAGCAAGCCTCCTCCGAACGAGCCGGTTGCCCAACTGCAAACGGTCGACGTCTTGGTGGCGAAATCCGATATCGGCCTCGGCCAGTCGGTCAAGCCGGAGGATCTGCAGTGGCAGACCTGGCCGGCGGCGACGACAAGCAGCACTTTCATTCGCCGCAGCGAGCGGCCCGATGCAACGACGCAGTTCACGGGTTCGATCGCACGCGCCCCGTTTATCGCCGGGGAGCCGATCCGGGACCAGAAACTGGTGAAAGCCAACGGATCGGGCTTCATGGCGGCGATCCTGCCCACCGGCATGCGCGCCATCTCGACCGAAATCTCGCCGGAAACCGGCGCCGGCGGCACGATCGCGTCGATGTGATCCTTTCGAGGCGCGAGAAGAATCCGGACAGCGCCGGACCCGATGTCGTCAGTTCGGAAATCATCCTGAGCAACATTCGCGTGCTCGCGATCGACCAGGCCCCGAAGGAAAAAGATGGCCAGACCACGGTGGTCGGCAAGACGGTCACGCTCGAGCTGAAGCCCGAACAAGCGGAGACGCTCGCCCGCGCCCGCCAAAGCGGAACGATGTCGCTCGCGCTGCGCAGTATCGCCGACCTCAACCTGGTCGAGACCCGCACCGACGATCGGGCTTCCAGCCGTGGCCAGGGCATCAACGTAGTTCGTTACGGCGTCTCCGCGCCGGCAACGATACAGAAGTAACCGAGACGACACAGAAGTGACCGAGAGGACGGCCGATATGAAATGCAGGGTAGATCAACTGATGCGGAGCTTTGTGGCCCGCGCCCTGTCGTTTTCGGCCGTCGCGGCGCTGACCTTCAACCAGGCTCTGACGCCGGTGGTAGCGAGCGACTATCGCGCCGCCGCGGCACCGCTTGCCGCCGATGGACAGATGAATGCGCGTTTTCTCGCGCTCGGCATCGGCAAGTCCGTCGTGATCGACCTACCGCGCGACATCAAGGACGTACTGGTTGCCGACCCGAAGATTGCAAACGCTGTCGTCCGCTCGGCGCAGCGCGCCTACATCATTGGCGCGGCAATCGGTCAGACCAATATCGTGTTCTTCGATTCCGCCGGCCAGCAGATCGCCGCCTATGACATTGCGGTCAAGCGCGACCTCAACGGCGTGCGCGCCGCACTGAAAGCGACGCTGCCGAATTCCGATATCCAGATCGAAGGCGTCGGCGACGGCGTCATGCTGACCGGCTCAGCGTCGAGTCCCATCGACGCGCAACAGGCAGGCGATCTCGCCGCGCGGCTGGTGGGCGGCGCCGACAAGGTCGTCAATTCAATCGCGGTGCGCGGCCGCGACCAGGTGATGTTGAAAGTCACGCTCGCCGAGGTCCAGCGCTCGATCATCAAGCAGTTGGGCATCGATCTCACAGCCAACATGAATTACGGCACGGCCGTCGTCAACTTCAGCAACACCAACCCGTTCACCGCAAACAATGCGCCGCTGGTCCCCGGCAACAACCTCACCACGTCGTTCGGCGCAACGCCGTCGGTGCAGGCGACGCTGCGTGCGATGGAAAGCGCCGGCGTGGTACGAACGCTGGCCGAGCCCAACCTGACCGCGATCTCCGGCGAGTCCGCCACATTTATCTCAGGCGGTGAATTTCCCATTCCGACCGGCGTGACCTGCCAAACGTCGACGTCGGGCACCATCGGAAATTGCGTCCAGACCGTCAGCTTCAAGAAATTCGGCATCTCGCTCAACTTCACGCCGGTGGTGCTGACCGAGGGTCGGATCAGTCTCCGGGTGATGACCGAAGTATCGGAAGTCTCGACCGAAAATTCTCTGACGGGCGGTCAGGGTGGAACGACGATTCCCTCGATCAAGACCCGTCGTGCCGAAACCACGCTGGAAATTCCATCGGGCGGCGCGATGGCGATGGCCGGCCTGATCCAGGATCAGACCAAGCAGGCCATCAACGGCTTTCCCGGGCTGATGCAGATTCCGATCCTTGGCACGCTGTTCCGCAGCCGCGACTTCGTCAACAGCCAGACCGAACTGATGGTGCTGGTGACCCCCTATATCGTTCGCGCCGTCGCACAGAAGGACCTCTCGCGCCCGGATGACGGATTTGCCAACAGCTCGGATCCGCAGGCCGATCTCCTGGGCAGCATCAGTCGGATCTATGGCGTTCCGGGCCGTGTCGAGCCGGTCCGGAATTATCGCGGCACCTACGGCTTTATCACCGACTGAGGCGGGACGAGGATTAGAAAGATGACAGTCAAAATACCCGCCGATCGCAGTCACGGCGTCCGCCTGGCGGGAGCTCTTGTCGGTGTTGCCATGGCGCTAAGCGCCTGCAAGCATGTCGACGAGGACGCGACGGCGAGCATCTACCCCAACGATTATCGCCAGCGTCACCCGATCGCGATCCAGGAGGCCGACCGTTCGGTCGTCGTGTTCGTCGGTCAGGGCCGGGGCGGCATTTCCGCGCTGCAGCGCGCCGACGTGATCGCGCTTGCGCAAACCTGGCTCCAGGAAGGAACCGGTGCGATCAGCGTCGACGTGCCGGTCAATACGCCGAACGCGCGCACAGCGGCCGATGCATTCCGGGAAATCCGGGCGACGCTCGCAGCCGCCGGCGTACCGCCGCGCGCCATCGTGGTCCGTCAATATCGTCCCGAAGATCCGCGCCAGATGGCGACGATCCGGTTGAACTATCCGAAGATCTCGGCCGTCGCGGGTCCCTGCGGTGTGTGGCCCGATGACCTCGGACCTTCGATCAAGAACAAGGCCTACTTCGAAAACCAGCAGTATTACAATTTCGGTTGCGCTAACCAGCGCAACCTGGCGTCGATGGTCGACAATCCATCGGACCTCGTGCAGCCGCGGCCCGAAACGCCGCCCTACACCGCGCGACGCACCGCCTCCTTCGAGAAGTATCGCAAGGGCAACTCGACCGCGACCACCTATCCGGAAGTCGACGCGGCCAAACTCAGCACGACAGGCAAATGATCAGCTACGCACGTCAGAACCCCGAAGAGCAGCCGGACGCCACGCCGCTGTCCGCCGACGATCATATTGCGCCGGCGCCGCGGGTATCCGTGCAGGCGTTCTGCGAGACGGTGGAAACCGCTGCGGCCGTGCAGTCGGCCGGTGAAGACCGCCGGCTCGGCAAGGCCCATCTCAAGATCCAGATGGGCGGCATGACTGCCGCCATCGAGGCCTATCGCACCGCGCCGACCCCGAACGTGATCATCCTGGAAACCGAAGGCCGCACCGATATCCTCGCCGGCCTTGATCAACTCGCAACCGTATGCGACGCGGGAACCCGTGTCATCGTGATCGGCCGGATCAACGATGTCACGCTGTACCGCGAACTGGTGCGGCGCGGCGTCAGCGACTACGTGATCGCGCCGGTCAATGCGCTCGACGTGGTGCGCTCGGTTTGCAATCTGTTCTCGGCGCCGGAGGCAAAGGCCGTCGGCCGGATCATCGCTGTCGTGGGCGCCAAAGGCGGCGTCGGCGCCTCCACCATCGCGCATAATGTGGCCTGGGCGATCGCGCGTGATCTCGCGCTGGATTCCGTGGTTGCCGACCTCGACCTCGCCTTCGGCACCGCCGGACTGGACTACAACCAGGATCCCCCGCAAGGCATTGCGGATGCGGTATTCTCGCCCGATCGCATCGATACCGCGTTCGTCGATCGCCTGCTGTCGAAATGCACCGATCACCTCAGCCTGCTGGCGGCGCCGGCGACCCTGGAGCGGGTCTACGACTTCGGCGCCGAAGCCTTCGATTCGATCTTCGACACGCTGCGCGCCACGATGCCGTGCATCGTGCTCGATGTTCCCCATCAATGGTCGGGATGGACCAAGCGCGCCCTGGTGGGCGCCGACGACATCCTGATCGTCGCAGCGCCGGATCTTGCCAACCTGCGCAATACCAAGAACCTGTTCGATCTCTTGAAGGCAGCGCGGCCCAACGACCGGACGCCGCTCTATTGCCTCAATCAGGTCGGCGTGCCGAAGCGGCCGGAAATCAACGCCGGCGAATTCGCCAAGGCCATCGAAAGCCAGCCGATCGCGGCCATTCCGTTCGACCCGCAAATATTCGGCTCGGCCGCCAATAATGGCCAGATGATCGCGGAGATTTCCGCAAATCATCGCACCATCGAAATGTTCCTGCAGATCGCGCAACGGCTGACAGGCCGCGGCGAGACCAAAAAGCCGCGGGCTTCGTTCCTGTCGCCCCTTATCGAGAAACTGCGGGCAAAATAGCCGCCTGCGTGGAGTGTCGTCGTGTTTGGTAAGCGTAGCGGACCTGAAAGCGAAACGCGGGCGATCAAGCCCGCCGTCAGCGTGTCGAACCCGCCTGCGGCGGCGCCCGCTGCCGTCGCGGCTCCGCCAACCGTATCATCACCGCCACTCTCCCCCGCGAAGACGCCGGCGGCACCCACGATCGACGCGCGGCGTTCGGACAGCTACTACCAGGTCAAGGCGACGATCTTCGGCGCCTTGATCGAGGCGATCGACCTTGCCCAGCTCGCCAAGCTCGACGGCGAGTCGGCACGCGAGGAAATCCGCGATATCGTCAACGAGATCATCGCGATCAAGAACATCGTGATGTCGATTGCCGAGCAGGAAGAGCTGCTCGATGACATCTGCAACGACGTTCTCGGCTATGGCCCGCTGGAGCCGCTGCTGTCGCGCGACGACATCTCCGACATCATGGTCAACGGCGCCGGTACCGTGTTCATCGAAGTCGCCGGACGGATCCAGCGCACCGGCATCCGCTTCCGCGACAACCAGCAACTTCTGAATATCTGCCAGCGCATCGTCAGCCAGGTCGGCCGGCGCGTCGATGAATCCTCGCCGATCTGCGACGCCCGCCTCGCCGACGGCTCACGCGTCAACGCCATCGTCCCGCCGCTGGCGATCGACGGCCCCGCATTGACGATCCGCAAGTTCAAGAAGGACAAGCTCACACTGGACCAGTTGGTCAAGTTCGGGGCGATCTCGCCGGAAGGCGCCGAGATCCTGCAGATCATCGGCCGCGTCCGCTGCAATGTGCTGATCTCCGGCGGCACCGGCTCCGGCAAGACCACGCTGCTCAATTGTCTGACCCAGTTCATCGAACACGACGAACGCGTCATCACCTGCGAAGACGCCGCCGAGCTCCAGTTGCAGCAGCCGCATGTGGTGCGGCTGGAAACCCGGCCGCCCAATATCGAAGGCGAAGGCCAGGTCACGATGCGTGAGCTGGTCCGCAACTGCCTTCGTATGCGGCCTGAACGCATCATCGTCGGCGAAGTCCGCGGACCCGAGGCGTTCGACCTGTTGCAGGCCATGAACACCGGTCATGACGGATCGATGGGAACGCTGCACGCCAACAATCCCCGCGAGGCCCTGTCGCGCTGCGAATCGATGATCACGATGGGCGGATTTTCGCTCCCCTCGCGGACCATCCGCGAGATGATTTGCGCCTCGATCGACGTCATCATCCAGGCGGCCCGCCTGCGCGACGGCTCGCGGCGCATCACCCACGTCACTGAGGTGATGGGCATGGAAGGTGACACCATCATTACCCAGGACGTGTTCCTCTACGACATCATCGGCGAGGACGCCAACGGGCACATTCTGGGCCGGCATCGCTCGACCGGCATCGGACGGCCGCGCTTCTGGGATCGCGCGCGATATTACGGCGAGGAGAAGCGGCTTGCCGCAGCCCTCGACGCCGCCGAAGTCGTCGTGGATATCTGACGGGCAGGCCATGAACATACAAATGCTCGCACTGGCCTTTCTCGCCGCCACTGCGGTCGGCGGCTTGGCATGGGTCTTCCTCTATCCTGCATTGTCCGGGGAGAAGAAGGCCGAGCATCGCCGTGCATCGGTCGCCAAAGCCGAGCCGGTCGTGCGCCAGGCCGACAAGACCCAGCGCTCGCGCCGCGAACAGGTAGAAGGAACGCTGAAAGAACTCGATGCGCGCCGCCAGAAGGCATCGAAAATCCCGCTGAGCAACCGTCTTACGCAGGCTGGCCTCGATTGGTCGACGCAGAAATTCATGGTCGTATCCGGCGTACTCGCAGCCGCATTCTTCGGGCTGGGGCTGATGGCCGGCGGCGGCCTGCTCGGTGCCTGCGGTCTCGCATTCGCTGCCGGTTTCGGTCTGCCCCGCTGGGGCTTGAGCTACCTCAAGAAACGCCGCGAGAAGGCCTTCCTGAAGGCGCTGCCTGACGCCGTCGACGTGATCGTCCGCGGCATCAAGGCCGGCCTGCCGCTGTTTGAATCCATCAAGGTCGTTGCCGCCGATGCGCCCGAGCCGCTCCGAAGCGAATTCCTGGCCATCATCGAAACCCAGGCGATCGGCATGCCGCTGGGCGAAGCCTGCTCGCGGCTGTTCGAACGGATGCCCGTGCCGGAAGCGAACTTCTTCGGCATCGTGATCGCGATCCAGCAAAAGTCCGGCGGCAACCTGTCAGAGGCGTTGGGCAACCTCTCCAAGGTGCTGCGCGACCGCAAGAAGATGGCCGAGAAGATCCAGGCGATGTCGATGGAAGCCAAGGCTTCTGCCGGCATCATCGGCTCTTTGCCGCCGATCGTCATGCTGCTGGTTTACCTATCGACCCCCGACTACATCTCGCTGCTGTGGACCCATCCGACCGGTCAGTTGCTGCTCGTCGGTTGCGTGATCTGGATGTCTCTCGGCATTTTCGTGATGAAGAAAATGATCAACTTCGACTTCTGACGGTGCAGCATGATTGATTTCCTGGTCCAGAAGCTCCACGACGCGCGGTTCATGACCATGCTGCTCGCCGCCATCGCCGTGAGCGCGACCGCCTACACGCTGATCATGCCGCTATTTGCCGGCGAAGAGCTGTCAAAGCGCATGAAGGCGGTCGCCAGCGAGCGCGAGCGGCTGCGGCAACGCGAGCGCGACCGTCTCTCCAGAACCGAGAAAGTATCGCTGCGCCAGGCGCCGAAGCAGGTCGTCTCCAAGGTGGTGGAGGATCTCAACCTGACCAAATGGCTCGCCCAGGAAGCGGCGCGCGACAAGCTGGTCATGGCCGGCTATCGCGGTCAGGCGCCTTACGTCACGTTCCTGTTCGCCCGGGCGGTGACGCCGATCGTGCTTTTCCTCGCGGCGATTCTGTATGTTTTCGTGATCGCGCATATGGAGAAGTCGCTCCCGATCAAGATCGGCATGTGCGTCGCCGCGGCCTATCTCGGGTTGCAGGCACCCATGCTGTTCCTGAAGAACGCGATCTCGAAACGCCAGCTCTCGATCAAGCGCGCGTTTCCCGACGCGCTCGACCTGCTGCTGATCTGCATCGAGTCCGGCATGTCGGTTGAAGTCGCGTTCCGCAAGGTTTCCGCCGAGATCGCCACCCAGTCGGTGGCGTTGTCGGAGGAATTCGCGCTGACCACGGCCGAACTATCCTACCTGCAGGATCGCAAGGTGGCTTACGAGAATCTGGCGAAGCGCACCGGCCTGGACGGCGTGAAGTCGGTCTGTCTGGCCCTGCAGCAGTCGGAACGCTATGGCACGCCGCTCGGCCAAAGCCTGCGCGTCATGGCGCAGGAAAACCGCGACATGCGCATGAACGAGGCCGAGAAGAAGGCAGCCGCGCTGCCGCCAAAGCTGACCGTGCCGATGATCCTGTTCTTCCTGCCGGTGCTGTTTGTCGTCATTTTGGGCCCGACCGGTATCCGGATATCGATGATGCAGTGAGGCTGCGGTCGCAGTCGGCTAACCGTCTACCGCCGTCGTTGCCCGACTTGGATCGGCGATCCGGTACTCGGAGACGCCAGTGATGGACACGAAAGGCCGCGGCGTACCGGATCCCCCGCATGCGGCATGCGCGGAGGATGACAGTCGGTCCAGGTAAAATCAGTCCGGGCGGCTCAACGACGCTACCGGCACCGTTCCGGCGCCGCTGCGCGGATGGTCCTTGCGGCTCAGCATCTGCTTCAGATAGGCGACATTGGCGGCCGCTTCGTCGGCTGGCAGGTCGGCCTTCACGATGCTTTCGGCCTCTGCGAACCGTCCCTGCAGGCCGACCACGAGGCCCAGATTCTGCCGCACGCGCGTGTCGACCCGGCCGCTGCCATAGGCGCGGCGCAGCGCCTCTTCGGCCTTCGGCAGATCCCTGGAAAGAACGTAGGAGAGGCCGAGATTGGAGAGCACCGACGGCTCGTCCGGCACGATCTTCAGTGCGCTGTCGTAATAGCGGCGTGCTTCATCATGACGGCCAAGCTGGTCGAGCACGGTTCCTTGCACTGAGAGCAGATGCCAATCGGGATTGTCAGGCGAATGGGCGCGGGTGAGGACATCGAACGCCTGCTGGAAATTGCCGTTATCGGCGAGGGCCCGGCCATAAGTGCCAAGCAACTGCTTGTTGCCGGGGTGCGCGATGGTGGCCTGCTCAAGCACGGCGACGGCCTGGGCGCGCTGCCCGGTGGAGCGGAGCGCCTGGCCATAACGGAGCCCGGCGTCAGCGTCTTTGGGATTGGCGCGATAGCGCTCGCCATAGACCTCGACCGCGCGCCGCGGATCGGCGTCCGGACCGGGGCTGGCCTCGGCCTTCGACGTGATCGATCCCGTGATATCGGACATGGTCTGGCAGCCTCCGAGGCTGGCGGCCAAAATCGCCGTCGCTGCCGCGGAAGCCAGAAGCCGGACAAGGCTGGACTGCTGACGCATGGCACTTTAACTCACGATATCCTGCGGATTGATCGAGGTGAACGCGCCAGCAATAGACTGTTAACCCTAACGTCAGGTTAATTGACCTTTTCCACGCCCAACCCGCCCTGTCTGCGTTGCCAACCAAGACCGAGAGAAGCATGCCAACCGTGTTCGAAACCGCGCCCGCCGCATCCGCGATCCCCATTACCTTTGCGACCAAGACGACATGGGACGCGATCTGCGCGGACCTTCCGGCCCAGGCCCGACAATTCGCGCTGGCCAACGGCTTTGCCGCCAAGCCGGGCGCGTGCCTGACGCTGCCCGCCGCGGACGGACAGATCGCGCAGGTGCTGTTCGGCCTCGAGGATGAGACCAGCAAATCGCGCGACCTGTTCAGGCCCGGCGCATTGCCCGGCCTGCTGCCGCCCGGCGTCTATCGCTTCGCCAATGCGCCGCACGACGCCCGTCTCGCGGCCCTCGCCATCGCGCTCGGGAGCTATCGGTTCAACCGTTATCGCAAGGCCGACGCGCCCGGCGTCCGGCTGGTGCCGCCCGACGGCGTCGATGCGGCCGAGATCACGCGAATGGCGGAAGCGGTTCAGCTTGCCCGCGATCTCATCAATACGCCCTCGAACGACATGGGGCCGGAAGAACTGGCGCAGGCGGCACAGGGCCTTGCAGAACGGTTCGGCGCCAATTTCAACTGCATCATCGGCGACGACCTGGTGCAGCAGAACTTTCCGCTGATTCACGCGGTCGGGATGGCATCCACGCGTTCGCCGCGGCTGATCGATATGACCTGGGGCGATCCTTCGCATCCCAAGGTGACGCTGGTCGGCAAGGGTGTCTGCTTCGACACCGGCGGGCTCGACCTGAAACCGTCCAGCGGCATGCTGATCATGAAGAAGGACATGGGTGGCGCCGCCAACGTGCTGGCGCTGGCGCAGATGGTGATGGACGCCAGGCTCAAGGTACGCCTGAGGGTCCTGATTCCCGCAGTCGAGAACGCGGTCGCCGGCAACGCTTTCCGGCCGCTCGACATCTTCAAATCGCGCAAGGGCCTGACGGTGGAAATCGGCAACACCGACGCCGAAGGCCGGCTGGTGCTGGCCGACGCGCTGGCGCTGGCCTGCGAAGAGAACCCCGACCTGCTGATCGATCTGGGAACCCTGACCGGCGCGGCACGGGTGGCCCTCGGTCCGGATCTGCCGCCCTTTTATACCGATGATGAGACGCTGGCGCTGGACGTCGCACGCCACGCCAGGCAGGAGAACGATCCGTTGTGGCGATTGCCGTTGTGGCCGCCTTATGATGCCTGGCTCGATTCCAAGGTCGCCAATATCAACAATGCCCCGTCGGGCGGGTTCGCGGGCTCCATCACCTGCGCGCTGTTCCTGCAGCGCTTCGTCGAGAATGCGACGCGCTGGCTGCACGTCGATATCTATGGCTGGACGCCGTCGGCGAAACCGGCGCGGCCCGAAGGCGGCGAATGCCAGGCGGCGCGCGCGATCTACAAACTATTGGGCGAACGCTATGGATGATCCGCGCCTGACGCCGGCGAGGGGCGACCTCGCCGCGAAATATCTGGAAGGCAAGGTCAAGGCGGCGCGCTTTGTCGTGGGTGAGGAATTCGAGATCGTCGATGCGCTCGCGCCGTTGCGCGAAGCGCCCTCCTCCGATGCCATGCTGTCGACCCAGGCGCTGAAGGGCGAACGCGTCACCATCTATGATCGCAACGGCGAAGGTTTTGCATGGGGCCAATTGAACAGCGACGGCTATGTCGGCTGGCTTCCCGATCGCGCGCTCGCTAAACCCGGCCCGGCGCCGACGCACAAGATCATCGCGCTCAGAACATTTGCGTTTCCCGGTCCCTCGATCAAGCTGCCGCCGCTCGAGACGCTGGTGATGGGAACGACGGTAACGGTTACGCGCGAGGACGGCGCATTCGCCGTCACGCGCGACGGCTGGTATCTGCCGCGGCAGCATGTCGGCGGCATCGATCGCAATGCCGACGATTTTGTCGCAATCGCCGAACGCTTCGTCGGCACGCCCTATCTGTGGGGTGGCAAGAGCAGCCTTGGCATCGATTGTTCCGGTCTTGTGCAGGTATCGTTGAATGCCGCCGGTATCGGCTGTCCGCGCGACAGCGACATGCAGCAGGACAGCCTCGGCAGGCCGTTGGATGCGGCGGAATCAAAGAAGCTGCAGCGCGGCGACCTGATCTTCTGGAGGGGCCATGTGGCGATCACGCGGGATGCCGGCACCATCGTCCACGCCAATGCCCATCACATGGCGACCGTGATCGAGAACACAAGCGATGCCATCGCCCGCATCAAGGCCGCCGGCAGTGAGATCACCGCGATCAAGCGGCTGTAGCGAATGTCCGGGCGTCCCTTTACCTAAGTCGCGGCAGCGCCACCGGGCGCGGTCTCCAGCCGAAACGCGGCGGCGAACAGGGCGCGGGTGTAATCGGTCTTCGGGTTCTTGAACAATTCCGAAGCCGGTCCTTCCTCGACCACCTTGCCGTTACGCATCACGATCAGGTGGCTGGCGAGCGAGGCGACCACGCGCAGGTCGTGCGAGATGAACATGTAGGTCAGATCGCGCTTGCGCTGCAGATCGCGCAGCAGGTCGACCATCTGGGCCTGGAACAGCATGTCGAGCGCGCTGGTCGGCTCATCCAGCACGACGAAATTCGGCTCCAGCACCACGGCGCGCGCGATGCTGATGCGCTGGCGCTGGCCGCCGGAAAATTCATGCGGATAGCGGAACCGCGTCTCCGGCTTCAGGCCGACGTCCTGCAGGGCCTTGACCACACGCGCCTCGCGCTCTTGCCGCGACAGCTGAGGCTGATGCACGCTGAGGCCTTCGGCGACGATATCGGCGACCGACATGCGCGGTGAGAGCGCGCCGAACGGATCCTGGAACACGATCTGCATGTCGCGGCGGAACGGCCGCATCGCCTTGAACCGAAGGCCCTGGATGTTCTTGCCCAGAAACACGATCGGGCCGTCGGACGAGATCAGCCGCAGCAGTGCGAGCCCAAGCGTGGTCTTGCCGGAGCCGGATTCGCCGACCACGCCGAGCGTCTCGCCCTTGCGCACGGAGATGCTGACGCCGTCGACCGCCTTGATGTGCCCGACCGTCGAGCGCAGCAGGCCGCGCTTGATCGGGAACCAGACTTTCAAATCGTCGGCGGATATCACCACCGGAGAATTGGGCTTGGGCGGCGCCGGATCGGGCTTCGGCTCGGCCGCAAGCAAGGCCTTGGTGTAGGGATGCTTCGGCGCGGTAAAGACCTGTTCCACCGGCCCCTGCTCGACGATCTTGCCGTCATTCATGACGCAGACCACATCCGCGATGCGGCGGACGATTCCGAGATCGTGGGTGATGAACAGCAGGCTCATGCCGAGACGGGCGCGGATTTCCGCCAGCAGCGCCAGGATCTGCGCCTGCACGGTGACATCGAGCGCCGTGGTCGGCTCGTCCGCGATCAGCAGATCCGGCTCGTTGGCGAGCGCCATCGCGATCATGACGCGCTGGCGTTGGCCGCCGGACAATTGATGCGGATAGCTTTGCAGCCGGCTTTCCGGTTCGGGGATGCCGACCTGCGTGAGCAGCTCGAGCGTGCGGGCCCGCGCCCTTGCGCCGCCAATTCCGCTGTGCAGCGAGAGTATCTCGACGATCTGCGCCTCGATCGTGTGCAACGGATTGAGCGATGTCATCGGCTCCTGGAAGATGATCGAAATGTCGTTGCCGCGAATGCCGCGCATCTCGCGCTCGGGCAGATCGAGCAACTCGCGGCCCTTGAAGTGAATGCTGCCCGACGGATGCGATGCGGTCGGGTACGGCAACAGCTTCAGGACCGACAATGCGCTGACGGATTTTCCGGAACCGGATTCGCCGACCAGCGCCACGCATTCGCCGCGCTTGATCTCGAACGAGATGCGATCGACCGCAACCGACGTGCCGCTCGGCTGGTGAAATGCCACCGACAAATCACGGACATCGAGCAGGGGCTGGTTGATGGCGTCCATGGCGGCTTCCTATCGAAACGTCTTGCGCGGATCGAAGGCGTCGCGTGCGGCCTCGCCGATGAAGATCAGCAGCGACAACATGATCGCGACCGAAAAGAAGCCGGTGAAGCCGAGCCATGGCGCCTGCACATTGGCCTTGCCCTGCGACAGCAATTCGCCGAGCGATGGCGAGCCGGGCGGCAGTCCGAAGCCGAGGAAGTCCAGCGCGGTCAGCGTCATCACCGACGACGAGACGATGAAAGGAAGGAACGTCATGGTTGCGACCATCGCATTTGGCAGCAGATGGCGAAACATGATCACGGCATTGGAGACGCCGAGCGCGCGCGCCGCGGTGATATATTCGAAATTTCGTCCGCGCAGGAATTCCGCGCGCACCAGGCCGACCAGCGACACCCAGGAGAACAACAGGAGGATGCCGAGCAGGATGAAGAAGCCGGGCGGCAGCACGGCCGAGATGATCAGAAGCAGATAAAGCGAGGGGATCGCGGTCCAGATTTCGATGAAGCGCTGGAAGATGAGGTCGACCCAGCCGCCGAAATAACCCTGCACGCCACCGGCGGCAATCCCGATGATCGAGGAGAGGATGGTCAGCGTGAGGCCGAACAGCACCGAGATTCGAAACCCGTAGATCAGGCGCGCGACGACGTCGCGGCCCTGGTCATCCGTGCCGAGCCAGTTGTATTCGAGGTCGCTGCAGCTCTTCAGGCCCTTCTTCTGCACCACTTCCTTGCACTGCGCCTCGGTCAGCATCCAGGTCGGCTTCGACGGCGCGGGCGTCGGGAGATCAAGGTTGTGGGTGTCGTAGGAATAGCGGATCGGCGGCCATACGATGGTGCCGCCCTTGTCGGCGATCTGCTTCTGCAGATAGGGATCGCGGTAGTCGGCAGTGGTCTCGAAGTCGCCGCCAAAGGTGGTCTCAGCGTAGTTGAAGAAGACCGGCCAATAGAGACGGCCGTCATATTTGACGGCGAGCGGCCGGTCGTTGGCAATGAAATTGGCAAACAGCGAAATCGCGAACAGCACGAGGAATATCCAGAACGACCAGTAGCCGCGGCGGTTGGCCTTGAAATTCTGCCAGCGCCGCTTGTTGAGCGGCGAAGGCTGCAGGGGATGCCGCGTCGGCGGCACGGCCTCGCCGAGCGGCGACTGCGTCGTGGTCTCGACCGGCTGGGGCGCAAGCATCGCCATCAGACTTCCCGCGTCTCGAAATCGATCCTGGGATCGATCCACATATAGGCGAGATCGGAGATCAGGTTCACCACCAGTCCGACCAGCGAAAAAATGAACAGCGTGCCGAACACCACCGGATAATCGCGATTCAGCACGCTCTCGAAGCCGAGCAGGCCCAGTCCATCGAGCGAAAAGATGGTTTCGATCAGCAGCGAGCCGGAAAAGAAGGCGTGGATGAACGCGCTCGGGAAGCCGGCGATCACGATCAGCATGGCGTTGCGGAAGATGTGGTTATAGAGCACCTGCCGCTCGCTGCAGCCCTTGGCGCGCGCGGTCATGACATATTGCTTGCGGATCTCGTCCATGAACGAGTTTTTCGTCAGCAGCGTCATGGTCGCGAACGCACCGAGCGCCATCGAGATCAGCGGCAGCGTGAGGTGCCAGAAATAGTCGATGATCTTCCAATACCAGGGGAATTGCGCCCAGCCGTCCGAGGTCAGCCCGCGCAACGGGAATATGTTGAAGAACGAGCCGCCGGCAAACAGGATGATGAGGAGAATGGCGAACAAAAAGCCGGGGATGGCAAAGCCGACAATAATCACGGCGGACGTCCAGGTATCGAACCGCGATCCGTCCTGGACGGCTTTTCGGATGCCGAGCGGGATCGAGATCAGATAGGTCAGGAGCGTCATCCAGATGCCGAGCGACATCGACACCGGCAGCTTCTCCTTGATCAGTTGCAGCACGCTGACGTCGCGAAAGTAGCTCTTGCCGAAATCGAAGCGGGAGAAATTCCATACCATCAGCAAGAAACGCTCGGGCGCCGGCTTGTCGAAGCCAAACTGCTTTTCGAGATTCTTGATGAAGGCAGGGTCGAGCCCCTGCGCGCCGCGGTATTTTGAATTGACGGCGTCCGCCGAAGCGCCGGCTTGCGGACGCGAGCCAAAATCGCCGCCCGAAGAGCCGGAGATACGTGAGGCCGCTCCGGTGTCGGAGCCATTGATCTGCGCGATCACGCGCTCGACCGGACCGCCCGGCGCGAACTGCACGACCACGAAGGAGACGAACAGGATGCCGAGCAGCGTCGGCAGCATCAAAAGAATGCGGCGGGCGATATAGGCGCTCATGGGTTATTTCGCCTGTTCCGTGGCACCGGGCGATTTCGCCGTCCACCAGAGTTCGGTGACACTGACCCCGGAATATTTCGGCAAGGTTGCCGGATGGCCGAATAGATCCCAGTAAGCCAGCCTGTGCGTGTTGGCATACCACTGCGGCACCCAGTAACGTCCGGCGCGGATCAGCCGGTCGAGTGCGCGCGCCGCAAACACCAGTTTCGGCCGAGTATCGGCCGCAATCAAGGTCTCCACCATCGCGTCGACGACGGGATCGGCGATCCCGGCCAGATTGTTCGATCCTTTTGTGGCCGCCGCCTGCGTGGTGAAAAAGGGCCGCAGCGAGTCGCCGGGGACGGTCGAGAAACCGAAGCGCTCGATGAGCAGGTCGTAGTCGAAATCGTCGCGCCGCGCCCGGAACTGCACGGGATCGACCAGCCGGATCGTCGCCTCGATGCCGAGCGTGCCGAGATTCTTGATGAAGGGCGCATGATGCGGCTGGAACGATGGCTCATCGAGCAGGAACTCGATGCGGAAGACTTCGCCTTGCGGCGTCATCCGCTTGCCATCCTTAACCGGGCAGCCCGCCTCCTGGAGCAACTGTCCCGCCTTGCGCAACAGCGCGCGGTCCTGCCCCGAGCCGTCCGAGACCGGCGGCACGAAGGGCAGCCCAAACACCTCGTTTGGCACCTTGCCGCGGAACGGTTCGAGCAAGGCGAGTTCTTCAGGCGAAGGCGGCCCGACCGCCATCATGTCCGAATTCTGGAATACCGAATGGGTGCGGGCATAAGACCCATACATGATGGTCTTGTTGGTCCATTCGAAATCGAAGGCATAGTTGAGCGCTTCGCGGACCCGCGGATCCTTGAACCTGTCGCGGCGTGTATTGATGAACCAGCCCTGCGCGCCCGACGGCGTTTCGTCCGGCAGTACCTCGCGCTTGACGCGGCCATCCGTTACAGCCGGAAAATCGTAGCGCGTATTCCAGATGCGCGAGGTGAATTCTTCGCGGTACAGGTAGTTGCGTCCTGTGAAGCCCTCAAAGGCGACGTCGCGGTCACGGTAGAACTCGTAACGGATCACGTCAAAATTGTAGCTTCCGCGATTGACCGGCAGGTCCGCGCCCCACCAGTCCTTGACCCGCTCGAACTCGATGAACCGGTTGACCTCGAACTTGCCGACCTTGTAGGGCCCGTTACCCAAGGGAATATCGAGCGTGGACTCGTCGAAGGGATGCGTCGTGTAATAGGCCTGCGAGAAGATCGGCAGGCTCGCGACGAACAGCGGTACGTCGCGGCCGCGTTTCTCGGCAAAGGTGACGACCAGCGTATCGTCGTCAGGCGCCTCCGCCTTCAGCATGTCGCGCACCTGCTGCATGATGATCGGATGGCCCTTGCTCTTCAGGATGTTGAACGAGAACGCCGCGTCGCGCGCCGTAAGCCTGGTACCATCGTGGCATTTCGCGTCGGGACGGATCGTGAAGCGATAGATCAGACCATCGGGCGAAATCGCCACCGACTTGGCTGCAAGACCGTACATTGCATCCGGCTCGTCGCCGGCGCGGGCCATCAGGGACGTAAAGGTCAGGCCCATGCCCTGCGCGCCATCGCCCTTCAGGATAAAGGCGTTGAGCGAGTTGAAGGTCAGGAACGACTGGTTGTAGGCGCGGTTCGACGGGATCGTCGACAGCAGGCCGCCCTTCGGCGCATTCAGATTGACGTAATCGAAGTGGTGGAAGTCGGCCGGGTATTTCAGGTCGCCGAAGGCCGACATGCCGTGCACGTCAGGGCCGATCTCCACCGCCGGCGCCGGCCGGACCAGCGACGCGCTCAGCGCGGCCGCCCCGAGACCGAGCACATGCCGGCGAGAGAAAAACGCCATGCGGGAGATGTCCTTCACGACCGTTTTGCGATCCGCGCCGCCTTGTCCGCGTCGTACCACCAGATCGCCGGGAAGCCGGACAGGCCATATTTTGGCAGTTCCGCCGGTCGGCCGAAGCGGTCCCAGCGCGCCGTGCGCACCTTTGAGTAATTCCACTGCGGCACGACATAGTGATTCCACAACAGCACGCGGTCGAGCGCCTTGGTGGCGGCGACCAGGTCATCGCGGTCCTTTGCGAAAATCACGCGATCGATCAGCTTGTCGATCGCAGGATTCTTGATGCCGACAATGTTGCGCGAACCGGCCACGTCGGCGGCCTGCGATCCCCAGAACTCGCGCTGCTCGTTTCCGGGCGACAACGACTCCGGCCAGGACCCGACCACGATGTCGAAGTCCCATTCGCGAAGCCGGTTCTCGTATTGGGTGGGGTCGACGGTGCGCACGCTGACCGCGATGCCGAGCCGCTCCAGCGAGGGCTTGTAGAACAGCATGACCCGTTCGAAATTAGGATCCTGGCTCAACAATTCGATCGCGAGCTGCGTCCCGGTCCTGGTATCGACCATCTTGCGATCGCGCACCTCGTAACCGGCTTCCTTCAACAAGCGCAGCGCCTCGCGAAGATTGTCGCGCACGGCTTCCGGACTGCCTCCCACGGGGTTGCTGTAGGCGGTCGTAAAGACCTCGGGCGGAACTTCGGCGCGCAACGGCTCGAGGATTTCGAGCTCTTTGCCTTGCGGCAGGCCGGTCGCCATCAGCTCTTCGGCACCGTCGAAATAGCTGCTGACGCGCTTGTACTGACCGAAGAATATCTGCTTGTTCATTTCCTCGAAGTCGAACGCGAAGTTCAGGGCCCTGCGCACCCGGGCATCGCTGAATTTGGCGCGACGGATGTTCGGCGCAAAGGCCTGCATGATGCCGGAGCTGCGATTGGGGAACTCTTCCAGCAGTACGCGCTTCTCGGAAACGGCCGGAAAATCGTATTGGGTCGCCCAGGATTTGGCGCTGTTCTCGGTGCGCCAGTCGACCTGGTCGGCCTTGAACGCCTCGATCGCGACGGTTGCGTCCCTGAAATATTCGTAACGCAGCTCGTCGAAATTGTTGCGGCCGACATTCACCGCGAACTCGCGGCCCCAATAATCCTTCACACGCTCCAGGGTGACGGTCCTGCCGGCGACGAATTCCTTGATCCGATAGGGACCCGAGCCCAATGGCTGTTCAAGCGTGGTTGCCGAGATGTCGCGCTTACGGCCGGCACTATCGGTGCCTTCCCACCAATGCCTCGGCAGGATGGTGAGCTGGCCCACGATCTGCGGCAGTTCACGGTTGCCCGGCGCATCGAACACGAACTTCACCTCGCGATCGCTGAGCTTCTCGGCCTTGACCACATGGCTGTAGTAGGCCGAGTACATCGGGTGATATTTCTTGAAGGCGTCGAGCGAGAAAATCACGTCATCCGCGGTCACGGGCTTGCCGTCGTGCCACTTGGCCTGCGGCCGCAGGCGGTAGATCACATAGGAGAAATCGTCGGGGTGGCTTGCCGCCTCGGCGAGCGCGCCGTACTCGGTCGAGACCTCGTCAAGCGACGGCGTCGTCAGCGACTCGTAGACGAGCGATGCGGCGATCGCGACCGAGCCTTTGACGCCTGCCACCACAATGTTGAAATTGTCGAAGGTGCCGATGAGGATCTGGCGCGCCAGGCCACCCTTGGGAGCGTCCGGATTGACGTAATCGAAGCGTTTGAAGTCGGCCGGGTATTTGATGTTGCCGAACAGCGACAGCGCGTGGCGCCAGGCGAGTGCGCCGGTCGCGGATTGTGCCATGGCCGGATCGGCCGCGGGCAGGCCGGCTACGCTCCCCAGGGCCGGGGCGATCGCGGCGATGGCGCCGCCTTGCAGAAGGTGTCGTCGGGTAATTGCCAAATGAAACATCCTGTGGCTGGCAGAGGGTGCGATTAGGGACGCATTATAAGGCAAGGATTCGACCGGTTACGTTGCTTTTTCCTCATGATACTCGCTTGTGACCGGACCCGGTGCGGCGAAACGTCCCGATAACATGGGTGACCATACCAAAACGGCCGGGGCAAAGCCCGGCCGCAGGTCGCGTGGAGTCCATGGAAACCGCGGGAATTTACTTCGACGCCGTCGGCAGCGGAACCGGATTGTCCGACAGCGTGCGCAGATAGGCGATCACGTCGGCGCGCTCGCTGTCCTTCTGGATACCGGCGAAGCCCATCGCCGTCCCCGGAATAAAGCCCTTCGGATTGGCGATGAACTTGTTGAGGTCGTCGAAGGTCCAGGTGCCGCCCTTGGCCTTCATGGCCGCCGAGAAATTGAACCCACCGCGGCCCTCGCCCCGCTTCTCGTCGACGATGCCATAGAGGTTCGGGCCGACGCGGTTGGGACCGCCCTTCTCGAAGGTATGGCAGGCCGCGCATTTCTTCGCCGCGGCAGCACCCTTTTCGACCGAGGCGGTTTGCAGCAGTTTCTCGATCGGCTCGGACGGCGCGGGCGCTGCTTCCTTGCCGCCGGCCGGCGCTGCTTCCTTCACGGCGATCTCGTAGCCCGGCTTTTCCGGCTTCGCCGGCGTGAAAATCGCGTTGGCTGCGAAGCTCGTCACCAGCAGCACAAGACAGGTGGCCAGGACGGCGCCGAGGATTTTATTGAGTTCGAAGGAGTCCATTTTGGATCAGGCTCCAGGCCGGATGGTCGACGTAAGGCCGGAGGGAAACGGCCGCGGATGAGCGTCAGGAATCAGGCTTTCGCGCCGCACCCGAGCCACGATCAGATATCGGTTTGCCCGCGCTCTGGCAACCCGTATAAACGCCCGGACTTTCCGCCAATCCCCACTCATTTCCGATCGTTGAGCCGGGTCCAAAGCCGATGACCGAGACCCGCATTCTGGTGCTGATTCCTGCCCGCATGGCCGCCACCCGGCTGCCGGGCAAGCCGCTATTGGACATCGCCGGCCTGCCGATGATCGTCCATGTGCTCCGCCGTGCCGAGGCGGCCCGGATTGGGCGCGTGGCGGTCGCCACCGACACGCCGGAGATCGCGGCCGCCGTGCAATCCCATGGCGGCGAAGCGGTCATGACGCGCCCCGATCACCCGTCGGGATCGGACCGGATTTATGAGGCGCTGGGCCAACTCGATCCCGAAGGGAAGGCCGAAATCGTCGTCAACCTGCAGGGCGATTTTCCGACCATCGCCGCCGATAATATCCGCGACGTGCTGGCGCCGTTGGCCGATCCCGCGGTCGACATCGCAACGCTGGCCGCCCAGATACATACCGAGGAAGAGAGCACCAACCCCAATGTGGTGAAGGCGGTTGGCTCGCTGGTGGGCGAACGGCGGCTGCGCGCGCTTTACTTCACCCGCGCCACCGCTCCCTGGGGTGATGGGCCGCGCTATCACCATATCGGCCTTTATGCCTATCGCCGCGCCGCGCTGGAGCGGTTCGTGGGGCTGCCTCCCTCGCCCCTGGAGAGCCAGGAGAAACTCGAACAGCTGCGGGCGCTCGAGGCCGGCATGCGGATCGACATCACCATCGTGGACACGGTCCCGCGCGGTGTCGATACGCCGGCCGACCTCGAAACCACCCGGCTGATACTGGCCAAAGCCTGAACGGCCGATTAGAAGGCGCCCATGACCAAGAAGCTAAAAATTGCCTTCCAGGGCGAGCCCGGAGCCAATTCCCACATCGCCATCGTCGAAGCCTATCCGGACGCCGAGCCGCTGCCCTGTGCGACCTTCGAGGACGCGCTGGCTGCGATCTCGTCCGGGGAAGCCGATCTCGGCATGATCCCGATCGAGAACTCGGTCGCCGGCCGCGTCGCCGACATCCACCATCTGCTGCCGGCTTCCGGCCTCTTCATCATCGGCGAGTGGTTCCTGCCGGTCCGGCATCAGTTGATGGCGCTCCGCGGCGCCAAGCTTGCCGACATCAAGACCGTGGAAAGCCACGTCCACGCGCTCGGCCAGTGCCGCCGCATCATCCGCAAACTGGGGATCAAGCCGCTCGTCGCGGCCGATACCGCCGGCAGCGCCCGCGATATCTCCGAGCGGGGCGACAAGACCGTCGCCGCGATTGCCTCGCGGCTGGCGGCCGACATCTACGGCCTCGATATCCTGGCCGAAGATGTCGAGGACGAGAGCCACAACACCACGCGCTTCGTGGTGCTGGCGCGCGAGGCGAAGTGGGCCAAACAGGGTTCGGGGCCGCTGGTCACCACTTTTGTATTCCGGGTGCGCAACCTCCCCGCCGCGCTCTACAAGGCGATGGGCGGTTTTGCGACCAACGGCGTCAACATGACCAAGCTCGAAAGCTACATGGTCGACGGCAATTTCTTCGCCACGCAATTCTATGCCGACGTCGACGGCCATCCCGAGGACCGGGGCCTGGCGTTTGCGCTGGAGGAACTGAAGTTCTTCTCGCGCGAATTCAGGATTGTCGGGGTGTATCCGGGCCATCCGTTCCGGGCGACGTTCAGCGAGAGGACGGAGTGAATCGTCGTTCCGGGGCGATGCGAAGCATCGAACCCGGAATCTCGAGATTCCGGGTCTGGTCCTTCGGACCATCCCGGAATGACGCAAGCTACGCCGCCGCCCTCTTCCCAAGCCCGAACGCCTCCGCCAGGAGGCTATACGACTTCCTGCGTGCGTCGTGGTCGTAGACCGCGGTGATGACCATCAACTCGTCGGCCTGGCTTGCCGCGATCATCGGCTGCAGTTTTGCCATCACGGTTGACGGGCTGCCGACGAACAGCCGTGATCGGTTGCGCGCGATCGAGACGCGATCCGAGTCCGTATAGGGATAGGCTTCCGCTTCCTCGACGCTCGGCAACGGCAGATATTGCCCGCGGTCCCTACGCAGGCGATTGAGATCCATCGACGACGCCAGCCGCTCGGCCTCCGCGTCGGTTTCGGCGGCGACGACAGCGACGGCGAGAATAGCGTGCGGCGTGGTCCGCCAGCCCGACGGCTTGAAGCGCGTGCGGTAATTGACCATCGCATCGACGGCGTCGTGCGAGGCGAAATGATGCGCGAATGCAAAACCCATCCCGACCTGGGCGGCGAGTTCGGAACTGTAGTCGCTGGAGCCGAGCAGCCAGATCGGCGGCAGCGGTGAATCGTCCGGCATCGCCACCACATTGTTGTAGGGATGGCCGGCGGGGAAATCGCGGGTCTCCCATAGCGTCAATTCATGCAGCCGCTCCAGGAAATCGTCGCCCTCGCGGCGATCGAGCCGGCTGCGCAGCGCGTGGGCGGTGGCACCATCGGTGCCGGGCGCGCGACCGAGGCCGAGATCGATCCGGCCCGGAAACAGCGCCTCCAGCATCTTGAAGCGCTCGGCCACGACCAGCGGCGCATGGTTGGGCAGCATCACGCCACCGGAACCGACCCGGATATGGCTCGTCACGGCCGCGATCTGCCCGATCATGATGTCGGGCGCCGGGCTCGCCACCGAGGCGAGGTTATGGTGCTCGGCCAGCCAGTAGCGGACATAGCCGAGAGCATCGACATGGCGCGCCAGATCGATGCTGTTGCGCAGCGCCGCCGCGGGTTTGGTGCCTGTGGTGACAACGGAGAGGTCGAGGACTGAAAGCGGGATCATGGCGACAAACTAGTGCGGCAGAGGCGGGCGACAAAGGCCCAAGCCCTGCAGGTCAGGCCCGCGACGGCGAGGCCCCGCAGCCCGGCATAAAGTGGGCCCAATAGACACAAATCTTTAACAATGCAATTCTGCCCACTGCCATAAGATCGAAAACCGGCATCCAAATAATCGCCATTATAGCTACAAAAACTACATTTCTTGCAACGATCTCTGACCTTATATTCCTGCCCACCATATCCATATCTGGTCCTATATTTGTTACTTCTTTTCTTATATTGGGCAATTTCCCATACCCGATGGGCTGTTGGAGTGGCCTCATTTGGCTTATTTTAGTGCGGTGCAGCCAAGCCTGCCGTCGTCCATAGCTGGAGTTAGTGGTGCCATGACCGAGGTTACGCCCCCCGTGCCGAATGGACACCGCGCGCCGAAGTCCCCCGCGATCTCCTTCGAGTTCTTCCCGCCCAAGACCGAGGAGATGGAAAAGAGCCTGTGGGACACCATCAAGCGCCTTGCCCCGCTCGCTCCCAATTTCGTCTCTGTGACCTATGGCGCCGGCGGATCGACGCGAGAGCGCACCCACTCCACCATCGCCCGCATCCTTGGCGAGACCGAATTGCTGCCGGCCGCGCATCTGACCTGTGTAGGCGCCGCACGTGGCGAGATCGACGAGATCGTCGGCCGCTACCACGATGTCGGCGTCCGCCATATCGTCGCGCTCCGCGGCGATCCGCCCGGCGGCATCGGCACCGCCTACACCACCCATCCCGACGGCTACCAGACCTCGGCCGATCTCGTCGCCGGCATCAAGCGGCAGCACGGCGACATCGAGATTTCGGTTTCCGCCTATCCCGAGAAGCACCCCGAGAGCCGCGACTTCGACGCCGATATCGATGTGCTGAAAGCCAAGGTCGATGCCGGCGCGACCCGGGCCATCACCCAGGTGTTCTTCGACAACGACCTGTATTTTCGCTATCTCGACCGCGTGCGCGCACGCGGCATCGACATTCCGATCGTGCCCGGCATCATGCCGATGCACAATTTCAAGCAGGCCCGCAATTTCGTCACCCGCGCCGGCACCACGGTGCCGGACTGGCTGGCGGAGAAATTTGAGGGCCTCGACGACGACGCCGAAACGCGAAAACTGGTGGCCGCGACCGTTGCGGCGGGCCAGGTGCAGAAACTGGCAAAACACGGCGTCGATACCTTTCATTTTTACACCATGAACCGCGCGGATCTCGTGTTCGCCATCAGCCATCTGCTGGGCATTCGCCCGCAGGGCGCTCAGAAAGCCGCTTGATCCGATGACCGTAGCTGTTTCTGCCAAGAGAACCGCCCTGCTTGCGGCCGCCCGCGAACGCATCCTGGTGCTCGACGGCGCCATGGGCACCATGATCCAGGGCCTGCAATATGACGAAGCGCAGTTTCGCGGCGAGCGATTTGCGGATTTCCATCGCGACCTCCGCGGCAACAACGACCTGCTGATCCTGACGCAACCAAAGGCGATCGAGGACATCCACGCCGAATATCTGCGCGCCGGCGCCGACATCGTCGCCACCAACACCTTCTCCTCGACCTCGATCGCGCAGGCGGACTACGACCTTTCGGGCTACGCCTATGAACTCAATCTCGAAGGCGCCAGGCTGGCGCGCGCCGCTGCCGAGCGGGTGACTGCCGAAGACGGCAGGCCGCGCTTTGTCGCGGGCGCGCTGGGCCCGACCAACCGCACCGCGTCGATCTCGCCTGACGTATCGAACCCCGGATACCGCGCCGTCACCTTCGACGACCTCCGCACTGCCTATGGCGAGCAGATCAACGGCCTGCTCGACGGCGGCGCCGACCTGCTGCTGGTCGAGACCATCTTCGATACGCTCAACGCCAAGGCGGCGCTCTACGCCATCGCGGAAATCGCGGAAGCCCGCAGCATCGACGTGCCCGTGATGATATCGGGCACCATCACCGACAAATCCGGCCGCCTGCTGTCGGGACAATTGCCGGAAGCGTTCTGGAATTCGGTGCGCCACGCCAAGCCGATCACCATCGGCTTCAACTGCGCACTCGGCGCCGAAGATTTGCGCGCGCACATTGCCGACATCGGCCGCGTCGCCGACACTCTGGTGTGTGCTTACCCGAACGCCGGATTGCCCAACGAATTCGGGCAGTACGACGAGAGCCCGGAATATATGGCGCGCCTGATCGGCGAGTTCGCAGAAGCCGGTCTGGTCAACATCGTCGGCGGCTGCTGCGGCACCACGCCCGATCATATCGCCGCCATTGCCGCCGCGGTCGCGCCACACAAGCCGCGCGCGGTCCCGGTCATCGAACCGCGGTTGCGGTTGTCGGGACTGGAGCCGTTCGAACTGACGCCGGCGATTCCCTTCGTCAATGTCGGCGAGCGCACCAACGTCACGGGTTCCGCGAAATTCCGCAAGCTGGTCACCGCGGGCGATTACACCGCGGCGCTGCAAGTGGCACGCGACCAGGTCGAGAACGGCGCGCAGATCATCGACGTCAACATGGACGAGGGCCTGCTGGATTCCGAAGCGGCGATGGTGACGTTCCTCAACCTCGTCGCCGCCGAGCCCGATATCGCCCGCGTTCCCGTGATGGTCGACTCCTCGAAATTCGCCGTGATCGAAGCCGGGCTGAAATGCGTCCAGGGCAAGCCGGTGGTGAATTCGATCTCGATGAAGGAAGGCGAGGAGAAGTTCATCCACGAAGCCAGGATCGCGCGGCGGCATGGCGCAGCGGTCGTGGTGATGGCGTTCGACGAAACCGGACAAGCCAATACGTTCGCGCGCAAGACCGAAATCTGCAAGCGCGCCTACGACATCCTCGTCAACCAGCTCGACTTTCCGCCGGAAGACATCATCTTCGATCCCAATATTTTCGCGATCGCGACCGGGCTGGAAGAGCACAACAATTACGGCGTCGATTTCATCGAGGCGACGCGCTGGATCCGCCAGAACCTGCCGCATGCGCACATCTCCGGCGGCGTCTCGAACCTGTCGTTCTCGTTCCGCGGCAACGAGCCGGTGCGCGAGGCCATGCATTCGGTGTTCCTGTATCACGCCATCAAGGCCGGCATGGACATGGGCATCGTCAATGCCGGGCAGATGATCGTCTATGACGACATCGATCCGGAATTGCGCCAGGTTTGCGAGGACGTGATCCTCAACCGCGACCCCGGCGCGTCCGAGCGGTTGCTTCAGCTTGCGGAAAAGTTCCGCGGCAAGGAGAAACAGACCAAGGAGCAGGATCTCGCCTGGCGCGAATGGCCGGTGGAGAAGCGGCTGAGCCACGCGCTGGTGCACGGCATCACCGAATATATCGACGCCGACACCGAAGCCGCGCGGCAGACGGTCGAGCGCCCGCTCAATGTGATCGAAGGCCCGCTGATGGCCGGTATGAACATCGTCGGCGACCTGTTCGGCGATGGTAAAATGTTTTTGCCGCAGGTGGTGAAGTCGGCGCGGGTGATGAAGCAGGCGGTCGCCTATCTGATGCCGTTCATGGAAGAAGAGAAAGCGCGCAACAAGGCCAATGGCATTGTCGGCGACGGCCGCAACTCCGCCGGCAAGATCGTGCTCGCGACCGTGAAGGGCGACGTGCACGATATCGGCAAGAACATCGTCGGTATCGTGCTGCAATGTAACAACTTTGAAGTCATCGACCTCGGGGTCATGGTGCCCGCGGCAAAAATCATCGAGACCGCGAAGGCCGAGGGTGCCGATATCATCGGCCTCTCCGGCCTGATCACGCCGTCGCTGGATGAAATGAGCTTTCTCGCCGGCGAGATGGAACGCCAGGGCATGGACGTGCCGCTGCTGATCGGCGGCGCCACCACCAGCCGTGTCCATACCGCCGTGAAGATCGACCCGAACTATCGCGGCGGACCGGTGGTGCATGTCAACGACGCCAGCCGCGCGGTCGGCGTGGCGTCGTCGCTGCTGTCGCCGGAGAAGCGCGAGGCCTACGCGGCCGAGGTGCGCGCCGATTACGCGAAAATCTCCGCGGCGCATTTCCGCGCCCAGCAGGACAAGAAGCGGTTGAAGCTGGCCGCTGCACGCGCCAACGCGGTCAGCATCGACTTTGCCAAGACGCCGCCGAAGAAGCCGGCATTTTTGGGCATCAAGACGTTCCGGGATTACGACCTCGCCGAATTGGCCGAGTACATCGACTGGACGCCGTTCTTCCAGACCTGGGAACTGACCGGACGTTTTCCGACGATCCTCGACGACCCCAAGGTCGGCGAAGTCGCACGCTCGCTGTACGACGACGCGCGCAAGATGCTGGACCTGATCGTGAAGGAGAACTGGTTCAAGGCGCAGGCCACCATCGGCTTCTGGCCGGCCGCTGCCGACGGCGACGACATCGCGGTTTATGCCGACGATAGCCGGAAGGCGAAGATCGCGACGTTCCACACGCTGCGCCAGCAGCTCGAGAAGCGCGAAGGCCGCTTCAATGCGGCGCTGTCGGATTTCATTGCGCCTGCCGCGAGCGGCGTGTCGGATTACATCGGCGCCTTCGTGGTCACGGCCGGGATCGGCGAAGACGTGATCGCCGATCGTTTCAAGAATGCCAATGACGATTACTCGTCCATCCTGTGCAAGGCGCTGGCAGATCGGCTGGCGGAAGCCTTTGCCGAGCGGATGCATGCGCGTGTGCGCCGCGAGTTCTGGGGCTACGCGCCGGACGAAACGCTCGCGCCGGACCAGCTGATCCTCGAACAGTATGCGGGCATTCGTCCGGCCCCCGGTTATCCCGCGCAGCCCGATCACACCGAGAAGGCGACGCTGTTCGCGCTGCTCGATGCCGAGAATACCGCCGGCGTGAAGCTGACCGAGAGCTATGCGATGTGGCCGGGCTCGTCGGTGTCCGGGCTTTATTTCAGCCATCCCGAAAGTTTCTACTTCGGCGTCGGCAAGATCGAGCGCGACCAGGTCGAGGATTACGCAGCGCGTAAAGGCTGGAGCGTGGCGGAAGCCGAACGCTGGCTGGCGCCGGTGCTGAATTACATTCCCACCCAGGATCGATCGGCGCAGGACCGTTCGGTGAAAGAAGCGATGCCGACGCTGGCGCCGGTTGCGGCCGTGCCGGCCAACGATGTCGCGTCGCATCCGCCGGGATGCAGTTGCGCGGTGCATCTGGCGTGGCGGAAGAAGGTGGTCGGGGCTGGGTGACTGGCATCCTACACCGTCATGGCGATGACGTGCCCCGGACGCAGCGCATCACACCCGGGTCCGCGCTATGCGCGGCCCCGGGTGTGATGCGCTGCTGAGCCGGGGCCCATGCGACGAACTCCGTCTTGACTGTGGGTCCCTGTGTCTTGGAAGTCTGTCAGAATGGGGTTGGGCGGGAAGCCGTTGGGTCCTTGGCGCTTGACGCCGTGAGCCGGCTCGGTCTCCCGC
>LNAP01001865.1_pt2 | contig 41800 bp, 41 predicted proteins | sample 602601 | NCBI WGS metagenome assembly LNAP01 (sample SAMN02440304, study PRJNA202911) | soil metagenome | biome: Subtropical and temperate rainforests or woodlands; isolation source: soil samples (1 kg each in a 20% v/v slurry with milli Q water) were... ...
GGTGCTGGCTGCCTTTCGCGCTGCGCCACGGATCGCGTTCGTGCGATCCTCGGATGGTCTCGTGGCCCTCAACAGCACGGTGGAACTGATGGCCGATCTCGGCCGCCCGCGCGGCGACCTGTGGGAGGTCGCGTTGTGGGAGGACGTGCTTTCGGTCGATGGCGATCAGGCGTACTACACCTACCAGGTCTTCAACCAGGCGATCGTAATCCCCGAGACCATCGATGCCATTCGCGCCTTGAGCGGCATCGAGACCGATCCCCAGGTGTCGATGGCGCGCACCGATGCTTCGCTGGGACTGCAGCGTGATTTCATCCGTGACCGCGTCCAGGTTCGACGATGAGTGAATTCGATGATCCCGCGCTGGTCGGGCTCGGGCTGGCACTCGCTTCGGGACTTCTGATCGGCCTGGAACGGGGATGGCAGCAACGCGAGCGGCCCGAGGGACATCGCGTCGCGGGCGTTCGCACCTTTGCGCTGATCGGCCTGCTCGGCGGCCTTGGCGGGCTGCTGGCCCAGCGCTGGGGAGCCGGCATGCTCATCGCGCTGCTCGTACTCGTCGGGGTGTATCTGGTGGTGGGCTACCTGGTGACGGCGCATATGCATGCCGTGATGGGACTGACCACGTCCGTCGCCGCCCTTGCGACTTTCGCCATCGGGGCGCTGGCGACCAGTGGCGCTTGGCGCGTTTCGGCGGTCGCCGCCGTGGTCGTGCTGGCGCTGCTGCGTTTCAAGCAGCTCTTGCACGCCGGCGTCGGCAAGCTGTCCGAGGCGGAGATCAGCAGCGGCACGCAGTTGCTGTTGATCAGCGTGGTCGTACTGCCCGTACTCCCTGATCGTGGCTTTGGCCCCTATGAGGCGTTGAATCCCTATCGCCTTTGGTGGGCCGTTGTCCTGCTGGCAGTGCTGTCGTTCGCTGGGTTCGTCCTGATGCGCTCGCTCGGCAGGAAACGAGGGCTGGTATTCACAGCGCTGCTCGGCGGGATCGTGTCGAGCACCGCCACCACGGCCACGTTGGCGCGCTGGGCCGGGCAGACGCCAGGCTGGCATCCACTGGCAGCGGCGGGGGCGGCGCTCGCCTGCGCAGCCATGTTTGCGCGCATGGCGGCTCTCGTCGCCATCGCAGCCCCCGGCATCGGCTGGGACCCGGTGGTCATCTTCGTGGCCATGGCCGTGGCTGGCGGTGTTCTGGGGACGTTCCTGGCGGCGCGGTCGCCCGCCGACGACTTGCCCGAACTTCAGCTTGGCAACCCATTGCAGCTGCGCTCCGCGCTCCAGTTCGCAGCCTTCCTGGGCGCGGTGATGCTGGCAGGCCGCTTTCTTGCCGATCGCTTCGGGGATGCTGGCGTCATGCTGACCGCCGCTGCCTCGGGTCTGGTGGACGTCGATGCGATCACGCTCTCGATTGGCCGCCTGGTGACCGAGGGCGCCGTCACCGCCGCTTCGGCCACCCTGGCCTTGTTCATCGCCGCATCCGTCAATCAGGTCACCAAACTTGTCCTGTTGATGTCGCTGGGCGGTAGGGCGCTCGCATGGAGAGTGCTCCCGTCGTACGCGGCCATGGCTGCTGCTGGCTTTGCCGTCGCCCTGGGCTTGACCTGAAACAGCGATCAGCTATCGAAGGCCACCGATCGCGCCAGACTCTCCTGCGCTTCAAGGGCAGACAGCCTGCCCTTGAGCGCCGCCTGGATGACGCCGAAGGCGTCACCGCCCAGCGCCACCCGAAGCGGTGGCTTCTCGCTCGTGGCCGTGTCGAAGATCCGGTGCGCGATCTTCTGCGGATCGAGCGTGTACAACTCGTCACCCGCGTTCTCGAACATCGCGCGAATCTGTCCAGCGGGCGTGTCCTGATAGGCGGGGTTCGCCGGCGCGTACTGCAAATTGCGGCTGAAGCTCGTGCGAGCGCCGCCCGGTTCAATGAGTGTGACGAAGACCCCAAACCCCTCCAGTTCCTGGCGAAGGCATTCGCTGAAGCCTTCCAGACCCCATTTCGCGGCGTGGTAAAGACTGCTGGTCGGCAGGGAGCCTTGGCCACTGGCGCTGGAGATTTGGATGATCCGACCGGCTCGCCGTGTGCGCATGGCGGGAATGAAGGCCCGCGTGACGTGCACCGGCGCCAGCAGGTTGAGGCTGATCTGCCCTTCGATGTCCGCGTCGGAAAACTCTTCGGTGGCGCCGATGATGCCGCCGCCGGCGTTGTTGACCAGGACATCGACCGGGCGGCGGGCCTCGGCGCGCTGGACCACGGGTGCGATGTCCCCCTTCACGGTCACGTCGAGCCGTTCGACAACGAGCTGGTCACCGTAGCGTGCTGCCAGGTCGTCGAGCGTCTCGGGACGCCTGACGGTGGCCGTGAGGTCATCCCCCGAAGCCAGGATGATTTCAGCAAGATGGCGACCGATGCCGCTGGATGCGCCGGTGAGGAACCAATGTCTGGACATAAATGCACTCCTGTGGTTTACTTACCAACTAGTTTGTAAGTTAATGGCGCCCGTTTCAAGCGATGATGGGCGCTCGGATGAAATGTTGTTGAGGAGTAACGGCCCATGGCCAAGAGACGTCCCGCCGAGACCCAGCAAATGCTGCTGGACGCTGCGCTGGGGGAATTTGCCGAGAACGGGCTGGCGGGGGCACGAATTGACCGGATCGCGGCGGCAGCAGGCATCAGCAAGCCGATGCTTTATGTCCATTTCGGGGACAAGGAGGCTCTCTTCGACGCCGTGCTCAGCCGGGAAATCCTCGCCGCGGCGCAGGACGAGCGCTTCGATGCGGACGATCTTCCCGGCTATGCGGGGCGCACCTACGATTTGCTCACCGAGCGGCCGCACCTATGGCGGCTCATGACCTGGTTCCACCTGGAGCGAGGCCAAGAAGTGCTCCTGCTCCCCGCCGGTCACAGCGTACTGGAAGCCAAACATGCGGCCATCACCGCTGCCCAGGCGGAAGGACGCATCACAGCGGATTTCACGCCTGATGAGATCGTGCGACTGGTAGCGACGATCGTGCAAACGTGGTGCATGGCACCGGCGGCGAGGGATTCGCAGGAGCACGAGGCGCGCAGACGGGCGATTCAGTTGGCGATTGCGCGGATGCTTTCGCCTGGCAAATCCCCTCTCCAGCGCGGGAAAATGGTTGACGCCTCGCGCTGAACGCCCGGACAAGGAAGTGCTACTTGGCACGGGAGGACGACATTCAGGCGCGACGTGGCCATCGGTCCCACAGCCATTCGTCAGACATCCGAACCCAGTGCGACCTGGCAACGCACATGAAGAAGCAGAGTGCGTCGGCGCAATCAGCGTCCGGTCGTGGGTCGTGCTGGAAGGGGGTTAAGCCGAGACCGTGATGACGCGCGGGTCGCCACGCCCCTGCACGGCCGCCCACTCCTCGGCGCTCAGCAAGCTCTGCGGATCGACACCGAGCCCTTGAGCCGCCTCCGCCGCGACGTGCGCCCACGTGCAACGGTTCGCGAACAGCATGCCGGCCACATCGAGTGTCCCGCCGCGCGCCTGGTAGCCCAAGGCACGGGTCTGCCGCGCCCCTGTATCGATCCGACGCATCAGGCCCAGCGTCGGCTCGGGTCGCATGTGCGAGACGATGACGCGCACGGCGGCAGTCTCCGGGAACAGGGCGCGCAAGGCCTGGTCGCCGGCCACAAAGTCCTGCTCGCGTTCGTCGCGGGGTGCTCTGAAGCGGCCCGGCTCGATGACGCAGGTCACTGCGGTCCGATGTCCAGCGGCTTCGAGGCGCCGCGCCGCAAGCAGGGCCTGCTGTAGCTGGTATGCGCCGATGGCAACCAGCAACACGTCGGGGGCGTCGCAGGGCTTCACCACCCAACCACCCTGATCGACCAAGCGTTCGGCCTGCTCGGCACTCAACTGGCTGGCGACGGCCCGCTTGGGAACGACCAGCGTCCAGAACTGGCCATGCGAGGCGTAGGCCGCGCGCAGCGCCGCAACGGCACTGTTGGCATCGACCGGGAACAACACGCGCGAGGTGTCGGACATTTCGCCCAACAGCGCTTCGGCCAGCGTCGGATCCTGGTGCGACTGCTCGTTCTTGCCGTTCTCCCAGGTGTGGGACGTCGCAACCGTGACCACCGACAGCCATCCGGGTGGTGTGCCTGCCTGCGCCTGATGTCGCGCGAACAGGATTTCCTGGCGCAGCGCGCCCAGCATCTTGACGGCAAATGCCTCGTAAGAGACGACCAAGTTGATGCCGCCCTTGTTGCCCAGCGCCGCGCTGACCACCGCTTCTTCGTTGAGCGCCGTGATCACGGCGCCATCGACGGCCTCCGCCAGGCCCGGTTCGGGCGTGAAGACGCGGTGTTTGAGCAGGTCCAATGTCTGGCCCATGCGGTTGCTGCGCAGCTCGTCCGGATTGCCTACCCGCGGACGCAGCTGTGGGTTGGCTTGGACGAGGGCCGCGAAGGCTCCGTCGAGTGCCGCCATTGGCGAGACCTCGCCCTGGCCCGCAACATGCCACTGCGGAACCGGAAGTCTGGGGGCCGCCACCTGGCGGTGCGCCAGGGCATGGTCCCGCTCCAGGGGACGATGCTGCACTTCGTGCCGGCGCAGTAGTGCGACCGCTTCGTCGAGTTCGTGCGACGGCACGAAGAGAGCGCGAGCACCCTCGTTGAACTGCTGAAGCGCTATCTGGTCGACCCGGGGGTTCCCCTCCAGCGGCAGGTTGTGCGCGGCATTGGTTCCAGCACCGGGGAAGCCGAATCCCTTGGGCGCTTCGGCGATGGTGTAGTGGAGGGGTACCGGGTACTGAACGGTGCCCTGCGAAACTCCAGCCGCGCAGGCCGACAACCGCTCCTCCATCGCGTGAACGGCCCAGGCGAACGCGGCGGGGTCGGTGCCGTCGATCTCCATCGGGTCGAAGCCGTTCAGCCGCAGATGCTGGTGGAACCATTCTCGGCCCCCCTGCTGCTGCATGGTGCTGCGCTGTTCGATGCGGCGACCGTTGAGGATCATGAACGGTGCCACGAAGCCGCTGTCTTCTGCCCGCCACCAGCGCGGCGCCCAGTCACTGCCACGCTGCTCCTCGAAAGCGCCGTCGCTGAGGAACACCACCAGCCGCTCGCCGGGCAAGGGCATGTGCACGTACTGCAGTTCGGCAAAGCCGAGATAGCCGCCCTCGGACAGACCGCCTGCCGTATTCGGGCCGACGTGGCTGCCCAGCGGCGAGGCGGGACGCCCCTGTGCGTCGATCGCGTAGCTATAGAAATCCCGGGCAAAGCGCGTGAGGCCGCTTTCGCTGCGGTCGTATCTCTCGGCGTGGCGCGGCGTCATGTTGCCCACCAGAAGGTTGCAGGCATCGATGCCCGCGACGCAATGGCCCTGGCCCATCAACCAGCCACGCGTCAACCCACTGAGCGCGTTCGCGGCCAGGTAGCCGACATAGGCCGGCACGATGTTCAGCGCCCCACCGGTATGCCCCTCCGGCGTCTCCTTGAAATCCTCGGCTCTCATCTCCCGGCCATCGGGATAGACCCGGTCGGCATAGGTCATGTGAACCGTCAACCACATGCCTGCCACGGCCAGGCGGTCCGCCGACCAGAGCGTGCGATACACCGCGGTTGTGTCGCTCGCCTTGCCTTCGGCAACCAGCACCTGTGCGAGATCGTGGACTCGCAGTTGCGTGAGATCGTTGTGGGTGATGGGGCCGTGGCCGCGCGCCCAGCGGGCGAACTCGGGATCAGACTCGCGGAACACGCGGACGCGCTCGGCGACCCAGGGAAGCTCGTGGTTCATGTGGAAAGTCCTTGAGAGCCGGCACGCAGGTAAGCGCGACGGCGAGATTGGGAAGGCTGGCGTCTGTGATCGTCTTTCGCGCGCCAGCGGCACGGCCATCTAGCGTTCATGGCTGTGTTATCCATAAAGATCAGAGCGGGTCAAGGGCACGGGCCAGCTTCCGCCGTCGCGTTTGGACGCGACGATCTGGTAGATCCCAGTCCCCCCGGCCTCGAATTCCAGTGCACACGCCGCCATGTACAAGCGCCAGATGCGGAAGGTCACCTCATCGACCTCCCGCAAGGCCTCCTCCCGGCGCGCTTCGAGTCGCTGGACCCAATGACGCAAGGTCAGCGCGTAGTGGGGTCGAAGACCTTCGACGTCATGGATCTCGAAGCCGGAGCGCTCCATCCCTAGCTGGATATTGCTGACGCAGTCCAATTCGCCGTCGGGGAAGACGTAGCGGTTGATGAACTCGGTCGCGACGGTTCGGCTCCAGCCCTCCTCGTCATGGGTGATCCCGTGGTTGAGGAAGAGTCCTCCTGGCCGCAAAACCCGCTGGACCACCGCGTAGTAGGCCGGTAGGTTCGCGAGTCCCACGTGCTCGAACATGCCAATGCTTGACACCTTGTCGAAAACGGCCGTGCCTTCGAGGTCACGGTAGTCGCGCAGTTCAACGGTGACGAGATCCTGCAGGCCCTCCGAGCGGATGCGCTCGCGCGCGTATTCGAGTTGCTGTTGGCTGAGCGTGATGCCGTGCGCACGGACGCCATGTTCTCTTGCCGCCCAGCACACGAGCGCGCCCCAGCCGCAGCCGATGTCGAGCAGGCGTTCGCCTCGCTGCAGGCGCAGCTTGCGGCAGATGTGCTCCAGCTTGTTGCGCTGAGCCTGGTCCAGCGTGTCATCCGTCGCCTTGAAATAGCCACATGAGTAGACCCTCTCGGCATCGAGCCAGAGGCCATAGAACGCGTTGGACACATCGTAGTGAAAGGAGATCGCGGCCTGATCGGTTTGACGCGAATGGCGATGGGAGAAGCGACGTGCGACGCGCGAGGCCAGACTCCGCGAGGGCTTCAACCCGTCCTGGTCGGACACGCGCAGCAGCAGTGCGTCGCGCAACAGGGCCAGTTTGTCGCGCCAAGAGAGCGAAAACCTCTCGAAATGCGCCTTGAGCCCGAGCGCGGTGTACAGGTCTCCCTCAATGTCGATGGTGCCGCGGAAATAGGCTTCCGCCAGCAGCAGCGGATCCGGGCGCAGGACCAAGCGACGCAGCAGACCCGGGTCACGGATGATCAGGGTGTATTCCGGGTGCGATTCGAGCTCGTGCAAGAGCATATCGCCCAGACGCAACGCCGGCGGGCGCTCGATGCCGGCCAGCAGCCGGCGCAAGATCCGTAGCGCGGCGGCATATCCGTCGGGCGATACGGTTCGATCCCGTGTCGTTAGGTGGCTCATTGGGGGCGCCTCGCTCGCTCGTGTGCAGCGGATGCTGCGAAGTGGATAGACGACTCATACTTGGCGCTGGCGTGATCGGCACGACCACAACCGCTGCACCGCATGTACGTAGAGCGTCGTGATGCCGGGGAATGTCGACGATGATCAGAGCGATTCATGCGCGTACACGACGGGACTTCGCGCGCACCGAATTGCGCTGAACGTCCGCATCCGCTCCTTCGATCAAACCGCAGACGGAATGGCCATCCGGGACGCCGTCCGGCAGCCGCTTCCAGTCGCGCTCTGCCTGCTGCATGCGGCGATGCAAATCTGTCGCCTCCTTCAGCCGCCGGGCCTGCTCGTCAAGCCGTTCGCTCAGCAGCGCCCGCGCGCGCGGACAAGGCGATGCACCGCGCTGGCTCATCTCGACAAACTCTGCAGCGTCCTTGAGCGTGAAGCCGAGGGCCAATGCATTGCGTATGAAACGAACCCGGGCGACGCTTCGATCCGAGAATGCGCAGTAGCCGTTCGTGCCCCGGCCATCGGGCACCACAAGCCCCACCCGAAGGTAGTGACGCAACGTGTCCGGTGTGACGCCTGCCGCCTTGGCGCATTCAATGAGTTGCATCACCATCCTCCAGCAAGGTTGTCTTGAATCCCTTCACTTTCGAGCGAGTTTGAACCCAGGTGCTGCACATGGGTCAAGGGCCCGGTGTCTGAACCGCTCCGTTCCTTCCTTCAACGTGCGGTTGGATGGGCAACTGGACCATCATCGGCGCGAGCATCAACGGGCGTGGCTCCCGGCCCGGAGGAAGACTTATCGTGGTCTTGTCCCAGTTCATTGCCTATACCAAACCACTTGCCTGGTCATTCAGCGCTCGGAACGTCTCACGCGCGATCGCTAACTGCTCGCGTGCTTGAACCACCAGCACGGCGACGGCGGATCGGGATGACTGCAACTGGGCGACTTCAGTGTTGGGCGAGTAGGCGCGATTGCGCTCTTCGTCTAGTTCCAGGCCGATGAACTCCAGGCCATCAACGATGCGCCGACGCAACGCAGCCGAATTTTCTCCAGCTCCGCCAGTGAAGGCCACAGCATCGCAACCGCCCATCGCGGCGGCGTAGGCGCCGATGTATTTGCGCACGCGGTACGCGTGAACCTGCATTGCCAGTTGGGCGGCTGCGACTCCTTCTCCCGCGCGCTTCTCCACAATCCGCAGGTCCGAACTCTCACCCGACAATCCTTTGAGTCCACTGTCGCTGTAAAGCGCCGCCTCGATCTGCGCCAACGTCAAACCCAGTGCGCGTGCGACGAAGCCGGGTACGCCAGGGTCGAGGTCTCCACAGCGCGTGCCCATCACAAGACCTTCAAGCGCGGTCATTCCCATAGATGTATCGACCGACCTTCCGCGATCGATCGCGCAGACGCTGGCGCCGCTTCCAATGTGGCAGCTCACGATACGAAGTTCTGACGGCGGCCGTTTCAGCTCGGTGCTGACGGCGGCCAGTACACCCTGGTGGGACAGGCCATGGAAGCCGTATCTCCGTACCCCTGCCGCGCGCCACGATGGCGGAACAGCATAGGAATGGGCGTATTCGGGCATGTCGCCATGGAAAGCGGTGTCGAAGACCGCGACGTGGCGCACGCCGGGCCAACGCTCACGGGTCAGGCGTATGCCGGCCAATGCGGCAGGATTGTGATGCGGCGCCAGAGCCGAAGCCTTGCCGATCTCGCGTTCGACTTCTTCATCCACGAGCACCGCGTTGCTCAACAGTGGGCCACCGTGTGCGACGCGGTGACCAATGCCATCGAGCGTTGTGACACCCGCCCTGTGCAAGTGCCGCTCGATCTCCTCGAAGGTCGCAGCATCCACCGCAGGATGATCAATCGCCGAGTCGATCAATGGCAAGGTACGAGCCGACTCGAAAACTCCGAACTTCAGGGTCGCACTGCCGGCATTGATGGCGAGGACGCGCATGTCGGAGCTCCGTCAGCGCCGGTCAGTGCCGACGTCGCCGCCATTGGCAACGTTCATCAGATCGAATTGCCAAGTTTCGCTCGGCGCTAGCAGCACGCGAGGCCGCCGATCAGGCCCATGCTTCCGATGCTGTAGCGCCGTTGCTGGCGTGGTGATACGGGAGAATCCAACTTTGATCCGTGCCTGGACGACGCTGAAAAGCGAAATCGGCCGTGGCAGGCGCATCGCCTCCGACAAGGAGCGTGCTGCTTGCGACCCGTGAGCGTCTCTTTTTGCAGCCACAGTGGAGGGTCGTTCAGTTGGCATAGGCCTGCTCGAACACAAGCTCAGCCCACAGGTCCCGGCTCTTGCGCCATGATTCCATGGCCTGCCCAATCGCGTCTGCACCAGTTCGCTCAAGCTGATACCAAGGATTTTCGACCCGATGGGGATCCTGCGCACTCCACTGCTCAAGCCATCGTTGCACCCATGGCAGCAGCGCCAGGGCCGGGGTCACCTGCTCGGACCAGACCTTGCGACTGACGCGCATGGGGTGCAGCGCGCGAAGTTCACGAGCCGAGTCGGGGGTGACGGCGAAGCGGACCCACGGCGACACCCACTGCGAATAGAAGCGCTCGGTGATCTCCGAGAGTGCTTCGACCTTGTCGAACCCCGCCGGGTTGGCGTCGTAAGGCAGGTCTTCCAGCCGCCGCGGCTGGAACTGCGCAGCGGCGGCCGACTCCGAAGAGGCGCTGTCCTCCAGAACCATCTCGTAGAGTCCAGGCTTGAGTGCCTGGATCGATTCGGCATGATGCAAGATGGCGCGGTGCTCGCGTCGCGCCACCCCCGCGGAGACGAAGATGCCAAGGTGGCCAACATGTTGGTGCAGCAGGTACACCACGCGCTGGCCCGCCGCCACCAGGTCTGCGGTCGTCGGATATACCGCTTTGAGCCAGCCGAGCGCCTGGTGGGGCGGTGTGATGTTGTCGCCGTTGGAGCAAAAGACCACCAGCGGTGCGCCAATGCGGCTGAGATCCGCGCGGCAGTGGCCATCGACCACGACCTCGCCGCTCTCCAGGTGATTACCTACGAAAAGATCGCCTGCGATCGACAACATTTCCTCGCGGGCAAGCTGGTAGAAGCCATTCCACCAACGCTCGAACTCCAGGAAGCGATCGCGCTCAGTCTCCGGCTGCGCGAAGAGCGTGTCGTATTTCTTGAACACGCCCTCGGGCCGCAACGCCTCGAAGTTCTGGACCAGCCAGGCACCGTCGAATCGCCCGGCGCCGAGGTCCGACGCCCAGTGCGCCGGCCAGATGCCGCCCGTGAACCCACCGAGCAGCCGCATGGGGTTGATGCCTCTCTCGCCTGCCCAGTACGACAGCGGCGAGCCATTGAGCACTGCCAAGGCGGCACGGTGCTCGCAGTGCGACAGCGCCAGCGTGATCGCCCAACCGCCTTGGCAGTTGCCGTAGACGATCGGGGCCTTGCCTCGGTGGCGCTTGGCCACCATGTCGATGAATGTGGCCAGGGTCTGGACGACTGCGCCCATGGTCTGGCCCTCGACGGGCTCCGGATCGAACACTACGAAGTACACGGGATGGCCTTCGAGCAGTGCCATGCCAACTTCAGAATCGCGTTTGAAGCCGCCAATGCCAGGGCCGTGGCCGGCGCGTGGATCGACCACCAGCACCGGCGCGGCGCCTTTGCGCACATGCTTCTCCAAGGCGTCGGTGCCACAGCGAGTGACACGCAGGAGCCGGTAGTTGCTCGCCGGTTGCAAGTCGTGGCCGTCAGCCACCTGCTCTGACTCGAAGTGGAGCAGCGGCGGCATACCCGCCGCTTCGTGTTCGGTCATGTTGTTGGCGCGCTGTCTCAGCGCTTCGCCGGACGCGACGGTCCGCCACAGCATGTCGCCCCAGTAGGCAGCAAAGAGTCCAAGCGGTGCGGCGGCGATACCCTGGGAGGTCGTGCGTGCGTCCATGGCGTCGATCAGCGGCAGCAGCAGCCGCCATGCCCCTTTGAACGGGCAGCGGCCGGCGCATGGGAGGCACCGGCACCCGCCGCAATGCCCGGCGAGGAATCAGCGGATGCCTCGTAGCCCGCGGCAGCTAAGGCCGCGATCAGCTCAGGCGTCTTCTGGGCCGTCTGATCGCCGGTGACACTCGCTGCGCCGCGAGCGAGATCGACATGCACGTCTTGCACACCAGCTACGCGCTTGAGCGCCTTGCTGACCGAGTTCGCGCAGGAGGCGCAGGTCATGCCGGCAACCTTGAGTTCGATGGTTTCCATGATGATGCTCCGGTGGTTTCAGTGGTGGTGCCCGGACTGGTCGACGGATTTCGGGCGGCTCCGGTCGTCTGATTGGCGCGCAGGCGAACCCCCTTCATCGCCCCGAGGCGGCTGATCTTGATGGTCATGACCGCCATGTGCGCCGTGACTGCCATGGCCGAAGATGTGCATCAACGGACAGGCGAGGATGAAGAGGAAGGGAAGCAGTTGCAGAAGATGGGCGTTGTGGCGGTAGAACATCCAGGCAACGGCGGCGGCGAGGCCGAGCCACAGCAGCCACTGGTTGATGCGAGACCAGTTCGGGCCGTTTCCTGTGCTCTTACTTCGATCGGGCGGAATATTCATGGCGATGCTCCTTCGTGAAGTTGACCCTTGTCGATTGGCGAGATTCCCGCATTCGAGTGCCGTGCAGGGCGCTGATCAGGCCCATCCATAAAACAGGTATGCCAGAAGAATGGGGCTGAACACCGGAGATTCCCTGGCCCCGCTAAAAAGTCCTCGATAGTTTCTGAGCATGATCGACCCGTGCCAAATGTGGCTTGTTAAGCTCAGCATAGAGCTGAGGTGAAGGCAGTACCTTGATCTTGATCAAAAAGACTCTCTGTACCCAGCTACGGGGTACATACCCCGCGCAGCGAACCAGCAGACCAGCTCACCTCAGGGGCTCAGCGCACACCGCCAAGTGAGCGCGCGACAGATGTGCCGAGCAGGCAGACGTTCGGCACCGATCGGAGGCTATCTACGAACGGTGTCCGGAACTGTGACCGGATCGCGGCCGAGCAAAGGCCCTCGCGTGCGGTGTGGACGTAGCGATGGGATACACAAGCGCATGATGTCGGCGCCTGCCGCTAGGACTGGGCACGTGGCAGTCACGGAGAAAAAATGTCCCGCTCGCGTAGCAACGTGGCCGGCCGGGTAGATCCCAGAATCAGGCAAAGAGATACGCCAGTTGGCTGGACGGACCGCAGCGCCCTCGGACTACTGCCGCAGATGGGGCAATACCAAGTCAAACCTGGTGACAAGCTCATTGGAGGTCACGGCAACGGAGCCACCATGTGCCTCCGCAATCGATTTCACGATGGCAAGGCCAAGACCGGCGCCCGCCGTATTTCGTTGCCGTGCCGGATCAACTCGGTAGAAGCGGTTGAAGAGCTTTGGTAGATCGCGCTCAGGAATTCTCTCACCGGGATTGACCACACTGATCGTTGTCCACTGCTCATCCTGCGAAAGCAAGACCGTGATGCTCTTGCCGCGAGGCGTGTGTCGAATTGCATTCGAGAGAAGATTGTTCAGCGCCCGGGTGAGCATTTCCCGATCCGCCGCTATGCTGCCGATCGCCCCTTTAACACCAAGCGTAATGCCGCTATCTTCTGCCAGCGCCTCGAAATAGTCGAACAGACTCCGCACCAATTCGGACAGATCAATGGTAGACAGACGCAAGTTGCGGGGATCATTTTCCGTTTGGGCAAGAAACAGCATGTCACCAATCATGCGTCCCATCCGATCAAACTCTTCCAAATTTGAATAGAGGATTTCTCTGTATTCCTCGTTGCTGCGCGGCTGGCCAAGCGCCACGTGAGTCTGCGTGACCAGGTTGGTGACGGGCGTGCGCAACTCGTGCGCGATGTCTGCGGAAAAGTGTGATAGCCGGGTGAAGCCTTCCTCGATTCTCGCCAACATATCGTTGAAGGCGAATACCAGTTCCGCCAGTTCGATCGGCACATCCCGAGGATCCAGCCTCACATCCAGCTTTGAAGAGCGAATCGCCCGAATCTCTTCATTGACCTTGCGAATCGGCAGGTGGCCCCACTGCACCGCCAGCCAAGCCACACCGAGCGCCAGACACATGACCAAGCCGGTTGCCCACCAGAGCATGCGCTTGAACTCCGCCAGGAAGTCGAGATGAAAGCCGATGTCCATGGCGGCGACGATGCGGTAGCCGGGCGCCGCTGAATCGTCAGCAGGCAGTTGTATCACCACACCTCGATATGACCTCTGATCCTCCTGCCACACGATCAAATCGTCAGCGGTGATGCGGTTGACCAACTTTTTGCTACTGGCAAGTTTAGACAGGTCAGGACCGGGCGTGGCATAGATGCTATTGCCAGCCCCATCGTAGACGCCGTACGTCATCCCATGATGTCCTGCGACTGCGTTGGCCAAGTGTTGCTTCAGTTCGTCGCTTGCGATGTCACTTGCAAGCTGGTGCAAGGGCTGAGCCAAAGCGGTTGTCACTGCCTCCAGTTCGTGGGCATCCTGTTGAGCAAAGTGGTGCTCCAACGACCGGAGAATGACCCAATTGAACACAAGAAACACCAAGGTCGTGGCGATACCAACGAGGGCCGTGACCCTCAATGCAAGCGACGCTGGACGGCTTTGCCGCGGCTTATGGCGCAGGGGCATCATCGGGCGCATCGAGCGTGTATCCCATTCCACGCACGGTGTGGATGAGCTTCGGATTGAACGCATCGTCTATCTTCGCGCGTAGACGGCGGATGGCTACATCGATGACGTTGCTGTCGCTGTCGAAATTCATGTCCCACACCTGCGACGCGATCAGAGAACGTGGAAGGACCTCCCCCTGGCGACGGGCCAGAAGCTCAAGCAACGCGAACTCCTTGCTGGTGAGATTGATGCGTTGGCCAGCGCGCGTTGCGCGCCGGCGCGCCAAGTCCAGTACCAAATCGGCAACCTGGATGCGATCAGGCTGGCTCGGAGCGCTTCCGCGTCGCAGCAGCGTCCGCACCCGCGCCAGCAACTCAGAGAACGCGAATGGCTTGACGAGGTAGTCGTCCGCTCCCAGTTCCAATCCCTTGACACGGTCGTCTACACCGCCACGCGCCGTCAGAAAGAGCACAGGGACCTGTTTACCGGCATCTCGAAGGGCACGCACGATGCGCCAGCCATCGACATCCGGCAGCATGACATCCAAGACCACCAGATCGTATGTCTCGCCCATGGCCAGGTGGTGTCCGTCCAATCCGTTGCGCGCCAGATCCACGACGAATCCCGCCTCCATGAGACCTTGGCGGACGTAATCCGCCGTCTTGTTCTCGTCTTCAACGACCAGCAGTTTCATCGCATGTCCCATGAAATCGCTACGGCGCGGAAAAATAGCCGCTCACGATGTACGCATTCATCCACTTTCAATCAGCAATTTACTGGTTGCCAGCTTCCACGAACATGACACGAACATTACATGAATGTAATTCAGGGGTCATTCGATGGAAAGTGCCCAACCCATAGCATGACCTGCATTGCGTCGAACTGTGCCGCTCAGGATGGGGTGGCGTTTAGAACGACTTCCGAGTCATCTATGGAGGATTTCAGGCCATGCCGCCTCGTTCACCCTTTTTTATCGTGCCCACACAGGGCCTTTCTCGTCGGCGTTTCGTCCAAGGGTTAGCCGCCGGCGGCGTTCTCGCTGGGCTGTCCACGCCGGCGTTCAAGGCATTTGCCCAGCAAGGCTCCGCGACGCGCGGTGCCGCCCCTGTGCTGAAGGGCACCGAGTTCGACTTGGTGATCGCCGAATCGCCCGTGAACTTCACGGGCAAGCCAGGCGTGGCTACGACCATCAACGGCTCGCTGCCGGCACCGACATTGCGTTGGCGCGAGGGTGACACCGTCACAATCCGTGTAACCAACAAGCTGCGTGAAGCCACATCCATTCACTGGCACGGGATCATCCTGCCGTATCAGATGGATGGCGTACCGGGCATCAGCTTCAATGGCATCGCTCCCGGCGAGACCTTCACGTACCGCTTCAAGGTTCAGCAGAGCGGCTCCTACTGGTACCACTCGCACTCCGGCTTCCAGGAACTCACGGGCATGTACGGGGCGATCATCATCGACCCCGCTGGCGCCGAGACCATCCACGCCGACCGTGACCACGTGCTGCTGTTCTCGGATTGGACCGACGAAGACCCGATGCGGGTGTTCACCAAGCTCAAGTCCCAAAGCGACTATTACAACTACAACCAACCTACCGTCTTCGACTTCTTCCGGGACGCCTCGCGCGAAGGCACGGCCGCTGCGATCGACAAGCGCAAGATGTGGAACGAGATGCGGATGAATCCGACGGATCTCGCAGATCTGTCTGCCGCCACGCTGACCTATCTGGCCAACGGCGTCACCCCCGCCGGCAATTGGACGGCGCTGTTCCGACCGGGTGAGCGCGTGCGGCTGCGCATGGTCAACGGTGCGGGCAACACCTTCTACGACGTACGCATTCCAGGACTGAAACTCACGGTGGTGCACGTCGATGGTGTTGACGTGGAGCCGGTGACCGTCGATGAGTTCCGATTCGGTCCTGGCGAAACCGTCGACGTGATCGTCCAGCCACGGGATGACGCTTACACGATCTTCGCCCAGGCGATGGACCGGACAGGCTACGCGCGTGCCACGCTGGCCGTGCGTGAAGGTCTTCAAGCTCCCGTGCCTGCCCTCGATCCGGTCGAATGGCTGACCATGAACGACATGATGGGCGGCATGATGGGGGGCATGGACCATGGCGGGTCCGGCCAGGCCATGGAGATGACCGGGATGACCGGGATGACCGGGATGACGGGCATGACGGGCATGACGGGCATGACCGGGATGACCGGGATGGGCTCGGGTTCGATGTCCGGGATGGATCATGGGGCGATGGCAGGCATGAATCACGGCGCCATGAACCACGGTGGCATGGCGATGGATCACAGCCAACACGCCGCGGCGGCGGGGGGACTGGCCGTGCCCAGCACTACTGCTCGCCACGCTCGCACCGAGTATGGTGCCAGCACGGACATGCGCGTTGACATGGCGCGCACCAACCTCGATGACCCCGGCATCGGACTGCGCAACAACGGTCGGCGCGTGTTGACCCTCGCGGATCTGCATACCCCGTCGGGGCCGCTGGACAAGAGAGGCCCCGGCCGGGAGGTCGAACTGCACCTCACGGGCAACATGGAACGCTACGCATGGTCCCTGGACGGGCTGGAGTTCGGAAAGTCCACGCCGGTGCACTTCAAACACGGCGAGCGGCTGCGGGTCATTCTGCACAACGACACCATGATGACCCATCCCATGCACCTGCACGGCATGTGGAGCGAGCTGGAAAGCCCCGACGGTCGCTTCCTTGCGCGCCGCCACACCCTGCCGGTGCAGCCGGCACAACGCATCAGCTTCCTGGTGACAGCCGACGCGCTCGGCCGCTGGGCGTGGCACTGCCACCTGATGTTCCACATGGATGCCGGCATGTTCCGCGAAGTCGTGGTGTCTTGAACCCAGCGCACAAGGAAGACCAAGAATGTCCAAAGCACTCCCCACTCGCGCACTGGCCACGACGCTTCTGGCCCTGGTAAGCGTCGCCGCCCAGGCACAAGCACAGAACGACCATGCAGCGCACGGCCAGGCCGACGCTCAAACGGCCGCGCCATCCACTCAGACCGTGGCTCCTGCCGCCGACCCGCACGCGGGTCACGCGACGTCGGCGAGCGGCTCGACCGCGGCCCCGGCCATGGATCACGGCAACATGCAGATGCAGGGCGGGTCGGCGCCTCCTGACGCCCGCGATCCGCATGGCTACTCCAATGGCCTGACATTGGGATCGGGCGACTACGCCGTACCCGGTGTGCCGCGGCTGATGCTGGCCGACGAACACAGGTTCTTTTCGTTGCGCGGCGAAACTCTGGAACGCCGCTTCACGCGCAAAGGAGACGATTCCACGGCCTACGACCTCCAGGCGTGGTATGGGACGACCTACAACAAGGCAGTCGTGAAGGCCGAAGGCGATATCGCCAAAGGAAAGCTCGAAGAATCGCGTACCGAGCTTCTCTGGGGGCACGCCGTCGCACCGTACTGGGACACCCAGCTCGGCGTTCGGGTGGATAACGGGGAAGGCCCGAGCCGTCAATGGTTGGCTTTCGGCATCCAGGGCCTCGCCCCCTACTGGTTCGAGCTGGAGGCGACGGGCTACGTGGGAAGTGGTGGACGTACGGCGCTGCGTGTCGAAGGCAGCTACGAGCTGCTGCTGACCCAGCGACTGATTCTGGAGCCTCGCGCCGAGTTGCAGTTCTATGGCAAGGACGACCCGGAACGCGTTATCGGCAAGGGCCTGGCCGAAGCGTCTGCTGGCTTGCGCCTGCGCTATGAATTCAGTCGCCAGTTCGCCCCCTATATCGGCGTGGAACGGGCGGGCAGCTTCGGACGCACCGCGGACTATGTGCGTGCCCAAGGCGGCCGTGCGCAGCAGACGCGCTGGGTGGCTGGCGTGCGATTCTGGTTCTAGAACCTAGCGGGTTTGATCATCTGATGAGAGGCGATCCATGAACATGCACTACGACAGAAGCCAGGGCAAAGTGCCGAGACGCCAGGCATTGATCGCTGGCTTGTTGGTGATGGCACTCGCAGGACCGAGCCTGGCGCAGAGCCGACCGATTGCCAAGGTCTGGAAGGACCCGAGCTGCGGATGCTGCAAGGACTGGGTCTCACACCTGCAAGGCGCAGGCTTCGATGTGCAGGTTCTCGACACCGGGAACACCGCAGCGCGCACGCGGCTGGGCATCCCGCAGAAGTACGGTTCTTGCCACACGGCGCAGATCGGCGGCTATGCCATCGAGGGTCATGTGCCTGCCTCGGACATTCAACGCTTGCTGCGCGAAGCCCCGCAGGCCATCGGCCTCGCGGCGCCCGGCATGCCGGTCGGTTCGCCCGGCATGGATGGTCCGGCCTATGGTGGACGCAAGGACGCCTACGACGTGCTGCTGGTTGGGAAAAACGGTAGCAGCACGGTCTATCAGTCGCATCGCTGACCATCCATCAACCCTTCTCCGTGGAGATATGCCATGCAGCATCAGCACACACAGACCCCCAGCGATCGCCCCCGGTTCTGGCGATCGCGCTACGGCGTGGCGTTCCTCATCATCGCCGCTGTCGCCGCGTATTTCCTGCTCAAGGAGCACACGGCACATGTTGCCGGCTATCTCCCCTTCCTGCTGCTGGCGGCTTGTCCGCTGATGCACCTGTTCATGCACCGTGGTCACAGCCACGGCGGACACGATCATGCCGCGCGTCAGGGTAAGGAAGGTGCCGCAGCCTCCAAGGAGCAGAAGCAATAAGTCGAGGCACTCGCACCGTGCGAGCACGCGACGCCGCGCTTGTCTCCTTGCGCGCCTGCGGCCTGCTGCGATCACCAGACACCAACAGTTAACGGCGGAGGGCACTTGTCACTATGAATTCACCCAGCAAGTCTTCAGGACATGAGCACGCAGGCATGGCGGCGGGTGCCACAACGTCCGGCCCGCATACCCACCACCATCACGCCAGCCATGCTGGAAGTGACGACGCGGGCGGGTCCTCAAGCCACACGCAGCCCGATGCCGCGACGCGAGATCCGGTGTGTGGCATGGCGGTCACGGCGGCGTCGGAGCACCGCTCCACGCACTTGGGGAACACGTACTTGTTTTGCAGCACCGGATGCAAGGCCAAATTCGACGCCGATCCGGCGCGATATGCCAGCGGTGACGCGGGCATAGGCACAGGCAGCGGCCATGCACCGCATCACCATGCCAACACCGCAGTTTCACCGGCCCCGGCGGCATCGCCAACCGCGCCCGGAACCATCTACACCTGCCCGATGCACCCGGAGATCCGCCAGGATCATCCGGGAACCTGCCCCAAGTGCGGGATGACGCTGGAGCCTCTGCTGCCCGACCTCGATGACGACAACCCGGAGTTGCGTGACTTCTCGCGTCGCTTCTGGTGGACCTTGCCGCTGACGCTCGTGGTCCTGGCGCTGGCGATGCTGGGCGAGCGGCTGCACCTGATGGACATGGCTACACAGAGCTGGGTCGAGTTGGTGCTGTCGTTGCCGATCGTGCTGTGGGCCGGCTGGCCCTTCTTCTCCCGCGGCTGGCTGTCCGTGGTCAACCGCAGCCCGAACATGTGGACACTGATCGGCCTGGGAACGGGTGCGGCATTCATCTACAGCGTTGTGGCAACCGTTGCGCCGGAAGTGTTTCCAGCTTCCTTCATGTCCATGGGACACGACCTGGTACTGCTTGACCATGCCCCCCACCGAAGCCGGCCCTGGGTCCGGACGCCACAGGCGTCGGCTGGATCTTCCAAGCACAAAGCGGACCATTGCAGGTCGGCCAAACGGCGCAGGTCCGGCTGGCGGCGTTTCCCGGTGAAGTGCTCCAGGCGCGCATCGTGAGCATCCTGCCCGAAGCCAACCGCGACACCCGTACGGTGCGAGTGCGGCTTGAAATGGCCAATCCCGGCCAGCGCCTGAAGGCCGGCATGTCCGGCCAGATCGCGCTCAAAGGCAACGAACAGCCCGCGCTGCTTGTTCCCAGCGAAGCGGTCATCCGCACCGGCAAGCGCGCACTGGCCTATGTGGTCGATGGACCCGGCAAGTTCCATCCCGTGGAGGTCCAGGTGGGCGCGGAGGTAGGCGATCAACTGGTGGTCAACGGCGGGCTCGCGGCGGGACAGCAGGTGGTGGCCTCGGCGCAGTTCCTGATCGATTCGGAAGCCAGCCTGCGGGGCGTGCTGCCTGCAGGTGCCGCGGCGTCCGCGCCTGCATCGCCGCACAACGGGCACGGCACCTCGTCGCCAACGGCCGCGGCCACCAACGCTTTCGTGGTGCGCGGCGTGATCGAGGAGATGTCGCCCACCGAGCTGACGCTGGCGCACGAGGCCGTGCCAGCCCTCCAATGGCCGGCCATGACCATGGGCTTCAAGCTGAGCAGCCCGCAGCTCGCCGCGGGTCTTTCGGTTCGGCAGCAGGTGCGATTCACCTTCTCCAAGCAAGGTGAGGGCTACGTGATCACCGCCATCGAAAAGGTGCAGCCATGATCGCCAAGCTGATTCGATGGTCGGTGGCCAATCGCTTCCTGGTGCTGCTGGCCACCGCCATGCTCACGGCATGGGGCGTGTGGGGCGTTCGCAGCACGCCCGTGGATGCGCTGCCGGACTTGTCAGACGTGCAGGTCATCATTCGCACCAACTACCCAGGACAGGCGCCGCAGATCGTCGAGAACCAGGTCACCTACCCGTTGGCCACCACCATGCTGTCGGTGCCAGGGGCCAAGACCGTGCGCGGCTTCTCGTTCTTTGGCGACTCGTTCGTCTATGTCTTGTTCGAGGACGGAACCGACCTGTACTGGGCCCGCTCACGGGCAGCAGCGGCCAGCTGGCAGATGGCCGCGCAGTCCATGTCTAGAGCGATGCACTTCGCCATCATCTTCACGTCGTCCTCGGCCAAACAGGCCGCTGCGCAGTGGTTGCATGCGATCGCGCATGCGTTGCATGCCTCGATGCACTGGGCATATTTCTCGTGGGACATAAGAACTCTCCTGACGTTGAAGCCGGCGGGCCGGCGGAAAGGGACGGCAGGCCGTCCCCGATGAGCCCCGAAAGGCATTTGGCATTGGCGGTCCTGCGCTGAGCAGCCTGCTAGCGCGCAACCTCCAAATTCGTGACAGTGAACTTCCCGTCGATCTTGTCGGCGACGAAGCGCACCTTGTCACCGGCCTGGACGGTCTCCAGCAGTGATGATCTGTCGGCGGCGGCGGCGGCTCGCACCTGCACCGATTCGCCAGCCACCGAGGCATGAGCGGCGGCCTGCCGTGCAGCACGCTTTTCGGCGGACAGCCATTCCTGGCTGATGGCGATGCGCTTCATCGTCATCGAGTCGCGGGTTGTGTGAAAGCAGTCCTGGCCTGTTGATGGGAGGTTATCGACGCCGACACGCAAGGTGGGGTCAGGGAGCTGGCTGGCGGCCTGTGCCATCTCCGTCGCGCTCGCCGCGCCGGCACGAGCGGCGCGGACAGTTTCGGAGCGCTCGAATGCAAGCTGGAGCGCTGCTTCTAGAGACAGAGGACCCGCCGTCGCAAGGTACGGCAGCAATGCGATGGTCAGTGCGGCTGGACGTAGAGGGGGAATAAACATGAAAGCTCCGCAGACGAACAAGGTGATCGCTCGCGAGCGGACAAGCCGCGCCAGCGCCGGTTAGTCGATGGAGATTTCAGACGCGAAGTCTGCGTGTCGTCAGAAAAACAAGTTCGGGCGGCGGATGTTGCCACTCAGGAAGCGCCTGCTGCGGAACGGCAGTGCCCTCCGCCATTAGCACCAAAGGCACGACAACGACTTGCACGATGGCAGGCAGCGAAGGCGTGCTCAGCTTCACGTTTTCGACCGACAGCGACATGTCGGCCGAATGCTGGAAACAAAGCGCGGACTGCACGGTGTCCATGCCTTGGCACGGTTCGCCTGACGCCAACATCTCGGACATGGTGGCCGCATCGGATTCACCGGGACAGACATAGCTTGCCAAAGCCAGCTGCGAGAACAGCAGCGACATGACCACGAGGAACGTGGTCAAGTAGCGATGACGGATGAGGCGGCGGACCATACAGGCGCGGAGTTTAGCGCTGCAAGCAAACGAAGATGTTGAAATGCGCCGCGCCGTCAAAAGCTTCGAGGCCTTTTGGATGCCGCCTCACGCGGACTGCAGCTGGCGCGCCCTGTAGGCGTTCATCACGAAGCCAAAGAGTGCAAATCTCATCGTTGTTCAACGAATCACTTGAGTCACGTCTGCGTTATCGTTGCCAATCCACTAAGACCCATGATGAAAATCTTTCAGTATCCGGCGAATCTGGCGACCAGCGAACCCAAAATTCACGAGCAGGCGCTCCAACTTCGGGCGCGAAGATTTGACTTGCTGGCGTCGAGTATCGCCAACGCGGACACGCCAAACTACAAGGCGAGAGACATTGACTTCAACGCCGAGCTCGAGCGTGCAATGGGTCCAAAACATGGGTTCGCAGGCCTCACTAGAACCACCACCGGACATCTGCCATCGTCGATGAAAACCCTGGACGAGGAGCTGCTTTATAAAGTCCCTGCGCAGTCGAGCTTGGATGGCAATACGGTTGACTTGGACCAGGAACGTGTGGCATTCGCCGAGAACGCCCTTTGGATGCAATTCTCCATGGAAAAATCGCTGGGCACCTATAAGAGCAAGTTGGACATGTACAGAAACATGACGCCATAGGAAGGGTTGCGAAGGCATGTTCAGCGATTGGCACCTCGTTGGCATGCCGAAATCACTCTGAGCACAGCTAAAAGGATGACGACTCTATCGACCGGTACAAATGCCCGTACACGCGTAGGCAGTGATGGCATCTGTACACCGCGGCCTCGCCGGCGGAGGTCAGCGTCCACGCACCGTGAGGTCCGGAGACACTGTGACTTTAGGCCGGTTTAATGGTCCCCGTCATCAGAGCGCGCTGGCAAAATGCGGGTCAGCACCCTGCTGAAGGACGGTAAGATTAACTTCGTCACTAACGCCGCCACTTGCGGTAGTCATGTATAAAAAGTCTTCGCCAACTGGTGTGACGAGCGAACTTGTGATCGCACACGCAGCGCATTGGTTGTTGCTCCTCCTGACCGTGCTGCTGGGACGTTGGGAGAGCGTCTTGTCGGTGCTGCAAATCGCTTGGATTGCTAGTGGAATTGTGGTGGCGGTGGTGACGAAAGACGCGGCAGAAACCGCGACCGGGATCCCTCCGCTCGTGCAGGCTTTAGCCTCGATCGGAATAGGTGTGTTCGGTATGTTGATACTACCGGGCGCGCATGGGCATTTGCACATTCATTGACTTGGCAGCGAGCGCGTACTTTCCTCCTGCGGCGCTTGTTGACAAGCAGAAGTTAGAAGTGGTCACCGCCTATCTCTCAGGGAGCCTCGGCCTGAAGGCGACGGCCAAGGCACACGAGGTCGGGGTTGATTCGTTGCGAGGTTGGGCGGCCAGGTATCGTGTAACCGGCATTGCCGGGATCCAGGCGAAGCGACGTAGCGAATACGATACCGAGTTCAATCTGCAGGTTCTGCAGGTGCAGTGCTCCGAAGTCCGATAGCGTTCGGTGCGCCGGGTAGCTCTCCGCGGCCAGCACCCGCACGGCCACGTCCTCATGCAACTTGGCCGCCGTTTGCGCGAACTGAGGTGCCCGTGGCGCCGTAGATCAAAACCTTGACCATCATGACCGGGTGGAGGGCTGGTTGCGCGGCCCGCCCTTGGCGTAGCGCGCGCGGAAGGCACTCAGATCCAAGCGGTCGACGCTGTCGCTGATGAAGTACGCCAGGTGCCCTTCGGGCGGCCAGTCTTGCCGTGCATCTGGAAGCAGCCTTTGCTGCTGCGGCTCGTAGGGATGGCCGCTAATGGGCATTCGCACAAAATCTATCAAGCCTTGGCGTGATCGTCGCGCTCTGCCGCGCAACTCCTAGCTCGATCTCTCGTCAATGTGGGACGCATGAACATCGCCCTTGTCCCCACGCAAGCGCAAGGCGTTGGTGATGACCGAGGCCGAACTCAGGCTCATTGCCAGCGCCGCGATCATCGGCGACAGCAGCCAGCCCGTGAACGGGAACAAAACGCCCGCGGCCAAAGGCACGCCAAGGGCGTTGTAGAGGAAAGCGAAACCTAGGTTCTGCTTCATGTTGGCGATGGTCTGCTCGGAGATGACACGTGCTTGCGCGATACCGCGCAGATCACCCTTGACCAGCGTCACCTGGGCACTGTTCATCGCGACATCGGTGCCGGTGCCCATCGCCACGCCGACGTCGGCCTTGGCGAGCGCGGGGGCATCGTTGATGCCGTCGCCCGCCATCGCGACGATGCGGCCTTCGCGCTGCAGCTTGTCGACCAGCGCGAGCTTGTCGGCAGGCTTCACTTCGCCGTGCACCTCGTCGATGCCCAGCTTCGCGGCAACGGCCCGGGCCGTGGTCAGGCCGTCGCCGGTCGCCATGATGACCCGCAGGCCCGAGGCCTTGAGCGCGGCCAGCGCCTCCAGAGTGGTGGCCTTGATCGGGTCCGACACCGCGAGCAGGCCGGCCGGCTGGCCGTCCACCGCCAGGAACATGACACTGGCGCCTTCGGCCCGCATCGCCTCGGCCTGCGGTTTCAGGTCGTCGACACGCACGCGCAGCTGTTCCATGAGCGCCGTGTTGCCGAGCGCCAGCTTCCGGCCGCCCACGCCGCCGCTCACGCCGATGCCGCTGCTGGATTCGAAACCGTCGGGCGTGACGAGTGCCAGGTTGCGCTCGCGCGCCGCCCGCACGATGGCATCGGCCAGCGGGTGTTCGCTTCCCTGGTCCAGGCTGGCCGCGAGGCGCAGCACTTCGTCTTCGGTGAAGCCTGGCGCAGGCACCGCGCGCTCGAACTGCGGGCGGCCTTCCGTCAGGGTGCCGGTCTTGTCGACGATGAGCGCATCGACCTTGCGGAAGTTCTCTATCGCTGCGGCGTCGCGAAAAAGCACGCCCTGCGTGGCCGCCTTGCCCGTCGCCACCATGATCGACATCGGCGTCGCGAGGCCGAGCGCGCAGGGGCAGGCAATGATGAGCACCGCCACGGCATTGATGAGGCCGTAGACCCAACTCGGCTGCGGCCCGAAGAATCCCCAGGCGAAGAAGGTCAGCACCGCGATGGCGATGACCGTCATGACGAAGTAGCCGGCGACCTGGTCGGCCATCCGCTGCATCGGCGCCCGGGAGCGCTGGGCCTGCGCCACCATCTGCACGATGCTCGCCAGCACCGTCTGCGAGCCGACCTTCTCCGACTGCATGACCAGCGCGCCGTTGGTGTTCAGCGTCGCACCGATGAGCTTGTCGCCCACGCGCTTGGTCACGGGCAAGGGCTCACCTGTCAACATGGACTCGTCGACTGCGCTGCTGCCTTCGATCACCACGCCGTCCACGGGCACCTTCTCACCAGGGCGCACGCGCAGCTTGTCGCCGACATGCACATGGCCAATCGGTACGTCCTCTTCGGTGCCGTCGGCGCCAATCCGGCGTGCCGTCTTAGGCGCAAGGCCCAGCAGCGACTTGATGGCCGCGGAGGTCTGCGAGCGCGCCTTGAGCTCGAGGATCTGGCCCAGCAGGGTGAGCGAAATGATCACCGCCGCTGCTTCGAAGTAGACCGACACGCGCCCCATCGAGACGAACGAAGCGGGAAATACGTGCGGCGCGACGGTGGCGACGACGCTGTAGATGAACGCGGCGGCCGTGCCCAGGCCGATCAGGGTCCACATGTTCGGACTGCGATTCGCGACGGATTGCGACGCGCGCTCGAAGAATGGCCAGCCGGCCCACAGCACGATCGGCACGCTGAGGACGAGTTCGATCCAGCTCTGCGTGCCCATCTCGAACCACTGGAATCGATGGCCGGCCATGGCAAGCACGGTGACGACGACGGTGAGCGGCAACGTCCAGATGAAGCGCCGCTTGAAGTCTTTCAGCTCCGGGTCTTCGCCCTCATCGAGCGTTGGCATCTCGGGTTCCAGCGACATGCCGCACTTGGGGCAATTGCCTGGGTGATCCTGCCGAATCTCCGGGTGCATGGGGCAGGTGTAGATCGTGCCCGCGGGGTTGGTCTGCGCGGGGTCTGCGGGCGCCAGAACGAGCGGGGTCGCCGGGTGCACGCTGCGCTTTGCATACTTTGCCGGGTCGGCCTCGAACTTGGCTTTGCAGCCTGCACTACAAAAATAGACCGCCTCGCCTTCGTGCTGCAAAACGTGTGTGGACCGCGTGGTCACCGTCATCCCGCAAACGGGATCTTTCAGAATCGCATCGGTCTCAGGCGAAGGTTCTCCGGAGGCGGGCGGGTGCGCCCCCTGATGTCCCTGATGGTGTCCATGCAGGTTGGAAGGCGTAGGGTTCATTCGAGTTCTCCAACGAAGAATTGGCTGGATGCACCACACGACGGTGCATTCAGTCCGAACAGGCCAGCACGAGACACATCAGCCGATCAAGGTCGCTGTCCCGTGCCGGTGGATCACTTCGGCGGGTAGCCGGCTTCCGCCAAGGCCGCAGCCACAGACTCACGGTCCTCGGTGCTGTCGACGCGCAACGTCTTGGTCGACAGGTCGACTTCGATCTTCGCCGTGGCGTCCAGATTCTTGACGGCCTGAGCGATCCGGCTCGCGCAGCCGCCACAGGACATCGACTGGATGACGAACTCTTGCATGAGAGACTCCTTGATTGAAAGTGATGTCAGTGTCAGGCTTGACATCGTGTGAAGGTCAAGCGACTGGCGCCAGATCCTTCAACAGCGTGGTTTCTTGCATTCAGGCTTCCACCTCCAGGACCATCATCAGGCCGCCGCCTCCGTCCTGCTCGACGTTGTTGTTGGTCGTGTGGTGCGGGATGTGGCAGTGAACCAGCCATTTGCCGGGCCGCAAGGCCTTCCAGATCACGTCGTAGCGCTGACCGGGGCCGACATTGACGGTATCAGCCTGGAAGCGCGCGGACTCCGGCAGGACGTACCCGTCCCTTGCGACAACAGTGAACGGGCCGCCATGGACGTGCATGGGGTGCACGAAGTTGTTGTTGCTGCCCACGAACCGGAGCTTGATCGTCTCACCGACCTTCATCTTCACCGTGTCGGTTGCGGGGAATGCCTTGCCATTGATGGTGAAGTAATTGGGAAGGCCGCCCTCCATCAGCATGGCCGGATAAGTCAGGCCTTCGCGCTTGAGCCACTCCTGCAACTGCAACACGTACTCATGGTCGGCTTTGGGAGCCTCCTGCGGGCTCTTGGGATCGATGATCAGTGCACCGTACAGGCCGAACGCTTGCTGACGATCGACATGATCGTGCGTGTGATAGAAAAAAGTCCCTGCCTGCTCTGTCGTGAATTCATAGGTGTACGAGTCCCCGGGCTGGATCGGCTTCTGTGTGATCTTGGCGGGGCCGTCCATTTCGTTCGGCAAGATCAAGCCGTGCCAGTGCACCGTGGTGCTTTCGGGCAAGCGGTTGGTCACCTTGATGCGCACGCGATCACCTTCCGTGGCCCGAATCCTCGGGCCAGGAATCGTCGCGTTGAACGCATAGCCTTCGACCGTCACATCCGGGAGGATGTTCCAACGGATGACGCTGGTCTCGAGATTGAAGACCTTGACCCCGTTGTCCAGCGTCGGGATCAGGTCCACATCGCCACGGGCCTGCGCTGCAGCAGCCTGTGTGACCAGACGCGGGTGGATGGCCGACATGTCGCGCATCGCGCCGCCCGGCGTGTCCCAGCCCATGATCATCGACGGCGGCATGATGGCGCCGCGCACGTCCCGGTTCGACAAGCGCATGTTTACGAACATCGCGGGCATCGTCATGCCGGCGAGCAGCATGAGCGTGGTCGTCATGGTCACTGCGGCCAACTGGGGCCGCGTCACGTTGGGGCGCATGCTGTGGCCTTTGCGGCTGCCATGTCCGCCTTGTTCATGGCCTGTGTGAGCACCATGATCGCCCTGCCGCGTATTGGTCGGTGTGACGTGCGGCGCTGCAAGCCTTGCGCCGCTTCCATGATCGCCTTTCGCGGGCATGTCTGACTGGCCGCCTGTGGCCTTTTCGGGCTGACGTTCGGTCATCAATCCATGCTTCATCTTGCGCGACACCATCCAGACGTTCACCGGGTAGGCCACTGCAAATCCGACGGCCACGCCCAAGGACATCACGCCCCAGAAGACAAGTTCGGTCGGATCCATGGCGCGCATGTCCCGGCCCATCATCAGCAGCGCCATCACCGGCGCCATGCCCGCCATCATCACGTTCATGCTGATGAATTCAGGCATGAAGGACTTCTTGACGTTCTCCAGGTACGTGCCACCCATCATGTTCTTCATGAAGAGGGACTGAAAGATGAACAGGCCGAACGCGAAACCCGCGACGTACTCCACGATCAGGTCGATCCACATCGGAAGGCCCAGCACCGCGGTCACGACGGCCGCCAGGATGATCCCGGTCGCATCGCCCGCAACGCAGTGGATCGTCGAGCCCACGCCCTGTTTCCACAGCGGCTTGACGAACTCCTCGTGCTCTCCAGGGGCCGGCTCCTTGTCTGCCATCACGTACAGCAGAAGGCCCAAAGGCCCCAGGTACAGGGTGACGAGGATGAACCCCCACTTCATCACGAGCGGCTCAGGGTTTTGGCGCAACTGGTCCCAGGCAACGTAGGCCGTCGACAAGGCCGCCAGCACGAACCAGACAGCGAGGAAGTAATCAATCGGCTGAATGAGCATGAGACTCCCTTTTCAAGAGGCCGGACGAGACAATTCGCAGGAACAGTGGGTCAGCGTCCTCGTTGCTTGTTGTGAGGGGCGCAATTGGGCCTCAAGACACACGGACAGGACGCCGTCGGGCCTTTCAGGCTGGCCGGTGATGGCCACGATGTCTGTCAGACGCTCGCTCTACCAGGATGCGGCGGTCATCGAGCGCCCCTCCGACGGCGCTTGGCTTTCCTCGAGCCACTCAGGCGAGCCGAGCCCTGGTGTTTGTCGCCAGCGGGGTTTCTCTTTCGGTGCTTCCGGCGTTGCCACACGATGACGGCCACGAAGACGATCACGCCAACGAGCCAGGCGATGAACATCGTGCCGACAACATTGGTTGAAACCCAACGCCCCGTCACATACATGCCTACCTCCTAAGCCAAGGGCCGCTCTTGACGCAAGGCGCCGTTCAATGCAGCCCCGCGACGTAGTCGGATACGGCCTTGATCTCGCGGTCGTTGAGCTTCGCCGCAACGCCGCTCATGGGCACGCTGTTGAGTCGCACCCCATCGCGGAACGCCGTCAACTGCGCGGCGATGTATTCGGCGTGCTGTCCGCCCAGCCGTGGGTACTGGATCGGGATGCCGGCGCCGTTGGGGCTGTGGCAGCCCGCGCAGGCCGGCACACTGCGCTCCCCGATGCCGCCGCGATAGATCTTCTCGCCCAGCGCCACCAGATCCTTGTCTTTCGCAAACCCGGGCTTGATGGGTTTGGCGCCCAGGAACCAGGCGACGTCGCGCATTTCCTGCTCGGACAGCATCGCGGCCATGCCGCTCATGACCGGACTCTTGCGCTTGCCGGACTTGAATTCCTGGAGTTGCTTGACCAGATACTCGGGATGCTGCTGAGCCAGCTTCGGATTGGCGGGGATGGCCGAGTTGCCATCCGCGCTGTGGCACGCGGCGCACGACTTGCCATTGAAGACGACTTCGCCGTTCGCAATGTCGGCTTTAGCCAATTTGGCGGGGGCTCTTTCGGTTGGCGCAGGTGCGGCAGGATCGGCCGCGAAAGAGAAGCCGGAGAAAAATCCGGCCAGAGCGGCAAGCAAAAGAGGCACGAACAATTTCATGGAGTGCTCAGGTTTATGGGTAGGCTTGGTTGCAAGGATGGCGGGAGATCGTGCGCAGGCCGCGTCAGCCGCGCGGTGCTCGTGCATGCGACAACACGCGAATGGGTGTGCCGCACCTCACGACGTTGGCCGAGACGATGTCGCCCAACTCGATGGATGTCGCAGGATCCAGCATCACGATGTGCGCGTGGCGCTGCCCCGTGGAACGATCGACCAGGATGGCGAAGCGCTGTACTGCAAGTTCGTCGGCGCTGGCCGTCTTCCTGCAATCCGTGCGCCCGCCGCGCTGAATCTCGTTTGCGCGGCCGAGCTCGACAATCTCGCCTGTACGCCAGCCGTCCTGGAAAACGCGGTGCTGCTCGAAGAAATCGGCGCAGCCCGTCAGACCGGCAGAGATCGCCAGACCAAGAAGCCTGATCGCAACAGAATTGGCCATCACGATCATGCGATGCCTCATCTCTTCCATGTCGACGGTAGACACTGTTTGCCCGGCCCGCCAAGACCGGACAAAGCGCATCGGCGCTTGGGCCTGCGTCGCTCAACTGGCAAAGTAAAGGCCAGTGAACGTCGGAACGCAGCGCTCGGGAAACCCTGGCAGATACAACGAACGCTCGGGAACCTGCCACTGATCGCGCAGGGTGTAACCCAGCGCTTCGATCTCCTCGATGAAGCTTGGACGGTTGTAGACGTGCGTCGGCGCAAAGCAACCGGCACCGATATTCTGTGCCGTGACGTAGTCCTCGCCGTCGTAGAGGGGCAGTTTGTTCAGCAGGACATGCTGTGGCCGCCTCTCGCATTGTTGAAGCAGATCGCCGGGATGCGAATCCTCGAAATATTGCAGCGAGCCTGCAGCGATCCAGATGTCATTGCCGTCCAGCGCCGGTGCCAAATCGCCGGTAAAGCTCAGTCCATTGGCCTCGGACTGGGTGGCCAATTCTCGTCCGATGGACGCGATCGCGGGGACTTCGACGACGCACCAGGACAGCGCCGCAGGCATCTCGAAGTACCGGCGATAGGCGTGGAAGTGAACTCCGACTGAGCCACCAATGTCGACCACCTTGGTGGCGCCTTCTCTGAATGCGCGTTCGAGCCACCACATCACTGGGTAGTCATATGCAAACACCTTCTTCGTACGGACATTCACGTACTCCTCCGCCAAAGCGGCATGGTCGAATTCCGGCCCGGTAGGCAGCCAGTCTCGCGCTTCCTCGAAACTGTTGAACACACCGAAGTAGCTGCCGAACCCGGCCTCGGAAAAAAACCGCTGGCGTCGCCAGCGCTGCAAGGCTGGCCGGGTGAACGGTCCCTCCAGGATTTGACGAACGACTCGCGAAGCGCTGGAGTAAGCCATGTTTCCCTCCATCCTTTCGATATCGACGCCTGTTTTTATGCGATCAACGAGCCGGTTCGATCTTCGTGACGACGATCTTGCCGTCGATCTTTTCCGCCTGGAAACGGACCTTGGCGCCCGTCTCGAGCTTGTCGAGCATGGCATCGTCCTTGACCCCGAACACCATCGTCATGCCGGGCATGTCGAGGTTCTTGAGCGGGCCGTGCTTGATCGTTAGTTTCTTGTTGTCTTTGTCCACCTTGCGAATCTCGCCTTCGGCGAGTTCCGAAGCGACTGGGGCGTCCGAGCCGCTGGCTGTAGGTGCCTTCTCGGACATGCCCGGCATGTCAGCCATGGATTTGGAGGATTGCGCGCTGGCGGCGCCGGCAAACGAGAGTGCGGCGACGAATGCCAAGAGTGCGAGACGAATGTTCAACATGGAAATCTCCTTGGATATGAATGAATCTGGAGCTCCGCCGCGTTCCGATGGAAGCCCGCGGCGGGAGTTTCTCGCTTACTTTCCAGTCTTGGTCACGTTCACGGCGCCCTTCATTCCGGCGTCGTAGTGGCCGGGCTGCAGGCATGCGAAGTCGACCTTGCCGGCCTTGGTGAACTGCCACACGATCTCGCCGCTCTTGCCCGCGGCCAGCGTCACCATGTTCGGATCGGAGTGCTCCATCTCCGGGTTCTTCTTCATGACTTCGTAGTGCTCCTTGAGCTCCTTCTCGGTTCCGATCACGAGCTCATGCTTGAGTTGGCCGGAGTTCTTGACGACGAAGCGCACGGTCTCGCCCTGCTTCACCTTGATGTCGGCGGGCGTGAAGCGCATGCCGTCGGTCATGTCGACGTTGATCGTGCGGGTGGCCTTGCTGGCCACGCCGGGCTTGCCGATTGCCTCGTCGGCATCGTGGCCGTGACTACCGGCGTGGGTGCCGGATGCCGAAGCTCCGGCAGCGGCCAAAGCCACGAGTGCTGCGAGAGCCGTGTTGCGGAAAGTGTGTTTCATGGGTTTTTCCTTTGAGAGTTGAGGGTTGGAACGGAGGGTGAGGAAACTAGTGGCTCGAATGGCCGCTGCCGGGCTTTCGAATCTGGACTTCGATGTTCTTGGCAGGCATGTTCTGGGCGGGCATCGCTGCGGCGCCGGCGCCGCGTTGGCGCGAGGTCTCTGGCGGCGGCCCGTCCAGCTCGTAGGCGACCGTGCCCTTCGGGTGCTTGAACCAGCCGGGGTTCGAGTAATCGCCGGCCTTCTGGTTTTTGCGCACCTTGACCATGCTGAACATGCCGCCCATCTCGACCGAGCCGAACGGGCCTTCGCCCGTCATCATTCGCGCGGTGTTGTCGGGAATCGGCATTTCCATCTCGGCCATGTCGGCCATGCCGCGCTCGCCCATCACCATGTAGTCGGGCACCAGGCTCGTGATCTGCTTGGCCACGTCCTTGTGGTCCAGGCCGATCATGGTCGGCACGTCATGGCCCATGGCATTCATCGTGTGGTGGCTCTTGTGGCAATGGAAGGCCCAGTCGCCTTCTTCGTCGGCCAGGAATTCGATCTGCCGCATCTGGCCGACCGCCACGTCGGCGGTCACCTCGTACTGCCTGGACGACTTGGGCGTCGGCCCGCCATCGGTGCCGGTGACGAGAAACTCGTGCCCGTGAAGGTGCATCGGGTGGTTGGTCATCGTCAGGTTGCCGATGCGGATGCGCACCTTGTCGTTGAGCCGCACATTGAGCGAATCGATGCCGGGGAAGATCCGGCTGTTCCAGGACCACAGGTTGAAGTCCAGCATGGTCATGATCTTGGGCGTGGCGCTGCCGGGCTCCACGTCGTAGGCGTTGAGTAGGAACACGAAGTCGCGGTCGACCTTCTCGATCAGCGGATGCTCGGCCTTGGGGTGCGTCACCCAGAAGCCCATCATGCCCATGGCCATCTGCGTCATCTCATCCGCATGTGGGTGGTACATGAAAGTGCCCGGGCGGCGCGCGACGAACTCGTAGACGAAAGTCTTGCCTGGGCGGATCGGTGGCTGGTTCAACCCGGCCACGCCGTCCATGCCGTTGGGCAGGCGCTGGCCGTGCCAGTGCACGCTGGTGTGCTCGGGCAGCTTGTTGGTCACGAAGATGCGCACGCGGTCGCCTTCGACCACCTCGATGGTCGGGCCGGGCGACTGGCCGTTGTAGCCCCACAGGTTGGCCTTGAAGCCGGGCGCCATCTCGCGCACCACGGGCTCGGCCACCAGGTGGAATTCCTTGACGCCGTTGTTCATGCGCCAAGGCAGGGTCCAGCCGTTGAGCGTGACCACTGGGTTGTATGGCCGCCCGCTCGAAGGCATCAGCGGCGGCATGGTGTTGGGTGTCGTCTGGAGCACGGGCTCTGGCAGGGCAGCCATGGCCACCTTGCTCACGCTGGCTGCAGCGATGGCGCCCGTGATGGCACCTGCACCGCTCAAAAAATTGCGTCTGTTTTTCATGTCGTTCAACTGGTTGGAAAGCCCGGGTGATGGGCTCAGTGGGCCGCGCCAGCAGAGGCGCCTTCACCGCCCGAGACCGCCATTGAGGCCCCCGCGGACGTGGGCTTGCCCATCACCGAGGCCGCTAGCGCGGCGTCGGCGAGCCAGAACTGCTGCTGGGCATTGATCGCGGTGGTCACGCTCGAGATTTGGTCTCGAGCTTCTGCCAACAGTTCAAAAACGCCGATAAGCATCCCGTTGTAGCGAAGCACGTTCTCATCGGCCATGGCTTGGCGCAAGGGGACGATTTCGTCACGATAGTGCCGTGCAATGTCATAAGCCGTGCGGTAGGCTGAGTACCCTTCGCGCAGCTGCGAAGAGGCGCCGCGCACTGTAGCGTCATAGCGATTGGCAGCGGCAAGCGATTGCGCGTTCAATATGTCGCGCTGCGCCGATCCCCAATCGAACAAAGGCAGGCGAAGATCGAGTTCGAAGCCCCTGCGGGTGCTCTTGGTGTTCTCCGCGTTGTCAAACACCGTGTCGCGTCGACCGCCCACCTCAACGTCGATGAAAGTCGACACCAAATTGATGCCTTGCGATCTACCCGCTACATCCAGTTGGGCACGCGCTAGTTGAACATCCAGTCGCTGTGCGGTTGCCGCTGTCGCGACTTCCTTGGCCTCGCGAGGAGCCTTGGGCAGGTCAGGCAAACGTTCCGGCAAAGTTAGTTTGGTAGCCTGCTCATCGTTCAACCCCAGGACACGGACCAACTCTTCGCGCGCAGCGGTGGTGGCGTGCTGTGCCGAGGCGAGCTGGGTCGTCGCGTCGGCATAGAAAACCTGTTGGCGTGCACGCTGCAGCTTGGAGAAATTCCCAATGAGCTGCATCCGACGCGCAAGTTCCGCGCTGGCCTGGGCTGACTTGTTGACCTGCTCGGCATACTGGAGCGACTGCTGTGCAGCGACCGCGCGGACCCAAGCCTGTTTGACCTGCGTGACCTGGTCGACCACTGCACTGGTCAGTTGGACTTTGGCCTGGGCTGCCTGGCTCCTGGAGATCGACAAACGCTGCGGCAACAGGATGAGGTCCACTAGTCCGAACGACAGCATGCGTTCGAGCTCGAGTTCGCTGTTCAGGCGCGTGCGTGCGAACGAGAAGATTGGGTTCGGCAGCCTGCTGCTCTGGTTGGTCGCCGCGATGTCGCCCCAGCTCTGGGCGATCAGGGCCTGGACGGACGGGCTGTTGGCCAGCGCAAGCTGCACCGCGTCGCTCTGCGACAGCGGCTTGGCGAGCAGTTCCTGTGACAGCGCGGCGCGGCGGTCGCGCTGCTCCTGAGTCCGGCTGAGTTCGAGCTTCCCGCCGGTGAACTGTTGGGCATTGGTGTTTGTGTCGCTCAGGGCGTCGTCGATGCTGACGGACGCGCACCCGGCGAGAACAGCCGTCGCGACGGCAATGGCTGTCAAACGAAGGGCGCGCTTCATGGCTTCTCCTTCGCAGGCATGGGCATCGAATGGCTCGGTGGCCCGGCCGGCGCAGTGGCTGCCCCCTTGGGCGAATCGGTCTCGGCTGCACTGGAGCCAGACGCCTCCTTGGCGTAGGCCTGCCAGCCACCGCGGCGGAAGACCGTCTCGTTGGCTTCTTTCCAGGGGATGGGCTTTTCGTCGGCAAAGGGCTGATAGCCCTCGAGCGCGGACTTGTAGGTCAGGACGGTGGGCGCCGCAGCCTCAGCGGATTTCGCGGGCGCGGGTTGAGCCACCGCGACAGCGGCACTCAGGGTCGCCAACGCGGCGAACGCGGCCAAGGCGGGAAAAGCTGCCGACCAACGGGTCGGCGATGAATGGAACATGGAGTCCTCGCAAGTTCATGAACGGAGTGCGTCAGAGTTGCCCGAAAGGCATGACGCAGGCGATGCATGAGCGTTCGCGGCGGCCCGTGACGAGCGTCACAGGCGCACGAACGCGTTAAGCGCGAGGCGGTTTGTCGAGGACGCGCGGCGCGAGCGTGGCCACTGCGATGGCTGGTTCCGCCAAGTCAGCTTTGGGCAGGTCGTGAAGGACGGCCATATCCATAGCGCTTGTCAGCGCGGTGGCATGGCATGCGCCACAGGTACCGCACTGGTGTAGCGCATCAGGCTCGGCCTTCGCAGTGTTGGCAGTGCCGTCCTTTGCGGGAGGCTTTGCGGCTTGCGCGCGCTTGTGCTCGTGGTCGCCCTGCTCGTCTCTATGGGAGCGCTGGCCATGGTCATGCGCACCGTGCTGTGCGAGCGAGATGTCGGCCGCCACACCGGCATGACCCGGTTCGCAAAAGACCATGGCTGCCGCCGCGTAGCCCTGAAAAGGCACGGCAAACATCACAATCCAAAGAACGAAGAGGCGTACCCGGTGCATGTGGCGAATTCTAGATGGAACAGTGTTTTAGCTGGCGCGAATGTGTGTCCAGTCCCGTGCGCGACGCTCTGGGCTGCTTCCCGCGACTTCGCCGTGGTGGCAAGCCAAGTCAGCTTCTTTGGGCCCGAAATTCGAAGAGCCATCCACAGGGGCAGCCAACAGCATGTAAAAAGTACCGCCAACCCCTTTGGTGAGTGCGAGGGAGAATGTTTGGCGGTTCTTCATGATGGGCTTCATTCTGTGAAGTACTCGAACTGACATAGTTGGACTGTGAACACGCTGATCTCGTCATGCAGCAGACGATCCGGTCCACTGCCTGGCATGGTTAGACTTTAGGAAGCACGTCCGCCGTTCGACCGACATCCTGATTACAAAGAAGTAATCTGCGCTGGTCACCCCCGCCGTAGCATTGAACCATGCGCATACTGGTTATTGAAGACGAGCACAAGCTCGGCGACTACCTCGTCAAGGGCCTTACTGAGAGCGGGTTCGTGGTGGACCTCGCACGCACCGGCATCGAAGGGCGCAGCTTGGCGCTTGACGGTGACTACGACTTGGTGGTACTGGACGTGATGCTCCCTGGAATCGATGGATTTGCCGTGCTGGAGGCCCTGCGCAAGACGAAGTCCATGCCGGTGCTGATGCTCACAGCGCGGGACGAAGTCGCAGACCGCGTGCGTGGTCTTCAAAGTGGAGCAGACGACTACCTAGCCAAGCCCTTCGCGTTTTCGGAACTGCTCGCCCGCATTCAGGCGCTGTTGCGCCGCGGCAAGCTGCAGGAAGTGTCGAGCTATGCACTCAAGGACTTGCACCTTGACGTGGTCGCGCGCAGGGCCTCCCGCAAGGGGCAGCGGATCGAACTCACCGCCAAGGAGTTCGCCTTGCTGACGCTGCTCATGCGCAGGCAAGGCAATGTGCTCTCGCGCACCCAGTTGGCCGAGCAGGTCTGGGACATCAACTTCGACAGCGACACCAACATTGTCGAAGTAGCCATCCGGCGGCTGCGAAGCAAGATCGACGATCCTTTCGAGGAAAAGCTGCTGCACACAGTCCGCGGCATGGGGTACGTGTTGGAGAGCCGACAAGGCAGCGTGTCGTGATTGCCGCGAAAACCGCTGTTGAGAAAGCGGATGCGGCTACCAACATCAAGGCAGTCTCATCAGAGGAGAGTGCGCAACGTTTCGGCTCGCATGCGCCGGGGACAGGGTCTATCCAGGCCGCACTGTCACGCTGGTTTGCAGCCCAGTCCTTCATCGGTCTCAGTTTCGTGTGTGTGGCGATCTATGCCGTCACCTCCTGGAGCTTTCAGGTAAAGCAGGCCAGCGAATTCGAGCGCCAATCCGAACTGATCAGGCACTTGATCCAGGAATCGCTCGATGACCCGGCGCGCAATGAACTGCGCCACAAGCTGGACGACTTCTTCTCGACCCACGCGGAGATCAGTCTCGTGTTGCGCCGTGGCAACGAGATCATCTATTCCACGCCGGATCGAACCTCGGGACGCTGGATTTTGATGCCTATTCAGGCGAACCCGGCGCAGTCGAGCGACAAAGCAATGCATCTGCAGCTTGGCATCGATGTCCAGGAAGACGCCAAGCTCCTGGCCCGCCTGGCCTGGACGCTGGTGGGCGCGGTCGTCCTCGGTTCGGCAGTCATCTCTCTGACCGGTGCCTTGCTGGTGCATCGGGGGATGGATCCGTTGAAGAAGCTCGTTCGCCAGACTGCCGCCACTGGTCCAGGGTATCCGGGTCGACGCATCGATCCTGCCCCGTATGCCTCCGAGATCACGCCGTGGGTTGTGCAGTTCAATGCGGTGCTCGATCGCGCCGAGCAGGCCTATCAGCAGTTGGAGGCCTTCAACGCGGATGTGGCGCATGAACTGCGTACGCCGTTGGCCAACCTAATCGGGATGGTCGAAGTCGAATTGGCGCGGCCCCGATCTACCGAGGAACTGCGGGACGCACTGCTGTCGGCACTGGAGGAAGCGAGACGAGTTTCCGCGATCGTGATTGACATGCTCTTCCTGTCGAAGGCGGACCGCGGAACGGTGGCGCGGCGATCCGCACCGGTCAGTCTGGCCGACCAGGTGCGAACGGTCCTGGATTTTCACGAAGCCATGCTTGAAGACACTGGTCTGAGGGTCCACGTCAGCGGCGATGCGCGCATCGGGATCGATGTCGGCCTGGTGCGCCGCGCGCTGTCGAATCTTTTGAGCAACGCAAGCCGCTATGCGACGCCCGGCTCCACAATTACGGTGGTGATCGACACCGGGCCCGAAGAAATCTGGATCAAGGTTGCCAACCACGGTGAACCGGTCGCTGCCGAGGTACTGCCCAATCTGTTCAAGCGATTCTTCCGCGTTGAGCGGTCTCGCACCGATTCATCGGAACACCACGGGCTTGGCTTGGCGATCGTAGCGGCCATTGCGCGAATGCACGGCGGCCAGACCCGCGCTACGTCCCACTCGGGTGTGACCGAGATCAGCTTTTCCATAGCGCCCGTCAGTTGACGATGCTCTGCGCAGCATCCTGCGGCGCTCTTTAACGGGGCCAGGGACCCTACCCCATCCGCCCACTGCTGGACCACGCATCCGGTTGGCTGCTGGAGATTCTTGCGCGGAACGCTCCGCTTCGCAGCTGACCCATGCTTCAATGGAAGGTGTCGCGCCTTGCGCATTTAATCATCGCCGCCCATGTCCCTTGGTCTTGAAGTTCTTATCGGGCACTGGAAGGCCGATGCATTGAGTACCTATAACTCATGGTTTTTGTGGGACGAGCGGCTGAAGAATTTCCGTTCAATCCGACGGGGCTTGGCCCAAGTAGTCAAGGATATAGATGCGGGGACCTTCGGCAGCGCGTTTCGCGGCTCTTCGCTTGAGACCGTTGTCGGATCGGTGGCGGAGCAACGTCAGATCTTCAAGGGCGCCGACCACGCGTTTCTCTGGAAGCCAAAGTTGCGCATCCCCGACATCTACGAGAACGCCGCCAATCAGCGTGCCTTTGCTCGACTGCTGCATGCCTGCGACTGCTGCAACAATGCCGAGGAAGTGATCGAAGCTATCCGTCGGATCGACGCGCATCAGATCAAAGGCCTTGGCCCCGCCGTGGCTAACCTGCTGTATTTCGTACATCCTACGATCGTGATGCCGTTCAACACGGCGATCGTGAAAGGCTACAACGCCGTAACGGGCAGCAATGTCAAGCTCGGCAAGTGGGATCACTACCTTTCGATGCGCGAGGGTTGCCTTCGACTGAACGCGCAGCATCGCCGGTTTCTGTCCAACGACATGGGAGCACTGGCCGGATTGCTATTCGATATTGGCTCGGGCCGATACACGGCGCCGCCATCTGGCGACAACGCCGCAGCCGTCGAGGGCTGGGAGGCCGACCTCGAGAAGGTCCGTCAAGATTCGGCGGCCAGTCACAAGCGCTGGGCCGCGGAGCGCGAAAGCGATGCAACCCATACGCAAATTCAAGGATGGCTGCGCGATCTGGGCAAGTCGCTCGGCTTCGGGGTCTGGATCGCCTCCAACGATCAGGGACGCAGCTATGCAGGTGGTCGGCTCAGTGATGGTTGCCTGATGCAATTGCCCGCGGGAGCTCAGCCCGGCCTGGATTCGGTCCGGTTGATCGACGTGATCTGGGTGGAAGCTGACGGCTCGAAGATCGCTGCGGCCTTTGAGGTGGAGCATTCGACCTCCATCTACTCAGGCATCGTGAGGATGCTGGACCTCGCGCTGGGCGCTGCACTGGGGGTCGGCGTGTCGATGTTCCTAGTGGCGCCCGACGCGCGACGCGAAGACGTGCGACTGCAGCTGCGCCGCCCGGCATTCTCGCGTGTGGCCGAACTTGGCATCCGTTATCTACCCTATAGCGAACTCGGGACGCACCGAGAAGCGATTGGCCGGTTCGGCTCGGGGTTAAGGCCGTTGATCGAGATCTCTCACACGCTGTGATTGAGCGGCCTCAATGGCAGGAGGATCTGCTTTCCATTTCAAAAGGCGGCAGATCTGCAGGGCAGAGGCTGTTGACTGCATCATGGCTGGGGCGAATGGCGAAGCAATCTACGTCGACTATATGGCCAAGTTCTTTTTAGGCACTAGGAAACGCAATGCGTGCAGGAGGGGCCAGGCGACGCAGGCCTCGCTGCCATTCGAAGCCTGTCGCTGATCAGTCGGAGCTCACTACTTCGGAGTGCCGCCTTGCGTTGGATCGCGGTGCGGGCGCGCTTCGCGAGCGGCGGCTCTTTCCTGACCAGCGGCCTCGGTCCGCGTTGTTCGCTTGATGCCCGCTCCTTCGCCCTCAGCAGTGCTGCCATCTTTAATCGGCGTGACGCCAGTCGGCTTCGTGCTCTTCTTGGCTTCGGCAGCGATTTGCGGCCTCGTATTCGTTTGCGGAACAGCCTCGGCCGTGTGGTTCTGCGCTGTAGCTGCGCCGAGCAGAAGAACGGCAGTGCCAAACCCGACGATCGCGCTCCTGAGAGTGCGGACTTTACGCCCAGGGTCCATGTTTTTGCCAGTCATAAAGGCTCCTTTTCGTTTGTGCCGGCGTTCCGGCGGGTCGGACATCCACCCTGTGATGGACGCCATGGAGTTAATGTACGAGTCGACTTCGACGGCAGCCGCACCGGCGGATTACATTGGTGTAATCTCTCAGTCAGGCGTGGCGAGCGCAGCTCCGAAGTGGTCACGAACAGTTTGAGTCGTGCTTACTACGGTGGCAGCGGCTCCGTGACCGCTACGCGTAAAAACTGCTACCGGGAAGTCGCAGGGAGTTGCAGAGCACTGCCGCGCTGAAGGGGTAAATCAGCTCACGGCGACCGCACGACTTGAAGCTGAAGGCGAAATTTAACCTTCGGCGAGCGCAGCGGCTAGCTTGAGCGAAACGATTGGGCTACCGTGTCGCGCTGCAATGACTCAAAACTTTCGCATTGGTTAAGCGGCACCACGTGGGACCCGGCAATGCTCAGCGCGTGCCAGAAACCAAATCAGTTTGTAGCGTTGTGCGCTGACGCCTCCGGTGTCCGGCGGCGCTCTGTAGCCAACTCAAGGACGTTTCAGACGGTACCCTTTTAACGCATTCACTGCAAATCCAAGCATCGCAATTAAGAGAACGATCAACTGAGCTGAAACAGTTTCTGCAGACGGATACACCCCCAGCAGGTCAATGCGTGGCGCCATGATCGGGGTAGCACCGAGCCAACCCGCCTCCTGCAACCCGGCCATGCCCTTGCCGGCAAGAACTACCGCCAGCACGGCAACCAAGATCGAGCTGATGCTGAAGAACTTCCCGATCGGCATCCGGGCGCTGGTCTTGAGCAGCACCCAGGTCAGTATCGCCAGCAGTGCGATGCCCACGCCGAGCCCGCTGAGCAAGGCGTTGCCGCAGTGCCGAGTAGAAAAGCACCGTCTCAAACACCTCACGGTAGACCGCGATGAAGGACAAGCCGAACAAGGCCCATGCCGATCGCTTCGACATGGCTGAGGAGAGCTTCTCCTTGAGGTAGGCCTGCCAGCGGCCTGCGGCACTCTTCTGATGCATCCAAAGGCCGACGCTGAGCAGGACGAGGGCTGCAAAGAGCGAGGAGAGCCCCTCGGTCACTTCACGGCTGGCCCCGCTGATGTTCACGAAGTACGTCGCAATGCCCCAGGTGAGCCCGCCAGCGGCGAGGGCTGCAATCCAGCCGCTATGCACGTAGCGCAGCACGTCGGGCCGGTTGGCCTTCTTCAAGAAGGCGATCATGCCGACGACGATGAGCAAGGCTTCAAGGCCCTCGCGAAGCAGGATGGTGAGCGAGCCCAGGAAGGTGGTGAGCGGCTCGGCGGCCTGACCACCCAGCTCTTTCTCCACCTCGGCAAAAAGGTAGTCGAGCTTTTGCGCAGCGGCCTCTGTCTGGGTCAGCGTGCCGTTTGCGATCGCTGAGCGATAGGCCAGCATGCCGTTTTCGACCTCCGTGAGGAGCGCCTTGTTACGCGCGCCCAGCGAAGGCTCCAAGGGCTCGAAACCGTCCAGGTAGGCCGAGAGCGCCAGGCGCGTTGCTGACGCCTTGTCGCCCTTGCGGATCGCTGCC
>LNAP01001006.1_pt1 | contig 41784 bp, 42 predicted proteins | sample 602601 | NCBI WGS metagenome assembly LNAP01 (sample SAMN02440304, study PRJNA202911) | soil metagenome | biome: Subtropical and temperate rainforests or woodlands; isolation source: soil samples (1 kg each in a 20% v/v slurry with milli Q water) were... ...
CGAATATGGCCGCTGCTTCGGCGACCGCGCGCTGGTGCTCAACCCGCGGAACCTGAAGCTGCCGTTCTGGCTGTTCAATTTCGAGGAAATCGTCGACGTCCTGTTTGGCGGCCGCGCCGGCGTGCCGGAGGAGCTCGACGTCCTCGCCGAAGTGATCCCGATCGCCAAGGGGATCTACACCCAGTACCAGAACACCGACCGCCTCGGCCTGAAGCGCATCGATCCCAAGCAGGTCGGCTTCACCGTCGACACGCCGGTGCCGTACCGGCTGGTCGATTTGATTTCGCTGATCGACGAGCGCATGGGCAAGCTCGAAAATCGCTCGTCGCGCATCATCTATCACAAGCTGATCTCGCGCATCGAGGCGGTGCGCAACGACCCGCGCTACGCCTTCATGTTCGACAACGCCAATGTCGGCGGCGACACCATGGCCGAGGTGATCAGCCATCTGTTCCGTCTGCCCGCCAACGGCAAGCCGATGACGGTGATGCAGCTCGCCGGCTTTCCCGCCGAGGTGATCGATTCCGTCGTCTCGGTGCTGTGCCGCATGGCCTTCGATTTCGGCCTGTGGAGCGACGGCGTCTCGCCGATGCTGTTCGTCTGTGAGGAAGCCCACCGCTACGCCTCCGCCGACCGCAATGTCGGCTTCGGGCCGACCCGCAAGGCGGTCTCGCGCATCGCCAAGGAAGGCCGCAAATACGGCGTCTATCTCGGCCTCATCACCCAGCGCCCTGCCGAGCTCGACGCCACCATCATCTCCCAGTGCAACACGCTGTTCACGATGCGTCTTGCCAACGAGCGCGACCAGGCGCTGCTGCGTGCCGCGGTGTCGGACGCGGCCGCGAATCTGCTGTCCTTCGTGCCCTCGCTCGGCACCCGCGAGGTGCTGGCGTTTGGCGAAGGCGTCGCGCTGCCGACGCGCCTTCGCTTCAAGGAGGTGCCGCCGCACCAATTGCCGCGCGGCGAAGCCACCATCAGCAGCGTGCCGTCCGTCACCTCGGGGCACGACATGCATTTCGTCGGTGCGGTGCTCGAGCGCTGGCGCGGCGCCACTTCGCAGCGCGACGTGCCGAACGACCCGGTGTTCTCTGCTCCGCCGGCCAAGACGCTCGCCTCCGCCGAAGCACCGATGCTGCAACCGTCGATGGGGCTCGATCCGGACCGCTTCTCGCTCCTGAAGAAGCCGCTGCGGTAGATTCCTCTCGTGTCCCGGACGCGCCGCAGCGTGCAACGCTGCTGCGCAGAGCCGGGACCCATCCCACACGCACCACACTCTCGGAAACATGGGCCCCGGCTCTGCAGCGCACCGCTGAAGAGGCGTTGCGCTGCGTCCGAGGCACGGGAGCCGCGCGTTGAGCAGGCCGTCCGCATCGACTATGGTTGCCGGCCCCAAGCCGGAACCATGCACATGACAAAGCCCACAGCTCCACGCTTCCCCGCACCCGCCCTCGACAAGCTTCCCGACGACATCCGCAAGCGCCTGCTCGCCGTACAGGACAAGAGCGGCTTCGTGCCGAACGTGTTCCTGACGCTAGCCTATCGGCCCGACGAATTTCGCGCCTTCTTTGCCTATCACGACGCGCTGATGGAGAAGGACGGGGGCCTCACCAAGGCCGAGCGCGAGATGATCGTGGTGGCGACTTCGGCCGCCAACCAGTGCCAATATTGCGTGATCGCGCACGGCGCGATCCTGCGCATCCGCGCCAAGAATCCGCTGATCGCCGACCAGGTCGCGGTGAACTACCGCAAGGCCGACATCACGCCACGGCAGAAGGCGATGCTGGACTTCGCGATGAAGGTTTCGGTCGATGCACAGCGGATCTCCGATGAGGATTTCGCCGCGCTCGCACCCTACGGCTTCAGCGACGACGACATCTGGGACATCGCCGCGATCTCCGCCTTCTTCGCGCTGTCGAACCGGCTGGCAAACTTCACCGGGATGCGCCCGAATGACGAATTCTATCTGATGGGACGCCTGCCCAAGAAATAGCTGAGAAGCAGGATTCAATCAGCCGATATGCTAGACTAGAATCGGAGCCGCTGCCCCCACAGCGGCTTCAGCAGCTCGAGCACCGTCAGCACCAGCAATCCCGCGCCGAGCGTGATCATCAGATCGTCGACGTGCAAGGGACCGAAGCGGAACAGGCTGGACGCCGGGGGCCACAGCAGCGCCGTGGCGAGAACGAGCGCGACCGCCACGAAGATCCACGCCAAAGCAGGATTCGGACGGAAGAATGCGGACACGAGCGACGCGCTGAAGGACCGGTTGACCAGGACCAGGGCCAAGATACAGACGACGAGGGAGACAAACGCGAGCGCCCTCGCCTCGTCGGACGCGAGGCCGGAGCGAAGCGCACCGACGAATATGGCGGCGGTCGCGGTAAATGCCAGGGCGCCCTGAAGCACGCTCCAGCCGATCAAGGGCCACGAGAACAATTCGGAATCGGCCCGCCGCGGCGGACGCGTCATCGCATCGTGTTCGTCCCGCTCCGCCTCGAACACGAGCGCGCACACGGGGTCGATGATCAGCTCCAGAAACGCGATGTGCACCGGACTGAAGATCAACGGCAACCCGAACACCAGAGGCAACAGCGCAAGTCCCGCGATCGGGACATGGACGGCGAAGATGAAGGCCATCGCCTTTCGCAGATTGTCGTAGATGCGCCGGCCCAGGCGAATGGCCGCTACGATCGAGCCGAAATCGTCATCGAGCAGAACGATCGCCGATGCCTCGCGGGCGACGTCGGTCCCGCGCCCTCCCATCGCGATACCGATATGGGCGGCCTTGAGCGACGGAGCGTCGTTGACGCCGTCGCCGGTCATCGCGACGATCTCGCCGTTGCGCTTCATCGCCTGGACGATGCGCAATTTCTGTTCCGGCAAGACCCTCGCGAATACATTCGCATGCCTGACACGGTCGGCGAGCTCCGGATCGTCCGCCAGCTGGAGCTGGTCGCCGGTCACGACGTCGCGGGCGTCGAGTCCGGCCTGGTTTGCGATGGCAACAGCCGTTGCCGGATAGTCGCCCGTGATCATGACGACGCGGATCCCCGCCGCGCGACATTCGCGAACCGCCTCAGGGACCTCTGGACGGAGCGGATCGGCCAGCCCGACCAAGCCGACGAAGCGATAGGCGAAATCCGTCTGGGACGATGGAAGCTGCGTGTCATTTCCCGCTGCTGCGGCCACTCCCAACACGCGCAGCCCATCCCTGGCCATCGCTCCAACCGCATTTCTCACTGCCCCCTGGTCGGCGTCGCTCAGCCGGCACAGGCGTGCAATCGCCTCGGGCGCGCCCTTGGCACAGATGACGAGGTCGGCTCCACCCGGGGTGCGCCAGACCTGAGACATGGCCAGCAACTCGGGACGCAGACCGTAGGTCCGCACCAGGGTCCGGGGACCGCCCAGCGCATCGCTCTCCCGCAAGGCATCCCGCGCGAAGGCGTGCAGGGCCTTCTCCATCGGATCGAACGGCTCCGGCGAGCTCGCCAGGGCGCCGCAGCGCGCCAGCTCGACGAATTCGGGCCCGGCATGATCTTGTCCGGCCGTCGCCGGACGCATCGATGCCCCATTGAGCAGCCGCAGCTCAGCGACGGACATCTGGTTCTGCGTCAGCGTCCCGGTCTTGTCGGTGCACAGCACGGTCGCAGAACCGAGGACCTCGATGGCGGCGGCCCGGCGCGTCAGGACGCGGGCCTGCGAGATTCGCCATGCCCCCATCGCCATGAACACCGTCAGCACGACGCTGAACTCTTCCGGCAGCATGGACATGCCGATTGCGATGCCTGCGAGCAGCGCTTGCAACCAATCCCCGCGCAGGGTGCCGTAAAGCGCGACGGCAGCCAGGCTGATCACTGCGCCGCCGAGAAAGCAGAGCCGCACCAGCCGCGCCGTCTGTTGCTGGAGCCGCGGCGGCTCCGCCTGCAGACCGCGCAGCGACAGCCCGATCTTCCCGATCTCGCTACGGGGGCCGGTGGCCCCGACCCGCGCCAGCCCCTCACCACGCACCACCATCGAACCGGAATACACGAAGGGCTGATCCTCGCCGCCGGGCCGGTGATCGACTGATGCCGCCTTGTCCGCGACCTGCTTGCGAACGGGCACCGACTCTCCGGTTAGCAGGGACTCGTCAATTTGCAGATCGCGCGCGTCCACCAGTCTGGCGTCGGCGGGAATCCGGTCACCTTCGCCGAGAACGACGAGATCGCCGTGGACGACCTCGCGCCCCGGAATCCGGCGGCGCGCGCCGTCCCGTATGACGAGCGCGCGCGGGCTTGTCAGGTCCCGCAAGGCCTCCAGCACGCGCTCGGTCCGGGTCTCCTGCACCACCGTGATCACGATGGACATTGCACCGAATGTCAGCAGGATGATGGCTTCCCTGAGATCGCCGAGCGCGAGGTAGACCAATCCGCCGCCGAGGAGCAGCGCCAGCATCGGTTCGCGCAGCACCTCGAGCACGATGCGCATGGGGCTGCGCCGGTCGGGTCGAGGCAATTCGTTGTAACCGTCGTCCGCGAGCCGCGCCCGAGCCTCGGTCTCGCTCAGTCCGGCCGGGCTTCCGCTCTCCGTGCCGCTCACGTCTTCCGCCGCAGGCTCCAGAGGCTCCCGGCAAGCAGGACCGAGGTCACGAGCAGGATGGCGACGAAGGTCTGGATGATGGTGAAGTTCAGCGCATCCCGCGCGACGAGCAGCGCGGTGACGGCGCCGGCGAGGACAAACAGAAGGCGAAAAATCAGACTCATCGTCACGTCTCCAGGTCGGCATAATGTACCCACCTGGCGCTTCGACATCAAACGCTGTTCGGCATCATGCCTGCGGACCTTAGCGGCCAGCACCAGGGTCGATTTTGCGATACGTCAAGCCGGACTGCGCCGTCGGCCGCAGGTTCGGCACTCCCACCGCCGAATGTCAAAATTCGAATCGCGGCATCTTGCGCCCTCAAAGCGTTGGCGACTGGTGCAGATAGCGGCCGTCGAAATCCGCCAGTTCCAAAAATTTCCGTTCGTCCAGCACCGTCACCCGGCCTCGCTGCAGCTCGACGATGCCCTCTTGGCGCAATTGCTTGATGACGCGATTGGCGTGGACAGCGGTGATCCCCAGAGCTTCGCCGATCTGCTCCTGGGTCAGCGGCATCTCGAAATCGTTGCCATCCACGCGCCCGATGATTCTCAGTCGTTCGCGAAGTTCGATCATGACGTGGGCAAGCCGCGCGGGCGCGGCGCGCTGGCCGACATTGACGATCCATTCGCGGAACATCGCGGCGTCAATCAACGTATCCCGCCAGAACATTTCCGCGACATTCGGCCGGCGGCGATGCAGCTTTTGCAGCGTCTCGTGGCTGATGAAGCCGAGCGTCGACGGCGTCAATGTCGACAAATCATGGTCCATCACATGCAGGAACAGGCTCATCAGATCCGGTATCTCGCCTGGGATGTCGATCGAGAGGATCTGCCGCTTGCCGCTCGCGATCGTCTTGGAGCGCACGCAGAAGCCCTCGGCGATCAGGCAGCAGTCCGTCGCCCGCTCGCCGTCGCGTACCACCGGCGTTTCCGCCGGATACTGCCGTACCGAGATTGGAAGGGCCTCGATCTCCTTGATGTCCTCCTCCGCGATCGCGGAGGAGATGCGCAAACGCCTGACAAGCGCAGCGCGGATCGTATCGCTGGACACGCGATGGAGCTCCGGTTGGCGTGAATGGGAACCCGTATTGCAGTTCGCGGCGCCGGGGCTCCGCTGCGATGAAAACCCGCGATCCGCGCCGCCGGTTCCAACAAAAGTTAAGGACGCCACTCGCATCCGCATGGTTGGCTTCGCGCCGGAAAGGCCAAGCCATGACAAAGAAGCGCAACCGCACACGACCTGCCCTGTCCCTTCAGGAACGCCTGAACAAGTTCACGCAAGAGGCCCGCGCCGCCGCCAAAAACCTGCCGGCCGGTGCCGAGCGCCACACCCTGCTGCAGAAGGCCCGCGATGGCGATGCCGCAGTGGAAATGGAGCGCCTGCTGTCCTCGCCTGGCCAACCACCGAAATGATCCGTGTTGCCTGCGGTCGTAAGGCGCTATGCCGCTAGCGCTTCGCCATCAACTCGAGCGCCGGCGCGAAGCGCTCGGAAAACGTCAATGTCTTGGCGTGGTGAACCGCGGCAAACGATGCCGATATCCCTGCTGAAGCGACCGCGAGCAAGGCAATGACGAAAACCAGACGGCGCATTTTGGCCTCCTGTGTGAGCTCGACTACTCCACACAGATGGGCCCGCTCTGTTTCAGGACGGTTTCATGAGCGCCGATAATGATGTTGCTCAAGAGGCTGTGATCAGGCTCGGTTTGCGGGCCGCCTGCCGTCCTGATGTGAGCGCCCCCGCCTAATCGTCCGACGCCGGGCCGCACCAGCCGGGCAGGTAGATCGCATCCTTGCTCTTGGCTGCGGACAAGGCCTTCTCGAGCGCCTTGTCGAAATTGGCGTCCACCTCCTTGCGCAACAGTTTCCGGCGCAGATAATCGGACCACAGGAATTCGGAGAACGGCGTGGTGTCCTTGGCGAAACCGCCCATGCGACGCAGCTCGCCGGCGAGGCTGCGGAAGGGGTCGTCCTTGAGATCGACGACCGATTTCGGCAGATCGCGGAACGGCCGCCGCTCGCCCTTGGCGTCGTAGGGATAGACCCAGCGCTTGTTGTCCATCACGCCCCAGAAGGCCTCGCGCTCAACCATCCTGAGATCGCCGACCACGGTCACCAGCACCTCCTTGATGCCCTCGTCGTGCAGGGCGCGGCCAAGATGATGATGGTCGATCACGTAATAGCGCTGGTCCGGCCCGCAGACGACGGGAATCATGTGGGTGCCGAGCAGCTCGGATTGCTTCTTCTTGCCGTGCTCGCGCCAGCGCTTGCGCTTCTCCTTGACCTCGCGCATGCCGACCGTCATCTGCGTCGGCCGCAACGACAGGATCGGCACCGGATGCACTCTCGGCTCGCGCGCGTTGCTGGTCATGGTCGAAGGGCCCCTCACAGAATTGCAGCCGGTGGTCCAGGTTTCCCGACTATGCCATGGGGCCGGCGGCGACAAAATGCGTTCGGCCCCGGCACAGAGATCACAAGCCGATGCTCACGGGCGGGACGGCGTGTGCTTCGGACTGTTGCTGCAGCGCAACCCGCCCGTGCCGGACACCAGGATGACGCCCGCCGCCACGATCGTTCGCTACGCCCCAAGACATCCCATGAAGGATAGTGCAAAGGCGCAATGCACGTGCGCGTTGAGAAGATTTTCTGCAACGCGTTCGTCCCGTATGCTATCTAAAAATCGCTGCTTCGGAGTGATCCCTGCACCATGAAAACCCAGCGGCCCATAAGCTCGGATGACGAGCACCGGGTGCTCCAGTTCAGGCCGCGCACCTCGCCTTCCCCGGCCACCCACCGGGGCAGCGGTACCGTGCAGCCGCTCCGCGTCGCCCCCGAACCGCTCGACCTGTCGCGCTACGAGCAGCCTCGCCCCGAGCCGGACGATTTCCGCCACCGCATGCTTGCGAATATCGCCGCACTCGCCTTCACCATCGCACTGACCGCGGTCGGAATCTGGCTCGCGGTCAGCATCGCCGACCTCAGGCGGACCCAGGATTGCGTGCTGATGGGCCGCCGGGACTGCGCGAAGATCGTCACGCCGCAGATCTAGGCACGGCCTGCCAACTGCCCCTTGAGCCGAAAGGGTGCCGGCGGGCATCCCCAGCCCTGTCCCCGCCCCTGTCCGGCTCCATTGAACTCAGGGCGTCGCTCCGTTATACGGGCACTCAACCCGGCCAGAGGGGGGTTTGAGGGCGTCATCAGGGGCACGATGCCCACCCACCATGCCACTCTGGAACATCTGACAATATCCGCAATATATCAAAGGCTTAGTGATGTCATCCACATTCGATCAGGTCGCTACGATCATCGCTGAAACCTGCGACATCCCCCGCGACACGATCACGCCGGATAGCCACGCCATCGATGACCTCGGCATCGACAGCCTCGATTTCCTGGACATCGCGTTCGCGATCGACAAGCAGTTCGGCATCAAGCTGCCGCTGGAAAAATGGACCCAGGAAGTCAACGACGGCAAGGCGACCACCGAGCAGTATTTTGTGCTGAAGAACCTGTGCGCGCGCATCGACGAACTGGTTGCCGCCAAGGGCGCGAGCGCCTGATCGGGCGGTCATGCAACTCGAATATTTCCACATGATCGATCGCATCGTCGACCTCAAGGTCGACGAGAAGACGATCGTCGTCGAAGCCCAGGTCCCGAAGGAAAGCACCGTCTTCGAGGGACACTTCCCCGGCTATCCCTTGATGCCCGGCGTGCTCCTGATCGAATCGATGGCGCAGGCATCGGGCTTTCTGCTGCTCGGAGTCTTGAAGTTCGAGCGGATGCCGATCCTTGCCGCCGTAAAGGAGGCCAAGGTGCGTGGCTCGGTATTCCCCGGCGATCTCATGAGCATCGAGGCGAGCCTCGCCCATGAGGGCTCGGGCTACGCCATGACCGAGGCCAAGATCAGGGTCGACGGTAAGCTGCGCGCGAATTCGACACTCACCTTCACGCTTATCCCCTTCCCCAATGCGGATATGCGCGGATACATGGACGCGGTCGCCAAGCGAGTCGGCTTTCCGCAGCAGGCCGTATCGTCATGACTGACACCTCCGTTTCGAAGCCCGGCCAGACCGAAGTCTGGATCACCGGTATTGGACTTGCCACCTCGCTCGGCGAGGGCCTGGACGCCAACTGGACCGCGCTCCAGGAGAAGCGCATCAATGTCGACGAGAAGGGGTTTGCACCCTACATCGTGCATCCCCTGATGCCTGTCAGCTTCGACAGCCAGATCCCGAAGAAGGGCGACCAGCGCCAGATGGAAGCCTGGCAGCGCATCGGCACCTATGCCGCCGGCCTCGCGCTCGACTCCGCCGGGATCAAGGGCAACAAGGACATCCTGTCGAAGATCGACATGGTGGTCGCCGCCGGCGGCGGCGAGCGCGATCTCAACGTCGACACCGGCGTGCTCACGGCCGAGGCCAAGGGTGCGAACGCGCCCGGCTTCCTGAACGAGCGGCTGATGAGCGATCTCAGGCCGACGCTGTTTTTGGCCCAGCTCTCCAACCTCCTCGCCGGCAACATCGCCATCGTGCATGGTCTCGGCGGCACCTCGCGCACCTTCATGGGCGAAGAAGTCGCGGGCGCCGATGCCGCCCGCATCGCGCTCTCGCGCATCGCCTCGGGCGAGAGCGACATCGCGCTGATCGGCGGCTCGCATAACGGCGAGCGCAAGGACCTGATGGTCCTCTACGAATTCGGCGACTTCAATTTGAAGAACGAGTTTGCGCCGGTATGGGCGCGCAAGGACCACGCCGGCTTCGCCCTCGGCTCGGCCGGCGCCTTCCTGGTGCTGGAATCGAAAGCACACGCCGAGGCGCGCGGCGCCAAGCCGTTCGCAAAGCTGTCCAGCGTCGTCGCCGACCTCGCCCGGCGCAAGCAGCCCGGCGACATGGCGGCAACGCTGGAGAAGCTTTGGGACAAACTGCCCAAGCGCGAGGGCAAGGGCGCGATCATCACCGGAGCGACCGGCGCGGAGCCGGCGACATCGGAAGAGCGCGGCTTCCTGAAGGGCCATGCAGAATTCCCGGTGCGCTCGACCGGCACGATGTTCGGCCACACCATGGAAACGCAATTCCCGCTCGGGCTTGCGCTCGCCGCCCTGTCGATCTCGCGCGGCGCACTGTTCCCGCCGAACGATTCGACCGGGACCGAGATTGAAATGCAGGGGGCCCCCACCCAGATTGTGGTGGTGGGGGCCGGACACTGGCGCGGCGAAGGCATGGCGCTGGTCGAGGCGGTCAGCTAAGCGCATCGCGCTTCGGCTGGTGACGCTCTAGCTCTATCGGGGGATCGACATGACTGCACCACGCGACAAACTCGGGCGCCCCGTCGTCGTCGTCACCGGCATGGGCATTATGACCTCGCTCGGCGCCGGCAAGGCCGACAATTGGGCGAAGCTCGTCGCCGGCGAATCCGGCATTCGCACCATCACGCGGTTTCCGGTCGACGGGCTGAAGACGACGATGGCCGGCACCGTGGACTTCGTCAGCGTCGATCCGTTCTCCTCCACCGGCCTGTCCGAACGGATGGCTGAACTCGTGACGGAGGAAGCGCTGGAGCAGGCCGGCATCGGCGCCAAGGCCGATTTCCCGGGTCCCCTCTTCCTTGCGGTTGCGCCGGTCGAAGTCGAATGGCCGCAGCGCCGCGAACTCGGCCGCGCCGTCGGCTCGCCCGATTTCACCTATGACGATTTGCTGCGCATTTCCGGCGGCGGCAAGTACGCCGCCTATCACCACCGATTCATGTTCGGCTCGGTCGCGGCACACCTCGCCGAGACCTTCGGCACCAAGGGTTCGCCGATCTCGCTGTCGACAGCCTGCGCCTCGGGCGCGACCTCGATCCAGCTCGGCGTCGAGGCGATCCGCCGCGGCGAGACCAATGCCGCGCTGTGCGTCGCGACCGACGGCACCGTGAACCCGGAAGCGCTCGTGCGCTTCTCGCTGCTCTCGGCGCTGTCGACCCAGAACGATCCGCCGCAGGCGGCCTCCCGCCCCTTCTCCAAGAATCGGGACGGCTTCGTCATGGCCGAAGGTGCCGGAGCGCTGGTGCTCGAGAGCTACGAAGCCGCCACCGCGCGCGGCGCAAAGATCCTCGGCGTGATCGCCGGCTGCGGCGAGCTGACCGATTCCTTCCATCGCACCCGCTCGTCGCCCGATGGCAAACCGATCATCGGCTGCATGAACAAGACGCTGGCCGATGCCGGCATGACGCCGGACCAGATCGACCACATCAACGCGCACGGCACCTCCACGCCCGAGAACGACAAAATGGAGTACAACACGACATCTGCCGTGTTCGGCGATCTCATCTCGAAGATCCCGGTCACCTCCAACAAGTCGATGGTCGGGCACACCATCTCTGCCGCCGGCGCGGTCGAGGCGATCTTCTCGCTGATGACGCTTGAGCATCAACGCATCCCGCCGACGATCAACTACGAGACGCCGGATCCCGCGATCCTGTTCGACGTCGTCGGCAACAAGGCGCGCGATGCCCGCGTCACCGCGGTGATGTCGAACTCGTTCGGCTTCGGCGGCCAGAACGCCTCGCTGATCCTGACCCGCGAACCGGGGCATGGCGCTGATTCCTATCAGCACGAAGATTCGCGCGCGGAATGCAGCCAAGTCGATCAGCGGGGGCCTGATCGGCGCCGCCACCGTCGGCATGCTGCGCACCACGCGCTATTTCGATCCGGCCAAGACCTCGAATTTCTTCGCGCGCGTGACCAAGCTGATCGGCCCGCGCCTGCGCGAGCACCGCATCGGCCGGGCCAATCTCACCGCCGCGTTTCCCGAGAAGTCCCCGGAAGAGATCGAGCAGATCCTGATGGGCGTGTGGGACAATCTCGGCCGCGTCGGCGGCGAGTTTGCGCACATGGACCACGTCTGGGACTACGATCGCGACCATCCGGAAAACAGCCGGATCGAACTCCCCCAGCGCAGCATCGAGCTGTTCGACCGCATCCGCGACGACGGCAAGCCGGCGCTGATCTTCGCGGCCCACCTTTCCAATTGGGAGCTGCCGGCGCTCGCCGCCGTCGCACATGGCCTCGACACCGCGATCCTCTACCGCCGGCCGAACATCGCCTCGGCCGACCGCATCATCCAGGAGATGCGCCAGGTCAACATGGGCACGCTGATCCCGGCGGGCCGCGACGCGCCGTTGCGCCTCGCGCAGGCGCTCAAGGACGGCAAGCACGTCGCCATGCTGATCGACCAGTACCTGACCGGCGGCGTCGAGGTCACCTTCTTCGGCCGCAAGACCCGCGCCAACCCGATGCTGGCGCGCCTGCTCCGCCAAGTCGAATGCCCCATCCATGGCGTCCGCATCATCCGCCTGCCCGGCAACCGCTTCCGCGCCGAACTGACCGAGGAGATTCCGCCGGTGCGTGATGCCGACGGCAAGATCGACATCCAGGGCACGACCCAGGCGGTCACGAGCGTGGTGGAGAGCTGGGTGCGCGAATATCCCGAGCAGTGGCTGTGGCTGCATCGCAGGTGGCGGTGATTTTGCTCCGTCATTGCGAGCGAAGCGACGAAGCAGTCCAGAGCGTCTCCGCGGAGAGATTCTGGATTGCTTCGCTCCGCTCGCAATGACGACGGCTCGCCCCTCTACCTTCCCGTCTTCACCTTCGTCCACAGCCGGTTGATGACCCGCTGCGTCGCCGGCTCACGCGCCGTGATCACAAACAGCTTCGCGAGCGTCGCCTCGTCCGGATAGATATTCTTGTCGTTGAGTATCTTCGGATCGACCAGCTTCTGGCTGGCGAGGTTGCCGTTGGCGTAGGACAGGAAGTCCGAGTTCTTGGCGGCGACGTCAGGACGGTAGAGATAGTTGATCAGTTCGTAGGCCTCGCTGACATTCTTCGCATCCGCTGGGATCGCGAGATTGTCGAAGAACATCTGCGCGCCCTCCTTCGGGATCGTGTAGCCGATCTCGATGCCGCTCTTGGCCTCGGCGGCGCGGGCGCGGGCCTGCATGATGTCGCCGGACCAGCCGACCACGAAGCAGATCTCGCCGGTGGCGAGCGCGCTCAAATATTCGGACGAGTGAAATTTTCGCACCGACGGGCGCACCTTGGCGACCACGTCGGCGGCCTTCTCCAGGTCCGCCTGCCTGGTCGAGTTCGGATCGAGCCCGAGCCAGCTCAGCGCCGCCGGAAAGATGTCGTCGGCGGAGTCGAGCATGTGCACGCCGCAGTCTTTGAATTTTGCCAGGTTCTCCGGCTTGAAGACGATGTCCCAGCTGTCGATCCTGGCGTCGGGTCCGAGGATCTGCTTCAGCTTGGCGACGTTGTAACCGATGCCCGTCGTGCCCCACATGTAGTTGGCGGCGTAAACGTTGCCGGGATCGTAGATGCCGAGGCGCTGCGTCACCACGGGCCAGGCATTGCCGAGGTTCGGCAGCTTCGCCTTGTCGAGCTTCTGGAAGATGTTGGCCTTGATCTGGCGCTGCAGGAAATAGGCGGTGGGCACCACGACGTCGTAGCCGGACTTGCCGGCCATCAGGCGCGTCTCCAGCGTCTCGTTGGCATCGAAGGTGTCGTAGACCACCTTGATGCCGGTCTCCCTGGTGAAGGCCTCCAGCACGTCCGGCGCCATGTAGTTGGACCAGTTGTAGAAGTTGACGACGCGCTCCCCGGCCCCTGCCGGGGCCGAGAGGAACGTCAGCGCTGCGGCGATTGCGAGACCAAAGCCAAATCCGGAGCGGCCGACGTTCGTCATCCCCGTCTACCTCTTGCGTCCACGCACCGCGTCCGACAGCCGCTCCAGCGCGGTGTCGAGGGTCTCGTCCTTCTTGGCAAAGCAGAAGCGAACCACCGAGGTCACGGGGTCCTGCTCGTAGAAGGCCGAGACCGGGATCGCGGCGACCTTGTAGTCCTTCACGATCCGCCAGCAGAACTCGGTGTCGCTCTCGTTGAGCCCGAGCGGCGACAGGTCGACGGTGAGGAAGTAGGTTCCCTGCGACTTCAGCACGGGGAAGCCGAGGCTCTCCAGCCCCTTGGTCAAGCGGTCCCGGCTCCGCGTCAGGTCCTTGCGCATCGACAGGAAGTAGTCGTCGGACTTGCCGAGACCGTAGGCGACGGCGGCCTGAAGGTTCGGCGCGGTGGTGAAGGTCAGGAACTGGTGCACCTTGGCCGCCACGCGCAGCAGCGGCGGCGCGGCGCAGACGAAGCCGATCTTCCAGCCGGTCAGCGAGAAGATCTTGCCGGCCGAGCCGACCTTGATGGTGCGGTCGCGCATGCCGGGGATCGTGATCAGCGGGATGTGCTTGTGCTCGTCGAAGGTGACGTGCTCCCAGACCTCGTCGGTGATCGCGATGACGTCGAACTCCTGGCAGTAGCGCGCGAGCAGTTCGAGGTCCCCGCGCGGATAGACCACCGCGGAGGGATTGAGGGGATTGTTGAAGAGCACCGCCTTGGTCTTTGAATTGAAGACGCTTTTCAGCATGTCCTCGTTCAGCCGCCAGTGCGGCGGCTCGAGCCGGACGAGGCGCGGAATGCCGCCGGCCTGGCGGATGATCGGCAGGTAGGAATCATAGACCGGCTGGAAGCAGACCACCTCGTCGCCGGGCTGGACCACCGCGAGGATGGCCGAGGTCAGCGCCTCGGTGCCGCCGGAGGTCACCATCACCTCGCTCATCGGATCGAGCTTGAGGCCGTGCCAATGACCGTAATGGGTGGCGATCGCCTGGCGAAGCTCCGGGATGCCCATCATCGACGGGTACTGGTTGTAGCCGTTCAGCGAGGCCTCGGCCGCGGCGCGGCGGATGTCCTCCGGACCGGGATCGTCGGGAAAGCCCTGGCCGAGATTGATGGCGGCATTGTCGCGCGCGGCCTGCGACATCGCCTCGAAGATGGTGACGGGAAGGTCGGAGAAGACCTTGTTCAGCGAGGAGCTCTTGGTCGTCATCGCGAGGTCAGCCACCGACCTTGCTGGGAAGACCCGCCGCCTTCCAACCGAGCATGCCGCCGGCCAGATGCTTGTCGTAAGGCAGACCTGCCGCCTGCGCCGCGAGCGAGGCCGTCACCGAGCGTTTGCCCGAGCGGCAGGCGAACACGACTTCCTTGCCGGCGGGATCTGGGATCGCCTTGGGATCGAAGGTCGAGAGCGGCACGACGATGCCATAAGGATAGGCCTCGGCTTCGACCTCGTTCGGCTCGCGCACGTCGACGAGCAGATAGCGCCCTTCCGCGACACCCTTGGAGACCTCGTCCGGGGTCAGATCCTGTACTTGATTTGCCACATCATCCTCCAACGTCGCGGGCCGCTGCCGGGGCGATCCCGGCGGCCGGCAACCTCGCCTCTCGGCAGGCGAAAATCAAGCGCTACAAAGGCTTGAGCCGCATGTCGCAAGTTAAAGCTAAATCGCAGCGACTTGAAGTGCGGCGTTGGCTGGCCGACTAGATCGTCACCTGGGTGCCGACCTCGACCACCCGGCCGCTCGGGATCTGGAAATAGTCGGTGGCGTCGTTGGCGGAGCGGCTGAGCGAGATGAACAACCGGTCCTGCCAGCGCGGCATGCCCGAATGGGCGGCGGGCTTCAGCGCCCTGCGCGACAGGAAGAACGAGGTCGACATGATGTCGAACTGCCAGCCGAGCTTGCGGGCGATCGCCAGCGCCTTGGGCACGTTGGGCGATTCCATGAAGCCGAACTTCAGCGTCACCTTGGAGAAGGTCGGGCTGATCTGCTCCAGCTTCACCCGCTCGGCCGGATCGATGCGCGGGGTCTGCGCGGTCTCGATGGTGAGAATCACGTTCTTCTCGTGCAGCACCTTGTAGTGTTTCAGACTATGCATCAGCGCGGTCGGCGCGCTGAGCGGATCGCTGGTCAGGAACACGGCGGTGCCGGGCACTCGCTGCGGCGGCCGCTTCTCCAGCATCGCCACGAGATCGGCGAGCGGAAATTCGAGCTTGCGCGACTTCTCGAACAGTAGCCGGCTGCCGCGCCGCCACGTGTACATCAGGATGATCATGAGCGCTCCGAGCGCCAGCGGTACCCAGCCGCCCTCGAACACCTTGAGCAGGTTCGCCGCGAGGAAGGTCAGGTCGAGGAACAGGAACGGCGCAATCAGCGCGGCGGCCGCAAACGGCGACCACTTCCAGACCTTCCAGATCACGACAAAGCCCATCATCGCCGTGACCACCATGGTGCCGGTCACGGAGATGCCATAGGCCGAGGCGAGCGCGCTGGAGGAGCGGAACAGCAGCACCAGCAGCACCACCGCGACCAGCAGCAACTGGTTGATGCGCGGGATGAAGATCTGGCCGGAATGGGCTTCAGACGTATGGCGAATTTCAAAGCGCGGCAGCAGGCCGAGCTGAATCGCCTGGCGTGTCAGCGAATAGGCACCGGTAATGACGGCCTGGCTCGCGATCACGGTTGCGGCGGTCGCGAGCACGACCATGCAGCCGCGGAAAAAACCCTGTGGGAAGAGCTGGAAGAACGGACTCACGATCGCGCCGGGATCGCCGAGGACGAGAGCGCCCTGCCCCAGATAGTTGAGTGCCAGCGACGGCAGCACGATGAACAACCAGGCCGTCTGGATCGGCCGCTTGCCGAAATGGCCGAGGTCGGCATAAAGCGCCTCGGCGCCGGTGACGGCCAGAAACACCGCGCCCAGCGTCACGAAGCCGATGATGCCGTGGTGGAGCATGAAGGACACGGCGTAGAGCGGGTTCAGCGCATACAGCACCTGCGGCTGTTCGATGATCGGATGGATCGCCGCCAGTGCGATCACCGCGAACCACACGCACATCACAGGGCCGAAGAAGGCGGCGACCCGGGCGGTGCCGCGCGACTGCACGGCAAAAAGGCAGGCCAGGATCACCACGGTCAGCGGCACGATGTAGGGCTCGAACCGCAGCGTGACGTCCTTCATGCCTTCGATCGCCGACAGCACCGAGAGCGCCGGCGTGATCACGGCGTCTCCGTAAAACAGAGCACCGGAGATGATGCCAAGTATGACGATAGTCGCCCCGCCGGTGCCGACCGCGCGCTGCGCCAGCGCCATCAGGGCGAGTGTGCCGCCTTCGCCGTTATTGTCGGCGCGAAGCAGGATCACCACGTATTTCAGGGTCACCACCACGACCAGCGCCCACAGGATCAGCGAGAGCACACCGAGCACGGCGGCCTGGGTCGGAGCCCCTTCCGTCCCCGACGCGGCCATCACGGCCTCCCGGAACGCATAGAGCGGACTGGTGCCGATATCGCCGTAGACGACCCCGATGCTGCCGAGCGTCAGCGCACCGAAACGGGCGGTCGTATGGGCTTCGCCATGCCCACTGGCCGCCGCCGTTTCCGGGGCGGAAATCGCTACATCACTTGTCATGGAGAGCCCAGTGGCCTCTAGAATGCTTCACTGCACAACGGCGGAAGAGCGCGCGGCTTATAGTCCTGCGCTACCGGCATAGCCTAGCCCGATTTCGGGCCCTCGCCATGCAAAAATTGCATAAGTCCACCAATTGCGATCAGATGGTGACTTGTGTGCCGACTTCAACCACCCGCCCGGTGGGAATCTGGAAATAGTCGGTGGCGTCATTGGCGGACCGGCTCAGCGCGATGAACAAATGGTCCTGCCACAGCGGCATGCCGGACTGAGCCGAGGCCTTCAGCGACCTCCGCGACACGAAGAACGACGTCGACATGATGTCGAACTGCCAGCCCTGCTTGCGCGCGATCGCGAGCGCCTTGGGCACGTTCGGCTGCTCCATGTACCCGAACCGCAGCCGGACCTTCGAGAACTTGTCGCTGACCTTCTCCATCCTGAACCGATCAGCCAGATCGACCCGCGGTGTCTGCGCGGTTTCGATGGTCAGGATCACATTGTGCTCGTGCAGCACCTTGTTGTGCTTGAGATTGTGCAGCAGAGCGGTGGGTACAAAGGAAGGATCGCTGGTGAGGAATACCGCCGTGCCCTTGACGACGTGCGGCGGTCGCTTCTCGAGGCTCTTGATCAGGTCGTCCAGCGGCACCTCGATCCGGCGCGTCTTCTGGATCAGGATCCCCGTGCCGCGCCGCCAGGTCCAGATCGTCCCGGCCATGACGACGCCGAACAGCAACGGCACCCAGGCGCCTTCGAGCAGCTTGAGCAGATTGGCGCTGAAGAAAGTCATGTCGACGACAACGAAGGGCATGATCACGGCGGCCGCCGTCGCGGCGCGCCAGTTCCACAATTTCCAGATGACCACGAAGCCCATGATGCCGTCGGCAACCATGGTGGTGGAGACCGCGATACCGTAGGCCGAAGCCAGGTTGCTGGAGGTGTGGAACAACAGCACCAGCAGCATCACCCCGATCAGGAGCAGCCGGTTCACCCGCGGCAGATAGATCTGGCCGGCATGGGTTTCGGAGGTGTAGCGCACCTCGAAGCGCGGCAAGAGGCCGAGTTGCACCGCCTGATAGACCAGCGAATAGGCGCCGGTGATTACCGCCTGGCTCGCGATCACTGTCGCGGCGGTCGCAAGTCCGACCAGCGGCAACACCAGATACTCGGGCACCATGCGGTAGAAGGAATGCTCGATCGCGCTGGGATCGGACAGCACCAGCGCGCCCTGTCCGAAATAGTTGATCAGCAGCGAGGGCAGCACGAAGAACATCCAGGCGGACTGGATCGGCTTGCGGCCGAAATGGCCGAGATCGGCATAGAGCGCCTCGCCGCCGGTGACCGCCAGGAAGACGGCGCCCAGCGTGACGAGGCCGATGGTGCCGTGCGACAGCAGGAATTCCAGCGCGTAATAGGGATTGATAGCGGCCAGCACCGACGGATCGTCGGCGATGTGGACGGCGCCCATCACCGCCAGACAGGTGAACCAGATCACCATCACCGGCCCGAAGGCCGAGGCCACCAGCGCTGTCCCCTTGCTCTGGACCGCGAACAGCAGCACCAAAATGAAGACGGTGAGCGGCACGACGTAATGCTCGAAGGCGGGCGTGGCGAGCTTGAGACCTTCGACCGCCGACAACACCGAGATCGCCGGTGTGATCATGGAATCGCCGATGAACATGGACGCGCCGACCACGCCGAGCGCGAGCAGGAACCAGCTTCGCCGCCCGAGCGCGCGCTGGCCGAGCGCCATCAGCGAGAGCGTGCCGCCCTCCCCGTTATTGTCGGCACGCAGCAGCAGCAGGACATATTTGGCGGTGACGACGATAAAGAGCGCCCACAGGATGAGCGACAGCACGCCGAGCACTATGACCCGCGACACCGGCTCGCCATGGGCCGCGCCTCTGACCGCCTCGTGGAACGCGTAGAGCGGCGAGGTGCCGATGTCGCCAAAGACGACGCCGATGCTCCCGAGCGTAAGGGACCAAAAGCCCGAGGTGACCGGCCCGTCCTGGGTCTCGGTCGTTGTGATGCTCGCGGTCATGTGGATGGAAAACGCTTCGTCCCTGGAATTGATCCGGCGCCTTTTGACGCTTCCGGCGCGGCTGTCAATCGGCACAGCACCTTAGCAGGCGGCGAGGCAGATGCTGTGACGCCGCAGCAACGGTTGCCACCAGCGCGACGACATGCCTCAGGTAAGATGGTAGCGCAAGACCTCTAGGGCTTCAAATTCGGCGGCAGCGGCGGATCTTCCCGCATCAGGGTGATCGTCACCCGGCGGTTGGCCGCCAGCGAGGGGTCGTCCGGAAACAGCGGCTGGGTGTCCGCCTTGCCCGAAACGGCGAAGACGTGCGACGGCGGCAGGCCCTCGCGTTCGAGGATCTGGCGCACTGCATTGGCCCGATCGGCCGACAGATCGAAGGCGCCGTAGTCGCTGCGGGTCGGCACGAAACCGGCTGCGGTGTGGCCGGCGATGGAGACGCGGAGCGGCGTGGCCTTGAGCGGAATGGCGAGCTTCTCGATCAGGCGACGCGTGCGGTCATAGGGCACCTTGGAGCCGTCGGCGAACATCGAGCGGCCGTCCTGATCGACGATCTCCAGATTGAGGCCCTGCTTGGTCTCCTCGAACATGATGTGCTTGGACATCTCGGTCAGTTCCGGCATGTCCTGCAAGGCCTGACGCAGCGACGCTGCGGCGAGCGCGAAACTGCGGTCGACCTTGAGCCTCGCGCCGGACGTCTTGTCGTGATCCTCCTGGTCCGGTGTCGGCGTGTTCGACGACTCCTCAGGCTGGATGTGGTCGACGTTCTTTAGCCGCGCGCGGGTCGGCAGGCCGTCGGATTCGATGATGCCGGCGTAGCGCGCCTCGCTCTGGACGCCGAAGGCCTCGCGCATGGAGCCTGCGACGATCTTCAGCTTGTTGGAGTCCTGGGTGGAGAATGCGACCAGCATCACGAAAAACGCCAGCAGCAAGGCCATCAGATCGGCAAACGTAACGAACCAGCCATGGCCGCCATGAGCTTCTTCGCGTTTCTTCTTTGCCATCGGTCAGATCCTGGCGTCCGGCGTTACGCCGGAACCGGCTCGCCTTCGGCGTGGCGGTGCTTCTCGGGCAGATAGGCCAGCAGCATTTCGCGCACCAACGTCGGACTCTTGGAGTCGCGGATCATCAAAATGCCGTCGATGATCAGCGTGCGATTGGTTTCCTCGTCGATCAGCTTGCCATGCAGCTTGTCGGCGATCGGCAGGCAGATCAGGTTCGCGACCAACGCACCGTAGAGAGTTGCCAGCAGGGCGGTCGCCATGAACGGGCCGAGCTTCGAGGGATCCGACATGTTCGAGAACATCTGCACCATGCCGATCAGCGTTCCGATCATGCCGAACGCAGGCGCGCAGTCGCCGACGGCGCGGTAGATCTTGCTGCCTTCGTTGAGATGCAACAGGAAGTTGTCGCGGTCGCGCTCCATATTGTCCCTGATAAAATCGAGATCGTAGCCGTCGGCGACGTAGCGGATCCCCTTCGCGAGGAACGGCTCGTCGGTCTCGACCTTTTCCAACCCCACCGGGCCCTGCTTGCGGGCGATCTCGGCGATGCGGGCAAGCTCGTCGACCAGGTCGTGGGCCGACAGCCGGCTCATCGTGAAGGCGAATTTCATGCCGAGCGGCAGGCCGTGCATCAGCACCGAGAGCGGAAAGCGGATCATGGTCGCTGCGGCCGAGCCGCCGAAAATGATGATCGCCGCATGGTCGCTGATGAACATGTGCAGATCGCCGCCCATGAACACCATCAGCGCGATAACGGCGAGGCCGCTCACAAGCCCGGCGCCCGTCATGATATCCATGGGAGACTCCAACGCGAACGCAACAACGGCCGTCCTGGCCGATGGCGCGGCCCAACCCCGAACCGCATTGGAAACCCTAGTGAGCCGCGATTAAAGACGCGTAAAGGTTAAGTCCGGACAGCGTGTCCCGCCGCTGCTGATGGTACCGCGATTGCCGTACAGCGACATGAATCTCAACACTTCGCTAACCATGATGACGTCGCCATGCGACGAAAACCTCGGCGTCTCGTGCAGGCCGATGTCTGGAATGGTCCGACGCTTCTGAACAAGCGATTTGTCTTGAGCAGCAATTTGTCTTGCGCGCCAGGACCACATCCATGTCGCCGGCCCGTGCGGGCCGGCGACCGCCTGGCAAGTCAGGAGCTCAGTGGATTTCCGCGGAGCGCTTCAGCGCGGCCTTCAGCTTCTCCAGCGAGAAGTCGGGGCTGCGGGCAATCTCGAGGATCGGCGTCTCGCGCCGGCCGCAGAGTTCGGCGGCTTCCGGCAGCTTCGCGGCGATGTCGAGCGGGATCACGATGGCGCCGTGCTGGTCGGCGTGAATGAGGTCATCCGACTTCACGGTCATGCCGGCGACGCGCACTTCGCCGCCGAAGCTCTCCGCATGCACCCACGCATGTGACGGGCCGATCGAACCGGCCAGCGCCTGGAAGCCCGGGGCCCATTGCGGGATGTCGCGGATCGAGCCGTCGGTGATGACGCCGAGGCAGCCGAGCGCCTTGTGCACGTTGCTCTGGACCTCGCCCCAGAACGCACCGTAGCCGACATCGGGACCGTCGATGTCCTGGATCACCGAGATGCGCGGACCGTGGCCGGTGCCGACATATTCGTAATAGTCGATGCGGCGCCTGGACTGCTCGTCGGCCGGCAGCGAGGATTTCAGCACCGAGCGGATCGCGACCGTGCGGGCGTAGCCGACGATCGGCGGCAGATCGGGGAACGGGCAGACGAGTTGTTTGGTGGTGTAGCCGATCAGCCGGCGCTCGGGCGCGACGATCTCCATGGCATTGCAGATCGTCGGGGTGTCGTAGCGGCCCAGCGCTTCGAGCACGGAAGCGGGCAGCGGCCCGGTCGCGGAATTGGTCACGGCGTTCTCTCCCAGATTGGCGGCCGCTGTTGGCGCGGTGCCGCCTGCACGGGCGATATAGCCGAGATCAGGCTTCAACCCAACTCAGCACGCCCTCATGGCAGATATCCGTGTCTTGCCGCTCAGTGCAGCCGTCCGGGCCGGTCGTCGTCGTCCGGCGGCTCCGCCAGGTTTGCCAGTGTCGGCGCCGAGGGGGGCGACGGGACCTCGCCTCCTGCCGCCGGCGCGGTGGCTTCCATTGCACGGGCCTGATCGCGATAGGATTTGAAACCGAGCGGCAGTGAGGCCAGATACAGCACCGTGCCGATCGAGAGCACGTACCAGGGATAGCTGATCAGAAGCGCGATGAAGAAGATCACCGCGACGAAGGCCGGCAACACCAGCTCCGGCGGCACCCGCATGCGCATGCTCTTGCCGGAGAACACCGGCAGGCGCGACACCATCAGGAAGGCAATCAACAGCGTGTAGCCGGCCGTGAGCGACGCGGGCCAGCGCCCCAGATCCAGGAATGCGGCATAGATCGGCAACATCACGGTAATTGCACCGGCTGGTGCCGGCATGCCCGTGAAGAAATTGGCGGCAAAGGCCGGTTTGTTCGGATCGTCCAGTGTCGCGTTGAAGCGCGCAAGCCGCAGGCACATGGAGATCGCAAACACCATGGCCGCGATCCAGCCGGCATTGCCGAGCTCGTGCAGCTGCCAGAAATACAGCATCAGGCCGGGGGCCACGCCGAAATTGACGAAATCGGCGAGGCTGTCGAGCTCGGCACCGAACTTGGACTGGCCCTTGATCAGCCGCGCAATGCGGCCGTCGATGCCGTCGAGCGCCGCCGCGAACACGATGGCATAGACGGCAAGCGTCATCCGCCCTTCGATCGACAGCCGGATCGCCGTCAGGCCGGCGCAGATCGCCAGCAGCGTGATGACGTTGGGCACCAGCATCCGCACCGGGATCGGGCGGAACCGGCGGCGGCGCACGTCTGGATCTCTGGAGTCGTAGGGCGTCATGGATCGTCCTCACCTCAAGGCGAGATATAGCAAGCCGCGCTCCCCTCCGCCATTGCGGCGGAAGGCCCTCATGGACCGACTTATTGGTTAATTGGCGCGGTAGGCGCGGCTCGGGTCGTCGCCGGCAAGGTCGGCCAAAATCGTCTCGCCGGCGATTGCGGTCTGCCCTTCCGAGACCAGCGCCCTGGTGCCGACGGGCAGATAGACGTCGAGGCGCGAGCCGAAGCGGATCAGGCCGAAGCGCTCACCGGCCCCGATCGCCTGCCCTTCCCTGACGAAGCAGACGATGCGCTTGGCGATCAGCCCTGCGATCTGGACTACGCCGATCCGTGCCGTCGGCGTCGTGATCACCAGCGAGTTGCGCTCATTGTCCTCGCTCGCCTTGTCGAGCTCGGCATTGATGAAGAGGCCGGGCCGGTAGGCGATGCGGTCCACCCTGCCCGCAACAGGGGCGCGGTTCACATGGCAGTTGAACACGCTCATGAACACCGAGATGCGCGGCAGCGGCCGGTCGCCGAGCCCGAGCTCGGCCGGCGGCAGTGCCATGGTGATCATCGAGACGCGGCCGTCGGCCGGCGACACCACGAGCCCCTCGCGCACCGGCGTCACCCGCACGGGGTCGCGGAAGAACAGCGCGCACCACACGGTCAGGATCGTGCCGATCCACCCGAGCGGCGACCACAGCCAGAACAGGATCAGGCTCGCCAGGGCAAAGCCGCCGATGAAGGGATAGCCCTCCTTGTGGATCGGCGGGATCTGACGCTGGATCGAATCGAGAATGGACATCGCTATCTGCCGCCTGGGAGTTGATGGCGCGCGGGGCGTCCCCGCGCGGTGGAGTTGTTTAGGCCAGAGTTGGGACCGGAGACAAGGTCACTCCGCGGCCTCAGGCGCTGTGAGGGCGTCCTGGACCGGCGGCGGCTCCCGGTTGGGCGCCTCGCTGGTATCAGCCATTTTGGCCAGCTTCTCGCGCGCGGCCTCCGCCTCGCGCTGCCTGTTCCACATGCTGGCATAGAGGCCGCTCTGCGCGAGCAGCTTGGCGTGGGTGCCGCGCTCGGCGATGCGGCCCTGGTCCAGCACGATGATCTCGTCGGCGCCGACGATGGTGGAAAGCCGGTGCGCGATCACGAGCGAGGTGCGGTTTTTCGCCACCCGCTCGAGCGCGCCCTGGATCTCGTGCTCGGTGTGGGTGTCGAGCGCCGACGTCGCCTCGTCCAGCACCAGGATCGGCGGCGCTTTCAAGACGGTACGCGCGATGGCGACGCGCTGCTTCTCGCCGCCGGAGAGCTTCAGGCCGCGCTCGCCGACCTGGGTCTCGTAGCCCTTCGGCGCCATGCGGATGAAATGGTCGATCTGCGCCAGTTGCGCTGCCTGCTCGACCTCGGCATCGCTGGCGTCCCACCGGCCGTAGCGGATATTGTAGCGGATGGTGTCGTTGAACAGCACGGTATCCTGCGGCACCATGCCGATCGAGGCGCGCAAGCTGGCCTGCGTGACCTCGCGGATGTTCTGGCCGTCGATCAAAATCCTGCCGCCCGAGATGTCGTAGAGGCGGAACAGAAGCCGCGAGATGGTCGACTTGCCCGCCCCCGACGGGCCGACGATCGCCACCGTCTTGCCGGCCGGCACCTCGAAGCTGATGCCCTTCAGGATCGGGCGCGCAGGCTCATAGGCAAAGCGCACGTCCTCAAAACGCACATTCCCGGCGGAGACTACCAGCGGCTTTGCATCGGGCACGTCCTTGATCTCGGCTTCGCGGCCAAGGACGTTGAACATCTTCTCGATGTCGATGATCGCCTGCTTGATCTCGCGATAGACCATGCCCATGAAATTCAGCGGCTGGTAAAGCTGAATCATCATGGCGTTGATCAGCACGAAATCGCCGACCGTGTTGGTGCCGTTGCGCACGCCGATCGCGCACATCAGCATGGTCGCGGTCAGCCCCATCGTGAAGATCACCGCCTGTCCGGTGTTAAGCACGGCGAGCGACGTATAGGCCTGGACGCTCGATTCCTCGTAGCGCGCGACCGACTTGTCGTAACGCTGCGCCTCGCGCGCCTCGGCGCTGAAATATTTCACGGTCTCGTAGTTGAGCAGCGAGTCGATCGCCTTGGTATTCGCCTCGGTGTCGGAATCGTTCATCTTGCGACGAATGCCGATCCGCCATTCGGTCGCGATGTAGGTGTAGTACATGTACACCGTCACCGTGATCAGGGTCGCGACCACGTAGCGCCAGTCGAACTGCCAGAGCAGCACGGCCATCAGCAGCGAGACCTCGACGATGGTCGGGATCAGCTGAAGGATCACCATCCGCACGATGACCTCGATGCCCTCGCGGCCACGCTCGAGCACCCGCGTCAGGCCGCCGGTCTTGCGTTCGAGGTGAAAGCGCAGCGAGAGTTCGTGCATGTGAATGAAGGTGATGGTGGCAAGCTTGCGCACCGCATGCATGGCCACGCGGGCGAAGATGCCGTCGCGCCATTGCGTCAGCACCGCCATCATGATGCGCATCACGCCGTAGCTCGCGGTCAGCAGCAACGGCGAGGCGATCACCCAGAGGTGCCAGTTGTCGGCCTGCACCGGCGCGGTGTTGGCGCCGGTCAGCGCATCGGTCGCCCATTTGAAGCTGAATGGAACCGTGAGCGTGATCAGCTTGGCGGCGAGCAGCAGCACCATCGACCAGACCACGCGCATCTTCAGGTCGAAGCGGTCGCCCGGCCAGATATAGGGCCACAGATGCGCCAGCGTGCCCATCAGCGTGGCCCGTTCCAGCGGTCCGCCGGCCGGCTCGGGCGCTTCGGCGCCATGGGGCGAATGGGGATGAGTCATCAAGACAGCCTGAAAGCCCGCCGGATGCGGGCTGCGTTGCGATTAACGATTTTCGCTCGTCATATAGAAGCTTCCGGAGGCGAACGCACCCCGCCAGATGGCGAATCTTCGATTGTTTGTCGCCATTTACCGGTAGATTTCCGGGTGGTCCGAATCACCGATTGGGCTTGACGCCCTTTCGCTGCAATGCATCATGGCGCCAATGAGCACGATCAAAACCGTCTGTGTCTATTGCGGCTCCGGTCCCGGAACCAATCCTCGTTTCATCGAAGGCGCCAATGCGTTCGGCAAGGCGCTCGCCGAGAACAACGTCCGTCTCGTCTATGGCGGCGGCTCGCTTGGCCTGATGGGCGCGGTCGCGACCTCCGTGCTCGATCACGGCGGCACTGTCACCGGCATCATCCCCGAATTCCTGCGCCAGCGCGAGAATGCGCTGACGCGCGTGCAGGAGATGATCGTTACCCCCGACATGCACGAGCGCAAGCGGCTGATGTTCGAACGCTCCGACGCCTTCGTGGCATTGCCGGGCGGCGTCGGCACGCTGGAGGAGTTGGTCGAGCAATTGACCTGGAAGCAGCTCGGCCGTCACGCCAAGCCGGTGCTGCTCGCCAACATCGACAATTTCTGGGAGCCGCTGTTCTCGCTGCTGTCACACATGCGCCAGACCGAGTTCATCCGCGCCGGCCTGTCGGTCGACATCCTCAAGGCCGATCGCGTCGAGGATATCCTGCCGAAGCTGAAGTCCGCGGTGGCACAGCTCGCCGAAGCTGAAAAGCAGCTCGCCCCCGAAGTGGCGCGTAAGCTCTAAACATCATTCGCTCGGGAACGTCACCGCCTCGATCCGGTTGCCGTCGGGATCGACGACGAATGCCGCGTAATAGCGCACGCGGTCGTGCGGACGGATGGCCGGTGCACTCTCGGACGCACCTCCAGCCCCAAGTGCCGCGGCGTGAAACGCGTCGACCTCCACCGTGGTCTTCGCCCGCAGGCAAATGTGCACGCCGCTCTCCGGCGGCACGCGCGGCATGTTCTCGCGCAAGTTGATCCAGAACTCGGGATAGGCCTTGCCGAAGCCGATCGTCCGCGGCCGCGTGACCAAGCGCGTAAGGCCGAGGGCCGCGAGCGTGGCGTCGTAAAACTTTGCGGAGCGTTCGAGGTCGCTGACGCCGACGGAAATGTGGTCGATCATGTGTGCGCTCGCAATGACGGTGCTTTTAGCACCGCCATACCTCAAATTGCCGTCCCCTACGCCGGCGCGCCGGACTTCACGAGCTTGTAGATCACCGAATCCATCAGCGCCTGGAACGAGGCATCGATGATGTTCGGCGACACGCCGACCGTGGTCCAACTGTCGCCGTTCTCGTCCTTGCTTTCGATCAGCACGCGCGTGACCGCGCCGGTGCCGCCATTGAGGATACGCACGCGGTAGTCGATCAGCGTCAAACCCTCGATGTATTTCTGGTACTTGCCGAGGTCCTTGCGAAGCGCGACGTCGAGCGCGTTGACGGGGCCGTTGCCTTCTGCCGCCGAAATCAAATGCTCGCCGGCGACGTCCACCTTGACCACGGCAAGCGCCACCGTCACACGCTCGCCAAGCGCGTTGTAGCGCTGCTCGACATTGACATCGAACTGCTCGACCTCGAAATAATGCGGCACCTTGCCGAGCGTGCGGCGCGCCAGCAGGTCGAACGAGGCGTTGGCAGATTCATAGGCGTAGCCGGCCGCCTCGCGCTCCTTCAACTCCTCCACGAGCCGGGTCAGCTTCGGATCGCTCTTCTCATAGGCGATGCCGGCGCGGTCGAGCTCGGCGATGACGTTGGAGCGGCCGGCCTGGTCGGACACCAGCACCTTGCGGTGATTGCCGACCGTCTCGGGCAGCACGTGCTCGTAGGTGTGCGGATCCTTCAGCACGGCGGAGGCGTGGATGCCGGTCTTGGTCACGAAGGCGCTTTCGCCGACATAGGCCGCATGACGGTTCGGCACGCGGTTGAGCATGTCGTCGAGCGTGCGCGAGACCTTGACCAGGGTCGCCAGTTTCTCCGCCGTGACTGATATCTCGAAGGCGTCGGCAAACTCCTGCTTCAACTTCAAGGTCGGGATCAGCGAGCAGAGATTGGCATTGCCGCAGCGCTCGCCAAGGCCGTTCAGCGTGCCCTGGATCTGCCGCGCGCCGGCGCGCACCGCGGCGAGCGAATTCGCAACCGCCTGCTCGGTGTCGTTATGGGCGTGGATGCCGAGATGATCGCCGGGGATGTGCTTCGTCACCTCGGCGACGATCGCCTCGATCTCGTTCGGCATGGTGCCGCCATTGGTGTCGCACAGCACCACCCAGCGCGCGCCGGCCTCATGAGCGGCCTTGGCGCAGGCGAGCGCGAAGCTGGAATCTTCCTTGTAGCCGTCGAAGAAGTGCTCGCAGTCGAGCATGACCTCGCGGCCGGCCGCCTTCGCCGCCGCAACGCTGTCGCGGATGGAAGCGAGGTTTTCCTCCTTCGTCGTCTCCAGTGCGACGCGCACCTGATAGGCGGAGGACTTCGCGACGAAACAGATCGCATCGGCTTTCGCTTCCAGCAGACCTGCAACACCGGGATCGTTGGAGAGCGAGCGCCCTGCCCGGCGCGTCATGCCGAAGGCGGTGAAGCGCGCATGCGACAAGTTCGGCCTGGTGCCGAAGAACTCGGTGTCGGTCGGATTGGCGCCGGGATAGCCGCCCTCGACATAGTCGATGCCGAGATCGTCCAGCATCGCGGCAATGATCTGCTTGTCGGCCAGCGTGAAATCGACGCCATTGGTCTGCGCGCCGTCGCGCAGCGTGGTGTCGAACAGATAGAGGCGCTCCCTGCTCATGACGCGGCTCCGAGCGTCTTCTTCATCGTGGTGTTGGCAAGCCACTCGTCGTTGACGGTGATGCTGTTGCGCTGCATGGCGACGTAGCCGCGCTTGGCGAAAAAGCCCTGGGCGGTGTCGCTGGCGTCGACCGAGAGGCCGGTCGCCCCGCGGCCACCGGCAAGCTTCTCCAGCGCGTCGACCAGCATGGTCGCGATGCCCTGTCCGGTCACGGCCGGATGCACATAGAGCATGCGGATGTGATCGGCCCCGCGCAGCGAAGCGAAGCCGACGGGCGAGCCTTCCAATGTCGCGACCAGCGTCAGGTCGGCAGCAAGCCGCTTGCCGAACTCTTCGCTGTCCGCCGCCTCCATCCAGGCCTGTTGCTGCGCCTCGTTGTAGTCCTCGCCGGTCAGCTCCTCGATGCTGGCCGTGAAGATCGCGGCGAGAACCGGCACGTCTGCCGGCAGGAATGGCCGCAGGCCGGGCTTTGGCAAAGTCTGTCCCATGGTCTTCACCATATCCCGTAGAGCTTGAGCGCCAGTGCCGCCGCGGCGCCGAGCAGCAGGATCTTGAGCGCGATGTAATAGAGCCAGTGCCGCGGAAACGGCGTGTCGGGGCGTTTCATCTCGCGATCTCCCAGGTCGTTCCCGCCTTGGAGTCCTTGATCGCAACGCCCATCGCGGCGAGCAGATCGCGGATGCGGTCGGACTCCTTGAAGTCCTTGCGACTACGGGCCGCCGTCCGCTCCGAGAGCAGGCGCTCGACCTCTTTGGCATCGACGCCGCTGGCCTGCTGCTTGCGCCCTTCCCACTGCGCAGCGCTCTCGGACAGGAAGCCGAGCAACCGCAATGAACCCGCCAGGGCGAGTACGTCGCTGCTGCGCAGACCGTGCAGCGCCGCGATCGCGAGCGGCGTGTTGAGGTCGTCGAGCAACGGATCGACCACGGACGCAGCTGGCTTGCCCGGCGCGACGTCGGCCGCGACGCGATACCAGTCGTCGAGCGTCTTGGCGCTCTCCTCCAGTGACTTCATGGTCCAGTCGATCGGCGAACGATAATGCGTCTTCAGCATGTTCAGGCGCAGCACCTCGCCCGGCCAATCCGCGAGCAGCTGATGGATCGTGATGAAGTTGCCGAGCGACTTCGACATCTTCTCGCTCTCGACCTGCAGGAAGCCGTTGTGCATCCAGTAGTTCGCCATGCGCTCGCGGTGGAAGGCGCAGCAGGTCTGCGCGACCTCGTTCTCGTGATGCGGAAATACGAGATCGATGCCGCCGCCATGGATGTCGAAATGCTCGCCGAGATGCTTCCAGGCCATGGCCGAGCACTCGATATGCCAGCCCGGGCGCCCCTCGGCCTTGATGCCGGCTGGCGACGGCCATGACGGCTCACCGGGCTTGGAGGGCTTCCACAGCACGAAGTCGGTGTTGTCTTTCTTGTAGGGCGCCACATCGACGCGGGCACCGGCGATCATCTCGTCCAGCGAACGATTGGACAGCGCACCATAGCGCGGCAGGCCGGCATTGGCCGCATTCATCGCCTGCGGCGAGAACAGCACGTGGTCCTCGGCGGCATAGGCAAAGCCGCCCTTGACCAGCCGTTCGATGATCTCGCGCATCTCGCCGATATGCTCGGTCGCGCGGGGCTCGACGCTCGGCCGCAGCGCACCGAGCGCATCGACGTCGGCGTGAAACTGCTGTCCGGTCTGCTCGGTGACCTTGCGGATCGCCTCGTTCAGCGGCAGGCCGGGGAAGTCGCGCGCGGCGCGGTCGTTGATCTTGTCGTCGACGTCGGTGATGTTGCGGACGTATTTGACGTGCGCCTCGCCGTAGAGATGGCGCAGCAGCCGAAACAGCACGTCGAACACGATCACCGGCCGCGCGTTGCCGATATGGGCGAAGTCGTAGACGGTCGGTCCGCACACATACATGCGGACGTCGTTCGCATCGAGCGGCACGAACGGCCGCTTCTCCTTCGTCAGCGTATCGTAAAGGCGCAATTCCATATGGATACCCGTCGGCTGTTGGCCGGGCGTCCAGTGCTCTCAATGGTTTTGAGAAAAGACGGCTCCAGCCAGCGAATCGCTAGCTCGTAATCTCGCGGCAAATGGCGCAAATGACGAGGAGACCGTTCATGGCGGAACATATGGGCTATGAGGCGGCCCCGCGTCAAGAGTGCCGCGGAAATGCCGTTTTGTCTCCACGCTGCGCCCTCGCCGGCCCTAATGGTTCATGATCCTTAACTATTTGCGCCCATTCTGGAACTGGCAGTTCCTTCTTTTTGCCTCCGGTGTTTTCATGCGATCATTGCTCGCGCTCATTTCCTGCGCTTCCATCCTTTCAGCATCCATCGCTCTTGCCGAAACCCGCGTCTTCATCATTCCCAGCCAGGCGGACGGCTACGGCGTCGATCATTGCTTGGCCAAGGGCGACAAATGCGGCGCACAGGTCGCGCGGACCTACTGCCAGTCACGAGATTTTGCCCAGGCATCAAGCTATCGTCGGGTCGATCCCGACGAAATTACCGGCTCTGTCCCCAAAACCGGCGCAAACTGCTCGCATGGCCATTGCGACGAATACGTCGCAATCACCTGCCAGCGCTGAATTCGCTCGGAACTGGCGTATCTTAGGCCCGGTCTTTGGCCCCGAAACGACGTGACGATGCCGCGGGAAGCGGCTATGGGAGGGCGCGCTTCGGCCCTCCAATGTCACATGGGGCCGTGACCTCGCTAGAATGGCGGATATGCCTGAATTTTTGTCCCTCTTCCGTGCCCGCTTCCTCTCTGCCTGCACCGTGCTTCTGAGCACCGTCGTGCTCGCCACCGGCGCTTTCGCGCAGGCCGGCCCGCCGGGTCCGCCGCCTCAGCCTGGCCAGAATGGGCTTGGCCCCAATCCGATGTGCGTGCGACTGGAAGGTCAGCTCGCCGCGCTCGATCGCGGCGGCGGCGGTGATCCCGCGCGCGACGACCAGATCCGCCGCTACCAGGACTCCCAGGCCAAGCAGCAGGCCGAGCTCGACCGCGTCACCATGCAGGCCAAGCGGATGGGCTGCGATTCCTCCGGCTTCTTTTCGCTGTTCAACGGCCAGTCGGCGCAATGCGGGCCGGTCAACACCCAGATCCAGCAGATGCGCGCCAATCTGGACCAGATCACCGGCAATCTCGAACGCCTGCGCGGCGGCGGCCCCGGCGGCTTCAGCCCGGAGCGCGACAACCAGCGCCGCTCGGTGCTGGTGGCGCTGGCGCAGAACAATTGCGGTCCGCAATACGCCAACGCTGCGCAATCACAAGGCGGCGGCAACTTCCTGAGCAATCTGTTCGGCGGCAACAATCCCAACAATCCGCAAGGCGGCCCGCCCGCCGATCTCGGCCCGCAATCCGGCACCTACCGCACCGTGTGCGTGCGCACCTGCGACGGCGCCTATTTCCCGGTCTCGTTCGCCACCGTGCCGGCGCGCTTCCCCGACGACGAGAAGACCTGCAAGGCGCTGTGCCCGGCCGCGGAAGCCGTGCTCTACACCCACCGCAATCCCGGCGAAGACATGAACTCCGCGGTCTCCACCAGCGGCCAGCCCTACACGGCGCTGCCGACCGCGTTCAAATTCCGCAGCGAGTTCAACCCGTCCTGCTCCTGCAAGGCGGCGGGCCAGACCTGGGCCGACGCCTTGAAATCGGCCGACGACAAGGCTTCAGCCGAGCAGCAGGGTGACATCATCGTCACCGAGGAGAGCGCCAAGAAGATGCAGCAGCAGCGGCTCGGCAAGGGCACGCCTGCGACGACCGCGAAGAAGGGCACGACCCCGGCGCCGACGACAGCGACGACACCGGCCGCGACACCGCCAGCGGATACCGGCACGGCGACGACATCCTCCGAAAATAAGCCGATCCGCTCGGTCGGTCCGAGCTTCCTGCCGCAGCAGCAGAAGTGAGGCGCCTGCCGTAAACTCGGCCGCCACCTCAAACTCAACTGTCATGCCCCGCGAAGGCGGAGCATCCAGTACTCCGCGGCGGAAGTTGGCTTTCACAATGTCCGACGCGGAGTACTGGATCATCCGCCCCAGTGCGCGATTGTGCACTGAGGCGGATGATGACAGCGGGATGGGTAGCTACCCCTCGAACGCGTCGATCGACGCCCGGCTGCCGCGCGAGACCAGCGTCTCGTCCGCCACCGGCAGCCCCTCGCCCTTGTCGCGAAAGCGGTTGGTGATGGGATAGCGGCGGTCGCGGCCGAAATTCCTCGCCGTCACCTTCACGCCCGGCGCGGCCTGGCGGCGCTTGTATTCGGCGACGTTGAGGAGATGGTCGATGCGGATCACCGTCTCGCGATCGAAGCCGGACGCGATGATCTGATCGAGCGGCTCCTCGCGTTCGATGAGACCCTGCAGAATGGCATCGAGCACCTCGTAGGGCGGCAGCGAGTCCTGGTCGGTCTGGTTCTCGCGCAGCTCCGCGCTCGGCGGGCGCGTGATGATGTCGGGCGGGATCACCTCGCCCGCAGGCCCGAGCGCGCCGTCCGGCTTCCAGGCATTGCGCAAGCTTGCCAGCCGAAACACCTGGGTCTTGTAGATGTCCTTGATCGGGTTGAAACCACCGTTCATGTCGCCATAGAGCGTGGCGTAGCCGACCGACATTTCCGACTTGTTGCCTGTGGTGACCACCATCAGCCCGGTCTTGTTGGAGATCGCCATCAGCAGCGTGCCGCGGGTGCGGGCCTGGAGATTCTCCTCCGTGATATCGGGCGGCAAGTTCTTGAAGATGCCGGACAAGATTGTTTCGAAGCCGGTCACGGCCTCGGCGATCGGCAGCACCTCGTAGCGGATGCCGAGATGGCCGGCGAGCTCGCCGGCATCAGCGATCGAATGTGCGGCTGTGTAGCGGTAAGGCAGCATCACGCCGTGGACCTGGTCGGCGCCGAGCGCATCGACCGCGATCGCCGCGCAGAGCGCCGAATCGATGCCGCCGGAAATTCCGAGCAGCACCCCGGGAAAGCCGTTCTTGGCGACGTAGTCGCGCAGCCCCAGCACGCAGGCGGCGTAGTCGGCGTGGTCGCCCTCGGGCAGCTGCGCGATCGGCCCCGCGCAGCGCCAATCGTCGCCATGTCTGGTGAAACGCAGCGTGCTGATGTTCTCGACAAAGGCGGGCAATTGCGCGGCGAGCGAAAGATCGCCGTTGAGCGCGAAGGAGGCGCCGTCGAACACGAGCTCGTCCTGGCCGCAGACCTGGTTGAGATAGACCAGCGGCAGCCCGCTCTCCGTCACGCGCGCCACGGCCACTGAGAGACGCACATCGTTCTTGTCGCGGGCGTAAGGCGAGCCGTTCGGCACCAGGATGATCTCGGCGCCGGTCTCGGCCAGTGTCTCGACCACGTTCTCGTAGTCTTCGGACTCCTCGAGCCAGATATCCTCGCAGATCGGCACGCCGATGCGCACGCCGCGCACGGTCACCGGACCGGCCGCGGGGCCGCGCGAAAACAGCCGCTTCTCGTCGAACACGCCGTAGTTCGGCAGATTGCACTTGAAGCGCAAGCTCGCGATACGGCCGCCGTCGAGCAGCGCGCAGGCATTGTAGAGCCTGCCGTCCTCGACCCAGGGCGTGCCGACCAGCATGGCTGGCCCGCCGTCGGCAGTCTCGCGCGCCAGGCTTTCGATCGCGGCGCGGCAGGCAGCCTGGAAGGCCGGCTTCTGCACCAGATCTTCCGGCGGATAGCCGGCGATGAACAATTCCGGAAACAGCACGAGATCGGCGCCGTCGGCGATCGCCTGCGCGCGCGCGGCCCGCACCTTGGCGGCATTGCCGTCGATGTCGCCCATGGTCGGGTTGAGCTGGGCGAGCGTGACCGCGAATGCGTTGAGACGTTCGGTCATGGCCACCGCGCTCCGATCCCTTGGCTAGACGAAGCCCAATCGTTCGACGATGGCAAGGATCCAGAACGCGCCGGCCATCAGGAGCGCGACGCCGACCGCGGCGGAGCCCATGTCCTTGACCCGGCCGATCTGCTTGTCATGGTCCATGGTCAGGCGATCGGCGAGCTTCTCGATCGCGGTGTTGAGCAGCTCGACCACCAGCACGAAAGCGACCGCGCACACCAGCTCGACCGCGCGCGTTGCGGTCGAGCCGACGAACCACGCGAGCGGAAGCGACAGCAGCAGCGCGAAAATCTCCTCCCGGACGGCCTGCTCCGAGCGGAACGCAAAGGCAAGACCATTGCGGGAGTTGATCGTGGCCTTCCAGATCCGCAGCAAGGTCCTAGAGCCCCGCTGCGACCGGTACCGGCCTCGCCTTGCCCGCGCGTTCCTGCTTGAGGAGCTCGGCGACCAGGAAAGCCATGTCGATGGACTGCTCGGCGTTGAGCCTGGGATCGCACACCGTGTGATAGCGGTCGTTGAGATCCTCGTCGGTGATGGCGCGGGCGCCGCCGATACATTCGGTGACGTCCTGGCCGGTCATCTCCAGATGCACGCCGCCGGCATGGGTGCCTTCCGCCGCGTGGATGGTGAAGAACGACTTCACCTCGGACAGGACGCGGTCGAACGGCCGCGTCTTGTAGCCCGACGTGGACGTGATGGTGTTACCGTGCATGGGATCGCACGACCAGACCACGACCCTGCCCTCGCGCTTCACGGCGCGGATCAGGCCCGGCAGATGGTCGGCGACCTTGTCGGAGCCGAAGCGGTTGATCAGCGTCAGCCGGCCCGGCTCGTTGTCCGGGTTGAGCACGTCGATCAGCTTGAGCAGCTCGTCGGGCTTGAGCGACGGGCCGCACTTCAGGCCGATCGGGTTCTTGATGCCGCGGAAATATTCGACGTGGGCATGGTCGAGCTGACGGGTGCGATCGCCGATCCAGATCATGTGGCCGGAGGTCGCGTACCAGTCGCCAGTGGTGGAATCGACGCGGGTCATGGCCTGCTCGTAGCCGAGCAGCAGCGCCTCGTGGCTGGTGTAGAAATCGGTGGCGCGCAGCTCGGGATGGCTCTCGAGGTCGAGGCCGCAGGCACGCATGAAATTGAGCGCGTCCGAGATGCGGTCGGCCAGCTCCTTGTAACGGCGGGACTGCGGGCTATCCTTCAGGAAGCCGAGCATCCACTCATGCACGCTGCCCAGATTGGCGTAGCCGCCGGTCGCAAACGCGCGGAGCAGATTCAGCGTCGCGGCCGACTGGCGATAGGCCATCAACTGACGCTGCGGATCCGGCACCCGCGCTTCCTTCGTGAAGGCGATGTCGTTGACGATGTCGCCGCGATAGCTCGGCAGCTCGACGCCGCCGATCTTCTCGGTCGGCGAGGAGCGCGGCTTGGCGAACTGGCCGGCGATGCGGCCGACCTTCACCACCGGCACGGCGCCGGCATAGGTCAGCACCACCGCCATCTGCAGCAGCACGCGGAAGAAGTCGCGGATGTTGTTGGCGCCGTGCTCGGCAAAGCTCTCGGCGCAGTCGCCGCCCTGGAGCATGAAGGCCTCGCCGGCCGCCACGCGCGCTAAGGCCCTCTTCAGATTGCGTGCCTCGCCCGCGAACACCAGCGGCGGAAAGGTCGCAAGCTGCGCCTCGACGTCGGCCAAAGCCTTGGCGTCGGGATAATCGGGCACCTGGAGCACCGGCTTGCTGCGCCAGGACTCGGGCGTCCACCGCTCGGACATCGCAATCTCTCCGTGAAGCAAAAAACACAACCTGATCTGTGGGTTGCGAGGGCCGCCTTATACACAGGCTGGCCCCGCCCCGCCAGTTGTAAATCCATTTCGCACTGCAAACCCTTGCGGGAAAAGCTGAATTCGCATTTGCTAGGGGCGGTAGAAGAAACTGGCAGCACACCCTCCAGCCATGGACGCCGCACCGGACGACGTTTTCATCGACGAGATCAGCTTCCCGGCGACCGACGGGTATGCGCTGACCGGCACCCTGTTCCTGCCGCGCGGCACCAAGCGCCACGCCGTGCTGATCAATTCGGCCACCGCCGTCCCGCGAAAGATCTACCGCGGCTTTGCCTCCTACCTTGCCCATCGCGGCTGCGCGGTCCTCACTTACGACTATCGCGGCATTGGCGACTCCCGCCAGCCGGCGATGGTCGGCTACAACCAGCCGAAATCGCTGGTCGGCTTCAAGGCCTCGATGTCGGACTGGGCCACGCAGGACGTCACCGCCGCAGTGCGCTGGATGCGCGAGCGCTACACCACCCTGCCCCTTGCCTATGTCGGCCATTCCTTCGGCGGCCAGGCGCTCGGGCTGATTGCGAACAACACGGAAATATCGCGCGCCGCGTTCGTGGCCTCGCAGGCCGCGACCTGGCGGCTGATGACGTCGCCGGAGAAATACCGCGTCTTCGCCTTCATGAACCTCATTGGCGTGCCGCTCGCCCACGCGCTCGGCTACGCACCGGGCTGGGCCGGCATCGGCGAGGACCTGCCCAAGGGTGTCTTCCTGCAATGGGCCGACTGGGTCTCGAGTCCGCGCTATCTCTTCGATTCAAAGCTGCGCGCGCTGGAGAATTTCGCGAAGTTCAAGGGCGAGCTGCGCGCGCTGTGCTTCTCCGACGATCCCTGGGCGACGCGGCCGGCGGTCGAGCTGCTTACGGGCGGGTTCAGCGCGATCAAACCGGAGGTGTTGACGGTGAAGCCGTCCGACGTCGGCGCCAAGGCGATCGGCCATTTCGGCTTCTTCCGCCCCGAGCACCGCGACACGCTGTGGCGCGGCGTAGCGGAATGGATCCAGGCGGAGTGACGTTAGCGGATGATCGTCGTCAGAGACGAGTAGCGCCTGTTCGGCCTGGCTTCGCTCGGCGCGAATTGCGCAAAGGCGTCCCTGATGCGCACCGCCGGCGGCGTATCGCCGGCGAAGCGAAACTCCTTCGGCCGGGGCGCGTAATGACTGGCGCTGTAATAGGTGTCGTCGAAACGCGCCTCGCCGACGCCGAACACTGCGTCGCACACGAACAAGAGCGCGTAGACTCCCGCTATCGCGGCGACGATCTCCCTGACAACTGACATTCTGATGCCCCACCCTTTGCAGGCAGGATGCACGTCGGTTGCAAAACCCAGGTTTAAGGCGCTGCGGGACTTGTCGGGAGAGTTTGCAGCCGCTGAGCGGATTGCAGACAATTTTAGCGATCTTGAAAAACGATGCCGTGCTTGCGGCAGGTCACGGGACCCTCCATGCGGTGATGCGGCAGGCCGCACTCTCCTTGTCCGCAACGGGCAGGAGTGGCAATCTCTGATGCAATTGGCCCAAGAGATCCGATCATGCCGCGCGCGAGCGCAAATTCACGTCCCCAACTGAGCGTTCGCATCGATCTTGACGACCGGGGCCGCATCGGCCCCGGGGAGATCGAGCTGCTGGAGCAGATCCGGGAACACGGCTCGATCTCGGCGGCCGGCCGGGCGATGGACATGTCCTACAAGCGCGCCTGGGATCTCGTGGACGAGATCAACCGCATTTGCGGTCGCGCTGCGGTCGAACCGCAGGCGGGCGGCAAGAATGGCGGCGGCGCGATGCTCACCACATTCGGCGCGACCCTGATCGCGCGGTACCGCAAGATCGAGCGCGACGCCGCGCGCGCGGTGCGCAAGGAACTGACGGCGCTCAAGTCGGACATCGCACGCTCGCGAAAGTCCTGACAGGCTCAGATCACCGGCGCGTCCTTCAGCGCCGAGATGACCTGCTCGCCTTGCGTGGTCAGGCGATAGGTCACGAGCGGACGGCTCGACGGCGGCTTGCGGGCGACTTCGACGACATAGCCGCGCACCATCAGGGCTTCGAAGCTGCCGTAATAGCCGAACATGCTGATCTGGTTCTGCTTGAGCAGCTTGAACTCGCGCAAGAGACGAATCTCGTTGCCCGACAGCAGCGACCGCCGCACACGCTGCACGAACTGCGCGCGCTGCTCGAACCAGACCTGATCGGGCAATTCGCGCGAGACCAACGCCGGGTCGCGTTCGCACGGGCGCAGGTCCGGCGCAGCATCGACCGTGACCTCCGGCAGGCGCGGCATGCTGCTGACGACAGCGTCCCTGGCAATATCCAGCAACGCGAGCGGCCAGCGCCGCTTGTTGTCCACCATGACCGGCGGCGGCACGACATTGTCGCGCACCAATTGCTCGAAGCGTCCGGCGGTCACGCCGACATAGGCCGCGGCCCGACGGCGGTCGACCATGCGGGTGTCCCGCACGACCTCGCAAGCAACGTTCTCGTCCACCCCAAAATCCCCTGGCGCCTCGTTGCGCAGGCCTGGCGTCTCCCCGGCAAGGCCGGCCAAGCCGGCGGCAACCTAGGGGGGACAGCCGCTCTCGAAAAGCAGAGAATTTCGCACATGTTGATGCCGTTTCGGCAACAGCTATAATCGGACCGGGGGTCCCATGCGCTTTCACTCACCATCCATCCAATATTTCCACACGGTCCGCCGCACCGGCTCGATCCGCGCCGCGGCGCGCATCCTGAACGTCGCCTCGTCGGCGGTGAGTCGCCAGATTCTCAAGCTCGAACAAGAAGTTGGATCGCCTCTCTTCGAGCGCAATGCGCGCGGCCTGACGCTGACCACGGTCGGCGAGATGCTGGCCCGGCACGTCATGAACGTACTCCAGGACCTCGACCGCTTCCGCTCGGACGTCGCGTCGCTCTCCGGTGCCTGGCACGGCACGGTCAGCATCGCCTGCATCGAGTCCCTGACCGAGTCGGTGCTGCCAGACCTGATCGCCTCGCATCGCGGCCGCGCCCGGCGCGTCAGCTTCACCACTGAGGTGAAAGGATCGTCGGACGTGCTGGAAGCGCTCAGCCGCGGCGAGGCCGACATCGGCATCGCCATGGCGCTGCGGCATCCGCCGGACCTGCGCCAAGTCGCCTTGAAGCGGTTTCGCCTCGGCGCCGTCGTCGCCCGCGAACATCCGCTGGCGCGTCGCAAGACGGTCACGCTGGCACAATGCCTCGCCTTTCCCGTCATCAACGCACTGCCGGAGCTGTCGATCTATCACCTGCTCCAGCCGCTGATCGCTCAGCTCCCGGAAACGCCGGAGCCGGCAATCCAGGCCAACTCGATCGACCTGATGCGCGAGCTCGCCGCGCGTGGCGTCGGCGTCGCCTTCCAGACCCAGCTCGGCATCGGCCGCCTGTCGCGCGAGAGCCAGCTCGTGTTCCTGCCGCTCGACAATGCCGGGAGCCCGGTCTGGTCGGACCTCGGCATCTATGTCCGCGCCGAGCGCACCCTGCCCGCCTACACCGAGTCATTTCTTCAAGAGCTCGTGCGTGAGCTCGGCGAGCGCGAGCGGCGGGAGAACGCGGCCTATCCGCAAGTCGCGTAATGAAGCCCGACAGTAGTTTCCCGGGATAGGGCCGATGGTCGGCCATCTGGTACCCTTCGCGCCCGTTTAACCCCAGAGGACTCCAAATTGCCGGTAGCTCGGCTAAAGCCTTCGCGAGTCCTCGGCATCGAGCGCTTTACGGACTTCGGGGAATTTCGCGCCAACGATGTGCTGGGCCTCGGCACGAGCGTGCCGCTCCAGCCGCGAGATTTCTCCTTGTCGCGCGCGATCCTTCCGCTCCAGGACGGGCTTTTCGTGCTCCAGCGCGCCTTCGCCCGCCAGCTCGAGGTCGATGTCGGCACCGATCAGGGCGTCGGCCTCGTGGTCCCGTTCTGCTTTCACTCCATCTCCAACGGCCGCGAGATCGACAATTCGACGGTGAGTGTCATACGCGGCAGGGTTCCCATCAAATCTGTCGAGCGCCAGCCCAATACTTACCTGATGATGCGCTTCAACTCGGACATGCGCCATCGCGGATGGGCGGATTACGACAGCGGGCTCGGCTTCTTCCGCACTGACGACGCGCCGATGGCGCGGTTGCGCGCTACGATGCTGAATATGTTTTGCCTGGCCTCGGAACACGGCGATCCCCGGCAGTTTGAAGCGCTCAACCGGCCGATCCAGGAAACCTTGCTCGACTGCCTCGACGCTGCGCTCGTGCCGGCGGACGGGCTGGCTGCGCGGCGCGGGACGTTCGACAAGCACCGCAAGCTGATCGCGCGGCTCGACGAAGTCGTCGCGCTGTTCGGCAGCAAGCCGCTCTACAGCGACGACCTCGCCCGCGCGCTCGGCGTATCCGTGCGCACACTCCAGACCGCGACGCACGCCGTGCATGGCGTAAGCCTGCATCATTATCTCAGGCTCAAGCGCCTGTGGTCCACCCGTATCCAGCTCATGACCGGCGGCGCCGGATTGAGCGTCAAGGCCGCGGCGCTCGGCAACGGCTTCTGGCACCTCGGCGACTTCTCGCGGGGTTACAAGATGACGTTCGGCGAAGCGCCGTCCGAGACGCTGGCGCGGGGCCGGCGTCTCTGAGCGCGGCCCGATCGCACCTCAGCCGTGACCGGCCTTGCGGTGCCCGCTATCGCTGAGACGGTCGACCCAGGCGATGCCGATCGCCGAGATGATGAAGGTCAGGTGGATCAGCACCTGCCACATCACGCCGCTCTCGGTGAAATTGCTGCGCGTCGTGCCTAGATTACCGGCCTCGATGAAGGTCCGCAGCAGCGAGATCGAGGAGATGCCGATGATCGCCATCGCCAGCTTGATCTTGAGCACGCTGGCGTTGACGTGACTGAGCCATTCCGGCTCGTCGGGATGACCGCTCAGGTTCAGGCGGGAGACGAAAGTCTCGTAGCCGCCGACGATCACCATGATCAGAAGGTTCGAGATCATGACGACGTCGATCAGCCCGAGCACGACCAGCATGATCTGCTGCTCGCTGGCGTCGAACGAGTGCAGGACCAGGTGCCAGAGCTCTTTCAAGAACAGCAGCACATAGACGGCCTGCGCGACGATGAGGCCGATATAGAGCGGCACCTGCAGCCAGCGCGAGCCAAAGATGACCTGGGCAAACAGGCCGATCGGCGGCGGCGGCAAAGGCGCGGCTGAAGGTGCTTTGGGTTCAGACGTCATCGATCACTCCGGAGCGCGGGCTGGAAACGTCATCTCAGAGACTCGCGATCACGGGCGCGAGCTCGAGCGAGCCCCGATAGATCATTTCGAAGGCGACGTAAACGATGATGGCAAGACCGACATAGGCGATCCAGCGCTGCTTCTGGAGCACGCGGCCGAGCAGGTCGGCGGCCACGCCCATCAGCCCGACCGATAAGAGCAGGCCGAAGGCGAGAATATAGGGATGCTCGCGCGCGGCGCCGGCGACCGCAAGCACGTTGTCGAGCGACATCGAGATGTCGGCTGCGACAATCTGCGCCGCCGCCTGCCCGAAGGTCTTGCGCGGCGCCGGCGCGCCGCTC